>Ga0075418_10000067_pt1 | contig 83229 bp, 56 predicted proteins | sample SoiMetdeltSBSDD2_FD_81776 | JGI IMG/M metagenome (GOLD analysis project Ga0075418, IMG submission 81776) | Bulk soil microbial communities from a Populus tree surrounding site in Tennessee, USA - Soil MetaG P. deltoides SBSDD2 | ecosystem: Environmental > Terrestrial > Soil > Tree plantation...
CGAGGCCCCTGATGAAAGTCCTTGCACCCCCGCCGTCCGCTCGCTCGATGGGGAACGGTACACGCATTTGTGCCTCCTCAATTGAACTGATGAGGCAGGATACAACGCTCAGGTTTCAGGCCTGTTTCAGGGCCTTGGACGGACCCACGCGCACGAGGAATCACCCAGGTAAGTGGCAGGCGGGCAACGGGATGGCCCGGAACAGGGCAGTCAACGAGCCATCGCGGTCGGGCGACCGAGTGCCTTCGAGATACGACGCGGACCGCATCGGGTGACAATTACAGCAACGAGCGACATTGACCGATGGCGGATCCTTTCCTCCGTGTGCACGCGGTAAACGTCTACGTCAGAGATCAGGCGCGAAGTCTCGACTTCTACCTGAACACGCTCGGATTCCACATCGCCTACGACGCTCGCGTCGGGTCCGGTGAACGGTTGTTGGCGGTGGCTCCGCCCGACGGATCAGCAGTGCTGACACTGATCCAGGCCAGGCCGGACACTCCGCAGGCCCGGTTCGTCGGCCGTGCCACACAGGTGGTGTTCGTGACCGAGGATCTGCCCGCCACCTACACCGAATGGCGGCGGCGGGGCGTTCGCTTCCAGAACGCACCACGCCTCCGACGCGTCGTCTACGATCGGACAGGTGATGCCGCCGATCCGTCTCCGCCGCCCTCGACAGAGCAGGATCGGTCCGCGTGGGGCGGCGCCTTCACGCGCTTCGAGGACGTCGATCGAAACTCGTTCTCCCTGGTGAGCTTCGACGAAGTCAGCCGCGCGGTCGAAGCGCAACGTCGCGCCGCCGCCGAGAAGCAGGAGGCCGAGCGGCGCGCCGCCCACGAGCTCGAGATCGCCATGCAGGTGCAGTCGCGGCTCTTTCCTCAGCGACTTCCGCCAATGCGCACGCTGGAGTACGCCGGCGCATGCGTCCAGACGCATCGGGTGGGCGGCGATTACTACGATTTCCTCGATCTCGGGCAGGACCGCCTGGGGCTGGTCATCGGCGACATCGCCGGCAAGGGCATGCCTGCCGCGCTGCTGATGGCCAATCTTCAGGCGAATCTGCGCAGTCAATGCGCCACGGCTGTCGAGCAGCCCGAGCGCTTTCTGCAGACCGTGAACCGGCTTTTTTACGAGAGCACTGCCGACAATGCCTACGCGACCTTTTTCTATTCGGAGTTCGACGATCGAGGGGGACGGCTGCGCTACGCGAACTGCGGACATTTGCCGGCGCTGGTGCTGCGACGCGCCGGCGAGGTCGAACGCCTCGAACCGACGGCGACCGTGCTCGGGCTGTTCGACACGTGGGAGTGCCGAACGGCGGAGCTCCGTTTATCTGCTGGAGATCTTCTGGCGATCTACACCGATGGCATCACCGAGGCCTTCGACGCCCGGGACGACGAGTTCGGGGAAGGACGGCTCGTGGAGACGCTGCTCGCCCACCGAAACCTTCCGCCACGAGATCTGATCGGCGCCATTTACGACGGCGTCCGCCGCTTCAGCCCGCAGGAACAGCGCGACGACATGACGTTGATTGTCGCGAGGTGCCGGAACTGCCCCCCTTCGCTCGCGTGAGCTGTGCGCGAGCTTCGGGGGCAAGTTGGTCAGCGTCAGCGCGAACTGGCCGCCAGCGGTGTCACATGAATCAACGCGCCCGGGTTCGCGTCTTCGACCATCCATAGCGATCCATCGGGCGCTTGCTCCACGTCGCGGATGCGCTTGCCGACGCTCCACCGCTCGGCCATCTTGGCGCCGCCGTGTCCGTCGAAGACGATGCGGTTGAGCGACATCGTCGCCATCCCGCCCATGAAGCCGCTGCCGTACCACTGCGGGAATGTCTGCTTGCTCGTATAGAACATCAGATTGCCCGGCGCGATGACTGGTACCCAATAGAGGACAGGCTTCGCGAGATCGGGCCGCGTGTCGGGGTGCGGAATCGGCACGCCGTTGTAGTTCTGACCGTAGGACACCAGCGGCCAGCCATAATTCTTCCCCTTCTCGATCAGGTTCAGCTCGTCGCCACCGCGCGGACCGTGCTCGACCTCCCAGAGTTCGCCGGTCGGTGAGAACGCCAGACCATACGGGGTTCGAACGCCGGACGCCCAGGTTTCAGCGGGCGTCTGATTGCCGTTGGGGAACGTGTAGGTACTGACCGGCTTCGCCGTCTTGGCCGCTTCGGTGTCCTGCGGCGGGTCGATGAGCGGAATCGTGGCGGCGCCGGTCTTGCCGAAGTCGGGATTGCCCGGGGCGGGCTTGCCGTCGAGCGTCAAGCGAAGGATCTTGCCGGCGGGCTGATCGGGGTCCTGCGCCGGCGTGAAGCGCTGGCGCTCGCCCACCGAGAGAAACAGGTACTCGCCGTCGGGCGAGAACGCGACCGCCGCACCCTCCTGGCCTCCTTTCCCTCTCGGCATCTGATGCCAGATCACCTCGAAGTTCGAGAGCCGCGCGGTCTTCTCCGTGAGGTTCAATTTCGCGCGTGCCAGTGCCAGGCCGCCGCCATAGTCACCGGGCTCGGCATACGTCAGGTAGATGCTCTGATCGGTGGCGTAGCGAGGCGAGATGTACACGCCGTGCATGCCGTTCTGACCCTGCCAGTAGACCGCGGGCGTGCCGGCGATCGGGGCGATCTTCTGCCCATCAGCGGACACCAGCCACACGGGCCCGATCTTTTCGGTGACGAGCATGCGGCCGTCGGGGAGAAAGGCGATGCGCCACGGTAATCCGAACGTGCTGGTGGTCGTCATGGTGAAGGGGAGGCTGGCCTCCGGCTTCTGTTCACCCACATTGATCTGCGCCAGCCCCGCGGCTGACGCCACGGTCAAAAGCCACCCGATTCCCGCCAAACGCATCGTCATGTCTACTTGCCTCATTCTTTGCCCGCAGAAACGTCCGGTCCGAAGGTCTTTCCCCCACCGGATAGTGTATTGCCGACGCCGCTGCCAGCTGCAGCAAACCCGTCCGAGTTTTACTTTCCAGGCCTAAGTATGCGAAAATACTGAGGTTTTCGACTGCGACCCAGCCCCCCCGGCAACTTTCTAACTCCCTCCGAAATTCAGTTCCGGGCTGCGCCATGCCGGCGCCGCGCACGGATTCGTCTGCCCCGGGATTCCTCGCCATGTTCACGCGACGCGTCCTTGTCCCGGCGCTGGCGCTCTGCCTGTGGGCTGCCGCGCTGCCGGTGTCGCTCTCCCGCGGCGTCAACGCCGCGTCGGACGAGGAGTGCCTGACGCTGGCGGACGCGCCGCCGGCGCCGCGGCCCGATCTGGTTGCCACACTCGAGCGCTGCAGTGCTCTCTATCCGGCCGACGTCGAACTGCTCGCGGATCTCGGTGCGCAGTACGAAGCAGGTGGCCGGCGCCCGGAAGCCGAAGCGGTCTATCGGCGCGCGCTCGCCGTCGATCCTGCATACGCGGAACTGAGGCTGCGGCTCGGGCGACTGCTGCTCGCGCGCGGCGCGGCCGCACTGGCACGTCGCGAGGCGCAAGCCGCGCTCGACGTGCAGCCGAATCGTCAGGCCGCGCTCGATCTTCTGCGCGACGCGCAGGGCGCGCCGGAAAACGAATGATGCGGTTCGCGTCGTTTCTCGCGCTCCGCGCCGCCACTATCGCCTTCTTCCTCCTGACCGCGGCCTACGGCATCGTCAGCTACAGCCCGTTTGCGTTCGACATGTTCATTCGTCCGCAGCTGCTGCCGTGGGTGAACGATTTCGTCGCGTGGCATCACGTCTGGTACCTCGGCGCGTACGCGGTGAGCGTCGCCAGCCTCTGGCACGACCTGGACTGGCGCAGGTCCAGGTCTGGCGCCGACCGCATCGCACATCGGCTGGCAGTTGCTTACGCCGCGGTCTTTGGTGCGGTCGCTCTGAAGCTCGCCGCCGCGCCGCACCTGCCGACGCTCTGGAACGACAGCCGCAGCCTCGTGACCGGTCTCGCTGCGTTCGTTCCGCTCGTCTGGCTCGCCGCGATCGATCACCTGTCGGCGCTGCGCGCCTGGAGTCCGCTCGACGACGGCCCGCCGGCAGGGAGAGGGCACCGTCTGCTCGCGACCTGCGCCTTCACTGCCGCGGGGCTGTGGGCAGTGCATCTCGCACACGTCGTCGGTCGCCAGGCCGATGGCGGCGACCGCATCTCCGCGTGGATCCTGACTGGCGGGTGGACGTTCGCGCTCACCGCGACCGCGTTCGGCATCGCGTTGACATTACTCGCGCTGATCGACGGCTGCGCTGCCCAGGCCTCGCGGCCGCGGCGCTGCGCCCACCTGTTGACGGTGACTGCGATTGGTGCGGGCCTCTGCGAGCTGCTCCGGCGGCTCGTGCTGCCCGCCATCTCGCTCGACGCGATGGCGTCGCTTGCGGTCGGTCCGGTTGCCGGTGTCGCGCTCGCGCTGACGTGGTCGGGCATCGCCGTGCGCAGACCGCGCGTGGACGAGCGGGGGCTGGTGACGCCGCTGGAGCTGCTGTTCGCGCCGGCGTGGAGCCCGCGGTGGACGGCCGTCGCGCTGGCGGCGCTGCCGATCGTGGCCTTGTTCGCCATCGCGCGCGTGGAACGGCTCGACTGGGACTTCGTGCTGCAGCGGCTGATCGTGACCGCCGAATGGACGGCCGCCTTCGGGCTGATGCTGCGCCTGACCGCGGGGATGCGCGAACGTTCGTGGTCGATGCGCGCGGTGGCGATCGCACCGATCGCGGCGATGATCCTGTTCGCCGGGCTGCCTCGGGCGGCCTCGACGCTGACGGCATGGAGCGGCGACCAGGCGATGCAGCCGACGCTGGTCTTTCAGCGCCACGCGGCGGCAGAGCCGTCGTTCGCGCTGCTGGCCAAAGCGCTGGTGCGATGGCCGGGTTTCGACGCCGGCTATCATCGCCACCTGCAGGTGGATGCCGCCGCAGCCGGATCGATCGAGATTCCGGACGTCGACTTCGCGCCGGCGTTGAGGGCACCGTCCACGCACAGGCCCGACATCTACCTGTTCGTCGTCGACAGCCTGCGCCGCGACTATCTCTCGCCTTACAACCCGGCGGTGTCGTTCACGCCGAACATCGATCGGTTCGCCGGCGACGCATTCGTCTTCAGGAACGCCTTCACGCGGCATGGCGGCACCGCGCTGGCGATCCCGTCGATCTGGACCGGCAGCTCGGTCGTCCGCAAGATTCTCGGTCCGGGCTTCGAGCGCATGAACACGATGCAGAAGCTGCTCGATGCCGAAGGCTACCGGATCGCGATCAACGACTACACGGTCGCCGGGCGGCTCAACCCGTCGGTGCGCCCGACCGTCATCGACCCCGGCGTGCCGAGCCCCGAGACCGATCTCTGCAGCAACCTGACCGGACTGCAACAACACCTCGCTCATCCGGGCACCGGCGCGCATCCGCTATTTGCGTTCCTCGCGCCGATGAACGTCCACCTGATCAACACGCGCCACCAGGGCCACGCCGCGACGTCCGATGGTGACTATCCCGGCTTCTACGGCCCGTACGCTTCGAGACTGAAGCGGATCGACGGCTGTTTCGGTGACTTCGTCTCGTATTTGAAGCGCGAGGGACGCTATGACGAGAGCATCATCATCGTCACCAGCGACCATGGCGACTCGCTCGGCGAGGAGGGCCTGTGGGGGCACGCGTTCTGGCTGTTCCCGGAGGACATTCGCATTCCGCTGCTCCTCAAGGTTCCAGTTTCGCTGAAGCCGGAGCTGACGACCGACCTGAGCCGCATCGCGTTCTCCACCGACATTGCGCCGACGCTGTACACCCTGCTGCAGCACGACGTCCGCGATCCGGGTCCGATTTTCGGCGCGCCGCTGATCGTGCCGCGCGGCACGGACCTGCCGTCGCGCCGCCGGGACTCATATCTCGTCACTTCGAGCTACGCGCCGACCTATGCGCTGCTGCGGCGGAACGGCCGATCACTCTACGTGTCCGATTTGTTCGAGCGGAAGGAGTTCGCGTTCGATCTGAGCCGCGAGCCGATCGGGACGCAAGTGCTCGTCGACAACGCCGTGCGCCGTGTGAATCAGCGCTTGATCCGCGACCGCGTGACCGAGCTCTCGGCGTTCTTCCGAAAAACGGCCCCCGGCCACGGATCGCAGACGCTGACGCAGCGGTGAGGTCGACGGTTCGAGGTCGCGCGACTGAACCAGGTCAGCGTGTCCCTTTGAAATCGCCGGCCTTCAGGATCGTGATCCGTTTGGGGTCGAGGTGCCGGCGCATGGCGACGTTGATCTGGTCTGCCGACAGCGCCTGGATCTTCTTTTCGAGCTCCGCATCCCACTGCAGGGTGCGGTCGAGAAACAGGAAGTTGTTCAGGCGACCCGCCAGCTCGTTGTCCTGTGCGCGGCTCACCTGACGTGACTGCAGGTATCCGGTTTTGGCCGCGGCAACCTCCTCGGTGGTGAACCCGTCCTTCAGCATGCGATCCATTTCTTCCTTGAACGCTGCCTCGAGCTTCTCGACGTTTTGCGGCGCGTAAATGGCGGTCGCCGTGAAGCGGCCGTACTCGTCGAGCGAGCTCACGTTCAGCCCGGAGCCGACGCCGTAGCTCAATCCCTCCTTCTGTCGCAGCCGTGTGGCGAGCCGGGAGTTCAGAAAGCCTCCGCCGAGCATGTAGTTGCCGATGAGCAGCGCGGGGTAGTCCGGATGGTCGTCGCGAAGCTTCAAGTTGAATCCGGCCACGAAAAACGCGTTCGGCTTGTCGGGCGTGGGGAACGACTGGTTCATCGGGGCCACGTCCGAATAGACACTGGGGACGCGCACAAACGGCCGTGGACTCTTCCACTTGCCGAACAGCTCGGTGGCGAGCTGGGCGATCTCTTTCTGATCGAAATCCCCGACGACCGTCAACTGGCCGTTCGACGCGCCGTAGAAGTCGCGGTAGAACTGCGCCACTTGCTGCAGGGTTGCCGAATTGATGTCGGCAATCTGCTCTTCCGGCGTTCTCGTATAACGAACATCTCCCTTGGGGTACGGCCCGAGATGACGATTGAACGCGGTCATCGCGACTTGCGGCGGCTGACTTCTGCCCTGCTCAATTCCGGCCAGTTGCTCCTGTCTGAGTTGTTCGAACTCGTCGGGCGGGAATGCCGGGTCGCGCAGGACCTCGCCAAGAAGTCGCAGGACGGGCGCCAGGTTCTCTCGTGTCGTCTCGATCATGGCATTCGCCTGCGTGGCGCCGCCGAACACGTTCATGCGCGCCTTGAGCCGGTCGAGCTCGTCCTGAATCTGTTGACGCGTTCGTTTGGTCGTGCCGCGCATGAGCATCGGTCCCGCCAGCACAGCGGCTCCGGTGCGGTTCATCAGGCTCTTTTCGTCACCGTACCGAAGCGCCAATTGAGCGACCACGGTTGCGCCGCGGGTCTTCTTGGGTAACAGCGCCATCGTCAGCCCGGACGGTGCGGCACTGCGAGCCGTCCGGTTTTCGATGTTCGCCGGCGACGGATCGAAGGCTTCGCCGGCGGCGACCGCGGCATCGCCCTTGTAATCCTTGAGCATCGCGACGACGTCCGGCGTCGGCGGGATCTCGGCGCGATCCGGCTGCTTGGTCGGGATGAACATCCCCAGGGTTCGATTCGATGGCTTGAAGTACCTGGCGGCGGCCTTCTGAATCTCTTCGGTCGTAATCTTGCGCAAGCGATCGCGGTGCATGAAATAGAGGCGCCAGTCCCCGGCCCCGATCGGCTCGCTCAACGTCAGGCCAATCTGGTCCGAGCGATTGAGGTCGAGCTCGATGTTCTTGAGCAGCTGCGCACGCGCCCGCTCGACTTCCTCCTTGGTCGGAGGTGTCGCACTCAGTCCTTCAACCGTCTCCAGCAGCGTGTCCCTTGCCGCTTCCAGAGGCGAACCGACGCGCACTTCCGCGCCGAACATCCCAACCCCCGGCTCACGCCACTGAAAGCCAAACCCGAAGATACTGCTGGCCTTTTTCGCTTCGACCAGCGCCTTGTGCAGCCGCCCGGACGGCGTGTCGCCCAGCACTTGTGTAAGGACGTCGATTGCCGCGTAATCCTCGTGGGCTCCAGATGGGACGTGATACATGGCGAGAACGAGTTGAGTATCGCCAACGCGTCGAAGCGTAACGGACCGCTCGCCATCCTGCGTCGGCTCGAGTGTGTAGACGGGTTCGAGCGTTCGAGCGGGCCGGGCAATCTTGGCGAAATACTTGTGCACGAGCGCGATCGTCTTTGGCTCGTCGAACTTCCCGGCGATGAGCAACACGGCATTGTCGGGTTGGTAGTACCTCTTATAGAACGCCTGCAGGCGGTCGATCGGCACGTTCTCGATGTCCGATCGCGCTCCGATAGTCGTCTTGCCGTAGTTGTGCCAGATATATGCGCTCGCCATGGTCCGCTGCAGGAGGACCCCGAACGGACTGTTCTCGCCTGCCTCGAACTCGTTGCGAACGACGGTCATCTCGCTATCGAGGTCCTTCTTCGCAATGAAAGAGTTCACCATGCGATCGGATTCGAGATCGAGCGCCCATTCGAGATTTATGTCGGTGGCGGCAAAGGTCTCGAAGTAGTTGGTCCGATCAGTCCAGGTCGATCCGTTCGGCCGCGAGCCGTGCTCGGTGAGCTCCTGCGGGATGTTGGTATGCCTCGGCGAGCCTTTGAAGACGAGGTGCTCGAGCAGGTGGGCCATCCCTGTTTCGCCGTAGTTCTCGTGCGACGAGCCTACGAGATAGGTGACGTTGACGGTGATGGTCTCCTTGGTCGGATCGGGGAACAGGAGCACTTTGAGGCCGTTCGCGAGCCGGTATTCCGTGAGGCCTTCGACGGAGGTGACGCGTTCGACACCCGCCGGCAGGCTGGCGGTGCCGGTCGAGGCCGCCGGCGCCTGCGCGCCAACGACAGGCGTGAACGGATTCGCGACGCAGCACGAGCCGACGATCAAGAGCCGCAGCAGGAATGATGGCTTCCGGTGCGTCATATGGTTGCTCCCTGAGCGACAGCCGATGTTTTCAATGTCCGCGGGTCCGCGCGCGGTTCGATGCGCAGGTGTTATACCTCAATTTCAAACCCATCACGGCACCGCGTCGCGAGGCGACAGCCGACACCACGCCTGCACCCGGGGCTGCTCGCTTGTGTTCGAAGATCTTCACGCTTCTACGGCAGCTGCCACACCCACAACATCGACGATGAAGCACCTCGCACGGCGCCGTGCTCAGGCGCGGTCCTCAGGGCAGCGTTGCCCTGGAGACCGGGGTTTCCCACCGGCATCGCGATGTACTGCTTGCCGTCCACCATATAAGTGATCGGAAACGCATTCGGGATGTCATTCAGACGCGCGCTCTCCCACAGCACTTTCCCGTCGCGGTCATCGAGCGCCCGGAAATAGCGATCCGGCGTCGCCGAAAACACCAGGCCTCCAGCGGTCGTGAGCGTGGCGGACGACTGCGGAATGCGCGTACGAATGTCCCAGGCGAACTCGAGCGTCTGCAGGTCGAACGCCAGGAACCGGGCCGGCGTCTCCCCCATCTTTCTCATGCAGGTGTCGATAATCGGCAGGTAATACCGGTTCGTCGTCGGACTGTACGAGCCGGCGGGGAAATTCCTGGCGCCCATGTTGCCCGGGCACCGGGTCACGCCCTGGGGTGGTGGTTCGGGGAGCAGGGTCTTGATCCCCGTCGCCGGATCGATCGCGGTGGCCACGTTCTGGGCACCCGGATCGCTCGCGAACAGGAACTGGCCGGTCGCGGCATCCAGCGCCTCGAAGATCCCGGGCTTGCCAACCGTGATCACGGCCTTGCGGGGCGTCCCCTGGAAGCTCACGGTCACCACGATCCGCTCGAATGCGTAGTCCTGGTCGTACGGGTCCGCCCCGATGTGCTGGTAATGCCACGCGAGCTTGCCGGTGTCGGGATTGAGCGCCAGGGTCGAGTTCATGTAGAGCCCCTTGGCGTCGAACGTGCCGCGCGTGACGGTCGACCATGGTGAAGGCGACCCGGTGCCCCAGTACGTCAAGTTCAGCTCCGGGTCGTACTGCCCGGCCACCCAGATGGCGCCACCGCCGCGCTTCTCGTTGGGCAGGTTGTTCCAGGTGTCTCCACCAGGCTCGTCCGCCTGGGCGATCGTATTGAATCGCCACAGTTGCTTTCCGGTCTCGAGATCGTGGCCGGTGATGAAGCATCCGCCCGGCGGGAACACTCCCGCGTAGGTCCCGGTCGTTGAATTCGCGTGTCCGGGCGAGCAGTTGCCGGCGCCGACGAGCACCTTGTCCTTGATGACGAGCGGGCCGCTGTTGTAGGTGCGCAGGCTCTTGTAGTCGTCGGTGACGACATCCCACAACTTCGTGCCGGTCTTGACGTCCAGCGCGATGACACGCATGTCGGTCGTCGGCACGATCAGCTTGTTGCCGCCGATGGCGAGGCTTCGCTTGGTCCGGAAGAAGCCCGGCAGCGTCGGGTAGTCGGACGGCAGCTGGTGCGCGTATTGCCAGAGCAGGGTGCCGGTTTTTGCGTCGAGTGCCTGGATCGTCTCGCCGAAGTTCCACATGAACAAGACGCCGTCGTGCACGAGCGGCGTGAACTCGTTGACGGCGGCATTCCCCGAATTCAGGCTCCACGTCCACGCGACCGTCAGGTCCTTCACGGTGTCGCGATTGATCTGCGTCAGCGGACTGTGCGCCCAGCCATCGTAGGTGCGCCGCCAGTGAAGCCAGTCGCCGGGCGGCGGATTGCGCAGCGTTGCCTCGGTCACCGGCGTCAGACGATCCAGCGGCGCCCGCAGGACCGCGAGCGCTTCCTTCGCGAACGGAGACAGTTCGCCGCGACCGCCGCGGCCGCCGCCCGCGGGCGCCTGCGGCGCCGCGGTGCCTCCGGCGGGGGGCGCCGGAGCAGGCGCCTGCGTCGAGACGGTGCGGTCCAGAACCATCCACGTGGCGACCACGACCAGGCACAGGCCAACCGGACGCGCACGTTCCCGTATGAGCGATCCCGACAGACGCATACGGCAGCCTCCCCCGGGGAGGATTGTAGCCATCCCGGGCCTGATCATCACTATCATTAGGGACTATGCACATCGCCGTTCTTGGAGCGACAGGGGTCGTGGGGCAGGAAATCCTGTCCGTTCTCGAGCAGCGGGACTTTCCGGTCACGTCGCTTGCTCCGCTGGCATCGGCCCGGTCCGCCGGCCGCACCGTGACGTTCCGCGGCCAGAGCGTCGAGGTCAGGCCGGCGGGCCCCGACAGCTTCAGCGGAATCGATCTCGTGCTGGCCAGTGCCGGCGCGACCGTGACCAGGGAGCTCGCACCCTTCATCCGGAAGAGCGGCGCCATCCTGATCGACAACTCCAGCGCGTTCCGCATGGACCCGGAAACGCCGCTCGTGGTGCCCGAAGTCAACGGCGACGCGGCGGCGCGGCACAACGGCATCATCGCCAACCCGAACTGCGTGGCGATCATCCTCACGGTTGCCATCGCCCCCATTCATCGTGCGGTCGGCATCCGCCGGATTGTCGTGTCAACGTATCAGTCCGCGAGTGGCGCCGGGCTGGCCGCGATGCAGGAGCTGCAGTCGCAGACGAAGGACGTGCTCGAGGGGCGCGAGGCTACGCCGAAGGCGCTGCCGCACCAGATCGCATTCAACGTCTTCTCGCACAACACCGCGGTCGGGCCTGACGGCTACAACGGCGAAGAAGCGAAAGTGATGGCCGAGACGCGCAAGATCCTCGCGGATCCCGATCTGGCGATCACGGCGACGTGCGTGCGCGTGCCGGTGCCGCGCGCGCACAGCGAGTCGATCAATCTCTCGCTCAAGCAGCCGCTGTCCCCCGAGGCCGCCCGCACGCTGCTCGCCGGGGCGGCCGGCGTCGAGATCGTGGACGAGCGCGAGCGAAACCGGTTTCCGATGCCGACCATCGCGTCAGGACGCGATGCCGTCTACGTTGGCCGGATCCGTCGAGACCTGTCCCAGCCCGAGGGGTTCGGCCTCGACCTCTTCGTGTGCGGCGATCAGCTCCGCAAGGGGGCGGCGCTCAATGCCGTGCAGATCGCGGAGGTGCTCGCAGGGGTGCGTCAGCCAACCGGAAACTGACGCCACGTTCGAACACCGTCCGTTCGCGAAGCCGAAAGCGAGGGAACCGTGTCACAGACGCGACTGATCGTCCTGACGGGGGCCTGCGTACTGGGAGTCGCAACCATCGTGGCCGCACCCTTCGCACAGGGGTCCATGCGGGTCACGAAGGAGGCGCAGGGCTACTGGTTCTCCGAGGGCGACACCAAGGTGCTGTTCTACCAGGCCGAGCGCAAGGCGTTGCCCGATGGTCGGGCCTCGCGGTCGAACTACTTCCATCCTCTCTACGATCTCGACGGTAACGTCGTCACCGAGGATTTCCCCGAGGATCACATCCATCACCGCGGCATCTTCTGGGCCTGGCACCAGGTGCGGATCAACGGCGCGACGGTGCAGGATCAGTGGGTCAACCGCGACTCGTTCTGGAACGTGCAGGATGCCCGGACCGGGTCGGACGCCGGCTCCGCCTCGCTCGCGCTTCGCGTCGTCTGGGAATCGCCGCAGTTCACCGACGCCCGGGGCCAGCGCCGGCCGTTCGTCGAGGAGCGAAGCATGACGCGCGTTCACCGCGCGGAGGGCGCGATTCGCAAGATCGACTTCCACCAGCAGCTGACGGCGCTCGTCGACGGCGTCGAGATCGGCGGATCAGAGGACGCGAAGGGCTACGGCGGCTTTTCGTACCGCATCGTGATGCCGTCGGACATCCGCTTCACGGGGAAGCAGGGCGTGGTCACACCGATTGAGAATGCCGTCGGTTCGAGCCCGTGGATGGATGTGTCGGGGAGTTACGGGAAGTCGGGGAAGAGCGGCCTCACGGTGATGACCCACCCAAGTACGACGGGGTTCCCGCAGGCGTGGATCCTCCGGGCGCGTAGCAGCATGCAGAATGCCGTCTACCCTGGCCGGCAGCCGGTCGCGATTCCGCGCAACCGCCCGGTGATCCTGCGGTATCGCGTCGTGCTGCATCGCGGCGAGCTCGCGCCGGCCGACATCGAGCGCCTGCAGGCGGAGTACGGCAGGGAGAGCATTACGCACTGACGTCAAGGCAGAAGGCAGAAGGCATAAGGCAGAAATCACCAATCCAGGCCGAAGTTCTACGGTTTGCCTTTTGCCTTTTGCCTTTTGCCTTACCGGCGACAGCGCGTCAGCAAACCTGCTAGAACGCGATCCTGATGCCCAGGCGCACCTGCCGCTCGTCGGGCCGGGCGCTGGTGATCTCGGTATAACCCCCAAGCGAGTTCACGGTGCCGTCCGCATTGAGTCGCATACTCGAGACGTTGGCCCCGGGATTGTTGAAGTGCGGGGTATTCGTCGCGTTGAACGCCTCGGCCCGGAACTGAATCTGCAGGTTATGAACCCGGAATTCGCGAAACAGTCCGAGGTCCACGTTCGTGAATCCTGGCCCTCGCAGAGTGTTCAGTCCAGTATTGCCATAGCGGACGTCGGTCACTGAGCGAAACGCCAGCGGATCGAAATACGACTGTCCGGGCCCTGTTCCACCGAGAATCTTCACCTCGTCGAGCACTTGATCCGCGGTCTGTGCATTGCCCGGTGCGTTGAGCGATGTGGTCGACGCCGACACCGTGAACGGGGTGCCGCTGTATTTGCTGAAAATGCCGTTGAGCTGCCATCCCCCGAACAGCAGCCTCGCGAGGCCTTCGGTGGCGAACGGCTTGCCCTCGCCGAACGGCAGCTCCGCGACCCACCCGATCTGCAGATTGTGCGGGCGATCGAAGGAACTGAGCGCGCGGTTCCGGTGAAACTGTGATGGATCCATCCACGACGTGTTCCACGAAATCGATTTCGAGAACGTGTAGCTGGTCTGCAGCTGGAAGCCGCCGCTGAACCGGCGCGTCAGGGTCGCCTGCAGCGAATCGTATCTCCCGGTCCCACCTTCGTACGGAAGCTGCTGCGTCGTGCTCGCGGTGCGGCCGAATTGCTGATTGAGGATTCTGCCGGTGTTGCCGCCGCCCGGCAGCGCGTAATTCAACTCCATCGTCAGGAGCGGACGGACGGTCCGCGATCCGACGTAGCCGGCCTGGCCGACGAACCCCCAGTTCAGCTCACGCTGGACCGTCACGTTGTAGCTCTGCGTGTATCCCCGGTTGAATTCCTCCTCCACGGTGCTGCCGGTGACGTTGCCTGGAATAGCGATGATCCCATTGCCCAGGTCCGGAATCGGGACAGGCGGGATGCCATCCTCGGTCCGCCCGACGAACCCGAACGAGTTCGCCTGCACGATGTCCATTGCCACGATCGCCGGATAGTTCGTACGGAACAGGCGCGCGAGGGAGAACGGATCGGTGCTGACCCCGAAACCGCCGCGAACGACCCACTTGTCGCCGATTCGGTAGGCGGCGCCCAGCCGGGGCGCGAACTGCAGACGTTCCGACACTCCCACGTCGCGAGGAACCGAGCCAACGCCTCCGACGCGCACCGTGTTGGTCGTCACGTCGTAGAGAGCGACGCCGCCGTTCTTCCGGGTGACGACAGGGTAATACTCGGCGCGTACGCCCAGTGTGAGTGTGAGGTCGGACGTCGCCTGCCACTGGTCGCGCGCATAGAACCCTTGCCGCCACGCACGGGTCGTCAACGGCAGCTCGGGAGCGACCGCCTTCCCGACCGTTGCGGGAAGCCCCAGCAGAAACGCCGCGAACGCATTGTGCTGATTGGGCGCCGGGCCCCCGGCGATTGCGGTTGTCCCGCCGACGTACGAGAAGTCTCCGCGCGGCCCGCCACCGGCTTCGATCTGCCAGTGGTTCATGTGCTCGTGCGAGAGATCGAACCCGAAGCGGAATCCATGCGTGCCCTTCGACCATGACAGGTTCGCGTTGTAACGCCGCTGGTTGTCGTGCCACGTTTGCGGCCGCGCGCTGCCCGGATTGCCGAAAGTCGAGTAACCCGAGACCCTGAACTGCGGCATGCCGCTGTAGGTGATGTCGTTCGGATCGTTGGTGCCGGGGAGCTGCAAATCCTCCAACCCAATGTTCTCCCCCCACAGCGCATGGAGCGCCTCGGGCGTGACGTAGTTGAGGCCGACGGTGCCATCCAGCAGCAGGCTCGAACCGATGATGTAGGTGAAGCCGACCGAGATGCTATGGTTCAGCCCGTCCACCGGCCCTTCGGTCAGGTCCGGGGGAATGGCACCGCCGGAGGCACGGCCAAAGGGCACGGGCGTCCATCCGGAAAACTTCAGGATGCTGGTGCGCCCGAACATGGTGAATCGTCCGGAGGGGTTCCAGTTGACCTTCACATCGGTCGAGTGGCGATCGAAGTCGGCCTCGCCGGAGGCAAAGTAGTTCGAACTGATGGCCGGCGTGGTCGGCAGCGGCAGCCATTCGATGATCTGACGCGCGACCCTGCTGATCCTGTCCGCCGGGATGATGTTGTTCGCGAAGGCCGTACGGCCGGAACCGTTCGCATTCCCGGTGAGCGGATCGTAGATGGTCGTTCCGTAGCTGCTGAAGTCGCCTCTCCGCGCTTCGACGGTCGGCACCGTGAAGAACCTCGACACATTGATTTTGCGACTGGTCTGCTCGTGGCTGGCGAAGAAGAACAGCTTGTTCCTTGCGATCGGTCCGCCGAGCGTGCCGCCCCATTGGTTCATGTTGAACTTCGGCCTGTTCGGATCGAAATAGAACACATTCCGCGCCTTGAGCGCGCCGTTGGTGTTGTACTCGAAGCCAGTGCCGCTGAAATTATTCGTGCCCGATTTCGTGAGCACGTTGACGGCGGCGCCTCCGGCCATGCCGGTCTCGGCGTCCATGCTGTTGGTCACCACGTTGACGGCCTCGATGGTCTCGAGCGGCGGGCTGTAGGCGACGAGACGCGGCAGCCATACGAACGTGTTGCCGGCGCCATCAATTCGCGTGTCGTTCCTCTCGTCACTCTGCCCGCCGACCGAAGCTGCCAGTGACTCCTGGGGATTGGCGGCCAGGCTGTGGGCTGGTGCGGGCGGCGAGACGCCGGGCACGAGCGCCAGCAGTGCCGTGTAGTTCCGGACGCCTGAGACCGGCAGGTTGTTGACCTGTTTCGTGTCGATCTCGCTGCGCACCTCGGCCCGATCGGTTTGAAGCGCAACGGCCGACGCGGCAACGGTGACCGCCTCCGCCAGGGTCGGCAGCTGCAGTTGCGCGTCAGAGCGGGTGACCGCGTTCGCCGAGATCTGGAGGCCGGTCGTGGTGAACGGTGCGAACTTATCCGCGTTGACAGTCAGATCGTAGGACCCCGACTGCAGGTCCGAAAACACAAAGCCGCCACGCTCGTTCGTCTTGGTCTCGCGCGCCAGACCGGTGCCCGAATGCACCGCTTGCACCGCAGCTCCCACCACCGGCAAACCACTCGGGTCAGTGATGTTGCCGACCAGCGTCCCATAGAGGGTCTGCGCCGGGAGTCGCACGGACAAGAAGGTGAACACGAGGAACCCTGCCGCAACCATAACGGCCCGGTGAAGGCTTCGCTGTCTCATGGAGACCCTCCTCTGAGATTGGACTGCCTGACCTGCCAGACTCGGCTGATCCGGAACAATTCGGTACTTCGACGAGTTACGCGACTCGGGGAGTGTCGCAGTCGAGAAAATGGTCCTGGCTTCGACATCGCTGCTCGCCGGCAGCGTGAGCCATGTACGCGCGAACGAGACTATCACGCGATCGATGCGACCGTAGCTCAGGCGATCGTCGAGCGGGTGAGCTAAGATCCGCACGTGTCCGAGGGTAGGGAGATTCTTTAACGGTCGAAACCAGCGACCCGAGACGTGATGTCTGATCGTAGCGATGCGCGAGTCATGCTCGAGCGGGCAGAGCAGGCCGCAACGGCCGGCAACTTCGCGTCTGCTGATGAGTTGTTGAGACGCGCGACGCGCATCCAGGAAGAAACCCTTGGTCCGCTCCATCCGGACCTGGCCAACACGTTCAACAACCTCGCCATCGTCGCCGAAAAGCGGGGGAACCTGGACGATGCCGAGACGTTCTATCGGCGGGCGGTCGCCATCGCGTCGGCGTCGCTTTCCCCTGAAGACCCGATGGTCGCCACCAGTCGCGAGAACCTCGAGAGTTTTTGCCGGGCGCGTGGCGTGCCGATCGATGCTGCCACACCGCCCGCGACGTTCGTCGCGACGGAGTCCATTGCCCGTCCATCGCCGCCAGGTGCACCCAAGCCAACACCCGACGCTCCAGTGGCAGCGGGAGGTTCTCACGTGTACGTCTGGGTGGCGATAGCAATTGTCGTTCTTCTGGCGGTGCTGTTCGCGTTGCGGCCGTGGTCGTCCGGCAAGGCGTCCGGGCCAGCCTCCGCGGAGGTCGTGCCGCCGCGACAGGAAGCACCGTCACCCGGGTCCGCCGCGATCGAACCGTCGGCTCCGCCGAACACCGCGCCTCTTCCCGACCATCGAGGCGGCGTTGACAGGCAACCGGCAGCGCAGACGACGGGTGCCGTCAGCCTGGTCTCCGCTGAGCTGTGTCGGAACTTCTCGACGAGTGAGCCCAACTGGCGCTGCGAGCGGGTGGACACCTCGGTCGCGCCCGGGCTACTCGTCCTTTACACGCGTGTCAGGTCTGCGCGGACCGACGCAGTGGTGCATCGCTGGTATCACGGAAATACGCTTCGCCAATCCGTGCGGCTTGCGATCGGCACCAACACGCGGGACGGTTATCGTACCTACAGCCGGCAGACCGTAAAGCCCGGCGACTGGCGAGTGGAAGTCAGGAGCGCTGACGGCAATCTGCTCGACGAGCGGCGCTTCTCGGTGCGATGAGAACGCCGCGCGCGATGATCTCACTGCGTCCTTCGAATTGTGCCGTCCGTCAATGAAGCTTGTCGGCGAGCGCACGAAACCGCGAATGTGACCGCAACGGGTCGAGAATAGGCTCCACCGGCAGCATTCGCACTTGCCAGTCGCGATCCCGAACGGCTTCTTCAATCAGATCGAGCGCTCGATCGTATTCGCCAAGCCCGACGCAGATCACCGCGGCGTGCCACGGCGAAACCCGCTGGCTTCGCGACAGCGATTCGAGTCGGTCAAGCCCCTCCTGGGCATCCGCCCGTCGGCCGGTTACCGCGTGGATGTAGCCCCTCAGTGTCACTTGCTGCAAGCTGCCTCCGGCGCTCGGGTCGTCCAGGGCCGCGAGCGCGGTGTCGTATTCATGTTTCTGGATGAGCGCGAGGGCTAGAAAGAACCGTGCATAGCCAAACTTCGGAGTCGCTTCGAGCATCCCACGGAACTTCGCGATCGCCTCGTCGTACCGGCGCGCCCAATAGAGGCAGATACCTGTCTCGATGTGATGAGCCGGCGAAAGTGGATCGAGCGCCTCGCCCTGACGCGCTTCGACCAGAGCCTCCTCGAAACGCCCTTCAAACCGAAGATACTCCGCGCGCAGACGGTGTGCGTCCGCATAACTCGGATTCAACTGGAGCGCCCGCTGGTAGTGGTCCGCGGCCGCGTCGAAGTCCCAATAGTAAGTAGACAGGGCGGTCGCAAGCGTCACGTGTGCCTGGGCCAGATCCGGATCGATCTCCAATGCACGTTCGGCGGCTGCCCTCGATCGAGGGTAGGCATCGGTCGCCCGTAACGTCGCGAGGGCGCTCATCGCCGAATACGTGTCACCCAATCCTGTCCAGGCCCGCGCGAACGCCGGGTCCAGATCGAGGGCGCGCTCGAAGAAGTCCTCGGCCTGTCTGAGTGCCGGTTCATTCCGCTTGTCCAGAAAGTGGAGGCCCTTCAGGTAGAGGAGGTACGCATCCGGGCTCGACGTGCCAACCTTGGATAGCTTCCGCTTCTCAGGATCCTGCAACTGTACCCGGAGCGCTTCGGCGACTCGTAAGGCGATATCCCGCTGGATGTTTTGAAGTTCTGAGGCGGGCGCCGTGTAGGTTCTCATCCAGAGTGGTTCCTGGGTCCTGGTGTCGATCAGCTGCAGCGAGATCTGCAGCTCACTGCCGCTTGTGAGCACGCTGCCATGGAGGACGGTGTCCACTGCCAGTTCGCGCCCGATCTCAGATGGCTTCTTGCTTTTCCCTTGGTGTCCTGCGACGGAAGAACGGGCGATCACACGCAGGCCGGCGATTCGCGAGAGCTGCGCGATGAGTTCGTCGGTCATTCCGTCTACCAGATAGCCCTGGTCCACGTCGGAGTTCACAAGCGTCAGCGGGAGCAACGCCAGGCGCGTGAAGTGGGTCTGTACGCCAAAAAGCTTACGCAGCGGCAACTCCTTGCCGCCCTGAATGAACAGAATGCCAGCAGCCATCGCGGCGACAATGGCTGCGGCGCTTCCGTAGCGCAGTAGCCGCCACCTGCCACGAGTTGCAGCACTGTCCGACGGCCGAGATTCGGTACTGCCGAGCGTTTCGAGATCGCCGAGTAGCTCCCCTGCGTCGCGATAGCGGTCTTCCGGATCCTTCGAGAGACAACGTTCGACGATGCGCGTGACGGCAGGCGGTATCTCGCAATTCAGACTACTGACTGGTTCGCACTCGCCGTGACGGATCGCAGTGGCGAGAGCTTCGTCGTGGTCATGGCGGAATGGCCGGCGTCCAAGGAGCATCTCGTAGAGCACTACACCGAGGCTCCACAGATCGGTTCGATGATCGACAGTTTCTCCGCGTGTCTGCTCCGGGCTCATGTACGCCACGGTTCCGGCAACCGCGCTCTCCCCCGCGGATGTCGATCCCGCGAGGATGGCGATTCCGAAATCGAGCAGCTTGGCCGTGCCATCCCGCGCGATGAGAATGTTCGACGGCTTGACGTCCCGATGGACGATCCCTTTCTGATGCGCGGCCGCCAGGGCACTCGCGATCTGTTTCGTCAGCGCGAGCGCCTCTTGAATCGACAGCCGGCCACTCCGGTTTCGTTGCTCGAGTGTCTCCCCGTCGTAGTAACCCATCACGATGAAGAGCCGCCCCGCTGCGGTTTGACCAATGTCGTGGACGACGCCGATATTCGGGTGATCGAGGGCCGATGCTGCCTTGGCTTCACGGAGGAAACGGGCCTGGGCGTCCGGGTTGGTAGTGAGAGGCCCAGCCAGGAACTTCAACGCGACGAACCGGTCGAGACGCTGATCGAGAGCCTTGAACACGACGCCCATGCCTCCAGTGGCCAGCTTCTGGAGGATCCGGTACTGGGCGAACGTTCGACCGACGAGCAGTTCATCGCCGGCGTCGCGGGAAAGCGACAGCAGCGCGGGATTGATGATCTGTTCACCGAGCCGCTCGAAGTACCCCGATGAGGCCTCGTGCGCGATGAGGAGAGATCCCAGTTCGTCGCGCAGCAGCTGATCGTTCCCGCACGCGCTGTCCAGGAAGGACGCTCGTGCTTCGGCCGGCAGTGACAACGCCTGGTCGAGCAGCGCGCTCAAGACATTTGAATCGCACCGAGCCATGTTCCACCGTGTCAGCCCGCCGCTCGCTCACGCATCTCACGATAAAGCCACGCACGCGCCAGGGCCCAGTGGCGCTTGACGGTAGCGGCTGAGAGGCCGAGGGCCGCGGCCGTGTCCGCGATCGACATGGCCCCGAAGAAACGGCATTCGACGATTTCACTCAGCCCCTTGTCCTCTTTCTCGAGCTGCTGCAGCGCACCGTCCAGGGCCACCAGAATCTGAGATTGTTCCTCTGAGATAACGAGATTCTCAGGGATCGCGTCGATGTCCGCGAGGGTCAGTCTGCGAAGATCGCCGCCACGCTTCTGTCGCAAGCGATCGCGGGCGTAGTTGCAGAGAATATGCCGCATCGTCTTCGCGGCCAGGGCGAAGAAGTGAGTCCGGCTCCTCGCCTCGAGCCGCTTCTGACCAACCAGTTTCACGTAGGCCTCGTGGACGAGCGCGGTGGTATTCAAAGTGGAATCGCCACGCCACCGTCGTCTCTGTCGACGTGCGAGCGTACGCAGCTCGGCGTAAATCAGGGGAAAGAGCTCTTCCAGCGCAGCCCTGTTGCCCCCTTCCAACTCGTGCAACAGGTCGGTGACGGTCATCTGCTTCGACTGCGCCATGTCGGACGACCTTTTGGCCTGCCGTTACATAGCCGTTCGGCGGAAGGCGTCGACGCGGTTCGTGAGCCAGTTTCGACGCGTCCGGTGTGACTTGAAGTGACGGGCCCGCCGTCCAGTGGGTCCTCATCATACACAAGGGGGTATGGACATGCGCGCGATCTCTGTGGTTTCGGCAACTGCGCTGGTGGTGTTCCTCGTGGCGTGTTCCAGGGCCGATCGCGTCGCGTCGGGAGCCGCGGCAACCCCAGCTGTTCCAATCGGGCCTTCGGCACTCGTGACCAGCCCGGTTCCCGACGTGAGCGGCTCGTGGAACTGGTCTGCAGCAGGGCACCTGACTATTCCGGCCTCGGACGTGGAGAGGCTGCTCGGAATCGAACCGGAGGGCCCGATCACTCACCTGCGATGCGAGGCGACAGGCACGATGGAAGTATCGCAGGCGGGGACGGTCTTCAACGGTTCAGCAACTCGTAGCACCAGCCGCTGCGAGACCGGCGGGGGACGGGTGTTGGCGCTTCCAACCGCCACATTTCCAGCTACGTTGCCCATCGCTGAGGGGCTGATCGAGGGAAGAGGTGTCCACTTCCTCCTGGGCGCCGTAGCCGGCCTCGGTTGCCCGCATAACGGGGCAATCCAGGACGTCGCGGAAGGTGTCGCCACAGAGCTGAGGGCGACAGGTCGGTGCATCATCCCGGGCCATCCCCAGTCTCCGGTGCCACGTGATCCGCCGCCAGCCGGCACGAGCCATGACACGAGCTTTGTCGCCACCCGTCCGTAGTCGCACTCCGGGACACCTTCTTGCGACGACCCGTTCCGACCGACTTCAAGCGTCCGCTGTATTACGGCCGCGACGGGCTGGCGGCCCTGCGCGGCATCGTGGCGGCCTGCAAAGAAGATGCGGCGGGCGGGCGGGCATTCCCCGATCCGATGCGGCACCTCGATGCCGTGTTGCGGCGGCTTCAGAGTGCGCCCGCCGTTGTCGCCTGGAAACATCCGAAGACGCGGGCGGCGATCACGCTTCCGATCGATGGAAGAACGTTTTCCGAGATCATCTGGAACCTATTGCTGAGCGAACGCGCGGCCCGCAAGTTGCCCTTCATAATCGCTCGCGCCGACGAGGGCGACTTTACCGGGTTCCTCGAAGAAGCGTTCATCGACGGGCGGCTCGTCCTGCGCGACCCTGTTGACGCGATGTATTTGTCGGTGACCTGTCCCGAGGAGACGTTGGGCATTGCTGCTTCCGATGTCGGGCCGGACACCCCAGACTTCCTCGGATCCGATCGCCTGACGCGTCAGATCACCGCATGTCGCGTATGGCCACGGGCAAAGTTGCCCGTGGATGTGTTCGAGCCCGTCCGCACGTCTGTGCCGGTGCTCATCGTCACAGGTGCGCTCGACCCGGTGACGCCGACGCGATGGGGCCAGCGGCTCCTCGAGAACATGCCCAACGCGCGGCTGATAGATGTGCCCGGTATGAGTCACAACCACACCGAAATGGACAACTTCATACCGTGCATCGGCGGCCTCACCTTTTCATTCTGGAATCGGGGCACCGCACAGGGACTCGACACCAGCTGTGTTGCGACGATGAAGCCACCTGGATTCTTCGTGCCGCCCCCGAGACCGTGACTCCCCGCATGGGCTAACGATTCCGGCCGGAATGCTGCATACAGCGTAGGTAACGCAGGCAGGTTGCCCAACCCAATTGACACGTGCCCGTACCCCAACTTGAATAGACGGTTGGAGACGCGCATGACCAACGCCACGCAAAACACCCGCACCGAGGCCGAGGCGGTCGCCCCGACCCTGATGGTCATCGGCGGAGATCCGCGCGAGAGCGCGAACGGCACCTTCATCGAGGTCGAAAACCCTGCCGATCACACCATCGTCGGGCGCGTCCCGCGGGGTGCCGACGCTGACGTCGACGCCGCGGTTCAGGCGGCGGCTCGCGCGTTCGAGCAGTGGCGGGCCGTCGCGCCGCGAGATCGCGGCCGGGCGCTCGTCCAGATCGCCGACGCGATGGATGCGGACCTGGAATCGCTCGCGCGAATTCTCGCGCTCGAGACCGGCAACGCGATCCGGCCGCAGGCGCGCCCGGAGGTCAGGGGCGCATCGGACGTGTTCCGGTATTTCGGCGGCCTCGCGAGCGAGCTCAAGGGCGAAACGATTCCACTGGGCGAGCACGTGCTCAGCTACACACGCCGCGAACCGATCGGCGTCGTCGGCGCCATCGTGCCCTGGAACGCTCCGGTCGTGCTCGGCGCGCTCAAGATCGCGATGGCCGTGGCCGCCGGAAACACGCTCGTGCTCAAGGCTGCCGAGGACGCACCACTCGCCTTGCTGCGAGTTGCGCAGATCTGCGGGCGCCATCTGCCTCCAGGCGTCGTCAATCTGATCACCGGCTACGGCGAGGAGTGCGGGGCTGCGCTCGCCCGGCATCCGGTGGTCCGCAAGCTGTCCTTCACCGGATCGACCGAAGTCGGCAGGAGCATCATGCATGCGGCCGCGGACCGCATCGTGCCCGTGTCGCTGGAGCTTGGAGGCAAGAGCCCCGCCCTCGTCTTTCCGGATGCCGACGACGACGGTACGGTGGACGGGGTGATTGCAGGCATGCGGATGACGCGTCAGGGCCAGTCGTGTACCGCCGGATCGCGTCTGTTCCTCCACCGTTCGATCTTCGAGTCCTTCCTCGCGAAGCTCGCAGCAAAGCTGGCTGCCTTGAAGATCGGCGATCCGCTGGACGAGACCACCGACATGGGGGCGATCATCAGCCGGAAGCAGTTCGACCGCGTCTGCGGGTACATCGACGAGGGACTGCGGCAGCCGGGCGCTCGTCTCGTTCTCGGCGGACTCCCCCCGCAGGAGGGCCCGCTTGCGCGGGGTTACTTCGTACAGCCGACCGTGTTCGCCGAGGTCCGGAACGACTGGCGGATCGCGCGGGAGGAAATCTTCGGCCCGGTGATGGTGGCGATCCCGTGGGAAGACGAAGCCGATGCGGTCCGGATGGCGAACGACAGCCATTACGGGCTCGCGGCGTATGTCTGGACCCGGGACCTCGGCAAGGCGATTCGCACCGCGCACGCGATCGAATCGGGATGGGTCCAGATCAACCAGGGACTCGGCCAGTTTCCCGGACAGTCCTACGGCGGCTACAAGCAAAGCGGCATCGGCCGCGAGTACTCGCTCGAGGGGATGCTCGACAGCTACACGCAGCGGAAGAACATCACCGTCAACCTGCGGTGAAGTGCCGCAGCGGCACCGGACGGTCACGCTCCGATAGTCCTCGACAACTAGGGTTGGCAGGCATTACCCTAGCGATCAAGGTATGAGCAGGAATTCACCGTCGCTGCCCTATGGCACCCTCGATCTACTGGTGCTGCGAACGCTCGCCACCGGGCCGCGGCACGGCTACGGCATCCTGCTCCAGATCCACGAAGCCTCGAGCAACCTCCTGCGGATCGAGGAAGGATCGTTGTACCCCGCGCTTCATCGGCTCGAGACGAGCGGTCTGCTGAAGGCCGAGTGGATGATCTCCGAGAACAACCGCCGCGCGAAGTACTACGGTCTGACCGCGAAGGGGCGACGGCAGCTCGCGGAAGAACAACGCAACTGGGAACGCGTGGCTGAAGGCGTCTCGCGTGTGCTCCGGTTCGCGTAAGAGGAATCGGCGATGTCCTGGACCCGGCGCCTCATCAACACGCTTCGGCGGCGAACGCTGGAACGTGCGATCGACGACGAGCTGCAGTTCCACGTTGAATTGCGAGCCGCGGACCTCCAGCGCGCCGGCAGGTCGGCCGATGACGCGCGACGTGAGGCCAGGCGACTGCTCGGCAATGATCTGTCGCTGCGCGACCGGACCCGCGAAGCCGACGTCTGGGTGGGACTCGAGACCGCGTTCCAGGACATGCGCTACGCCGCCCGCGTCCTCTGGCGCACCCCACTGTTCACGATCGCGGCCACGCTGACGCTCGCCATCGGCATCGGGGTCAATACGGCGATGTTCGCGGTGGTCTTTGGTGTCCTGATCCGGCCGCTTCCGTACGCCGACGCCGATCGGCTCTACGTCCTGTTCCAGACCAGCGGCCGCGCCGGACGGACCCGCGTGACCCCGCTCGATTTCATCGACCTGCAGGCACAAGTCCGTTCGATGCAGGTCGCGGGCGTGGTCGGCAACGGGTTCACCTTCACGGGCCGCGGCGATCCCGAGCTCGCGATCGGTCATCTGGTGAGCGGCGAGTTCTTCGACCTGCTCGGCTCGAAGCCGGCGCTCGGACGTACCTTCGGAACGGCGGACGCAGCCCACGGCAATTCCGATGTGATCGTGCTGAGCCATGGGTTCTGGCAGCGGCGCTTCGGCGGCGATCCCGACATTGTCGGCCGGACCGTCACCGCCAACAACCGGCCGTTTACTGTGCTCGGCGTCATGAGACCGGACTTCTCATACCAGGGCACCCGCTATCAATTCTGGGTGCCGCTGCCGCTGCGCGGCGCGAATCCGGACAAGCTGCCGATCAACCGCACCTCCCGGTTCGTGCAGGTGCTCGCAAAGCTGAATCCGGGTATGTCTCGTGAGAGCGCTGCGGCCGAACTCCGGTCGATTGCTGGATCGCTCGCGCAGGCCTCCCCTGACACGAACAGGAACACGTCACTCATCCTCTCGTCGCTCACCGAGGAGACGGTGGGCGGAGTCCGGGATGCGTTGAACCTGCTGTTTGCGGCCGTCCTGCTCGTGCTCCTGATCGCGTGCAGCAACGTCACCAGCCTGCTGCTGGCTCGCTTCACGATGCGCCGCCCCGAAGTACTGGTGCGTGCGGCGCTCGGCGCCAGCCGCCGACGATTGATTCGGCAGTTCGTCGTCGAGACCCTGGTCCTCTACTCGGTCGGAACCGCCGCCGGAATGGTTCTGGCGATGGTGCTGCTGAATCTTCTGCGCACGATGGGCCCTGGCGTTCTTCCCCGCATCACCGACGTCGGACTCGCGGTGCCGGTCCTGGCGTTCACGGGTGTGACGTCGCTGTTCGCTGCGCTCGTGTTCGGAATCCTGCCAGCCCTGCAGGCCACGCGTCGGTCGTCGTGGTCGGGAATCGCCGCGCGCACCGCAACCAGCGACCGCTCTCACCAGCGCGTCCGGGCCGCCGTCGTCATCGCTCAGATCGCCGTCGCGCTCTGTCTTCTCGCAGGTGCCAGCCTCGTCGGGCGCAGCCTCCTGAACCTCGAGCGGGTCGACAAGGGCTTCGATCCCGAAGGGCGCCTCACCTTCAACATCGTGATGCCGGCCACGCGCTTTCCCGACGCGCCGGCGATGCACGCGTTCTACGCGCGTCTCCTCGACACGATCGGCACGCGTCCGGAATTCACCGGCGTCGGAACGACCACGGCGTTTCCGCTCAGCGGACAGGACCTGGAAAACGGCTTCGCGGTGGACGGATACGCCGCGGCATCGCCGGACGAGGAGCCGGTCGCCGCACTGCGAGGTGTCAGCGCCGGTTACACCGCCGCGATGGGGATCCCGATCCGCGCCGGGCGCGCCCTGACACCCGCCGACGATCAACGTGGCGCGCCAGTAGCGCTGGTCAACGAAACCTTCGCACGGCGGTTTTTTCGCGCGCGCAGCCCAATCGGCGGGCGCATCTCTGTCGGCGGTCCGCAAGGGCCCTGGCGGAGGGTGGTCGGCGTCGTTGCCGACGTCAGGCATCGTGCGCTCGCGGCCGAGCCGCGGCCCGAGGTCCTGCTTCCATGGGTGCAGCTGGACCCTGGTTTTCTGACGGCCTGGGCGCGCGGCATCAGCTTCGTCGTTCGCAGCGATTTGGACCTGGCGGCGGCAGCCGGCCTGATCCGATCGCAGGTGGGCCAGTTGGATGCGAACACGCCCGTCATCGAGCTGCAACCGGTCTCCGCCCTCGTCGAACAGTCTGTGGCGGAGCCGCGGTTCCGGACGTTCCTGCTGTCCTCGTTCGCGCTGACCTCGGTGTGCCTGGCCGCAGTCGGAATCTTCGGCGTCCTCTCGTATGTCGTCTCCGAACGCACCCGGGAAATCGGCATCCGCATGGCGCTCGGCGCGCGTCAGCGCACCATCTTTCGCGACGTTCTCGCAATAGGGGGATCGCTCGTCGCGACCGGAAGCGTGCTCGGGCTTGCGGGTGGCGTCGTGCTGACGCAGTGGATTCGTGGATTGCTGTTCCAGGTGAGCCCCACCGATCCGGTGATGCTTGCCGCCGCCACGCTCGCACTCATCGTGGTTGGGCTGCTGGCCACGCTGATCCCGGCGCGCCGCGCCACGCGCGTCAACCCCGTGATCGCGCTGCGCGGTTAGAAACGAAAATCGCCAGCACGTCACTTTTCTCCAACCGCGCGGCAGACCTGACCCTCTAAGGGGTGAGGGGGACACTGTTGTCTATACTGCCGCCGACGATGAATGCTGACCTCCGCCTTGCCGTGCGCGGGCTTCGCCAGTCCCCGACATTCACCTTCACCGCCGTCCTGTCGCTCGCCCTCGGCATCGGGGCCGCCACGTCCGTGTACGCTCTGACGTTCGCGCTGTTCTTCGCCCCGCCGGCCGGCGTCGATCGGCCGGAGAGCCTCGTCCGGATCTGTCGACTCAGGGACGGGCGACCGGAAGGGCACGAGCTTTCGAACGCCGAGTACGTCTACTACCGCGATCACGCCACCGTGTTCACCGAAGTGGCCACCGACAACAACGTGAGAATGCTGACTGATACCGAGAGCGGCTATCAGCTGCTGGCCGCGATCGTCTCACCGAGCTATTTCACCGTTCTCGGCCTGCGGCCACGCGCGGGTCGCTTTTTTCTCCCCGGCGAAGACATCGCCGGCGGTCACCACCAGGTCGTCGTCTTGAGCCACAGTCTCTGGCAGAGGCGGTTCGCGGAAGACGCTCGCAGTATCGGCGGATTCCTCACGCTCGGTGGGACGTCGTACACGATCGTGGGCATTGCGCCTCCGGACTTCGAAGGCTCGAGCGCCGGCTGGGCGCCCGACATCTTCGTGCCCACCCGCGCGGTCTTCAGCGAGGCCGACCTCGCGAACAACGAGGACGCACAACTGGACATGATCGGCCGGCTCGAGCCTGGTCGCACGGTCGCCGAGGCGCAGGCCGAGATGGCGCTGCTGACCCGCCGGCTGGAACAGGCGGGCCCGGAAACGAATCGCGGCGCCAGGGTCGTCGTCTCGAAGTTGAGAGGTCTCGACCCGGAGGCACGGTCGAGCGAGGCGCGGCTACCGGCACTGCTTTTCGCCACCGTCGCATGCCTGCTCACGATCGCGTGCGTGAACCTGGCCGGTCTCCTTCAGACGCGCCACGCGGCGCGCGGCAAGGAGATCGCGATCCGGCTGGCTCTGGGCGCCAGTCGAAGCCGCGTGGTTCGGCAGCTGCTGACGGAGAGCCTGCTCCTCTCCGCCTTCGGAGGCGCCGGCGGCCTCGTCGTCTCGTGGTGGGGCAAGGCGCTGCTCGAGCGCGCCTACGCGCGCGAGATGTTCGACGGCACGCGGCACTTCTATCCCCTCACGCTGGACGCGGGCGCATTTTTCTTGACGCTGCTCACGGCGACTGCCACCGGAGTCGTCTTCGGCCTCGGACCCGCCTTGCAGGCATCGCAACCCGTGCTCGTGCCCGCACTGAAAGAAGACGCCTCCGCGCCGCGGCGCTCGCGCCTGCGAGCCGCCTTTCTCGTCGTGCAGATCGCGCTGTCGCTCGTGCTCCTCATCGGGGCCGCTCTCGCGATTCAGAGCGCGCGCACCGTCTCGCAGGATCCCGGCTTCGACGCCGGGCACGTCGCGTACTTCAACATCGCGCCCGCGCGCGCGGGCTATCGAGGAGAAAGGGCGGGGCTGTACAACGGCGAAGTGCGGCGCCGGCTCGAGGCGCTTCCGTTCGTCGAGTCGATGTCGTTCTCGTGGGTCCCGCCGCCATTCTGGTTTTCAACAGCCGACATCTTCCTGCCGGGGCACAACCCGGCCCGGCCAGAGGACAGGTTGAGAGTGCCGGTCAACTGGATTTCGGCGCGTTTCTTCGACACGCTGCGTATCCCGGTGATCCGCGGGCGAGGAATCGAGCAGCGCGACATCGACCAGAGTCGCCCGCTCGTGGTCGTCAACGAGGCGCTGGCCGTCCGCCTGCGGGCGGAGCAGGATCCGGTCGGACGCACGCTGATGGTGGACGGGAGGCCCTTCGAGGTCATCGGAATCGTGCGCTACAAGGGGCTGCGTGCAGGGGGCGACACCGCACTCCCGTACCTCTTCTCCTCCGACAGTGGCAGGCGACAGCAGGGCAGCCTCCTCGTGCGCGTGAAGGGCGACGCATCCGCCGCCCTCCCTACCCTCCGGCGGGAGATCCTTGCGGTGGATGCGGGCGTGCCGATCAATCACGCGACGCCGCTCACCAGCGTCCTCGCCAACCAGCAATCGGATGTACGGATCGCGATGGGAGTCTTGAGCTTCGCTGGTGCGCTGGCGTTGCTCCTCACCACGCTCGGGCTCTACGGCGTGGTCGCGCTGTGGGTCGGTCAGCGCACGCGTGAGATCGGTATCCGGCTGGCCCTCGGCGCCAGATCGGCCAGAATCGTGACGCTCGTCCTTCGCGAAGGCCTGTGGCTGGTCGTCATCGGCGTGCCGCTGGGTCTTGCCGCCGCGCTGGCGGCGGTGCGCCTCCTATCGAGTTATTTGTACGGTGTGTCCGCGACCGACACCGCGACGTTCAGCGCGATTGCCGCGTTGCTGGCCGGCGTGGCCCTTTTCGCCTGTTACGTTCCCGCGCGGCGGGCGATGCGGGTCGATCCTGTTCAAGCCCTGCGGCGCGATTAGCGCTGACGATCCAGCCGGAACTACGCGGGAGCGTACGACTTGATGACGGTCTACAATCCCGCGTAAGTGGTCACGAGCGCCGTCCGTACCGCGCCCATTCTCGCGCTGTCCCTCGGATACTTGTCCTTCGTCTTCCAGGTCCGCGACCCGCGCTTCTGGACCGCGGGCATCGGTGAATGGCTCGATCCCTATTTCATCAACTTTCTTCTCGAGCACTGGCACTCCAGCGTGTTGACGCTGAGCGATCCGGCATCGCCGCCGATGTATTTCCCGGTTCGCGGCACCCTCGGCTACTCGCACGGCTTGATTCTGTACGCGCCGTTCTACATGGCGGCACGAGCGTTCCTGCACCCGTTTCAAGCCTACAACGTGATGCTCTTCATGGTGCTCGAAACGGGAATCATCTGCCTCTACTTCCTGTTTCGGACGTTTCTGCGACTCGGTGTGATCGAATCGTTTCTCTTGACCACGTTCTTCTTCACGTCACAGAACATCATCAACACGGGCACCGGGACCTGGAGCCAGCGGGCGTCCGTATTCCTGATTCCACCGATGCTCCTGATGCTGCTCGCGTCCGCGCGGCGTGCATCTCTCGCTCTTGGCGCCCTTGCCGGATTGCTTTTCACGCTGTTGTTCACGCAGGAGTTTTACACGGGCCTGTTCGCAGCTGTGTTCGCCGCCATCGGCCTGGTGGCGTACGTCGGCATCGGCAGATGGTCGTGGCTCGGCCAGCGTCTCGGGACTCTGTGGACCGGGGACCGTCGCACTCTCCCTCGGGTAGCTCTGATAGTCGCGCTCGGGTGCGGCGCGTGGACCTTCTACGTCTGGATGGCTCATGGCGTGAGCCTTCAGGTCGGAAACTTGCGGATCACGTCGCACGACTGGCGCAGGCCTGCCCTCCTTGCACTTGCGGGCGTGGTGACCTATGCACAAGTCCGCGGCGGATTTCGCCACGGAGCTCGTTTCTTTCTAAGCAGACCCTGGTTCCTCTCCGTCTCGCTCGGCGCCGGTGTCGGCTGCCTCGTGTTCCTCTGGATTTACCTGGGCTCGTACACGGAACACCACACATTTCCGCGCGATCAGCTGATGAACTCATTCCTTCCGCGAGATCTCTCGCACTGGCGCGGTCCACTGAACTTTTTCAGGGAGCTCGGCGCATACGACACGCTGCGGCCGTTCGCTTTCACGGCGATCGTGGGAACCCTCGCGTGGGTGCCGTGGTTCAGGATCGATCGATACAGCCGCGTGTCATGGCTCTGGCTGATTGGGATCTCCGCCTTCGTTTTGACGATTTCCGCCAGCTTTGGTGGTTTCACGCTGTGGACGTTCCTGCTGCTCGACCGGCTGCCGGGCTTCTCCGCCATCCGGGATCCCAAGCGCATCGTCTACGTGTACGAGCTGGTGCTCGTGCTGGCCACAGGCGTGTTTCTGACACGACTACCTGCGCGATCTGTGTTTCGGATCGGCGTGAGCCTGCTCCTCGCGTACTTGCTGGTTGCGTCCTGGAATCAGGAACGATTCCAGCTGCTTCGGTCGAACGACGACTACGATCGCTGGGTCGCGGCGCCTGTCGCGATCGATCCCGCCTGCCGGTCTTTCTTCATCAAGCGGGCGTCGCTCGAGTACATGTCCCGTTCGAAGCACATGTGGAGCCTCTACAACGTCGATGCGATGTTCGTGGCCATCGATCGGGGGCTCCCGACGTTGAACGGCTACAGCGCCTGGACCCCGGAGGGATGGCTTCTCGCGAATCCCCAGGAACCGGGATATGCCGAAGCCGTGGACGCGTGGATTGCGCAGCATCGCCTGCAGGCAGTGTGTGCATTCGACATCGACCGGCGGACGATGACGATCTATGAGCGATCGTCGGCTGCGGCAAGCGCGCCCGAAATCCACCCACGATAACGCCCATCATCTATACAAACTGACGTCCCGCTGAGGTCACCTCCCTTGCACGGCTATTTCCAGGGAACGATCCGGCTTCTGCCGCGGGGGAGGATTCCATGAGACGCACTGCACTGATATGGGTCGCGGTCGCCGCCATCTCCATCACCATGCCCGGCTGCTCGAAGACTGAAGGTACGAAGCCGCCCTCGCGGGAAGAGCCCGCGGCACGGCCGGGCGCCGTCGGTACCGGCGGGGCGGGTGCGAACGTGAAAAGCGACGACGACTTCGTACGTGACGTCGCAATGAAGAACATGGCCGAGATAGAGCTCAGCCGGATGGCTCTCGACAAGGCGACGAATCGTGACGTCAAGGCCTTCGCGCAGAGGGTCGTCAGCGACCACGTCGCGGCCGGGGACAAACTGAAGAGCGTAGTGGCGGGTCAGCCGATCGAATGGCCGGCTCAGCTCGACGACAAGCACAGGAAGACCGCCGAGGAGTTGGGCAGGAAGCAGGGCGCCGATTTCGATCGCGACTACGTGGACGCGATGATCGAGGGGCACCAGGACCTCGCGGCAAAGCTCGAGGCCCGGCTCGACGTGCAGTCGCTTGCGGACTGGAAAACGGCAGCGGCGGGCCGCACCCGCAGCAACACCCTGCCGGAGCCCAACACGGCAATGCCCGACGTGCAGGTCCGTCCCGCCAAGAGCGACAACGAGGGCACGGCGAAGATCAACCAGTGGGCCGCCGAGACGTACCCGGTTGCGCAGAAACATCTCGACGCTGCCAGAACGCTGGAGAACGCGATGAAAAAACGGTCGACCCGCGTTGTCAGTCCGTTTTCTGAGCCGGATCGGCCGCTTGCGACTCAACCGGATGATGTTCAGCGACGTGCTGGCGCAGCTGTTCAGTAATCGCGCGATCGATCTCCGCCTCGGGCGCGTCCCTGAAGACCCCGAGCACGACCTGACAGGTTTCGCGGTGGCATCCGCGAAAGTCGACGACGATTTCGACATAGTCGCTTCCGCCGGCGTTGATCGTCACTCCGACGACATCCAGTTGCGATGAGGCCCGGCGCGCGGCCGTTTTGGCGATTCGGGAGATCTCGGAGACGCTGAGCGTGCCCATGGTCCGTATCATTTCACTCTCGGCGGGCTGACGGTAACGACTGGCGCCCGGTGAGCGGCCAGGAACATCCGAGAGCCGGATCTCGATCCATACGCTCGAGTGGGCCCTCCCAGGCCGATCACCGGCCGCCAATCGTTTGCCGCGGGGAAGCATGCACGGCACGCGCGACGTCCTCACGACGACAGCGCAACACTCCTGAAAGAATGGACGTGCGGTAAAGCGCCGCGTGCAGCTTGAAGACGGGCTATTCTCGTCGGCGTGCATCATCGTCACCCTGTCTTCAGACCATCTGCCCTGCTGGGGATCGCGATCACAGTTGGCGTCGTGTCGGCCTGCAACCGCGGAGACTCGACTTCGCGTGCAGCCGACACGAAGATCGACACGCTGTTCGCCGAGTGGAACACTCGCGACTCGCCCGGGTGTGGCGTCGGTGTGATGCGGAACGGGGCCATGCTGTTCGAGCGCGGCTACGGCATGGCCCACCTCGAACGGAAGATCCCGATCTCGTCGTCGACCATCTTCGACCCGGCGTCGATCGCAAAGCCGTTTACGGCGCTCAGCATCATGCTTCTCGCCGACCAGGGGAAGCTGTCGCTGGACGACGAGGTATGGAAGCACGTGCCGGAGTGGGCGAACCGGCAGGATCGTGTGACCATCAGGCATCTCCTGGCGCATACGGCAGGACTACGCGATGTTTTCCTCCTGATCGAACTGGTGCCGCCGGCGGCGCCAGGGGTCGACATCAACGAGCACATTCTGCGGACGCTCGCCAGGCAGCGAGGCGTCAACTTCGCGCCGTCCAGCGAGTTCAGCTACAACAACGGCGGCTATAACGTGCTCGGGAGCATCGTCGCCCGGGTGAGCGGCCAATCGTTCCGCGAGTTCGCGACTGCGCACATCCTGCAACCGCTCGGCATGATGCAATCGTCGTTTCGAGGCGGTTCCGTCGCGATCTCGGCGGATCATGCACTCGGATATCACCGTGACGAACGAGGATTTCATCTCGCTCGCGACGGTGGCGTCGATACTTCGGCGATTGTCGGCAACTCCGGGCTCTTCACCACAGTCGCGGATCTGCTGCGGTTCGCGCAGAACTTTGGCGACGCGCGGGTGGGCGGTCGTGACTCTCTCATGGAGATGCAGACGCCCGTGCCGCTCGGCGATCACAGTCCGAGCCCTTACGGCCTCGGGCTGGAGGTCGGCGACGATCGGGGCCTGAAGACGGTCGGGCATGGTGGTGGCGACCGTGGCATCGCCGCGTACCTCATTCGCTATCCATCCCATGATCTGAGCGTCGCGGTGCTGTGCAACCTGGACAACCTGAACACCCGGGTCGGGACGCTCGCGCGGCAAGTCGCGGCCGTGTATCTTCCGGAGCGTTCAGGGCCGGCGACACCAGATGTTGCCGCTGCCACTGGACCGGCGCTCACGACCACCGAGCTCGCGAGCAAAGCGGGGCTCTATCGGGATCTGGCGACTGACACCTACGGCCGCGTCTACGTGAGAGATGGCAGGCTGTGGGCGTCGATGGATGCAGGTGACGGCCCCGCTGACAGCGTCGAGTTGCGTCCCATCGACTCGAACCGGTTCTCCGTTCCCGGCGCGCCGGTCGTGGCGGAGTTCCTGGCGCCGGCCGCCGGACGTCCGCGTCAGATCCGCGTGACCGGCGCCGGACCGAAGCCGTTCATGTCGGAGCAGGTGGCCGAAGGCTCCGCGCCGACGGCCGGGCAATTGCGGGAGTACACCGGCCGCTATGCCAGCGCCGATCTGGACGTCACGTATCACATCGTGGCGAGCGCGTCGGGCCTCGTGATCCAGATCCCCGGCCGCGAGGAGGTGACCCTGACCCCGGTGTTCCCGAACGCGTTTTACGGGTCGCTGGTCGATCTGATCAAGTTTTCAGGCGCTCCCGGACGGCCGGCGACCGGCTTCACGATCAACCGGACCAGCGTCCGGAACCTGCGCTTCGACCGCATTCAGTAGGCGGACGTCGGACGCCGCACGCAGCCTTCCAGCTGAAGCCGGAAGCCACCCAAGGACACAGCCTGCCTCGCCGGAGCCCGAAGGGCGGAGGCGGGTCAGTTCAGTGCTTTGTACTTGAACGTCACCGTCGTTTCCTCCTCCAGCACCAGCGGCCGCACGAACCTGTGGAGTGTGCCGGTGCGCGGCACGTCGATCCGGACCGGCAGGACCCCGGCGACGCGACGCTGCAGGTTGATCACGTTCTGCGACGGCGACTGCTGGACGGCGTCCAGCGATTTCCGGTCCGCCGCGCGTTCACCCTCACGCTGATCGGCGTAAGGCGCTTCGGCCGTGACCGTCACGGTCTCGGTGAGCGTACCAACCACCATCGCGAAGTCGACGCGCCGAGCGCGGCCGTCGAACGAGAACTTCCGCTGCGCGGACCTGAAGCCGGTCAACGCCGACGTGATCGTGATCGTCCCGTTCGGGACATCATCGATGACGTACGTGCCGCTCTCATCGGTGACCGCCGTGCGCTGCACACGGCCGCCTTCGACCACGGTGATCGTGACGCCGGCGAGGACGTTTCCGAGAGGGTCGGTGATCCGGCCGATGATCTGGCCAGCCCGGACGTTCGACAGCGGCGTGATGGATACCCCTCCGGCCGTGCCGCCGCCGGTGCCGCCTGCCAGACCGCCCCCCGTGCCTGATCCGAGGCCGTCGCCCGCGTGCGCGTCCGTCGCGGGCACCAACGCTGCCGGCAGGACGTTGCCGGCCACCGGCTTCGTCGAGTACCTGTCCGGAAGGAACAACTCCCACTCGAGCACGCTGACCGGGAGATCGAGCTTCGGCAGCATCATCTGCGACTCGCCGCGCTTGGCGAACGCCTGACCGGAATGGAGGTAGACGAAGGACACCTGGTACGGCGCGTTCGGACGCAGACCGGCGCGCAGCAGCGGCACGCGCGTCCCATCCGTACCCAGCACGGGCTTGGCCGTTTCTCCAGCGACTTCGACCGACAGCATGGTCGCGCCCGGGGGCAGCGTGACCTTCATGAAGGGTTGCGCGCGGTTCCGTACGCGCAGCGAGATCTCGGTCAGCATGCGTCCTTCGGATGTGACGAGCGTGGTAGCGGTCGCCTGTTCCGCGACGGCCGCAATCACTGGCGCGTCGGCGAATCGTTTCACGTCGAGCGTCACGACGCGTGCGTCGTTCGGGCGCCGCTGATAACGGAAGGCGGCGAGGATCGGCTGCCGCGCCAGCGCTCGCAGTGCCGTGTGCGTCTCCCGCACGTCGATGCGCCTCATCGTGTCGTCCGCGGAAGCGACGACCTCGATCGTGCCGGTGCCCTCCACGGCGGTCTCACCGGTTTCCCGTTGAACGCCGGCAACGGAAGGGAAGGCGGTGTCGATCTTGAACGACCCGGCAGGATGCGGTTGTTCGAAGCTGATCAGGAACTGGTGGCGCCGCCGTTCCGGTTCGCGAACGACGAGCGACACGACGCCGGGCCGGGAGTCGCTGCTCTCGAGTGACGTACCGGTGACGCTGGCGAACTCATAGCCTTGCGGGATCTGGACATCGAACGTCCGGGGGTTGCCCCGGACGACCGTCACTTCGACGAGCGTGACCATGCGCAGGTCGGCGTCGCCAATCGTTACGAGCGACTTCACGTCGGCCAGAGTACGGATGTCGGTTGGCACTACCGTGGCGCCGGACTCGCGGACGGACCACGACAACTGGGTCCGCGCGCTGCGCGGCAGCGTGATCTCGACCGACGTGATCCCGACGGCGGTGGTTCGTTGAACGATCAGCCCCTGGTCGACGCGCACGTCGGCGGGATCGCCGGGAAGCTCGATCACCACGGTGGCGCTGCCGGCGATCGGCCTGGGCAGCGTCAGCGACGCTCGTCCGGGAGCAGCGGTCAGGTCCGCCGCCCAGTCCAGGGTCACCGCAAAGGGACCGGGGCCGGTGAGCACCGCGGCATGGACGTCGCCCTCCTGCACGAGTGGCAAGGGTCGTCCGTCTGCGCGCGCATCGAGCAGCGTGGCCCCGGTCACCAGCGGCACTTTCACCGCGCCGCGCTGGAACACCTCGCCTTCGAGGCGCAACGTGCCGCGAGCCGCGGTCCCCGTGACGCGCGCACGAAGTTCCGCGCGCCCGACGACCGATGGAACCGGCGGCGCGTCGGCCGCCGGCGCGGGTCGCGCCGCGCGGTCGATCAATCGATCGTAATCGTCGACAGGAAGCGTGACGGTGCCCTGCGGTCCCTGTGGAACCGCTGGCCGGGTCTGGGCAAAGACGACTCGAGGGCCGGCGAAGGCACCAGCGATGAGAACTGCTGCGGTAACGGCGTAAGAACTGCGCATGTGGCACCTCACCAGCGAATCTCGCGCTTGTATGAAAACTCGAGCGTCGGGGCCGTGAGCTCCGGGGTGAGCTCGGACATCAGGAAGACACACGCCCCGAATGGGGGAAAGGGAACCGTCAGTGGCAACGGGCCGGCGATCGCGCGGACGCCGGCGTCCTTGCGAAATTGTTCGATGAGATCTCTCTCGCCGATGGCCGCCTGCTTTTCGTTGACTTCAGCCGCATCTGCCGGACGCGGACTCATCGGGATCTGGTCGGACGCTTCCTGCAACGTCGCGGTGAAGGGGCCCGGGTCGGTATTCGGGCGAAACGCTCCCGGCTCCGGCGAGACACTGAAACGCGGCGAGTGATGAAGCGTCACACCCGTACGCGCGACCGGCAGGTCCACGCTTGGCAACACCAGCGTGGTCCTTCCCTTGTCGGCCCACGAACCGATGCGCTGCATGTAGGTGAGTTCCACGACGAACGGAGGGGTTTCTTCTCCTGCCCGTCCTTTATCCAGCGGAAGCAGCATCGCGCCGTCGGCCGCGACGCCTGGACGCAGCGGCCGGTTCGCGACCGCGGCGCTCCACAGCGTCGCGCCCGGCGGCAGGGTGACGCCGAGAAACGCGCGCTGATTGTTGCGAACCGCGTAGCGGGCGCGCACGAGCGTCTTCCCTTCTTCCTCGAGGAGGGCGTCGTAGCGCGCTTCCTCGACCGTGGCCACGAGCACCGGCTGCGGCGTGTACCGCGCGACGGTCAAGGTCAAATCACGCGCCGCTGTCGCCGGCTGGGCGCGGAACTTGAACGCCTGCATCGATGGTGAGTCCCGCCCGGTCACCGGGTCACCGAGCTCGGAGGGATCCGCCGCGTCGAGCCCTCGCGGCTTGCGATCGCTGATTTCGCCGGCGCCGAGGACTTCCACCGCCACACCGCCGCTCTCGCGTTCCGCCGCCGGGAGCCGGACCAGCGGAACGCCGACAGCTCCGTCGCGCGGCACTCGCGCTTCGGCAGTCAGCGAAAACGCGGTCTGTACGGAAATCGGCTCGAGGAAGGTCACTCGCAAAGAGCCGGGACGAAAATCCCAGTCGCTCACCATGGCACCGGAGACCTGATTGACGATCACGCCCTCGGGAATCGCGACATCCACCGACGGCGCGAGGCCCTGCACCACCTCGACCCGCACGGTGGCATTGAGCGGACTGGTTTCTTCGCCCAGTCCGATCCACTCGGTGACGATGCCGCGCCATTTCAGCGCCTGGGTCGCCCGCGGATCCTGCACGCGCCGCTTCCACGCGACGGTCAGCGATTGCGCCGGCCGGGCAAAGGCGACCCAGCGGCCGGCTGGCGTCGCGGGCCTCTCGGCGAGGACACCGCCTGTAACGGTGACGTCGATGTCCGGTCGCGGCACGATCAGGCCCAACCGCGAGACCGCGCCCTTCGACGCGGGCATCGTGATCGTCTCGGTGCCGGGCGCGCCGCGCAGCGGCACGACGACGTCGAGCGAGAGCAGGACGCGCCCCGGTTTCGACAGCAGCACGTGGGGCGCCGGCGTATCGATGACCGGAATGGGCCGTCCATCCAGGCGGGCGGCTCGAACGAGGAGCCCCTGCGGGATTTCAATGCTCACCCAGCCCGTTTTCAGCACGTCCACCGTCAGGCGTGCTTCGCCGGTCGCGGCATCGCCATCCACACGCAGCTCGTACTCCACCCGCGTCAGCGCGGCATCGACCGGCGGCGGGTCTGGCGGCCGGTCGGGGGGAAACGCGCGCAATCGCAGCGCACGGTATTCCTCGACGGGAATGACGACCCAGCCATCGGTCCGCGGCGCCGCGGCCGTCTGCGCGCTCAGATGCGCGGCACTGATCGCGAACCAGATCGTGAGTGCGGCCGTGACCTGGATACCGAATCTGTAAGCGGCACGAAGTCCTCCTGACATGAGGCTCCTCCTCAATGAGAACGAACTCGCGGGCGCGTCTTGCAAGGCGCTCACCTGCGGGCTTCGTTGATCTGACTGAGGAGAAAGCGCGACGGCCGGAGTCCGAATACGGGAAAGCGTTTGCGCGGATCCAAGGGCTTGTGCGGCATTACACTCACGTCATGCCACGAATGATCCCTGGTCCCACCGTCGTCCAGGCGGCGGGAAACAAGCCGAAGCGGATCGAGGAGTATGCGGGTCGCGTCAACAGCGGCCATCCGGGAGTCAGCGTCGCGCGGATGCGCTCACCGGAGGGCTGGCAGGAGCCTGGGCAGCGGCCGGAGTTCGAAGAAATCACGGTCGTCCTGCGCGGGACCTTGCGGGTGGAATATGAAGGCGGCGTGCTGGACGTCGGCGAGGAGCAGGCCGTGATCACCGCCCCCGGTGAGTGGGTCCGGTACAGCACACCGTTTGCAGGCGGAGCCGAGTACATCGCGGTGTGCCTGCCGGCGTTTTCAATCGACACCGTTCATCGCGACAGCTGAAGGGGCAAAAAGTTCACTCGGCAGGCAACGTCTCCTCCGCGTTCTCTCGTCTGAGATAAGGCGTCGCCCATGATCCGCTCTGACATCCGTTACGCCTGGCGCGCGCTCAACCACCAGCGATTCGGCAGCGCGATGGTCGCCGTGATGCTCGCGCTGGGTATCGGCGCCAACGTCGCGGTGTTCACCTTGATCAACGGACTGTTCCTCAAGCCGCTGCCCTTCCCGGACGCGGCTCGCCTCGTCTATCTCAACGAAACCGCGCCGCGATGGAACCTCGAGACCACCGGCATCACCTACGCGGATTTCGCGCAATGGCACAAGGCGCAGCAGTCATTCGATTCCATTGCCACGTTCAACCGCCGATCGTTCAACGTCGGCACCGACAACGGTGCGGATCGGATGGACGGCGCATCGGTGTCGGCCGACTTCGCCAGGGTCCTGGGCATCGAGCCGGTGATCGGGCGCATGTTCACCGCCGAAGAAGATCGACCCAGGGGTCCGAACCTCGCGCTGATTGGCACGGCGCTCTGGCGCGAGCGATTTGGCGGCCGGCAGGACGTGCTTGGCCAGACGATTCGGCTCAACAGCCGGCAGTTCACGATCATCGGCGTGCTGCCCCCGAGCGCCGACTTCCCTGGCGGTGTGCGGTTGTGGATCCCGCAACAAGGCGATCCGAGCGCGGTCGACAACTATTCCCTGGAAGGTGCCGGACGGCTCAAACCGGGAGTCACGGTGGCGCAGGCGGCCGCCGATCTCCTGAGGGCGCATCAGGCGATCTACGACACGCGGGACAAGGAAAGGGTCGTTTCACCACTGGTGCGCGGCCTGCGCCAGCATCTCATCGGCGACTACGACACCATCGTCTCCACGCTCGGCGGCGCCGTGGCGCTGCTGCTGGTCGTCGCCTGCGCGAACGTGGCCGCAATGATGCTGGCACGGGCGCTGACGCGCCGGCGCGAGATCGGCATCCGCCTCGCGATCGGGGCCAGCCGCGGCCGCCTGCTGCGGCAGCTACTGGTCGAAAACCTGATCGTCTCGGCTGCAGGCGGGCTCCTGGGTCTCGTGATCGGCAACTGGTCGATCCGAACGCTGCTGCAATCGCTGCCCGACCAGGCGCCGCAATGGGCGTCGTTCGCGCTCGACGGCCGCATGGTGCTCTTCACGCTCGGCGCGTGCACGATCTCTGCCCTGCTCTTCGGTTGGGCGCCGGCACTGCATGCGATGAATGCAGACCTGCGCAGCGCCGTGGCATCGGATACCGCGGGGTCGACGCCCGCGATCCGGGGCGGTCGTACGCTGCGCGCGCTCGTGATCGCGGAGTTCGCGCTCGCGTCGCTGATGTTCGTGTGCGGCGGCCTGCTGGTGCGCGCCTACGACCGCGTGAAGCACGTCGACCCGGGATTCGATCCAGACGGCGTCATGACCTTCACGGTGTCCCTGCCGGGGGTGACCTACGCGGACAACAAGGCGCGCCTTTCATTCGTCGAGCGGCTCGAAACGCGCTTGCGCGAGCTGCCCGGTGTGAGCAGCGCCGGCGCCATATCGTGCGCGCCCATCAGCAACTGCCACTGGGGCGTCTTCTACCACGCCGAAGGCGCCGCGCCGCGCCGCCCGGATGAGCCCAACCCCGTCGTCCTCAATCGGATCGCATCGCCCGGATACTTCCAGTCGATGGGCATCCGGCTGCAGCGCGGACGTCTCTTCACCGATCAGGACGGCCGCGAAGGCGCGGACCAACCCAGCGTCATGATCGTCAACGAGACCTTTGCGAAAACGCTCTGGCCGGACGGCCGCGATCCGATCGGGCAGCGCGTGCGCCAGGGCGAGAAGGCGCCATGGCTCACCGTGGTCGGGGTCGTGGCCGACGTGAAGCACTACGGTCTCGAGCGCGACCTCCGGCCTGGTGTCTACGTGCCTCTCCCGCGTATCGTGCTGTCGACGATGAGCTTCGCGCTGAAGACCGCGGGCGATCCGGCAGCGCTGATTCCTGCCATCCGCACCATCGTCCGCGACATGGATCCGGAGCTTCCGATCTACAACGCGCGGACAATGAACGACCGCATGAGGCTGAGCCTGACGCTGCGGGCGGCGTATTCGTGGATGCTGGCGGTGTTTGCAGGAATCGCACTGCTGCTGGCGTTGGGCGGGAGCTATGGCGTGACGTCGTACCTGGTGTCGCAGCGCAAGCGCGAGCTTGGCATCCGCGTCGCTCTCGGCGCCCGGCGCCGTGATATTTCGCAGGCGGTGCTGAAAGGCAGCATCGCCATCATCGGGATTGGTGTGGCGATCGGCATCACCGGCGCGATCGGTGCGGGTCGACTGCTATCGTCGTTGTTGTTCGGCGTGCCGCCCTATGACGCGCTGATTCTCACGATTGCCGTGGTGGCGCTTGGCGCCAGCGGTTTCCTCGCCAACTGGCTGCCCGCGCGCCGGGCCTCACGTGTCGACCCGATGATTGCCCTGCGTGCGGATTAGCCGCCTTCGCGCGCGCCGGAGTGTCGGTTATGATGCGCCCGCGTATGCAGAAGTGGGCTCGAGGAGGAATCATCATGATCGCGCGCACCGGACTCGTCTTCGCAGTGATGCTCGCTGCCGCCGGACCCGCAGCAACTCTCGCACAGTCAGGCGCCGCATCCAACGCGCTGCTGGGCCGGTGGGATCTCGTCGTTGAGCGCGGCACTCGGACGTCGCCGTCCTGGCTCCAGGTGGAACGGTCAGGCACGGCCACCCTGGTCGGCCAGTTCGTGGGATCCGGCGGCAGCGCGCGGCCGATCGCGAAGATCGAATTCACCGATGGCGCGTTCCGCTTCGCCATCCCGCCGCAATGGGAAAGCAATCCCAACGACATCACGTTCGAGGGACGGCTCGAGGGCGATCGCATCACCGGGTCGATGACGATGGGCGACGGCCAGAAGCTGACGTGGTCCGGTACGCGGGCACCGTCGCTGCGGCGCGCCGGACGGCCGGCGTGGGGCGCACCCGTCACCCTCTTCAACGGCAAGTCACTCGACGGCTGGCAGCCGATCGGCCGGCGCGACAGCCAGTGGAGCGCGGCCGGCGGGATCCTGCAGAACGCGAAGAGCGGCGCCAACCTCGTCACGGTCCAGAAGTTCGACGACTTCAAGCTGCACCTGGAGTTCCGCGTCCCCAAGGGCGAGAACAGCGGCGTGTACCTGCGCGGCCGCTACGAGCTGCAGATCGACGACGCCGCCGGCCTCGAGCCATCGTCACATCATCTCGGCGGCGTCTACGGCTTCATTGCGCCGAGCGAGAACGTCGCACGGGCCGCCGGTGAGTGGCAATCCATGGATGTCACGCTGGTGGGCCGGATGATCACCTACGAGCTGAACGGCACCAGCGTCATCAACAACCGCGAGATTCCGGGAATCACGGGCGGCGCGCTCGACAGCGCCGAAGCGGAGCCTGGACCGCTGCTGCTCCAGGGCGATCACGGTCCGGTGGACTACCGCAACATCGTGATCACGCCGGCGAAGGGAGCAAAGTAGCAATGTCCCAGGTCATAGCACTCGTCTTGCTCGCGCTCTCGCTCCAGGCATCCGCCGCACCGACCTCGGCGCTCAACACGCTGACGGCGGCGGAAAAGGCCGCCGGCTGGCAGCTGTTGTTCGACGGCCGGTCGCTCGACGGCTGGCGCGGCTATCGGCGCGACACCCTGCCGGAGGTCGGCTGGGAGATCAAGGACGGAACCCTGCGCACGGCCGCGAAGGTCAAAGGCGCCGACATCATCACCAAAAAATCGTTCGGCGATTTCGAGTTGAGCTGGGAGTGGCGAGTCGCGCCTGGCGGGAACAACGGCGTGAAGTACTTCGTGACAGAGAACCGGCCGCAATCGCCGGGACACGAGTACCAGATGATCGACGATGCCGGCTACCCGGGGAAACTCGGCGCGACGCACTTGACGGCGGCCTTCTACGATGTGCTGCCCGCCGCCGCCGACAAGCCGATCAGGGCCGGAGGCGAGTGGAACACGTCGCGGATTGTGGTACGAGGCACGCACGTGGAGCACTGGCTCAACGGGACGAAGGTGCTCGCGTACGAGCTGGGCAGCGAGCCGGTGAAGGACGGGATCGCGAAGAGCAAGTTCAAGGGCCACCCGGGCTTCGGGGAGAAGATCGCCGGGCACATCATGCTCACGTATCACCAGGACGAGTGCTGGTATCGCAACCTGAAGATCCGCGAAGCCAGATAGAAGCCGCTCTGCGCATATGGGCTGGTTCGATCGTGCGCAGAAGAAGACGTCGCCCCAGGCAGGCGACCGGGCGACGGAGTCCGACGTGCGGCACGCATACAGGCTGCTGCTGAAGCGCGATCCCGATCCCGGGGGGCTGGCGCACTATCTACAACGTGTTCGCGAGGGTGTTTCCCTCGACGAGCTGATCCGCGAGTTCGTCCGCTCCGACGAGCACCACGCGCTCAGGGAACGCGAGCGCGAAGACGAGGACCAGGTCGTCGATCTCGGCGGCTACCAGCTCCTCGTGCCCACGCGCGACCCCGACTTCGGCAGCCACATCTCGACCTTCAAGGAGTACGAGGAACCGGTCCGAAGGGTGATCCGCGAGTATCTGCGCTCCGGCGACACCTTTATCGACATCGGCGCCAACATGGGCGTCATGACGTTCCTCGCCGCATCGATCGTCGGCGCGTCCGGACGCGTCGTCGCGGTGGAGCCGAACCCCGAGAACGTCCAGTTCCTGTATCGAAACATCATCCTCAACGGCACGACCACGGTCGAGGTGCTTCCGCTTGCCGCATCCGATCGGCGATCGGTGTTCTCGCTGACGGGGCGATCCAACACCCACCTGATCGCCCCGCGGGGCGCGCGCGGCGGCGGCCATCTCGTGCAGTCGGTGCCGCTCGACGACCTGCTCGGCGAGCTGCCGCGCGTCGATTTCGTGAAGCTCGACGTCGAGGGGCACGAGCCGCCGGCGCTCGCCGGCATGATGCGGATCCTGACCCGCCATCGGCCGATGGTGCTGACCGAGTTCAACCCGCGCTGCCTCGGCGTGCAGCGACAGGACCCCGGCGAGTACCTGCGCCGCGTCCTCGCGCTGTATCCCGTCGTGCGCGTCATCAGCCACTTCGGCGACGACGAGCGGTTCGAGCACGCCGATGACGTGATGCACTTCTGGGAGCGGCGGGACGGCGAGGTCACGGCGCAAGGGCTGCTGCCGCCCGGGCTCCTGCACTTCGACCTCGTGGCCGTTCGGAAATAACAGGAGCCAGAATAACGAGTGATGAGCACGTTTCGCGCATTGATTGCGGAAGGCACCGCCGACCGATACGTCACCCGGTTCAGGGATCTCGACGCCGATGCGCTGCCTCCAGGCGACCTTCTGATTGAGGTCGTTTACTCATCGCTCAATTACAAGGACGCGCTCGCCGTGACCGGCCGCGGCAAGATCATCCGCCGGTTCCCGATGGTCTGCGGAATCGACCTGTCGGGCCGCGTGATCGCGACCGAGTCGCCGGCATTCGCCATCGGCGACGAAGTGATCGTCGCCGGCCAGGGATTGGGCGAGACGCACTGGGGCGGTTTCAGTCAGCGTGCGCGTGTACGTGCCGATGCGGCCGTGAACCTGCCGGCCGGGCTGGATCTGAAGCAGGCGATGGCGATCGGGACCGCGGGATTCACCGCGATGTTGAGCCTGATTGCGCTCGAGGACCACGGGATCGTTCCCGGAGATCGCGAGGTCGTCGTGACGGGAGCAGCAGGCGGCGTGGGATCGATCGCGGTCGCCCTGCTCGCCGTGCACGGCTACAAGGTAGCGGCATCAACGGGAAGGCCCGAGATGGACGCCTACCTTCGCGAGCTCGGCGCGAAGACGATTGTCGCCCGTGCGGATCTCGCGAGAAAGAGTCCGCCGCTGGCACCCGATCGATGGGCGGCAGGGATCGATACCGTTGGTGGAGAGACACTGGCGTCCGTCATCGCCTCGACCGCGGCATACGGCGCCGTCGCTGCGTGTGGTCTCGCGGGTGGCGCCGAATTGTCGACGACCGTGTTCCCGTTCATCCTCCGGAACGTCGCTCTCCTGGGAATCAATTCGGTCACTCCACCGAAGCCCCTGCGCACGCGTGCATGGGAGAGGCTCGCGCTCGACGCCTTCGTCCGGAAGCTCGAGACGATCGCGCGCATCGAGCCGCTGTCCAGAATAGAGGAGCTGTGCCGGCAGATTCTCGATGGCCAGATTCGAGGGCGCGTCGTCATTGACGTCAACGCTTGAGTCTCAGCGATGTGACGCCGCCGCAACGCCCGGCGGTGATCGGTCATCCGGTCGAAACCGGACAACCGCGAACAGCCGAGGCAGGATCCGTAAGAGATTTCGCGAATAGAAATCCGGTCGCAGGTCCCATCGGCGAAACCTCCAACGAAAAGTGCGCCACGACCACGGGAGCCGTGTTTGCACGATTCGGAATCCGAGCGCACCGGTGCGTCCGCGATGCGCGAGGAGGTTTCGACATGAGATCAGGCATGCGCCTCTCGGCCGTGCTCGTCGCCTGCACATTGGCCGGCGCGGGCACGTTCGCCGACTCCATTCCACTGCGAATACTGGATCCGAATCTTCAGGTGACGACCGTTCTCAACTCGGGGATCGCGCAGCCCATCGGGATCGTTTTTCTGTCCCAGAACGATTTCTTCGTCCTCGAGAAAGCCTCCGGGCAAGTGAAGCGCGTCATCAACGGCGTGATCCAGGCCACGCCGGTACTCGACCTCGCGGTGAACTCCGCATCCGAGCGCGGGCTGCTTTCCATGGCCCTGGACCCGAATTTCCCGGCGACACCACACGTGTACATCCGCTGGACGCAGAGCAGCACGGGCCTCGACACCAATGTCACGGCCAACGTCCCGCTGCTCGGCAACCGCGTGGATCGGTTCATCTGGAATGCCGCGACCGGGACCTTGACCCAGGACATCAACATCATCATGTTGCGCGCGCTGCAGACCGACAACATGGTGGTGCCCGGCCAGCCGGCAAATACCGCCAACCCCGGTCTCAACGGCAACCACAACGGCGGGCCCCTCCTGTTCGGCCCCGACGGCAAGCTGTATCTGTACTTTGGTGATCAGGGACGCCGCGGCTGGATGCAGAACCTGGCCAACGGACCGTTCGAGAACGCGCCCTTCGTCGACGACACGCACGGTGGCCCGGCCCCCGACAACGCCCACCTCTCTGGCGTTGTTCTGCGGTTGAACCCCGACGGCAGCGCCCCGGCCGACAACCCGTTCTTCGCGGTGGGCGCAAAGATGGGCGGCCCGGTCGGAGCCAACATCCAGAAAGTGTTCTCGTATGGACATCGCAACGGCTTTGGCATGGCGTTCGATCCTTATGGAACTGATCTGTGGGTCACGGAGAACGGTGACGACACGTTCAGCGAGATCAATCGCGTGGAGCCCGGCTCGAACGGCGGCTGGATCCAGATCATGGGCCCCCAGCACCGGTTCTTCGACTACAAGGAGATCGAGGTCACCATGTTCGGAGGCGCGTTGCAGCAGGTGCGTTTCCCGCCGACCCGCCTCGCCGACGACCCGGGGGACGCGCGGGAAACGCTCTTCATGCTTCCCGGGGCCAAGTACATGGATCCGGAGCTGAGCTGGAAGTTCGAGTCAGGACCGGCGGGAACCGCGTTCATCCGCGGTACCGCGCTCGGCGCCGAGAACGAGGGCACCCTCTGGTTCGGATCCTCGCGCGCGTTCGCGCAGGTCGGCGGGACGGGCGGCTCCATCTACCGGGTTCGGCTGAACCGGAACCGGAAGAAGGTGGACGTCTCCGACCCGGCGCTCGCCGAGGGGGTGGTGGACAACCTGGGTAAATTCGAGCCGACAGAAAGCGAGTCGATCGTCATCGGCACCGGCTTCGGCACCACGCCGGACATCCAGCAGGGACCGGACGGGAACCTCTACGTCGTCTCCATCACCGACGGGGCGATCTACAAGATCAGCAAGCAGTAAGGGGCGGAGCTGGGGAGTTGGGAGCTGGGGAGCTGGGGAGCTCGCTGAGGGGCAAATAGAGGCAACGAGCTCAGGTCCGGTTGCCTCTGAATATTACGGCCTTCTCAGCTCCCCCGCTCCCCAGCTCCCCCGCTCCCCCGCTCCCCAGCTCCCCAGCCCCCCAGCTTCAGAAGTGGTACTTGAACCCCATCATCATCTGCCGCGGCCCGATCTTCGTGCCGGTGATCTGACCGAACGACGTCGATCCGAAGCTCGTGTTCGGATCCCCGAACACCGGGTGGTTGAGGACGTTCTGGGCCTCGATGCGGAGCTCGAACCGCTGTCCGGCGCGAATCGGGATGTCCTTCATCAGGACGGCGTCGAAGATGGTAATCGCCGGCCCGCGGTAGCTGAGTGTCCGCGGCGTGGTACCAGGGACATCAGGCGCCGGCTGCGAGAACGCGGCGGCGTTGAAGTAGTTGTCGAGTCGACTCTGGATGGAACCGGAGGTACTTGGGTCGCCGACCAGATTCGGGCGCTGTGTGCCGTCCCAGATCAACCCGCCGGACTGGGTGACCGAGAGAGGCATCCCGCTCTGACGCGAGAACACGCCGCTGACGTTCCATCCGCCGAGCGCCAGATCCGCGACGCGATTCCAGTCCGAGCCCCAGTGGCGGCCGCGGCCCAACGGCAGATGCCACACGCCCGCCATGGCGACGCGATGAGCCACGTCGTGCGACGACAACGAGCGCTCGCTGTCCAGGTCCCAGATGTTCTGGACGCTCGTCGAGCCGCCCAGCCAGCTCACGTTGCCCGAGCTGTGCGAGGCGTTGTCCACCATCTTCGACCAGGTGTAGTGGGCGATCACGTTGAACCCGCGCGAGAAGCGCTTGTCCCACTTCAGCTGCAGCGCATGGTAGGAGGAGTCGCCGCGCGGCGGTTCCGCTGTCCCGACGTTGGCGCCGTTGAACTGCGGCATCGGCCGCAACAGCCGGAACCGCTGAATGGTCGGACCGTTCAGCGCGGTGGCCTGCGGATCGGTGATGACCCCGTAGAACGGATTCGGGACGGCAGCGTTCAACGCCGTCCGCCCCATCGACCAATACTGCGGGTCCAGGGGCGTCAGCGTCGTGATCGGGACGAACAGGTGCGTGCCGCGGCTGCCGGTGTAGTTGGTCTCGATGATCGAGCTCCACCCGACCTCGCGCTGGACCGACACGTTCCAGGAATGGTATTCCGGGTTGCGATTGTTGCTGGGCAGGATGGTGCCGGCGCCCAGACCAATGAACGTATTGTCCCCCTGCGAGCGCCCGGGCGGCAGCAGCATCCCGTTCGGATAGGGATTGGCGAGCGTCGCGTAGCGCGTCGCGTTCGAATCGAGCGTAAAGGTCGGCGTAGAGTTGACGTTGAACCCTCCGCCGGTATGGCCGAAGACGGTGGCGCGGCTGAGCGTGTAGAACAACCCGTACGCCCCGCGGATCGATGTCTTCTGGTCGACGGCGTACGCGACGCCGAGGCGCGGCTGAATGTTGTTCATGTCCGCATCGAACGGCGAGCGCCGGCCGCTGTCCACGAACCTGATGACGCCGCGGGTATCGTAGCCGGGCACCTGGATCGGAGACTGCGCCTCCAGGTCCCAGTAGCTCATTCGATCCTGGGTCTCCCACCGCGGCACGTCGAAGTCGTAGCGCAGGCCGAGATTCAACGTCAGCTTCTGGACGATCCTCCAGTCATCCTGGACATAGAAGCCCCAATACGCCGAGCGCGTGTAGACCTTCGGGTCGATATGGAAATCACCGCCGGTCGGCCAGCCAATCAGCATCGACGCGAGGCCGTTCCCTTCATTGCCCGCGCAGGAGAAACGATCTCTGCACGTGATCCCCCTGCCGAACGTGAACCCGCCGGACGGATATCCCGGCTGCGCGTAGTCGAGAAAATTCGACCTCGCCTCGGCTCCGGCCTTCAGGTTATGTCCGCCCATCATCTTGTTGAACGAACCCGAGAAGTGGTGGACGCCCTCCTGGCGATCCATCTTGAGCCAGCCTTCGGTACCGATCGGGCTGTAGCCGTCGGGGGCGAACCTCGGGAACACCGCGAAGTCGGCCTGTTCCTTCATGTACTGAGGGAGCCCGAGCTGGGTGAGGTCGAAGTTCTCCAGCGGGTCCCGTATGAACGGCGCGTAGGTCAAACCGTAGCGCACGCTCCACAACGTCGTCGGATTCTGCGTCCTGGTGAACTCGGTCACGAAGGAATGCACGCTGCCGGTGATGGGGCCGTTGTTGAGGGGAAATGCGGCGCCCAGCTCCCCGAAGAGGTTCGGCGGCGTCGACGTGTAGGGACCATAACTGTAGCGGCCGTTCAAGCGGCTCCGGTCAGAGAAGTTGTGATCCATCTTGATGCTCATCTGCCGGTTGATGCTCTCGGAAATCCCCTGCCCGAACCAGTTGTTGGTGTCGGTGACCGACGTGCTCGGCACGTTCGGCAACGGGAAGTAGGCGAGCCCTTTCAACGCTATCGGATCCAGCATGCTCGACGGAATGACGTTCCCCGGGAACGGCCTGCGTTCGATATTCCCTTGCGCATTGACGAAGGTGTCGAACGGGTTGTAGATCGTCATCACCTGTCCTGACGCGTTCTTCGTCTGCGAGAAGTCCCCCTGCCGCTGCAGCAACGTCGGAACGGTCCGCGTCGACGTCAGCGGGGTCTTCGCCTCCGTGTACTCATACAGCACGAAGAAAAAGGTCTTGTTCCTGACCAGCGGGCCGCCGAGGACCCCGCCGACCTGGTCGCGGCGATAGTAAGGAGTGGTCCGCCCGGCCCGGTTCGAGAACCAGTCGTTGGCATTGAAGTCGGAGTGGCGCAGGAAGTAATACCCGGTGCCGTTGAAATTGTTGGTGCCCGACCTGGTCACCATGTTCACGACGGCGCCGCCGGTCTGGCCGAATTCGGCGGAGAAGAAGTTCGTCTGCACCTTGAACTCCTGCACCGCGTCCACCGCCGGCGAGTACTTCAGGTCGGTGATCCCGGAGTTCTGCTCGACGGTCACCACCGTCACGCCGTCCAGCAGCACGTCGGAGGTCGAGTTGCGTGAGCCGTTGGCGACGAAATTGGTGTTGGAGTCGCCGGGTCTTCCCCCGGAGCCGACAACGCCGGGCGTCAGGTAAGTAAACGCCATCGGGTTTCGGGCAAGGTTCGGCAGCGAGACGATGGTGTCGTTGTCGATGACCTGTCCGAGATTCGCGATCGTGGTGTTCACCTGCGCGGCCGAGGCGCTGACTTCGACGCTCTCGTTGATCTGACCGACGTCCAGTCGCGCGTCGATGGTGGCCTGCTGCTGGACCGTCAACGTGAACGCCGCGCTCGAGAACTTCTTGAAACCGGTCGCCTCGACAGTGAGGACATACTGGCCCGGCGGAAGCGCGGTGATCGCAAATCGGCCTTCCTCGTCCGCTTGCGTCGTCTGGGTCGTTCCCCGATCGACATCGGTGATGGTGACTGATGCAAGAGGAACCGAAGCACCGGTCGGGTCCTTTACCGAACCGCGGACGGTGGCAGTGAAAGACTGTCCCAAAGTGAGGCTGCTGAACAGCAATACGATCGTGAGGCTTTGAAGCAGAGTAACGGCTGCGTGGCGGGTCTGTGACATCGCTTCCCTCCGTGTGCGGCAGGCGGGGACAAGTGATGCTCTCTGCGCTGCTGACTTACTAGCGCAGAGGTGGCCCAGACAGGACCGTAGCGTTCAATACTTTACCGCTACTCGCAAGTCAATCGCGTGAATAATGGAGCGGCTCATCAGCAACTGCTGCGATTGCCGATGCGAACCTGGAGTAAGAACGATGACTCTGCAGTTCCGCATGAGTGCTCTGGTCGCGATGGTCGCGGCGGTGTCGGCGTCGCTGAACGCGGTCGACATCTGGACCGTCGGCGTCGACAACACGCGGCAGGGCTGGAACCGGTCCGAGACCGTGCTGACGGTCGCGAATGTGCCGAAGCTCCGGAAGCTTCGCGATTTCAACGTCGACGACAAGATCGACGTCACACCGCTCGTCGTGGGCGACAAGCTCTACGTGTTCACGATGACGAACACCGCCTTCCTGTTCGACGTCAACACGGGAGCCCAGGTCGTCCAGCCGCGGCAACTGGCCCCGCCGTTCGATCCCCTCAATGACGACGGTGAAATGGACCGTCACGACCTCTACCGGAACTGGGGAATCACGGCGACACCGGTCATCGACATTGCGACGAGCACGCTCTACGTGACGACGTTCGGGCGTCCGAACGCCGGGAGTCCGAACACCGAGCGCAACAACACACTCTGGATCCTCGACGCCAACACCCTCGCTGACAAGCAACCGCCAGTCCTGATCGCGGGCAATGCCGATAATGGCGGTGGCGGGATCTCGAACGGGTTCAGCCGACCCTACCAGAAGATGCGGGCCGGTCTCGGACTGTTGACGGACCCGGCCGGCAACAAGGCGATCATCATCTGCTTCTCCATCAATGGCGAGAACCCGCGAGGTCCCGGCCACGGGTTCGTCGCCGCCTACGACGTCCGCGGTCTCCATCGCGAGGCCGGTTTCACGCCAACGCCGGCGGTGTGGAATGTCACGCCGGACGGCGGTGCGGGCGGCATCTGGATGTCGGGATCAGGGCCGGCGATCGACGGCAACGACATCTACTTCAGCACCGGCAACGGGATGGATCCCGGGACGAGTCCCGGGAATTTTGCGGAGAGCTTCGTCAAGCTGCGATACACGGCCGGCGCGGCGGACGTCAATGGCGGCAAACCGGCGCTCGCGGTCGCCGACTTCTGGGGTGCGTTCAGCGACTTCGTCCGGCAGCAGCAGTTTCCGCAGGACCCCGAAGATGCGGGAGACGCCGACCTCGGTTCGGCCGGCGTGGTCCTCGTGCCCGAACACGGCAACCTGATCGGCGGCGGCAAGGACGGGATTCTCTATAACCTCAACAAAGATGATCTCGGGAAGCACAAGTGGGATTCCCACTTCAATCTCCCCTTCGTCGCGACCTATCTGCCAAACGGACCGAACGGTCCCGCGGGACTGCCCGCGACGACGGCGGCCAATCCGAACTGGCCGATCGTGCAGCTCAATCGCAGCCTGCACGCGCAGGCCCCGGGCGGGAAGACCTATCACATTCATGGAACCCCGGTGTACCTGGAGCACGCGAAGGGCGCGATCGTGTATGTGTGGGGTGAGAACGAACGCCTCAAGGCCTACAACCTGAACGTGGTCAACAAGCGAATCACCGGGTTCCGCGCCGAGGGATTCGAATTCGCGTCGGGCCAGAACGAGCCCCCGCCGGGTGGCATGCCGGGCGGACGGATGGTGGTCTCGTCCAACGGCGCGACGCCGGGGACCGCGGTCGTCTGGGGTGTGTATCCGGTGAACGGAAACGCGAACACCAGGGTGGTTCACGGTGCGCTCGTCGCCTACGATGCAACCGCAGTGGTCAACGGCAAGCTGAAGCGGCTGTTCTGGAGCGACACTCTTCCGGCGAACAACATGGGGAACTTCGCAAAGTACTCGACGCCGGTGGTCGCGAACGGCCGGGTGTACGTGGGCACGTTCAGTAACAAGGTCGTCCAGTACGGGCTTTGAGGCGCGCCACAGGCGCGCCCGCCGGAGCGGAGTGGGGCACGGGGCCCCCGCGAGCGACGGCGCAGGGGAGTTCCGCCTTCGCCAAGGCTACGGCGGACATCGCCGAAGCTTTTGCGGAGGCGTGCCGAGGGGCGGAAGCGCCTCGGATCTTAGAAGGAAAGCTATGAAGAAGACGCTCGGGATCATGGCCGTCGCCATCGGCGTTTCGTTCAGTGCCGTCGCCGCCGTGCAGAACCAGGCGACGCAGCAGGAACAACCTGCGGCTGCACCGGCCGCGACCGGGTTGAGCGACCTCGAGGCGTTGACACGAAGCTGCTCGATGGCGGCCCTGAACGCCGCGGCCCGCCGCGCCGCCGACGCGCCCTCGCAGGGCAAATATCAGTTCTCCTACTTCAACCTCGTCAGCGACTCGCATCACGGCCAGTACGAGGTGCATTTCACGAGCAACTACGAGGGCGAGCCCGTTCTGAAGTACTGCGTCGAGATCTACTGCCAGCAAGGGTGGGATCCCAGGAACGCGAAGGCGACGATCACCGAGATGAGCAAGGCGCCTCAACGCGGAGCCAAGGCTCCCCATCCCGCCGGCTGCGGTCAGATACACACGCCAGTCAAGGGGCGAACGAGGCGATAGCCAGCCCAAAGAACCCCGCCTCAACGCAATCTCACGTAATGCTCACATCTCGGTGAAGACCCGCCGGGGTGTCTGGGGCGATCCTCAGGCCAATGAAAATCAGACTTCAAACAGTGCTCGGGCTGTTCGTCGGTGCCGTCGGTCTGCTGATTACTTTCATCCTGGGGCTTTGGCTGTTCATGAGCGCCACTGCGACACCTCTCCACCCGGACCCGCAGAGGGTGCCTTCCGTGGCTGGTTCGGCGCCACCGCCGGCGTGGGCCGCCGCCGTGGAGCAGGGACGGCAAATCGCGCGCGCCGGCCTCATCGACCAGAACCTGCCGGGACTCTCCGTCGCCATCGGCGTGGGCGGCGTCGTCGTGTGGGCCGAAGGGTTCGGCTGGGCGGATCTCGACAACCAGAAGGCGGTCGCGCCGGATACGCGGTTCAGGGCCGGAGAGGCGTCCAAGACGTTCACCTCGGCCGCCGTCGGGCTGCTGTTGGAGCAGACCAAGCTGAAACTGGACGACGAGATTCAGGCATACGCACCTGGCTTTCCAAAGAAGCAATGGCCCGTGACGCTGCGCCAGTTGATGGGACATGTGGGCGGCCTCAGCGATGACCCCGGTGACGAGGCGTCGCTGTCGCCTTGCGAGCGGACGGTTGACGGGCTGCGGCTCTTCGCGGAGCACAGGCTGCTGTTCGAGCCGGGCACCCAGTACCGGCCGTCCAGCTACAGCTGGATCCTGGTGAGCGCGGCAGTCGAAGCGGCTGCGAACGAGCGCTTCTTCAGGTTCATGCGGTCGAACATTTTCGAGCCGCTGGGCATGGCTGCCACGAGACCCGACTTCGCGGCCGAGCAGATCGCCAATCGGGCAACGTTCTACCATCCGAGGTTCGCCGGGGATCCTCGTTACGGGCCGGAGTCAGCGCGCGAGGGAGACCATTCCTGCTATGCGGGCGCGAGCGCGTTCCTGTCCACGCCGTCGGACCTCGTTCGCTTCGGCATGGCCGTCAGCAGCGGCAAGCTGCTGCAGCCAGGTACCGTCACACTGCTGCAGACGCCACTACGGTTGCGGTCTGGCGAGGAGACCGGTTATGGCCTGGGGTGGAAAGTCGAGACGCTTCCGCTCGCGGGGGAACCAACGCGGATGGCCGGCCATGGCACCAAGGCCGATTTCATCGGTGGGACGACCTACCTCATGACGTTTCCCGAACGCGGGATCGTCGTCGCGGTGATGTCGAACATCGCATTCGCGGACACACGGTCGATTGCGTTGAAGATCGCGGAGGTCTTTGCGGGACGGGGAAGGAACCCAGGGGACCCACCCATCTGAGATTGGTGGCTTCCGGCTTCAGCCGGAAGGATGCGGCTGTCGCCGACCTTCTGTCTGAAGGCGGAAGCGACACCGACAAAATGGGGCTCACGCCGGCAGGAACGTGAAGCAGAGCACGCCCAGCACGAACCAGAGCGCGGCGTACACCACGTTGTAGCCGATGAACTGGCGGAAGTCGATCCGTGCGACGCCGGCCGCAATCACCACCCAGAAGGGCGAGAGCAAGTTCCCCATGTGGTCGCCGATGCTGAGCGCGAGCAGGCCGCGCTGGGCGGTGACCCCGACGGCGGCGGCCGTCTTCGCGGTGATGAATCCCTGGATCACCCACTGCCCGCCGCTCGACGGCACGAAGATCGAGACGAGCGACGCGGACGCGGCGGTCAACAGTGGAAACGTGAACTGGTTCGAGATTGAAGCGAAGAACTCGCCGAGCGTGTTGCCGACCGTCGTGAACTGGATGACGCCGGCGACACCCGCGTACAGGTGATAGAGCACCACGACCGGCCATGCCGAAACTGCGGCCGCCGGAAGCGTCCTGGAGAAGTTGTGCACGTTCCGGTGGCACAACAGGCACAGCAGGAGCAAGGCGGTGTTGAGCGAGTTCAGCTCGAGACCGCCATTGGCGAACCCGAAGTGGTACACCAGCCAGCCGGCCAGTGCCGCCGACAGCAGAACCGTCGGAAGGGAGTTGCTCTCGACCCGCTCGGAGAACGTCGAGGCGGCTGGAACCGCTGGCCCGTCAGCGGCGGGAACAGCCGTTGGATCTTCGCCGAGCTGCCACGCGTCACGAAACCCCGAGAGCGGGCGCGGACTCCGCGGAAGAAGCAGGCGGGCGGTCACGAAAAGGCACAGGAGGAATGCGGCCACGAACACCAGGGCCGCCGGCGCGAAGATTGTCGTCCGAAGCGGCATCAGGCCTGTGGTCTTCTCCAGGAAATTCCCCGGAGTGTTCATGAGGAGCGGCGCGCTCGCGGAAAGCCCGAACTGCCACAATGACTGTGCAGCCCCGGTGGTCGCCAGCAGGAACGGAAAATCGATGGCGAGGCCTTTCTTCTCGGCCTGACGAGCGAAGTGAATGGCAATGAGAGGGCCAAGCGTGATGCCCAGACCCCAGTACACATAGGAAAGCGACGCCGTGAGGAGAATCGACGCCGCCAGCACACCCGACACGCTGTGGGGAAGGCGCGACAGCGCACGAATGATCCGTTTGAAGACCGTCGACGCGCCCAGGCTTGAGCTGAGGACCAGGATCAGCGTCATCTGCATCGTGAAGGGCAGGAGCATCCAGAGGCCGCGGTGATACGCGCCCATCGTGTCGAGGGCTGGTGTGCCCATCGCCAGCGCCGTGATCGCCACGATCGCGAGCAGCGCGACCGATGTCGTCATCGCGTCGGGGATGAACCGGCCGATTCGATCGGCGAAGCGGGTGAGCCGATCGACCGGCGGATCGACTGACGCCTGAAGGCTCTGGACGGTCATGATTCGGGGAGTGGGTCGGCAGTATAGCTGTTCACGCCGTCTTGCGCCTAAGGTACGGAAGACGCGACCTACTCCGCGCGCAAGGCGACGATCGGGCTCACTCTCGTGGCGCGCAGCGCCGGCAACAGACAAGCAATCGCGGCCACCACGCCAAGCGCCGCGGACACGGCCGAGAGCGTCAACAGGTCGTTCGGCCCGATGCCGAACAGGAATCGCTGCAGGATCCGCCCGCCGGCCAGCGCCCCCGCCAGGCCGATCGCCAGACCCGTGGTCGTCAACGCCACGCCCTGGCGCATCACCATCCGCAGGATTTCACCTCGTGCCGCGCCCAGCGCCAGCCGCACACCGAATTCCCTGGTCCGTTGCGCCGACACGAGGCTCATCACGCCGTAGACGCCCGAGGCCGCCAGGACCACGGCGACGAATGCAAACGCGAGCATGAGCGTGAGCATGAAGCGGCGATCGTGGAGCGTGCCCTCGACCAGATCCTGCAGGACCGCGGTGCGATAGACCGCCTGACCGGGCGCCGCCGTATGGATCCGCGACTTCAAGTCCGGCAGCGCCGCCTCCGGATTGCCGTAGGTGCGGGCCACGAAAGTCATGCCGCTGTATGGCAATTGCGCATGTGGCACGAACACTTCCGTGGTGGCGGGCCGATCGAGTGTGTCGTGGCGAACATCGCCGACCACGCCAACGACCTCGGCGGCAGTCGCGTTGCCCTGAAACTGGATGCGAATCCGCTGGCCGACCGGGGATCCCGTACTCCAATGTCGTCGCGCGAACGCACTCGAGACGAGAGCCACCGGCGCGCGATTGGCATCGTCGTGCCCGTCGAACAGGCGGCCTTCGAGCAGGGGAATTCGCATCGCCGGAAAATATCCGGGGGTCGCGACCGTCACCAGCGCAGAGGGTTCGTCACCGGGCGCCGGCGCGGCCTGGCCGTCGATCACGATCGGCACCGAGCTCCCGCCCGTTGTGTTGAGGAACGGCATCACCGATACGGCGCCGACCTCGCGGACGTGAGGGGCTGCTTTCATCGCCTCGATCACGTGCTGATAGTAGGCGGCCATCTGTGCCGGCGTTCGAGACGGCCCGCGCACGAAGATCTGCAGCGCCGCCACGCCCTCGGGTGCGAATCCCGGGCTGGTCGCGAGCAACGTCGCAAAACTCCGAAGCAGCAGGCCGCTGCCGGCAAGAAGGACGAAGGCAAGCGCGAGCTCGGCGATCACGAACCGCGAGCCTCTGAATCCACCCGCAAACGCGCCGGCGCGTCCCGTCGTCCTGTTGGCGAGCGCACCCCTCGACTCGTACTCGGGGCGCCCTGAGCTGCGTCGAAAGGCGTCGGATGCGCGAATGCCCGCCCCCCGCCATGCCGGCACGATGCCGGTCAACATTGCCACGGCGAACGTCAGGGCCGTCGAGAACAGCAACACGCGAGAGTTCAATCCGATCGACGTCAGCGCCGGGATGTCGCCGGGTGCCAGCGAGACGATCAAGCGGGCCGTGGCGTAGGCCACGAGTAGACCCAGGAGACAGCCGACGCCCGTCAGCAACAGCGTTTCGGCCAGCAACTGCCGCACCAGCCGCCCGCGGTCGGCGCCGAGCGCGCTGCGTACCCCGATTTCGCGCGTGCGTGCGGCGGACCGCGTCGTGATCAGGTTCGCGGCGTTGGCGATCGCGATCACGAGGAGCAGAAGGACAGAGGCGCCAAGCACATTGATCGACGACCGCAAATCACCGGCGAGATGATCGCGCAGCGTCACGAGCTGCATGGTCTTGCCGCGGTTGGCGCCCGGATGTTGCTGCGCGAGCCGTTCCGCGATGCCCTCCATCTCGGATTGAGCCTGCGCGGTCGTGAATCCAGGCTTGAGCCGCGCGACGGCATTGAAATGCCGCGAGCCGCGCAGCCTGTGCTCGTACTCGGCCCACACTTTCGGCGCCCACACGCCACGTTCGTTGAACGTCGTCATCAGCCGCGGCGCAAATGACGGCGGCATCACGCCGACAATGGTCGTCGGCTGGCCGTTGATGCGGACCACGCGGCCCACCAGCGCGGGATCGGCGCCGAAGCGTTGCGCCCACGTGCCATGGCTCAGCACCACCACGTTGTTGCGGCCGGCGCTGAATTCCTCGGGGGTAAAGGTGCGGCCGTACATCGCCGCGACGCCGAAGGCCTCGAAGAACCCTCTGCTCACGCGCGCGCCGGGCATCGATTGCGGCTCGGCCCCCTCGGTGTAAGTGAAGCCAAACGGTTCAACCGCCGACACCGCCTCCAGCGATCGCACGTGTGGGTGCCAATCGAGGAAGTTGGCCGGCGCCACGCCCTCGATCGCACGTCGATTGGCGGCGTCGGTCTCGAACACGAGCACGATCCGTTCCGGATCGTGATATGGCAGTTGCCGCACGAGCAGTGCGTCGACCACGCTGAAAATCCCGGTGGTGGCGCCGATGCCGGTCGCCAGGACGCTGATCGTCAGCAGCGCAAACCCGGGACTGCGCAGCAACAGCCGCGCACCATGCTTGAAATCGTGGACCACGTCGGCGTCGAGCGTGAACTGCCGACGGAGCCAGGCCGCGTCGTGGAACGATCCGAGCACGCGCCGAAACATGTCGAGCTCCTGTTCGGGCGTCAAACGATGATGCGACGCCAGCCGCTCGCGGCGGGCCTGCAACTCGGACTCCCATTCCGCCAGCCACTCGTCGCGATCGCGCGCCGGCACGACCTTGGCGAACAGCCGCAGCAGTGCGAGCGAAAGACGGAGGATCATGCGGGTTTCACCCGCCGCGCCATGAATGCGCCGAGGCCGGCCATGGCGCGGAATCGCGTCCGCGCGTCGGCCAGCCGGCGGTGGCCGGCCGCGGTCAACTCGTAGTAGCGACGAGGCGGCCGCTGCTCGCGGCGCGCTGCGCCCTCGCGTTCCCATTTCGCGCGCACGAGGCCCTGCTCTTCGAACCGGCGCAGGATGGGATATACCGTGCCGCTCGGCAGATCGGTGGCGTCCATGATGTCCCAGCCGTGCTGTCGACCGGCCGCCAGCGCCTCGAGGACCAGTGCGGTTTGATAAGTCATCGTGCTATCGGATTCTACCTATATAGAATCCGATAGCAAGCGTGAAAACGTCAGAGTCGCCAGGGCAACCAGGTCCGGACCGAGCGGTCCCGCATGGGTCCGGCTATGATTTGACCCAGTCACGCCAGCCCGAGTCGGAGTGACATCTGGCACCCATGAGCGCGAAAGACAACGTCCGCACCGTCTACTCCACCGCCACCGATGGCAAGTGCCCGGTCTGTGGCTGGCCCCAGCGCTCCTGCACGTGCAGCAGTCAGAGGCGTCCTTCCGACGAGCCCCTGCCCTCTCGCATCGTCGCCAAGCTGCGCGTCGAGAAGAAGGGACGCGGCGGCAAGACGGTGACGGTCGTCTACGACCTTCCCCGGAACGACGCGTTCCTGAAGGACCTGGGCGCGCGGCTCAAGCGCGAGTGCGGCACCGGCGGCGCAGTCACAGAGGCGGGGATCGAGCTGCAGGGGGAGATGCGTGACCGGGTGCGCGTCATCCTCCAGGGGCTCGGCTACACGGTTAAAGGCTGACCCGCACCCATCCCCGAATGTCGATCGGGGGAGGCGGGCGCGTGACCGCGTTATATCGGCTCGCCGAGAAGGAGACGATTCCTGGGCGTGATCGCCGCGGGAATCGTCTGCGTCCAGACGCGATAGGCCCGCTGTTCGAGCCGCACGGCGCGCATCACGTCGATCGCGAGCGATTTGTCCAGCCATCCTGACAACGACCCGCTCTCGTACAGCGCGAGGTCGTGACAACACGGGAGCACCGCGACCCGCGCCCGAACTGCGGCGGCGCCCTCGAGGACGACATCGGTCAGGCCTCCGCAGGCGTGGCTCGAAACGACCAGATCCCCAGCGAGCAGCGACGCCGACTCGAGCGGACGGTTCTCAGCCGTGAACCGGCCGGCCAGCCGCGGCCACGTTTCCACGAGCGTCGCGTGCAGGCGTGCCGCGGACTTCGGCGGTGCGGTGTCGACGAGAAGCGCGCCTGGTGACGAGTCGTCCAGGATCAGGAGCACGTGTGACAGTAGTCCGTGTCCTGCCGCCAGATCGACGATGCGTCCGCCGCGGAAGCGGCGGCGGATGCGCCGCGCCATTTCCCAGGCTTCGTACAGTTCCTTCCGAGGCAGACATCCCGCCTGGCAGACCGCGCGCGCCAGCCGATCGAAGAGCGTATTGCCCTGAAACCGTCCGAGGTCCCGCCCGGTGAGGCGGGCCTTCGACGACACCGAGAAATGCCGGTCACCGGGAACGCTGATACGAGCCGCCGATTCACGCGTGTCGGTCACGCTGACCTCGTGCTGGGCGTGGTCATATCGCTCCTCCCCTGCGAATTCCGCCCGAACCGACTTGATTTCGCTTGACAGGTTTTTGTGAAGGCGCGTCGCGAGACCTCGACCGCGTCACAGGACCCGCGATCGAAACGTCCATTTCGCTTGCAGAGGCCGATCGCTGGCCTGGGAAGGCCGCAAGACTCCCTCGCTCACGATCGCCTGTCGAGAGCCATCCTCGCGTTGCAGGAACTGCGATGCTACACATGGAACATGAACCTCGAACTCCTGTCACACCAGGATCTATCAGGCGACGAGCTGCTGGCCCAAGTCACGCGGCTGGCGGCAGCGGAACGCGTGTCGACCGTTCAGCTGATCGCCGCACTGGCTGAAGTCGACTCGCGGCGTCTCTATCTCGGTCAGGGTTGTGCATCGTTGTTCGTCTACTGCACCAGCATCCTACGGCTCTCTGAGCACGCGGCGTATGGCCGAATCGAAGCGGCGCGGGCGGCTCGCAGGCTTCCGATCCTTCTCGAGATGCTCGGACGAGGCGAGCTGACGCTGACCTCACTATGCCTGATCGCGCCACACCTCAGCGACTCGAATCACTTCGATGTCCTGGCGCGCGTCCGCCACCGAAGCAAGCGTGAGGTGGAAGATGTCGTTGCGTCGCTTCGGCCGAGGCCGGACGTGCCTGCAATGGTTCGCAAACTCCCGGAACGTCGAGCCGTCGCTGAAGCAGCCGTCGGTCCGACACCGCCGAGAGCTGAACGCTTGCCTCCTCCCGCCCCCTCGGCAACCGTCTGTCCACTGGCACCCGAGCGGCACAAACTCCAGGTGACGATCAGTGCGGAGACTCGCGCGAAGCTCCAGCGCGCGCAGGACCTCTTAAGGCCCTCGCTTCCGTCCGGAGACGTCGCAAGCATTCTCGACCTGGCGTTGGACATGCTGGTGGCGGATCTCGAGCGAAAGAAAGCCGCGCTAGTGATGCGGCCGCGAACGGCCGCGAATTCGAGCCGTCACGCCCGGCACATTCCGGCCGCGGTGCGCCGCGCAGTCTGGAAGCGCGATGGCGGCAGTTGCGCGTTCGCAGGAGCCGGGCGCCGCTGCAATGAGACAGCGTTCCTCGAGTTCCATCACGTGACACCATTCGCTGCCGGCGGCGAAGCGACGGCGGAGAACATCCAGCTACGTTGCCGCGCGCACAATCAGTACGAGGCCGAGCTGTTTTTCGGTGAACCGTTCATCGCGCGGGAGCGAGAGCCGGGTTACGTGAACTAGGTCCGGACCGAGCAGTCCGGGCCAGCTATGAGCGGACTCAGTCATGCTGGCCTGAGTCGAGAGTGACATCAGCCGTGGAAGGCTGACGTGGGGCGCCGCCTCGAGTAGTATCCCGTCGCGGATGTCTGACGGTCGCAGCTCGGCCTACTATTCCAATACCGTCGACCGGTTCCTCTCGGCTGACGCCAATCAAGTCCTCGGCGCGCTAGCTGCGGCGCATGCCTTCGCGCTCGACCCCGAGCAACGAGACGCCTGGGAGGAGGAGATCCGGACTCTCAGCGTCGCTTTGCAGGGGCTCAGTGGATCAGTCTATCTTGAATTCGACGTCCCTCGGCTCGGCAGCCGTATCGACGTTGTCCTGGTATCTGGTCCTGCCATATTCCCGATCGAGTTCAAATGCGGTGAGCGGCAATACCACATTGCCGATCGAAACCAGGCGTGGGACTACGGGCTGGACCTGAAGAACTTCCATCGCGCGAGTCACGACGCCTCCATCTTCCCGGTCCTTGTCGCTACCGAAGCGCTCGAATCTGACAGCGACTGGAAGGCGCCGCATGCCGACGACGTCCGGGGAGCCGCGCAAGTGCAATGCGGCGGATCTTGCACGGGTCATCCGCGAAGGACTGGCGTTGGCCCACGGACCGGCACTGGACGAGGACGCGTGGGGCAGCGCGCCGTACCACCCGACGCCCACCATCATCGAGGCGGCGCGGGCGCTCTACTCGAGGCATTCAGTGAAGGCGATCTCGCGCAGCGAAGCCGAAGGACAGAATCTTGCGGTCACTTCGGTTGCGGTCGAGGAAATCATCGAGCGGGCTTGTGCGCAGCGGGAGAAAGCCATCATCTTCGTCACCGGAGTCCCGGGCGCCGGCAAAACGCTGGTCGGGCTGAACATCGCCACCCGGCACAGCACGCAGGGCGCGGATCGCGCGGTGTTTCTATCCGGAAACGGTCCGCTGGTCGACGTCCTTCGAGAGGCCCTGACGAGAGACGAACTCGCGAGATCACCCCGCGGCACGCGAAAAGGAACCATCAAGGCCAAAGTGAAGGCGTTCATCCAGAACGTCCATCACTTCAGGGATGAGGGTATCCGGACAGACGCCGCACCGTTTGACCACGTCGTGATCTTCGACGAGGCGCAGCGTGCCTGGAACCACGAGAAAACCGCCGATTTCATGAAGCGCCGGAAAGGGATCCGCGACTTCGAATTCTCTGAACCCGCTTTCCTGATCTCCTATCTGCACCGACATCCGGATTGGGCCGTTGTCATCTGTCTGGTTGGAGGCGGACAGGAGATCCATACCGGCGAGGCTGGCATCGCTGCCTGGCTTGATGCGATTCGGCAGTCATTTCCTCAGTGGCGCATCTACGTTTCTCCCGACCTGACGGACGCCGAGTACGCCGCAGGACACGCACTCGATGGCTTCACGAGCGAGCATCACGTCGTCAGGGATCGGCGACTCCATCTGGCCACGTCGATGCGCTCCTTCAGATCAGAGAAGGTCTCCGCATTCGTGAAGGCGGTGCTCGACTGCGAAGGGCAGGCGGCCCGAAATCTGGTGAATGAGATCCAGCGGAAGTATCCGCTCGCGTTGACGCGTGACCTGGATCGCGCGAAAGAATGGATTCGGGAACGGGCGCGCGGCAACGAGCGCTACGGCCTCGTGGCATCCTCGCAGGCCCAGCGGCTGAAGCCACATGCGATTGACGTGCGGGTCAACGTGGATCCGATCCACTACTTCCTGAACGACCGGAGCGACACACGATCGAGCTGGTATTTGGAAGACGCCGCAACCGAGTTCCAGATCCAAGGCCTCGAGCTCGATTGGATTTGCATGACCTGGGATGCGGATCTGCGACTCGAGGCGGGGCGCTGGCGCTACCACTCATTCCGCGGAAAACGATGGGAGAACATCGACAAAGAGGACCGAAAGCGCTACCTGCTGAACGCGTACCGCGTCCTACTTACCCGTGCGCGACAGGAGATGATCATCTTCGTTTCGCCGGGTAATCCCGACGATCCCACTCGACAGCCGAGCTTTTACGACGAGACATACGATTACCTCGCCAGCGTCGGAATGTCGCTGGTGTAATGCCGCGATCAGCGAATCGCGATTTCGAGCGGTCGACCGGGCTGGGAGATGCCCGTGGTGGATCTCGAGCGATGCGGCCGCGAACGGCCTCGAATTCGAGCCGTCACGCCCTGCACATTCCGAGATCCGCGCTCACCCTCTCTCCGCGAGCGCTCGCGCGGTCGCGCGCTCCACCGGGCTGAGATCCCCGCGTGGCCGATTGTCCGGATCGACGGGCAGCAGCGGGGGCTGCGCCAGAAACCGGGGACGCTCTCCCGAATGTGGTTGTGCCGCGTGGACCAGGAAGGGATGACACAGGTACACGGTGCCCGCTTCGCCGCACGCGGTGAGGACCGGCCGATGCGCGCTGCTCGCGAAGCCGTCAGCGGCGAGTTCCCGCAGGGTCAGGCCAGCCTCCCCCGCAGGTGCGAGCTGACGTGCGACGTCGTCGTGCGAGCCGACGCGGATGCGCGTGGGAGCGTCGCGTTCGGTGATGTCGGAGAACAGGAACAGCATCAGCAGCAGACGTCCCTTTGAGTGGATGTTCGCGCGCCAGTCGAGAAAGTCCGGCGCATCGGTGCCGAAACTGACATCGATGTGCCAGCCGGCATCGCCCGGGTCCTCCCGCGACGGGAACCGCACGGGGAACGTGCCCATGGCTGCGCATGGATGCCAGCGTCCGACGCCGACCAGCTGATCGAACGCGCGGTGCAGCCGCGGTGTGTTCGCGGCCTCGACGAATGGCGGCTGCGTGAACATGCCCAGCCGGATCACGGGCCGCGTCCAGGTCGCCGGGTCGTGCGGATCGCATCCGGTCGCGCGCCACAGAATCTCGCGAGCGGCATCTGCAAGCGCGCGGGGGAATGCCTGCTCGACTCTGACAAATCCGGAGGTGATGAACTGCTCGATTTCCGCAGGTTCGAGCTCGAGCACCGATGCCGTGTCGCCTGCCATGGGTTCTCCCCCTGTTTGCCATACGATCGTGTATCGGAGACGGCTGCCAACGCGCGGCCCGCGTCAGGGTAGGAGTCCGGCTCCACACAAGGAGGCTCGAACGGCTCGCCGCGTCGCCATCGCTCTCGCTCTGTCGATGGAGATCATCGCACTGCGGAGTCCTGCACCAATGGCGCAGGAGAGGCAGGAACCGGTCGACGTGCTCATCGTCGGCGCAGGCATCTCTGGCCTCAGCGCGGCGCTCGAAGCGGCGCGCGGCGGCGCCTCCGTGCTCGTCGCCGACATGTCCACGGTCGGAGGCGGCCACGCGATCCTGTCGAACGGGGCGGTCTCCATCGTCGGCACGCCCCTGCAGGAACAGCGCAAGATTGCGGATTCACCCCAGCTCGCCGAGAAGGACTTTCTCGCGCGAGGAGAGGACAACGACAGGCGCTGGGTCGCTGCATACGTCCGCGACTCACGCCAGTGGCTGTACGACTGGCTCACCGGCCTTGGTGTGACGTTCGAGAATCTCGCCCGTCCAGCCGGCAATACCGTTCCCCGCCTTCACCTGGCGCGCGGCAAAGGGCTGGGCCTCGTCGAACCGATCTATCGCGCTTGCCTTCGGCATCCGAATATCCGGTTCCGATGGGCCGCGTTCGCCGAAGATCTGATCGTCGCCGACGGCCGCGTCACCGGTGTCACCGTCCGTGACTTGCGTCGCGGCACGCGTCACGATCTCCGCGCCCGCAATGTGCTCGTCGCGACGGGAGGGTTTCAGAGCAACCTCCAGACCGTCCTCGCCAACTGGCCATCCGAGCTGCCCAAGCCAACCCGGCTCCTCCTCGGGGCCGCCGAGACCGCGACGGGATCTGGTCACGACCTGGTCCGGCGGGCCAATGCCGGCGTGTCTCGCCTGGACCACCAGTGGAACTACGTGCTCGGACTGCCCGACCCCCGCGATCCCGGTCGAATGCGGGGGCTCGCAGCGTTCAACTTCAACGCAATCTGGGTCAACGCCGACGGCAAGCGATTCACGCAGGAATTTGGCGATGAGAAGCTCGGCCTGCGCGCGCTGCTCAACCAGCCGGGCGGGACCTATTGGAACGTCTTCGATGAAAAGGGCAAGGACGGTTTCACGATCACGGTCGCTGGTTACGAGAACCTCGAGGAAGTCCGGCGGCTCGTCTACGACGCGCCGGGCGTCGTACTGAGGGCGGAATCCCTTGACGATCTGGCCGCGGCGATGCGAGTACCGCCCGAGAATCTCCGAGTCACGGTGTCCCGCTACAACGAGCTGACGACGAAGGGGATCGATCTCGACTTCCAGGCGTTTGGCGAGAAGACGTTCCCGAAACCGAAGCCCCTCGACACGCCGCCTTTCTACGCCGCGCAATTCTTTCCCCTCACGCGCAAGAGCATGGGCGGCATCGATGTCGACGAGGCCTGCCGCGTCCTCGACAAGGCGGGCCGGCCAATCCCCGGCCTCTTCGCCGTCGGCGAGGTCACAGGCTTTGGCGGCATCAACGGCAAGGCCGCCCTCGAAGGTACCTTCCTCGGCCCGGGAATCTATATGGGGCGCATTGCCGGTGGCAGAATCGCGCAGGATCTCGATCGTCCACGCAACTCGGCCGTCGATCCGCCTGCGACGAGCGTCTCTGCCCGGGCCAGCTTCAGCGATTCGGCGTGTCTGAAGTGCCACGATGTGGCCAGGCAGGTCAAACTGCTACGCTCCGGCTACTGGCATTACGAGCAGTCGCATGCCAAGGCGCTGTCACGCGAGTACGCCTGCTCGTCCTGCCACGCCGATTTGTTTCCGTACCGATCCGACGCGCACGGCCTCGACCGAACGTCGCTGGTGACCTACTGCCGCGCGTGCCATGGTGTCCAGCCACGCGAGGGCCCACCGGCACGCGCGAGCGCGCGATAGGCGGGCTGCAGGGTCGCCGTCAACGCGAACGATCGCGCCCCTTTTCGACGTGGGCGAGCAGCCGCGCGGCCGTGTCCCTGATCCTGACGAGCTGCTCCTTGACAGTTGGCTGGGCGAGGAAATCCGTGGTTTTCCTCTCGGCGGTTCCCAACCACGTCCCGAGTTCCTCCGCGATGTTCAGGAGCTTGCTTTCGATGGCGGAGGCGGGAGCACCGCCGGCGGTCGCGCCCGAGTCTGACGCTCCGGGTTGTGGCGGGCGTTGAGCGTCGCTTTGATCTGACATCGCGTTCTCCAGTGTAAGAGCGCCGGGAAGGGCCCGGAACTGCCGATGATTCTAGCAGGACCCGGACCGCCGCCTCGGCCTCGAGCTCCTTGAGGAATCCGTCACTCTTGCTCGGGCCTCAGGCGGCCGTCACCTCTTGGCGCGTCCCTCGCACCCATGGATCCTCGGTGCCATTCCGACTCGATCCGGACCGAGCCAGGGTGAGGGGCAATGTCAAAAGCGATCGATCGCGCCCGAGCCACCGCGGCGGTCACCGAGACGGGCCTCGAACAACAGGGCGATGCGAGACCTGGTGCGTCATCGTGAACGGACACGACGATACAATCCCGCGCGACCGATCGGTCAGATCGTATTCCGTCTTTTCAGGACTTCGAGATGCTCGAGATGCCCCCGTCGCACGTTGATGAAATCCGTGTGATCGAGCTTCAACTCGCTCGCCACACGTCGAATCTCATTGTCTTCGATGGTGAGGATCGATGCATCCGCCGCGCCGATCTCGAAAAGGCAATCCAAGAGGTGCAACTTTTCTTCGCGAGTCGCGCTGCGCTCGAATTCACGGGTGATGAGAAAGTCCTCAGTGCCTCCCGATGTTCGTGCCACGTCGCGGGCGAGTCGAACAATCGCGGCGGCGTCGGACTCGGAGATGCCAGCTTCTCGTATGACGACCTCGCGCATCCGTGCCGCTTCACTGTCCGTGACTTCGTGATCAGCCCTCGCAGGTCGCGTCAGGATGTAGGCGAAACAGGCAAGATGCCGGACGCGGTCGGTGCCAAGTCCGGCGAGAGTGGCTTCGATTTCCTCGAGGCTGTTGCCCGTATCGGGTGTGTCAGTCGCGACACCCAGCCAATTCCAGAACGGCGTTGTCGTCTTTCCCATTGCTCCTATTCTGTCCCCGGATTCCTGCCCGTGACTGCGACAGATTGACGTCACGTCGGCGGGTTCGCCGGCCGTTGCCGGCGCGAGATCAGTCACCTCAGCCGTCGTACCGTTCTGCCCGACCGCGAGATCCTGGACGGCGATTACTTGCCGCCGAAATCCAGGCTCACGACGTCGCCTCTGACGTTTCGCACGAAAACCCTTCCGTTGGCGAATGAAGGAGCCGTGAAGGCTCGTCCCTCGATGACGTGCATCGAACCGAGCTCCTTGTAGCTCTGCGGCGACGCTTCGACCATGACGAGATCGCCCGTCTCGGTCAGCACGAGGAGCTTCCCGCCGCCGACCGCGATCAGGCCGTTGAATCCGAGCTTCGACTCCGTCCACTTGATCTCGCCGGTCTTCCAGTCCAGACAACGCAACGACGTAGGAGAGCGCCCGGCGCCTTCCGAGTTGTTGCCGTCCGGGCCGTAGAGAAACCCGCCCACGAGAACGCTCGTGTGCCAGTGGCTGGAGAGGCCGACTTGTTCCCACAGTGGTGCGACCGCGCCCGTCACGTCGAACAATGCGCCACCGAATGCGCGTCCAGCCGTGACGAAGACTTTGGTGCCATCGACCACAGGGTCGGGCGCGTTGACGCCGATCGGCTGGCGCCGTTCCGTCGTCCACACTTCCCTGCCGTCGGCCGCGTCAACGATCGTCAATGCCCTCGGGGAGTGGATCGCGAGGTGAGTCTTCCTGCCGATCTGCAACGGCACCGGCGTGGCATGTCCACCAGGTCCCTTCCCCGATTTCCAGAGAGTCTTGCCGGTCTTCAGGTCGAGCGCCATGCCACCTGGGCTGCCGTTCAGGATCAACTTGTCGCCGAGGACGAGGGGTGAACCAGCGAGGCCCCCGAATCCCGGCGGTCGCACATCGTCTTCCTTCACGATGTCGCGCGCCCAGATCACCTTGCCGGTTCTGCCGTCCAGGGCGAAGACGTCCCCCTTGCGACTGAGCGTGTAGACGACGCCGTTCGCAACGGTCGGTGTGGCGAACGGACCGTCGTAGTCCTTGATGCCGACCTTCTCGTTGCAGGGATACGAATGCTTCCAGACGATCTTCCCGGTGCCGACGTCGATCGCGAACACCGTGTCCGTGTCGTTGGCGTTGCCCATCGTATAGGCGCGGTCACCAACAACGGACACCGCAGAATGGCCGATGCCGACGTTGATCTTCCATCGCGGCCGGGGGCCGGCCTGGGGCCAGCTGATGGTCTCGACCGATTTCCCATCATGAGCGGGGCCGCGGAAGGACGGCCAGTCGGCTCCCTGCATCGTGGTTGATGAGCCGACCGCCGACACGCCCGCCAGGATCGCGGCGACGGCGAAGGTCTTGGTTGTCATGACGGCAGTCTAGTGAGGGAGGTCCTGCGCTTGAGACTCGAAGTGACGAACAACGGACAGGACTGATCAACGGCGGAGCATGCCAAATGAACGGGCCGACACTCGGCGCGACAGCCGCGGTTACGGCGAATCGGTCGCGGGCAGGAGCACGTCTCTCCGGGGCAGCTCCCAGTCGGTGACATGGGGCGGACAGCCCCGTTCGCCTGTCTTCACCGCCATCGGCGTGAAGTTCTGGCCGACGGGATGCTCGAAACGCAGGTCGGAAATCGTGCCGTTCGCGACGTACGGCACCCGGCCAAACTGCAGCCAGGCGCGCACGCGACAATTGCCGGCATGGAGCGTCCGGAGCTCCTCGAGGTCTATTCGCCAGTTGCGATGCCACACAATCGCGTCGGACGGCGCGGCGCCATCAGCGGTCCATCGCGCGCTCATCAGCCGCGCCGACGCGCATGACGCCGCGGGCCAGACGCCGGGCAGCAGCGACAGCGTCGCACGGCGCGCGATGAGCTGGTGATTGGGTCCGTCGGCCGCCTTCTGCAGTATCAGCACGGACCAGCACCACGGCACGCCGGGATTGGCGTCCGAGACGATGTCGACCGGATCACCACGGTGCACACCGTCGAGAGCGCGCCGAGCCGCGCCCTTGGCGAGGCGCGAGACGGCCGGCATCATCACGAAGATCGTCGCGGCTGCCACGAGCACCATCGCCGCACGCTTCTTCGGATCCCAGGTTCGCGCGCCGAGCGCGAGAGCGCCCGCAACACCGAGCATCGCCGCCAGCACGCCGACGCGGAGCAGGCCCACGGCGACGAGCGCGGCGATCGGCGCGAGCGCCAGCAGTGCGACCAGCACCCGCCACAGCCGCACCGCGTTCGACGCGAGTGCCACGCCGAGGATGATCCACAGCCACGGTTCGAGCACGAACACCGCGTCGCCGTAGATCCATCGAGCAGAGAACGGATAGAGGAGGTGGGTGCCGTAGCTGTTGGCGCTGTCCATCAGCAGATGGCCGAGGAGTGCCGCCGCGATCAGCACGATCGCTCGCCGCTCCATTCCCCGGAGCGCTGATCTCGCCCGCGGCAAAACCTTCAGACTCGACCAGATCAAGAGGCCCAGTGCAGCCAGGCCGGGAAGCGTGTGACTGTGACCGCGATGGTGAAGGAGATAGCCGAGCGGCGCCTCGATGATGCCCGTATACAGCAGGTCCACATCCGGCGCGTTTGCGGCAACCACACCCGCGGCAATGAGAACTGCGCGCGTGCGGGACGACGCGCCCGCCGGCACCGCGCATTCGCCCATGGCGGCCCCGACCAAGGCATGCGTGACATTGTCCATGTCACTGCTGATGCTACCGTGGATATAATGCGCGCACCCTCGAAACAATGAGTCTTGCCCCTGGCACGCGCATCGGCTCGTATGAAGTCGTGTCGATCGTCGGCGCCGGCGGCATGGGCGAGGTCTACCGTGCGCGTGACACGCGCCTTCGCCGCGACGTCGGCGTCAAGTTCCGCGCGAACTCTTTGCGCTGCCAGACGACGTTAACGACTGGGTTCCAATGAAAGGCGGCCAGAGCTTTCTCGTCGGCGTGCAGGCGACCAAGGCCCTCCCGGCCCCCATCCAGGTCGTGCTCAACTGGAGCGAGCCAGCACGGACGCAGTAACCCGAGTCGAAACCGCACACGGTAGGATGGAGCGTGCACACCTGGTCCGTGGGGGACCATCTCACCCATCGCTTCAATTCCGATCTCGGCACCGGACGCGTCACCGCCATCGAGGGCCGGGTCATCGTCGTGCAGTTCCCGGGTGCAACGTTGCGGTTCGCGGCCGGCAGCGAAGCGTTGATCCCCGCGGTTGAAGGAGAGCAGCGTCGCCAGCTCTCGCCGATTGAGCGGCTCGCGGCCGGCGAGAGCGACGAGACCGACGACTTCCTGACGCGGCTCGAGATCCTGCACCTGCTGGCGACGCGCGAGGCCGACGGTCTTGGTTCCTTTCTCGGCGGACGCGTCCACCTGTTCCCGCACCAGCTCCACGTGGCCGAGCACGCGACCAGCCGGCTGCCGGTACGGTGGCTGCTGGCCGACGAAGTCGGGCTCGGCAAGACGATCGAGGCGGCGCTGATCATGAACCGACTGCTGCACACGCAGAAGATCGAGCGCTGCCTGGTCGTCGCGCCGGAGGCGCTGACGGTGCAGTGGCTCGGCGAGCTGTGGCGGAAATATCACCAGGTGTTCACGCTGCTGGATGCGCCGCGGCTGGCCGACGTCGCACGGGATTTCGGTCCAGGCTTCAATCCCTTTGACGTCCATCGCCGGGCTGTCATCGCGCTCGAAACACTGGTGCAGCACTCCGAGTTGACCTCCCAGGCAGTGACCGCGGGAATCGACCTGGTGGTCGTGGACGAGGCGCAGCGGCTGCGGCGTCCGCCTGGACATCCTGGCGAGCCCGGCTATCGAGCCATCGCACCAATCGCTGCACTCGGACGTCACGTGCTGCTCCTCAGCGCGACACCGCTGGAAGACGACGCGCACGGATTCTTCCGCCTGCTGCAACTGCTGCGGCCGGACGAGTTCCCTGAGGACATCGACTTCGACGCGCGACTCGGGTCCGGCGTGCCGCTGCCGCCGTGTACGAGCTCGACGCGGCGCGTCGATATCGGGGGACTGCCGCCGCGGGTGCCGATACCGGTCGATCTTTCGACGATGCCCACGCCAGATGAATCCTGGGTTCGTGATTCGACGGACGCACCCAGCCTTCCGCCTCAAGGCGGACGCTACACATCTCATTCATCATCTCGACGACAAACGCTCGATCGGATCCGCCGCGCGCTCGCCTCGGGTGCCGCACTGAAGGCAGTCCTTGGACCAGATGAATCCGCTCTGCGTCAACGGGCGGATGCCATGGATGCCGCAGATCCGAGGCTCCAATGGCTCGCAACCCACGCAAAGCGGTGGCGGCGCGGGAACGAGAAGACGCTCGTGTTCGTCGCCTACCGCGAGACGCTCGAGATGCTGCGCGACGCGCTCAGCCGGCACGCGCAGCTCGCCAGCGGCGTCTTTCACGAGGAGCTCTCGGTCGCGAGGCGCGACATCGAAGTGGCGCGGTTCCATGCCGATGACGGGCCGAGCATCCTGATCTCCACCGAGGCCGGCGGCGAGGGCCGTAACTTCGAGTTCTGCCACCGGCTGGTGCTCTACGACCTGCCGTGGAAGCCATCCACGGTGGAGCAGCGCATCGGACGGCTCGATCGCATCGGACGCCAGATGCCCGTGCAGATCGTCTACTTCAGGCCGCCCTCGGGTATTGGAGCGGACGTCGTGCGGCTGTTCGAATCGATTGGGCTGTTCCGGGAGCCGATGGCCGGCCTCGAACCGCAGCTGACACATCTCGAGCGCGCCATCGAAGACATCGCGCTGAATCCCGGCGCCTCGCTGTCAGAGGCGCGGCTCGCGGAGCTGATTGCGGACGCGGAGGCGGCGCGGACACGCGTTCATGAAGCGGCGTATCGTCAGCTGCATCGCGATCCGTACCGCGCCGAGCTCGGGCCCGCCATCCTTGCCCGCGTTCCACCGGATCTCGACGCGCTCATTGAACGGGTGGTCGTCAGTGCCGCCTCGCGCCTGGGATTCCGGGTCGAACAGGTCCGACGCCGCGCGTATGCGATCGAGTTCGGCAACGAGGCGCTCATCGACAGCCTGCCCGGAGTACCGGCGGGAACATCGACGGTCGGAACCTTCGATCGAGAGTACGCGGTCGAAGACGAGACGATCGACTTCTACTCATCGGGACACCCGCTGGTCGAAGGCCTGCTGGCCCACTTCGAGGACGATCCCAAGGGGCGTGTCGCACGACTGGAGGTCCGGAGCCCTGGCGACGCGGGTCGAGGGATCGCGGTCATCTATAAGGACGGCCCACAGTTCGACGTCAGGGCCTTCGACAGCGAAGGACGATCGCGGCCGGAATGGGCGGATGCGTTCCGCTGCCGCCCCGTGCGCGCGACCAGCATGACGCCGGTCGATGCCGCCGAGTACGACTGGCGCGGCCTCGCGGCGCGGCTGGTTCGGCAGCTGGATGCGCGTCCTGCTCACGCTGTCGCCGCGATCGTCGTGCGCAGCGGCCCGGCTCGGGTCGCCGGGTGACTGTCACTCCGTCGCGAGTGCTTTCACCGGGTCAATCTTCGACACGCGACTCGCCGGCAGCAGCGTGGCCAGCAGACTGATGACAATCAGCATCATGACAACGCCGGCGAACACGGTCACATCCCGGGGGCTGACGCGATAGAGCAGCGGACGCAGGGCGCCCGATGCGACGAGCGCCAGGCCGAGGCCCAGTACGACGCCGATGGCGAGCTGGATGACGCTGCGGCGCATGACCAGGGCAATCAGCTGGGCCTTTCTGGCGCCGAGCGCCGAGCGCACGCCCATCTCGCGCGTGCGCTGGGTGACCGCGAACGCCATCACGCCGTACAGCCCGGCGGCCGCCAGCAGCAGCGCACAGATGCCGAACGTCATGAAGAAGGTACCGAAGGTCGTGTAGAACCACGTCTGCCGATCGATGACGCGGCGCAGCGGGTTGATGTCGAAGATGGCGAGGTTCGGATCCAGCGACGTGACCGCTGAGCGAACCAGCGGCGCCAGCGCAGCCGCATCGCCGGCCGCGCGAACGGCGATGCGGACGCCGTTCGCCACATCGCTCTGCGCGATCGGGATGTAGTAGCCGACCGGGCTCGCGCCGTTGTTGCCGATGCCTTCCATCAACAGATCTGGCACGACACCGACGACAGTCAGCCACGGCTCGGTGTTGCCCGGGCGGGTGCGCTTGAACTGGCGGGCGAGCGGATCGCTCCCGGGGAAGTGCATCCGCGCGAAGGACTCGTTCACGATCGCGACGGGCTGACCCGCTGCCGTGTCGGCCGTGCTGAACTCGCGGCCGCTCAGGACCGTCGTCTGAAATGTCTCGAAGTAACCGGGCGTGACGATGCCTTCGCGCGCGAGCGGGTGCTCGTTCTCGTGCGAATAGGCCTGCCCGGCGATCTGCACCGGGATGGTCCCGTTGCCCGCCGCCGGAAGGCCGTCCGAGAGGGTCGCGGCCGCCACACCTGGCACGGCCCGCAGCGCCGGGAGCAGTTGTTCGAAGAACCTGATGCTGGCCGGGGAATCCGGGTAGTCGGTGCGGGGCAGGTCGACACGTGCCGTCAGTACCGTGTCGATCGCGAACGGCATCGGCATCGTGCGGAGCTGCGCGACGCTCTTGATCATCAGGCCGGCGGCGATGAGCAGACCGCACGAGACCGCGAGCTCGGCGACGACCAGCGCGCTGCTGAAGCGGCCGAAGGTTCCGCTGGTGGACGAGCGGCTGTCGTCCTTGAGCGCCGCACCTGCGTTGACCCGTGCCGCGTGGAGTGCCGGCAGCCCGCCCGCCACCAGGCTCGAGAGCACGATCAGGCCGAGCACGAACAGCATGATCCGGTGGTCGAGCTCGAACGTGATCCAGAACGGCGGCGGGTTGTTCGACAGCGTCGACGTGAACCACCGCATGCCGAACACGCTGAGCAGCACGCCGATCGACGCGCCGGCGCAGGCGAGCACGATCACTTCGGTCAGGTGCTGGCGGATGATGCGGCCGCGTGCCGCGCCGAGCGCCATGCGCACCGCGACCTCCTTGCGCCTGAGCGACGCGCGCGCCACCAGCAGGTTCGAGACGTTGACGCACGCGATGAGCAGCACGCCGATGCCCGCGCCGAGCATCGTGAACAGCATCGCGTAAATCTCCGAATTGAACAGCGCCTCCGTGTACGGCACCGCACCGGCACCGATACCGCGATTGCTCTCGGGAAACTCCCGCTCGAGCTGCCCCGCAATCGCCGTCAGCTGTGCGCTCGCCTCGTCGGCGGTCGTGCCAGGCTCGAGCCGGGCGACGACGGGGAACCGCGGGCCCTGCCCCCGCTCGGTCGCCAGCGGGTCGACGCGCAGCGGCACCCACAACGATTCACGAATCGGAAACGCGAACTCCGGCGGCATGACGCCGATGACGGTCAACAGGATGCCGTTGGCGCGGATGGTACGGCCGACAATGTCGGGAGCGCTGCCGTAGCGATCGCGCCAGAGCGCGTGCCCGAGCAACACGATGTTGCCGGCGCCGGGCTGGTCGTCGCCGTCCTCGAAGCCGCGCCCGAGCATCGGCCTGACCCCGAGCGCGCGGTAGGCACCGAGCGTCAGTTGTCCCCCCGGGAATCGCTCGGGATGAGCCGCTTCGAGCGACAGGTTGTACGGTCCTGAGCCGTACGCGCCGATGAACTCGAACGAAGTCTGGCGGGACTCGATCACAGCGAGGTCCTGCACCGCGATCGGCAGGCGCGGTTGTCGCTGCGCAGCGTTGGATGAATAGACCGAGACGATCCGGTCCTCCTCGGGGAACGGCAGCCCCTTGAAGAGGCCGGCGTTCACGACGCAGAAGACGGTCGTGCTCAACCCGATGCCGACGCCGAGCGTGAGAATCGCGCCCAGCGAGAGAGTGGGATACCGGAACAGCATCCGGACACCCGACGTGAGGTCGCGGAACAGTCGGTCCATGGCGAGGTCGACGCGAAGGGTACACTACCTTCACCTGGTTGCCGGTGTGAGCGCAGTCACGTTTTTCGTGGGCTTTTCTCACCCGCTCCGTTCAGGTCTCGTTCATCCGCAGGTGAGTATCGTCGCGCCATGATGGATTTCCTGAAGTACGACTTTGGCTACAGCTGGTCGGTGCGGTACGCGATGCTTCTCCCGCTGATTGTCGCGGGCGCCATCGCCGCGTTTGCGGCATGGCGGTCATGGTCGCGCTGGGTGATCGTCCCGATGACCATCGTCGCCCTGTGGGCCGCGGCGGCCATCGTGATCCTCAACGCGATGCTCAATCGCCCGATGCCGCTGCCGACGGAGCGATTCCTGACGGCCGGAGCGGGGCGCGTGCTCGACGTCGGCGCGGGGTCCGGGCGCGCGTCCCTCGGCGTCCTCCTCGCGCGGCCGCACACCACCGCCATCGGCGTGGACATCTACAGCGGCTACTGGGGCATCGACCAGAACACCCCGGACCGGTTCATGAAGAACGCGCGGATTGCCGGCGTCGCCGAGCGCGCGTCCGCCCGCGTCGGCGACATGCGGGAGCTGCCGTTCGGCAACGGCGAGTTCGACGGCGTGGTCAGTTCGTACGCCATCGACCATCTACGGCGCGCCGAACGCCCGAAGGCGATTGGCGAAGTCGCGCGCGTCCTCAAGCCCGGCGGCGAGTTCCTGCTCAGCATCATCCGCGTGGATTGGAGGACCTGGCTCGTCTCGCCGCTGCTCGCACACCACCCCTCGCAGGGTCCGGAACCGTGGCGCGCACTCCTTCGCGACGCCGGGTTCACCCTGGAGGAGGAAGGCACCCGGTTCACGACACTCTACTTCCTGGCGAAGAAGCAGGGCGCAGCGCAGTGATCCAATTTGGTCCCTTGTCGCGTAGCATCAGGGGACCAAATTGGATCTCACGCGACGTCGGTTCCTGACACGTGTTGGCGCCGCAGGCGGCGCCTCGCTCGTCTACGAGACGATGACGGGCCTCGGCCTGCTGGCCGGCCCGGCGCAGCAGACGGGATTCGACTTGTCCGGTCGCGTGTCGAACGTTCGTGTGCTCGTCCTCGGCGCCGGAATCGCGGGTCTCGCCGTGGCTTACGAGCTTGGCAAGGTCGGCTACGACTGCCGCGTGCTGGAAGGACGTGCAAGGCCGGGCGGTCGCGTGTTCACGGTGCGCCGCGGCACGTCCAGCGAAGAGGATGGCGCAGCGCAAACCGCGGCGTTCGACGAGGGCCTCTATTTCAACGCCGGGCCGATGCGGATCTCGCATCATCACCACACGACGCTCGGGTACTGCCGCGAACTGCGGGTGCCCGTCGAGGTCTTCGTTCCCGACTGTGAGAGCGCCTACCTGTTCCAGACCCGGGGCACGCTCGCGGGACGCCGGATCCGGCTTCGTGAAGCGCGCGCCGATTTCGACGGGTACATCGCGGAGCTCCTGAGCAAATCCCTGTCCCAGGCGGCGCTCGACCAGCCGCTCACTGCCGAGGATCGCGACCGGGTGATCACGTATCTGCGCCGCCTCGGCGCACTAGACGAGCAGCGACGGTATCGTGGCTCATCCCGGCGCGGTCCCGACGACCAGGGCGGGCCGTCCGCGCCGCTGCCGCTCGGCGACCTGTTCCGCGGCATTCCGGACTTCTATGTTCAGACCGACTGGTCGTCCCAGCCGACGATGATGCAGGTTGCCGGCGGCATGGACCGCCTGCCGGCGGCGCTCGCCGCTCGCTTGGGCGACCGAATCGTCTACCGCGCGGCCGTGCGCGAGATCCGGCAGAGCGACCGCGGCGTCTGGGCAGTCTACGCCGACGCGAATGGCCGGCCGAGGCGCGTCGACGCCGACTACTGCGCCTGCACGATCCCGTTACCCGTGCTGCGGGATCTGCAGACCGACTTCTCACCGCCGGTGCACGCGGCGATTTCCGCCGCGGCGTATGACGGCGCAGGCAAGATCGGCCTGCAGTTCAAGCGCCGGTTCTGGGAACAGGACGATGCGATCTACGGAGGGAGGTCGTGGACGGACCAGGAGGTCGGACAGCTCATCTACCCGTCACACGGCTTCAATGGAGGCAAAGGCGTGCTCGTCGGTTATTTCCTCGATTTCAAGAGGACGATGGGCGAACGCCCTCCCGCCGAGCGTCAGCGTCTTGCGCTCGAGCAGGGCGGCCGCATTCACCCGCAATACGCGAGTGAATTCGAGACGGCGTTCTCCGTCTCGTGGCCGCGCGTGCCATGGAGCCGCGGTTCGTGGAGGTCGGAATCGGAGGCAGCGCACGGAGCGCTCAACGTCCTTCGGCAACCGGACGGCCGCGTGCATTTCGGCGGCGACTACATGACCGACATGAGCTCGTGGATGCAGGGCGCCTTCGAATCAGCCCGCGAGGTCGCGACGGCGATCCACAAGCGGGCGCTCACGCGCGGCTGAGAGACGAGAGAGAGAGAGAGGCTATCGAGACAACGGATCTAACACGGAGCAACGGAGCTCACGGAGACCCACGGAGAGAGCCATCTGTCTCCGTGTGACGCGCGATGCCTGAGTGTCGGCGCGCGCTTCGCGCGCGGGCAGGAGGGTGAATGGGCCGGGCACAAGCCACGAGAGCATGCTGGGGTGGCTTGCGCCCGGCCCATTCGCCCTCCTGCCCAGCCGGCCCGCAGGGCCGGCGCCGACACTGGACGCATCGCGGAGCCCCGTGATCTTCGTGCCTCCGTGTCGAAATCCGTGGCCTCCGGCGTCCTCCGATCCTCAGGCTCCGAAGACTGACATTCGCAGCGTGACGCCAGCATCAACCGCGTTGCAGCCCGGCTTCAGGCAGAAGATAAGGGTACACGGTTTGCTCCGTATCGCTTCATGAGCGACGTCGAACCCCAGCCACCACAGCCGAATCCCGCGCCATCGCCGGAACCGATGCCGGGGCCGTCTCCGCTGCCTCCCGACGGCACCCCGCCGACGCATCCGGTACCCCAGCCGCCGGGACCAGTCGCACGCCGCTGAACACGCCCGCCCCGGGATCGGTCACCGGCAGGCGATCGCGCTCTTCACGACACGCCGCACGATCTTCGTCACCTCGTCGGGCGTGGCCGCGAGCACCTGCTCGCGCAGCAGTCGCAATCGCGGGACGAGGTCCGTTCCTGCCATCAGGAACTTCATATCGACCGCGTCGTTTCTGACAGGCGTGATTCGCGCACGATCACAGACGAGCGTGTGTCCGCACGCGGTCACCGTCAGTCCGTTGGTGAGGGTTACGAGGTCTTCGATCGTCATCGCATCACCCACCGGTCAGAATTCCATCCGCAAGCCGAACTGCCACTGACGCATCGTCGCGAGCTGGAAGATGTTCGTAATCCGTCCGGCGGTGCCCGGACAATCCACGCACGTGTTCGGATTGGCGAGATTGACCATGTTGAGGAAGTTGAAGACTTCCGCACGGAACTGTGCGCGGAGACCTTCTGTGGCGACGAGATCCTTGAAGAACGATACGTCCCACTGGGAGAACGATGGACCAGCCAGCCGGTTACGTCCCACGGTGCCGAAGGTGCCGCGCTCGGGCCGGCGCCAGGGGCCCAGCGTCTGTCCATTCGTGGTGAGCGGTGTGACGCGGCCATCCGCTCCGAGCGGCGTCGTCACGAACCAGGCATCGGCGGTCTGCTTGTCCGGCTTCCACTCACCCACCAGATCAGGCCTGCACCATCCCGTGTCGCGATCGGCGTTGCAGTCCCGGTAGCTTGGAGTGAACGGCAAACCGCTCTGCCAGGTTACGACGGTATTCACCTGCCATCCGCCGACGAGGGCGTCCAGCACTCCACCCGCGTCGTGCAGGTAGGCGCGACCATTGCCGAACGGCAGCTCCCAGAGACCACTGAGATTGAAGACATGGCGGCGGTGATTGTCGTTCGGACCATACGCCAGCTCACGGTCGATGTTGTAGTAGGTGTTGGTGTAGTTGAACGCCCGCGACCACGTGTAATGGCTCATCAGCGAATAGCCGCGGGAGAACCTCTTTTCGGCTTTGAGCTGCATGCCGTGGTAGTTGCTGTCGGCGTCGCTCCCGTAGTACCGGAAGTTCTGGCTCCAGCCGAATTTCTGGAAATATGGCTTCCGCTGGTTGGTCGTCAGCGTGCCGAAGCCCTCGATGGTGGCCTGATTGAAATCGTAGTCGCCACCGAATCCGGCGAAGACGTGCGTGCCCTTGTTGCCGATATAGGCCGCTTCCACCGCGAGGTCATCGCGCAACTGGTGCTGGATCGACAGGTTCCAGGCATCGTTGGTCGGCAGGCGCAGCTGCTTCGGAAGGATGAAGGCGGTCACTCCGTTCGGCAGCATCGGGCGTCCGTTGGGACCCGTCGGCTGCCGGCTCAGGATGGTTGCCGGATCCAGGGCCGGCGGCCCCTGTGAGAGGTTGAACACCGCATCGAAGTTGCGCGGCGGCTGCATCGACTGAATCCCGAGCACGGGCAGGTTCTGCGTGACGTTGTGGCCGAACACGGAACCGAAGATGCCGATGTCGTAGCCGCGGCCATAGCCCATGCGGACCACGGTGTTGTCGGCCGCACGGTAGGCGATCCCGAGACGTGGAGCGAAGGTGGTCCACGTCCCCTGGACGTTCAGGTCGAGCCCGACGCCCGGCGAGCCGGCGACCAGCACTTCGCCGGTGTCCACGTCCACGAAGCCGCCCTTGCCCGCCCCGGTCACGGTTTGCGGCCGGTAGATCTCCCAGCGCAGGCCGTAGTTGACCGTCAGCTTCCTCGAGGCCTTCCATTGATCCTGTCCGTAGAAGAACCAGCGATTCTGGCGCTCCTCGGCGTCGGTGATGGTGCTGACGTACCGTTCGAAGACGCTCACGTCACCGAGAAGAAACGACGCGAGCGCCGAGCCGCCGCCGCTCGGACCCTGCGTTCGTGCCGCGTTGAACTGCAGCTCGCCCGCACGATGGCGATCGCTCGGGATCCGCAAGTTCATCGCGTGACGGATATCCGCGCCAAACTTGATGGTGTGGTTGCCCTGCAGCTTCGTCCAGTTGTTGACGAACTGGAACTGGCGTTCGTTCTGGCGCAACGGGCAGTTGCAGCGCGCGAACTGCAAGGCGTACCCGAAGTTGAACTGGTTCCCGGTGTTGCCGCCAGGGCCGTAGCCGTTGAGGAGAAACGCCGGCATTCCTCGAGTGAAGTCATCGAAGTTCAACCCGGGGACGCCGGCCTCGGCTGCCGGATTCACGTCGCCGCCTCCCGGATCGACGTTGACGCGATACCGAAACCAGCCGAATCGGAAATCGGTCAGCAGGTTCGAACTGAACGTGTGATTGAACCCGGCGGCGATGCTCTGGTTGCGGGTCCTGGACATGCCGGCAAAGGGCGCGACCTCGTCGAATCCGCGGCCGCCCGCGAGCTCGCCGAAGATGCCCGGTGAGTCCATGCGGTAATCGGCCAGGCTGTAGCGGCCGAACACCTGCGTGGTTGGGCTGAGGTAGTAGTCCCAGCGCGTGTTGATCAGATCTTCGTTGAACCGGATCGTCCCGGAGCCGACATAGTTCGGCTGATCGCGGACGGCGCCGCCGATGTTGGGGAGCGGAATCAGTTGAAGCAGGTTCTGCGCCTGCGGCGACAGGCGCGTCGACGGGATGCGGTTTCCCTGGAACTGCGCGCGCTCCGCAGGGGTCCCGCCGCTCGCCGGATCGAAGATGTCGACGCCCAGCTCACTGAGGTCCCCCTGCCGTTCGGCCGCCGAAGGCACGCGCAGCAACGCGGACCCGCCGGTGTTCCTCCGCGTCCCCTGGTAATCGCCAAAGAAGAACAGGTTGTTTTTCGCGATCGGCCCGCCGAGCGCACCGCCGAACTGGTTCCACTGCGTGACCGGGATGTACCGGTTCGTCCCCGGGATTGGCTGAAACTGCGTGAAAGGATTGCGCGCCATGAACGCATCGTCCCGCAGGAAATACGAGAACGCGCCACGCAGGTCGTTGGTGCCCGACTTGGTCTGCGCGCTGATGACGCCGGCGGTGGCGCCAAACTCCGCGTCGTAGTTGGCGGTGGTGATCTTGGCCTCCGTCAGCGACTCGAGCGTCGGGTTGATGACGATCAGACCGAGCAGCGCGTCGTGGTTGTCCGTTCCGTCGAGCAGGTGTGACGATCCGGCGAAGCTCTGGCCGTTGACGACCTTTCGATACGAGCCCTGCGGGTCCTCGCTCGACGCCGTCTGTGAGGTCGTTGCCTGGACTCCGGGCGTCAACAACTCGAACGCCGTGAACCGCCGGTTCAGGATTGGCAGGCTCGCGACGGTCTTCTCGCTGAACGTCGTGGCCACGTCACTGCGCTCCGTTTTCAGGAGTGGAGCCCCTCCGGTCACTTCGACTGTCTCGCTGAGTTGACCGACCTGCAGCTTGATGTCCACGGTCGTCTCCTGATCGACGGAGACGCTCAGCTCCTGAACGTAGGCGCTGAAGCCGGTCGCCTCGATTCGGACCTGGTAACGTCCGGCAATCAGGGAGCGCTGTGTGAAGAAACCCGACTCATTGGTGATCGCCGCGAAGCTGACGGCACGGCTGAGATCCGTGATGGTGACCTTCGCGCCCGGCACGCCGGCGCCGGACGAGTCCACCACCGTACCGACGATGCTGCCGTAAACCGCCTGAGCGGGGGCCGCGGGCGGGATTGAAAGAGCGAGGATGGAGAGACAGAGCGCGCTGAGGGCCTTCGACATATCTGGCCTCCTGAACCGTCTGCACGACACTCGACCCGGTCGGGCGAACTATGGAATCGTTTCGGGCCGGCGTCAAGATTGAGCGCGGGAGTCTGGAGTTGCGGGAGACCAGGGAGACCAGGGAGACCAGGGAGACCAGGGAGACCAGGGAGACAACGGATCTCAAAACGGAGCAACGGAGCTACCGGAGGAAACGGATCTGCTTTGCGAGCGACTTTCCAATTCGACGCGGGCGCGCTTTGCGCGCGAGGGAGGGCGCGATCCCACGGAACACACAAGCACCTGATTTC
>Ga0075418_10000069_pt1 | contig 82920 bp, 54 predicted proteins | sample SoiMetdeltSBSDD2_FD_81776 | JGI IMG/M metagenome (GOLD analysis project Ga0075418, IMG submission 81776) | Bulk soil microbial communities from a Populus tree surrounding site in Tennessee, USA - Soil MetaG P. deltoides SBSDD2 | ecosystem: Environmental > Terrestrial > Soil > Tree plantation...
CTCGGGCGCGCCCAACTTCGCGTACACGCTGATGGCCAACCTGCTGGCCGCCGGCCTGGCGGTCGACCTGCGGTCAGTGCGCTTCTTGCTGACGGGCGGCGAGCCGATCGACGCCACGGTAATGGCATCGTTCGTGGCCGCTGCGGCGCGGTGCGGCCTCGATCCGGCGGCGATCGTCCCCGCGTACGGCATGGCCGAGTCGACGCTTGCGGTCAGCTTCTCCCGATGGGGCGACGGCCTGCTGGTCGACCGGGTCGCAGCGGACGCATTAGAGGTGGTGGGCCGGGCGGTGCCAGCGGGCTCCGGCGAACCGGCCCGGGACCTGGTACGCCTCGGACGCCCGGTGCCCGGCACGTCGCTGCGCATCGTCGACCAGCGGACCGGTAAACCGATAAGCGAGCGGCAGGTCGGCGAGATCGAGATCCGGGGCGCGTCCGTTGTGGGCCACTACCGCGGGGACGTATCCCCGCTGGCTGGGAGCTGGTTCCGCACCGGGGACCTCGGTTATCTCACCGACGACGGCGAGGTGGTCGTCTGCGGCCGGGCGAAGGAGGTGCTGTTCGCCGCCGGACGCAACGTCTTTCCACAGGACGTCGAGGCCGCCGCGGCCACGGTGCCCGGCGTGCGGCGCAGCGGTGTGGCCGCCTTCGGCATACCGGGTGATCTGGGTGACCGGCTCGTCCTTGCCGTCGAAGCGCGCGTGTCTCAGACCACGGAGATCCGCCGCAAAGTCGCCTCCGTGGTCGTCGCCGAGGTCGGGCTCGCCCCGTCCGCCGTCCTCGTCATCCCGTACGGCCAACTGCCGAAGACCTCATCGGGAAAGCTGCGACGGGCCGAGACCCGTCGCCAGTACCTGTTGGGCCAGCTCGGCTCACCTACCCCAGAAAGGAGTGTCCGATGACCGTTACCACCGAGGTACCGGCTCGGGAGGCGAACCGCCGCGAACTGGCCACCATGTTGGACCGCGACCCGGCCGAACTCACCGACGACGCCCGGCTGGTTGCCGACCTGTCGCTGGACAGCCTGGCCATGATGCGGCTGCTGACCTGGCTGTCGGCCCGCGGGGTAAGTGTCGACACCGACTCGTGCCTGCTGGCCAACGTCGGCGAGGTGCTGTCCCTTTTGGACAAAGTGGCCTTTCCCGGGCTGTCCATCCGGGTGACCGAGGGCCGGGGGATTAGCCTGCCGGGAGTGGCCGACGTTTCGGTCCGGCCGCAGCGGCATGGCGACCCGCAGGCGCGCGTCCTCGAGGGACAGGCATTCCGACTCGTCCCGCCTCGGCCAGATGACATTGGCTACCTGTACGGGCTCGCGGTCGACCCGGACATCGGATTCCGCTGGCGCTACCGCGGATCGGTGCCCTCGTTCGAGAGGTTCAGCTCAGAGTTCTGGACTTCGGTGGTGGTCCAGTTGGTCGCCCGGCGGATCCAGGACGACCTGCCAGTCGGGCACGTGGTGGCGTACGGCGGCGACATGAGCATGGGCTACACATACCTCGGTGCGGTGTTTCAGCCCGAGTACACCGGCACCGGGCTGGCCGCGCAGGCCGTCGCGGTGTTCGTCCGGTACCTGTTCAAGACGTTCCCATTACGCAAGATCTACATCGAGGTGCCTGGGTTCAACTGGGCGCAGATGGCCAGCGGCGAAGGCATCCTGTTCGAGATCGAGGGCGTCCTGAAAAAGCACGAGTACTACGACGGCCAGTACTGGGACAAGTACTACTGCGCGATCTATCCCGAGTCGGTCTCGTCGCCATGAGGCGAGCCGGCACGCGCCGGGCTCGGTCGCCGCCCGATCGGTACCGCCCCCGAGCCGTACCCCCAATGATTGAAAAATATCTATGTATATTGCAACTCGCCGCCGGACCGCGATAGCCGTCGCCGGCACGACGGCCGGCTTGGCCCAGCATTGTCCTGTCGTTTGCGGGCGTGCACGCCGCGACGGCTTCCCCGGCCAGGATCGCGGGAATCGACTCGGTTCTTGGCGACCGCGGCGCGCATGCACCAACAGCCGGTCACTCAGCTTCCGCGACTACGGCGTCAACCACGGTACGTGGCAGGGCACGGCAGGTCGGACACATCGGCATCGTCGTCGTCCCGGACGGCAGCAACATCCTGATCGTCTCAGACAGCTACATCAACTAGATAACCAAGCACCGGATCCTCGACCGCTCCAGATAACAGGGCTACTCGCGGCCGGTTGGCTGAGCGGACCCGGTACACCCCCCGGCATGCCTGCCGCATTCCCTTGCCGCGGCGGGCAAGCCGTAACCAGATTGTGAGGTACAGCTGTGAAGAGCCTTGTCAAGGTCGGCGGAGTGCCGGTCGCGGCGTTCGCGGCGCTGTTGGCCACTACCGCCCAAGGTGCGGTTGCCACGGCCGCATCCGCTGCGGAACCGGGCGGCGTCGACGCCGACGCCCAAGCCGGCGGCACCCTGCGCTGGCAGGAGGACGCCTCGGCCGCGACCAAGTCGTGGAGCGAATCGGAGGTCTACTACACGTTTCCGGTCCGGCAACTGGCCCGACCGGTGAACCGCGTCTCGGCCGTCGGGTCCGCCGGCACTGTCGAGGTACGCGGCCAGCGGCCGGACGGCCGGTGGACGGAGTGGCGGCCGGTGACCGGGAACAAGCCGGTTGTCGCGCCGTACTCGGGCACCAAGATCCAGGTGCGTGTGGTAATCGACAACCCGGCCGCCGCTACCGTGGCAGTTCCGGCGGTTACGCTGACCGCCGACACCGCACCGGCCAGCACGGCCACATCCGGTAGCACGATCCAAGCGGCGCCGACGTTCAGTATCTTCGCCACCCGCGAAGGGCTGGTCGGGCACACGACCGCGAACGGGCACGTGATCCGGTCGAACGACCATTTCGTCGCGCTGCCATCACGTCGGGCGCTCAACCCGAACGACGGGGTCCGCGACTACAAGGTCCGGGTGTGCAACCCGCGCAACGGCCGGTGCGAGGACGCGCCGGTCTTTGACGTCGGGCCGTGGAACACCCGCGACGACTACTGGAACCCGTCGAACGTCCGGGAGAACTGGCAGAACCTGCCGCAGGGCAAGCCAGAGGCGACCGCGGCGTACTACCAGAATTACAACGGCGGGCGGGACCAGTTCGGCCGTCTGGTGTCAAATCCGGCCGGCATCGACCTGGCCGACGGCACCTGGGCGAACCTCGGTATGACGAACAACGACTTCGTGGACGTCACCTACCTGTGGAAGGGCTGAGGACCTAGGCGGTGGCCGGCGCCGGATCCGGCGCCGGCCACTGTGGACTGTCCGGCAAGGAGTTGACATGGACGACTGGACTGACATGGACGACTGGACTGTAGAGAGTCAGACCCGGGCGGTCTTCTCGTGGCGGTACGACGACCACCGAGCCAAGCTCATCGATCTCTACCAGCGCGGCAAGAACCGGCAGTGGGACGCGGCCAGCAGGATCGACTGGGCGGCACCGGCCGACCCGGCAGACGGCTTCGGTATGGGCGACGCCCGTATCCCAATCGTTGGCACGCCGCTCTGGCAGGCAATGTCCGACGACAGCCGGCAGCAGGTCCGGCACCACTACACGGCGTGGCAGTTCAGCCAGTTCCTGCATGGCGAGCAGGGTGCGACTATATGCGCGGCCCGGGTCGTGGAGGCGACGCCAACGCTCGACGCGAAGTTCTACGCCGCCACCCAGGTCGTCGACGAGGCCAGACACGTAGAGGTTTTTTCCCGGCTGCTACGCGAGAAGATCGGGATGTGGTACCCGCCGGAGGCCGGGTTGCAGTCCCTGCTGAAAGAGACGCTACGCGAGTCACGGTGGGACTTCGTGTACCTGGGCATGCAGGTGCTCATCGAGGGGCTGGCGCTCGGCGCTTTTGGTCTGCTCCGCGACACTGTCCACAACAGACTGATTAAAGAGGTTCTCTCGTACGTGATGCAGGACGAGGCGCGTCATGTGGCCTTCGGCCGGCTGGCCCTGGCCGACCATTACCGCCGGGTCGGGCGGGCCGAGCTGCGGGAGCGGGAGGACTTTGTCATCGACGGCTGCCGCGCGTTGCGTACCCGGTTCGAGGCCGGCCAGGTGTGGGAGTCACTCGGCCTCGACGTTGAGGAGTGTGTGCGCGCCGCCCGTGAGTCCTCCGTGCTTCGCATGTTCGACGTGTGGGTGTTCTCCCGGATCCTGCCCTGCCTGCGGGACGTGGGCTTGTGGACGGAGCGGGTACAGCGGATGTTCAAGGACTCAGGTCTGGTCCGCCTCGCCCGTAAAGACCTCGACGACATGTTATGCCGGGACGAGGCCGTCGCCCTGCGAGCCGAGCTGGAGGCGCGTCGCCTGCAGATCGCTGACACGGCAGGGATCGGCGACCTGCGGAGCATACCGCCCCTGCGTCCCTCGACGTACCAGGAGGTCCGGTCATGAACGCGGCCGGTACGGGGTGGTGGATCGCCCAATCGGCGGCGGGCAGCCGACCCGCGGTCGCCGTCGCGATCGATACCAACGACACAGGTCGATGCGCTGGCGGCGCACCGCAATATCACCAGGAGTCGAGAAAGGGGTGGGCATACCATGCAGCGTGACGAGTTAGCACTCTCGGTCGACATCGAGCGGCTGGCCCGGGTGCTGGCCGCCCAGGCGGCCGAGATTCTGGACGTCCCGGTGGACGAGGGCGAGGTCGACCTGACCGCGAGCCTTTACGGACCGAACGGTTTCCGGCTCGGCGACCGGGTGCTCGACAGCCAGGAACTCTTCGAGATGGTGGTAACCCTCGAGGAGGAAACTGGGGTACCTCTGCTGGACGCGCTTGGCGTGCAGCCGCAGGCCAGCCTGATCGACCTGGCGCGGCTGGTCGCCGACCGGGCCGACCCGGAGCGGATCGCCAAACTGTTGCACCCCTCACCCGGCGTGGCCGGCCTGTGTGGTTCGCTATGACCGAGCTCAACAGTCTGCTGACGGCCGCAGCCGGATCAGGCAATGGACTGGCTGTTGTCGACGCGAACGGGCAAGGGCCGCACCGGACCTGGGCCACGGTGCACCACGACGCCCGCCATGCCGCGGCCGGCCTGGCTCGGCTCGGCGTTCGGCCGGGCGACCGCGTCGCCATTCAGCTCCAGGCCGACGCGAGCGCGGTGACCGCGCTCTTCGCTGTCTGGCAGGCGGGTGCGACGGTGGTTTCTCTGCCGGAGCCGACGCGAGCCAACATGGTGGGTTACCGGCAGGCGTTCCTGCCGCTGCTCGACCAACTCGCCGTCGATGTAGTGATCGGTGACGCCCGGCTCAACGAAGTGTTGGCGCCGAGGACGATACGGCCCTTCGCGGCGGTCACCTCCGAGACGCCGGTCGCCGGCGATCTGCCGGTACCGGAGGAAGCCCTCATCCAGTTCACCTCCGGCAGCACCAGCATGCCCAGCGGGGTCAGTGTCAGTGAGGCGGCGCTGCGGGCACAGATCCTCGCAGTCGCCGAGCACCTGGCCATCGACCCGCGGCTGGACCGGTCGGTTTCGTGGCTGCCGCTCTCCCACGACATGGGCCTCATCGGATTCCTGCTGATACCCGCAGCGACGGGAATCGACGCGGTGATCGGCCCGCCCGCGGCCTTCGCCCGAAACCCGCGGTACTGGACGGCGTTGCTGGCACAGCAGCGGGCCACGGTGACCGGAGGGCCCGACTTCGCGTTCCGAGCGGTCGCCCGGGCCGCTGCCGGAGATCGGGATGAGCGCAGCCTCGCCTCGGTGAAGGCGTGGATCTGCGGTGGGGAACGCGTGCACGCCACGTCAATGGAGCAGTTCCATGCCGCTCTGGCGAGGCGGGGCGTGCGTTGGGAGTCGCTCATGCCAGGCTACGGAATGGCCGAAGCCGTGCTGGCGGTCAGCCTCAATGAGCTGGACCGGGGACCGCGGACCGCTGGCGAGCATGTCGCGCTCGGCCGGCCGCTGCCTGGGATAGAGGTACGGGCGGCAGCAGAGGTTAGGGCGGGTTCTGGGCCGGCGGCACTCGCCTTACGCGGACCGTCCACATTCGACGGATATCGTCGAGCCGGCGGCGGCTTCGACCGACGGAACCGCGACGACTGGTTCGTCACCGGCGATGCCGGCCACGTCGACGCCGCGGGCGAGGTCTTTGTGGCCGGACGGTTGGATGAGGTGGTCATCGTGCGCGGCCGCAACATCTACGCCGAGGATCTGGAGCACGCGGTGATCGCTGGCGGGGTGCCGGTCGTGGGAGTTGCCGCACTGCGCCGCCTCGGCCACGACGACCAGTTCGACGTGGTCGTGGCAGCGCCCGCCGCGGCGCGGCCCCAGTCCGCGGCGGAACTCGCTCGGCAGGTCCGGTCGCTGCTCCGGGAGGCGTCGGCGGCACCGGTCAACGCGGTGCACGTGGTACCGCCCAGTTGCCTACCGCGGACCACGTCCGGCAAGGTCCGCCGGGCAGACTGCCGTCGGCTGATCACGCAGGGCGAGTACGTGTCGGTCTCCGGCGGGTGAGGCGACGCGGTGCCGGTGCCACGGCGCGCGGCCCAGCCGGCTGGGCCGACGGCGGCCACGCTGATGGTGTGTGTGGGTCCGAAGCATCGAAATGAGATTGTCGGCCCGATCCATCAGCTTGGAGACCTCCCATGAGTTCAAGACAGCATCGCGGACTTTGAGAGCGTGATGGTCGAAGCTGAAAGTCGGTGTGATAAGCGACTGGTACTCCGAGCGCAGCCGACGGGCGACCTGAGTGAGCCAATCCGGGTTGGCGTGAAAATCGTCGCGCCCCAAGGCGTGATCGGCTGCCGCCGCCAGCCGGGCCAGCCGCGCATAGGACACGTCGAGCACAAGCAGTAACATGGTCAGTTTCTGCAGGCTGGGCACGGGATCCCGCATCGCGAGCAGATTGCACGGATCGCGAGGACGGCGTCGTCGCTGTCCCATCGGGGCCTCGATCCCGCAGGCCTATTGGGTACACCGCGCAAACACCACCTGGCAACGCAGCAACCCGCAAGCGCCGCCTGGAAGGCTGAAGGACAGAGCAATCGGGCGTGACCTCATGGGGGTCACGCCCGATACGGTAGGCGTCTATCCGTGTCTAGTCGTGCGGGCCGATCAGCTCGACCACAGACCGCCTGATGCTGGCGACAACATCGCCGTCGGGTTGAGGACCGTCACGGCTGAGCAGCTGGTCGAGCCGGTCGAGCCAGGGTGGCAAGGCGGTCTCTACCTCTTGGCTGCCAGCGATCAGGGGTGAATATTCGATCCGGCAAATCAGGCGGTCGTCGACCAGATCCAGCTCAATCTGGTGCCATGGATGAGTTCGCGAGGGTACCGGTGCCACGCTGATGCCGCCGGTCAAGGTGGTGAGGACGGCTTCCATCACACTGTCGATCTCTGGATGGGTGCTCCGGTTGGCGAACACGAGTCGATCCACCAGTTGCGGTCCAGCGGCCAGATATTCGCTCAGCTCGTCTGCCTCCCGCGCCCGCGCCATGTCCAGTGCGCGGTCCCATGTCGACTTGCGCAGGCACCAGATCGGCTCGCTCCGATCGCCGGACGATGCGGAGTCGGTCCGGTAGACGCCGGTGAAGAATGCGCCGACGCCGTGGTCGATCACGACGGTTAACCAGGGTGAGAAGACGATGCGTTCCCCGCCGAATCCCGCGCTGATCAACGTAATGTCTGACAGTTTCGCCAACGCCACTCGCTTGAGCGTGGCGCCGGTCAGGGCGACGCGCGGCGGGCGGGCGACCCGGATACCCGGGTAGCCCACCTGCGCGTCCTCAACTCTTCGCATCATTTGAAGTCTCTCATGTTGCCAACGTATTCTCCGTCGTTCGGGTCGGTGCCCTTGCGCACGGCGTAGATGTTCCCGTTCTTGTCCACGTAGATGTCCTGGTAGCCGCCGCGTCCGGGAAGTTCGGCCTTGACCTCGTGAGGATCCACGCCATTTCGCTTGAGCCACCCATCGTCGCGTTTCTTGGGGTTTTGCGGCTCAGGCGTGCTCGATCCCGACTGGTTCGGAGGGTTCTCCAACTTGCCGGCGTCCTCGCCAAGGTTGGACCCGCCATCTACCACCATGGCCATACCGAGCCCGATCAGGGCTATACCGCCGGCGGCGGTCGCCAGACCACCCCAGCAGACGCCTGCCGTGGCCACAGCCCCAACACCGGTGGCTACCAGAGGTGTACTGGCAAGGCAGGCACCGGCGCCGGCGACTACCAACGCGGCACCGCCGATTATCGAGCCGACCCCACCGATGACCTCCAGTGCGTCCAGCGCGATCTCGCCCAGTGCTTCGGCGTTGTGCCCTATCCATTCCCCGACGTCGCCGAGGAAATCGCCGACACCGCTGACCACATCGCTGCCGACTTCCCACGTCGCGTCCCAGAGCGCGTCGGCCTGGTCGGCGACCCAGCCGGCCGCGTCCCCGACCGCCCCTGCCGTGGCACTGGCGGCGTCGCCGACCGCGTCCACCACGTCACCGGCGCAATCGCCCCAGCTCAACGGGTTGATACTGCAGTGGCCGTCCAGCTCCACCATGGTGATGGGGTTGCCGCCGCCCAGGGAGTACCGGTTGCTGGTCCATGGGTTGACACCCAGCCGCATATCCGCCAGCGCCCCGTTGTAGCTGTCGCGCAGGAGGTACCGGTTGAGTCCCGGGCTGTAATCCCGGAAGCCCATGTCGTACGAACCTGCCGCCTGGTCCCAGCGTTTGCCGTTGTAACGGTAGCTGTTGTACGGCTCCTTCGTCGGGTTGAGCGGGTCGGGCTTGTCCAGCCCGGTAAATTGGGCCGCATCGTTGCTGCCATAAGCCGTATAGGCGTAGGTCGCGGTCACGTTGCCGGCGTCGTTGGTAAGCAGTTCGACGTCGGAGTGCGGCGTGTATCCGTAGTATGCGCGCTCCTCGCCACCGCCGGCGGTGCGGGTGAGCTGAAGGAGCCTTTCTCCGAAGGGCGTGTAGTAGAAGGACTTCTCGGCGGTACCGCCGACCGCTTCCTCTATCACTTCGGTCGACAGCCCGAGGTAGTTGAAGGTGGTGGTCTTCGCCGCGGGCGTGCCGACCCCGGTGGTGCGCGTCGCCGTGCGGTCCCACGGGTCGTAGGTGTACCGGGTGGTCGAGGTGGTCGTGCCGTTGTTGTGGCGGTTCTCCAGGACGTGGTCGAAGCCGTCGTAGATGTTGCGCTCAACCACGATGCCTGCGGCCGTCACCGTGTCCAGCCTGCCGAACGGGTCGTAGTTGTACGCGGCGGTCACCCCGCTGGTGCTTGCCGTCAGCAGCCTGTTGCGGTCGTAGTTGTAGGTGGTCGAGACGCCGTTGATCCTCTGCTCGATGATGTTGTTGTTGGGGTCATAGGTGTAGCTTTCGGCTCCGGCTCCGGCACCGGTCTTGTTCAGCGAGACTATGCGGTTGCGCGGGTCATAGCCGAAGTCGTAGGTCGTGTTCAGGTAGGCCGAGTTGTTGTCGGCGTTCATCTTGCTGGTGACGTCGCGAGTGCGGTTGCCATTGAGGTCGTATTCGAGCGCGTGCTGCGCCACGAGGGTCAATCCGTTGGATTTGCGCTCAGTCTGCGTCCGCAGCAAGCCGTCGAGATAGTATTCGTGCGTGACGGTGTTGCCGTTGCCTTTGACCTGCTGCGCCCGTTCGCCGCGATCGGTGTAGGTGAACCGGGTCGTCTTGGCCGCCGGATCACCGGCGAACTTGCCACTGGTGACTTGGGCCAGCAGATCCCTTACGTCGTAACCGAAAGTGGAATGTTGCTTGTCGTGTTGCGCGGTGGCCGGCGCACCGTTCTCGTTGTAAGTGAAGGTCGTGGTGTTCAGCAGGTTCGCCAGCTTGAATTCGCGCACGGTGTCGACCTGGTTCAGGCCGGTGTACGCCACCGTGAACCGGTCGACGCGAGCGGTGGGACTGTTGTCGGTGATAGTGGTCTGGTTGCCGTTGGCGTCGTATGCGTAGACGTAGTCGTACCTCTCGGTGTCGGTCTCGCCGGAGTTGTTACGCACCAGCTTGACCGCGTCGGCGACGACCGTGCCGCCGGCCTGGTCCGAAAGGGTTATCCTGGCGGCGTTGCCTTCGGTGAAAGCGAACGAGCCGAGCGACACCCAGACACCGGTGTTTACCGTCTGGTTGACAGTCACCACGGTGCTGCCCGCCGGGTGCACAACTGTGAACCTGGCGTTCGTGGCCGCGCCGGAAACCTGCGGGTACTGGATGAACACCTCATAGGTTCCGTCTTGCGGGATGTTCAATCCCCAGGTGAAGGTGTCCACTCCGGAACCGGCGGCGTGGGTGCGGTAGTTGTGTCCGAACAGCCCAGGGCCGGTGGTGGCGGTGGCCCAGGTCCCGGTCGACGAGGTGTTGTTGAAATCGGAGTTGTCCACCAGAACGACATGCTTGCCAACCGGCACACCATCGTCCGCGCGTGACTTGAGCTTGCCATCAGGGAAGTACTGCCAGGTCATGGTACGGCTGGAAGATCCGCCCGCGCTGGTGATCGTGCGCAGGGTCTGCGAACCAATCTCGTTGTAGTCGTACGCGGTGACGATGTTCCACGGATCGGTGGCGCTCTTGGTCCATGCGTTGTCGAAGTAGGTGTAGTTCGTGTTGTTGCGCACCGTCTCGCCCGACGACGGCGGCGCACTGACCTGCGTCATCCTTCCGGCCTCATCGTAGGTGTAGGTGGTGCGGTCCGGGGTGTTGTAACGGGCGTCATCCCGGTCGAACGGGCTGAGCGTTTCCTTGACCCTGTTCAACGCGTCATACACTGTCACCAGAGCGAAGTCGTCCGGGTCGTCGGTGGTGACCACGCCGCGCGGTGAGATTTCCTTGGTGCGGTTGCCGACCTGGTCGTACTCGTACCGGGTGATCCGGTAGGTGATGGTGCCACTGACATTCTTGTGCGGCACTTTCATCTCGGTGACCATGCCACGCCGATCCCGTGTGGTCTGCGTGGTGTTGCCCAGCTGGTCGGTGGTGGACACGACCAGCCCATCCCGGTCGTAGGCGGTGGTGGTGACCTTGCCGAGCGCATCCGTGGCCCGCAGCATCCGGTGCGCTCTGTCGTAGGCGAACTTCTTGGTGTAGTCGGTGGGGTCCGGGGTGGCGTTCTTCCGCGGATCGATCATCGTCACCTGGTTGCCCACATTGTCGTACTCGTAGGTCGTCCTGTGATTCTGCGCGTCGGTGACCGACACCAACTGGTAGATCTCGTCATAGGCGTTGGTGGTGACGAAGTCGGTGGGGTCGGGCGTCAGGTTTCCGTTGGGTTCGGTGGAGGTCAGTACGTTGCCGACCCGGTCGTAGGTGAACGAGGTCTTGCGCTGCGGTCCGCCCACGGTGTCCACCGGATCCAGCACGAAGCTGACCTGGTCGTTGGCGTCGAAGGTGGTCGTCGTGACCGCGCCGTTGGCGGCGGTGGAACGCACCACGTTGTCGTTGGCGTCGTAGAGCGGCGCCGGCGTCACGATGAACACGCCACCGGCCTCGTCCTTGGGCACGCTGTTGACCAACGGCCGGCCGAACGTGTCGTAGGTCTGCGTCGTGTGTTTGAGCAAGGCATCGGTGACTGTGGTGACCTGTCCCCGTACGTCGTAGACGAAATCGGTGGACTTGCCCAGCGCATCGGTGATGGTCTGGGGGTACCCGTTGTTGTCGAACCTGCTGTTGGTCGTGACATTGCCGTTGGCGTCACGGGCGGTCAGCATCTGACCGAACGTGTCATAGGTATAGGTGGTCGTGAAGTCGTTCGGGTCGGCGCTGGCGGTACCCAACGGATCGACCGCGGATGCGAGGTCACCTTCAAGCGTGTAACTAAACGCCCACTTGCGACCCTCCGGTGTGGTCTTTTCGATCAGATCCGCGACGTGGCCCTCCAGCTGTGTCTGGTATGCCAGCACGGTCCCGGGTGTGTTGTTGGCGTTGGCCTCGGCGTCCTTTATCGTCAGCGGGTATCCGGTGTTCGGATCGTAGGTCCAGCTGGCGAACGCGCCGTTGGGTTCCTCAAGCCGTGTCACATTGTTGTCCGCGTCCCAGGCCAGCTTGCTGGTCTGGGATTTCGCGTCGGTAACCTCCACCGGACGCCCGAACCCGTCCATCAGTGACGTGGTCGGGTGGTTCTCCGCGTCGGTCGCGACCGTGCGGATCGTTGAGCCAGCTTGCCCGTCCGGATCGGTGTAGCCGAAAGTGGTCGGCTGGCCCAGCCGGTCGGTGACGGTCTTGGTCCACCACTTGAACTTCGGGTCGTCCTCGGGACGGGAGTAGTAGTCCAGCAGCGTGGCGTTGCCCCGCGGGTCGGTGACCCGGATCAACTTGACGTTCTTGTTGCCCTGGGTCATGTCGTAGCGGAACGCGAACACCTTGGGCTGGGCGGATCCGGCCCCGTCGATCAGCTCACCGAGTAGCCCTTTGTCGGTGTAGGTGAACGTCATCCGGCGGCCGGAGATGTCCACAATGGAGCGAACATGATCGATTATTTTCGGGTTGGTGAGGTTGGACAGGCCGGTGACCTTGGTCCACGTGGCGTCATCTATGAGATCGTAGGTGTCGCCCTTGGCCCAGTAGTCGACGGTCAATGTCTGCCTATTGAGCGGATCGGTGATGTAGCGCAGGAACTTGACCGGCTTGTTGTTGGACTTGCGCTCCTCGTAGGTGAACAGCAACTCGTTGACGTTGTTGTCCCGGATCGCCGAAAGGTATCCCTCGCAGTCGAAATAGAACCGGGTCCGGTCCGGGCGGGTGAGCACCCACGCCCGCGAATCTTTCGTGTTCGGGTCGCACACCACCTGCCGTTGCAGGAATAGGTGTACGCCTTTGGGGCTGACCCACTTGCTGGTGCCGGGATCCCAGGAGAAGACGTGGCTGGTTCCGTCGCCGTCGGTCAGGGTGACCGTGGTGGGGTTGGGGTTGGGGTGGAAGTCCAGCGGCGTACCCAGTCTGGTCAACGTGGATGCCTGCAAGGAGAAGCCGAAGCCGGCCACGGTGTCGGAGGTGTCCAGCGAGTTGTAGGCCAGGCGCACGAACGTGGACAGGCCGCGTGACGGGTTGGACCAGGCGTCGTAGGACCAGACCACGTTGCCGGCGAACAGGTTGTTCATCAAGGACCCGCCGGCGCCCGTGTTCTCACCCAAGTATTGGTAGAACTTCTCCAGCCCGAGCTGGTTGGAGGTCGGGTCCTCCACGGCGACGTTCTGGTCCAGCGAGGCGATCCCGGTCGTGGCCGACAGCCACTGCCCGGTGGTTTTGTTGTGCAGTTCCCATCGCAGCACGTAGTTGGTGCGTTTGTTGCCCTCAGCGGACTGGATGGGGGTGCGCAACCCGGCGGCGATCTCCACCGCGTCACCGGGAACGATGTTCCTCGGCAGGGCGGTGGCAACCTGGTTGCCGCCGTTGGTGACATCTGTGCCATCGGGCAGGGCCCAGTGGTAGGACAGCTCCCAGTCGGCCACGGTCCAGGTGGTCAGCGTCGGGTTGGACACCGTCACATCGATGGTGTACAGGTCGCCGGGGATCATCCGCGCCGGTGTGTATGGCGCGTGGTAGGTCGACGCCGCCGTCGGCTCCAGGTAGGTGACCTCCAGGGTCGGACCCAGCATCGGGTCAACGCTTTCGGAGGACAGCAGCATCGCGCGGGCGCTGGCCGGCGCCTCGTCGTGCATCTTGAGCAGCAGCCCGTGGTTGCTCGACGGGCTGGCCAGCCAGGCGTCGACCGCGGGCTTGACATCCCAGCGCTGCCACTCCGGGTCGTTGGTCAGACCGTCCACTCCGGACAGTACCGCCGGGTGGTAGTCGCCGCCCGGTGCCGTCCAGAACGTGGTGGCATCGGCCTTGTTCCACGTCGCGGTCGTCTCGCCGAAGGCGCGGGTCAGCCGGTGCACGTCGATGAAATCGCTGACGGTTCCCGGGAAGACGCTGGTAGCCCACATCCTGAGCCGGGCGTCGCTGACCTGCGCCCCGGCCGGGATGCCGGTCAGCGCCGGGAACTTCACCAATCCCCGGGTGTCGCCGTAGAAGGTCGAGTTGTTGCCCGGTGACACATAGGGATCACCGTCGTACACGTCCACGTTGGTGTTCGGCTGCGACTGCGACAGTGTGGTGTCGACCGTGCCGGCGCGGTAGACGCGGGTGATGTGACCGGCTTTCGGTAGTCGGACCCCCTGCGTCGGCGCGGCGATGACCTCACCGTCGGCGGTCTTGACCGCCACCATGTAGTAGTAATAGTGGCCCAGCTCGGTGTCCGGCGTGTCCGCCGGGGTCGGCGAGCCCGAAGTGTCCTGATAGGACAGTGTGCCGGATGGCAGCGGTGCCACCAGCGTCGCGGCCGACGGCACGAACGTCTGGCGCAGGCTGCGGTGCACCTGGTACTCGACGATGTTGTCTCCGGGCGCCGGGGACGGATCGGCATAGGCCGACCACGACAGCGCCGCGCCGGTGGCGGTGATCGTCGTCGGCGGCTGCAGGCTCACCCCGGGGCGGCCCCAGGTCAGGATCAGCCGCGGCAGGTTGTAGTCGCGGCCGGCGTTCTGGTAGAAGTACTCCGCCCCCTCGAAGATCGGTCCGCCGCGGCCCTTGGGCGACTCATCCACCGCCTTGATCATGAAGCCGTGGTTGGGCTGAGTCCCGTTGACCCACTCCTGCACCACGTTGCGTACCGGGAACGAGCTCCACACGCTGGACACCGCACGCTGTTTGGTGGCCACACCCCAGCGGGTGAAACGCACCGCGTCGGCGATGACCGCCTTGGAGGCCACGTCGCCCAGCACCACCCGGCCGGTCGTTCCGGCCACAAACGGATGCACGCCAAGGGTTTTCCACACACCCAGCGGGCTGCCCGTCTGGTCCACCTGATAGGTCGTCGAGCCGCCGGCGTGATGGACCGTGTATGGCGCATTGGACGCCCGGTCCGACTCGGCGACGAAGTGCACCTCCACCTGGTAGTCACCGGACTCGGTGATGGTCGGTACCCAGGTGTGGGTGTGCCCGGTGGTGGCGTCGTTGTTGAACCGGTAGTCGGCGTTGATGGCAAGCGGGGTCAGGCTTGGGTTGCTCGAGAATGGCCACGTGCCCACCACCGAGGTGCCCGCGTCGCCGTCGTCGACCTGCACCGAGTTGCCCGCCGGTGCCGCCGCGATGTTGCCGCTCATGTTGGCCCAGGTCGCCGTGGACTCCGACCACGGCTGCGTCACCCGGCGCGCCTCCATCGCCACGTCAAATCCCCACGCGGTGTGGGTCTGCGAGTAGTACATCTCCAGCCGCGCCGCGTCCAGCTGCGTGCCGGCGGGCACACCGGTCAGCGGGAACTTGACCAGCGAACGCCACGACTGCGCGCTGTCGGTGCCCACACTGAGCTGGTAGGTGTTGTTGTAGTTGGTGCCCGTCGCCCCGGAGTAGATCTGCACATCCTGACCGTCGGCGGGCACCGGCTGGACCTTGATCGTGGGATCGATCACGACCGGGTACCGCCGCGCCGGGTCACGCAGCCATGCCTCATCGGCCGCCACCGTCACCACGGTCTTTCCGTCCAGCTGCGACACCTTCTGGGAAACCCGGTCACTCCAAGCCTTTCCGTACGGGGAAGCGGCGTCATCGCGGTCGTCGTGCATGAACGGCGGCGGCATGACGGCCACCGGCTCGCCGCCGGCGGGGCGCACGAACGCGATCGACCCGTCGGAGCGCCGGTCGGCCACCAGATCTCCGGTGTCGACAGTGAACACGTAGGTCGCCGGCCCGGACGGTGCGGCGTGCAGCACGATGCTTTCCTTCATCGCGGTCGCGGTCACGCGGTACACCAGATCGGCCCCATCGACCGCGGACGCATAAGTCACCGTCGAGCCGTCCACTCGTGGGCTCAACGGCTTGGCCCCGCCGGGCAGCCCAAGCTCGATGTGGCGTCCGTCTCGTTCAAACCTGGCCAGCCGATCCGACGACGCGCCAAACAAACTGGTAAAAGTGTTGGTACTGTTGCCCACCGCGAAACCCGCACGCTCGGCCGGCTTCACACTGGTGTCGATGGGCTGGTACTGCCCGTTGCTGTCACGATAATGAACCGGCACCGCAGAGACCTCCGCCTGCGTCCTGCCGTCGGCGAGAGCAAACACCCGAGAGTGAGCGGTTCGCGCACCGGTCAACTCTCGTTCTCGCCGCTCCGCCGGCCACACCTTGCCTTCTGGCGGCGGCTCATCCACAGGCAGGCCGGCACCACCAGAGGTGGCTTGCGCCGGGACCGATCCCGGCGCGCCACCCAACAACGAGCGCACCGCCTGCTCCCACCACGGCGGGTGCGCCGCACCGTTGGATGGGGTTGGACCTTGCTTACCTGCCAATTGCTCCGTACTCGGAAGGGTGGCCACCAGCGCCAGAATCAGGACAGCAGCCAGCAGCCCACGCAGTCGTGCCATGAAAATCAACTCCCCGCCACGATGACTCGATCGGTGAATCCGGTGCGGGCCTGTCGATGTGCGCCACGAGACAACATCTGTTTCCTCCATGGGCTAAGGCGGCCCTAAGACGGACCGCACGGGGCACAGGTTGCCTCTTGCCGATGGCGATCAGATGTAGGCCGCTACTACCGGTGGCCCCCGCCCACCGGCAACATCGGCGAACATGCATCAGATTTACAGCGTTTCTGCATCCTGGCAGGACACGGCGGTCCATAGCCGCGGCGGCCGGCTATGCGCCGATGCGGCACAACTAGATGCCGGTCGCGTACGCGATGGTACGCAAGATGATATGTGCCAGTTCTGGCACAGCGGGAATACATCAAGAGACGGCGATACGACGAGGCGTTCCCGTGGTCGGGAAGCCTGCCGCCCGTAACCTGTCGCTGAACTCCACCACGCGGCGGTCATGAGGCATTCACCGCAACCGTGGAATTGCGAGTGTCCCAGCCGCCACGTCTCGTCCAGCCATGGCCGCGTTGAGTGTGTGAGTCCGCTGCTAACCGGCAAGGCTTAGCGCGGCGCGGTAACCCATCTGCTGCACCACAATGTCGACGTCCAGTGCGGATGCGGCAGCGCGCGTCACTTCTTCGCGCAGCCGTTCGAGCGCGGCGCCGCCCATGTCCCGCAGCCAGGCCCGGGTCGTCAGCAGCCGGAACTCAGAGGCCGCCAGCTCCGCGATCTCGACTCGGCTGGCGCTGGCCGTGGCGTCCAGCAGCCGGCGGGCCAACGCGTGCGGCTCCTCGGGCTCGCGGCGGGCCAACCCCAGGACCAGACGGTGCTGCGCGGCACGCGCCGTGAGGGCGTCGGCGACCAGAACGATGCCGGTGGACGCCCAGTACCGTACCAGCGGGTTGTAACGGCCGACGACAGCCATGATAGGGCTCGGCTCGGCGCCGTCGGACTGCCGGCGCTGCTCGATGATGTACGTCGCGGTCAGCGCCTGGAGCCGCCGCTGGCACCGGTTGATCGGGTCGAGGGAGCCGATCTGGCTGATGCCGCCGCCGAGGGTACGCAGATGCCGCACGGCGCCGAGTCGGGTGCCTCCGTAAGCATCAACCCGCAAGCGCTGATCCTTAGCGGATAGTTTCGCCGCTTTGAGGGGGTGCGGGTTGTCGGTGAAGATGAGTGATAACGCCGCAGTCTGTCAAGCCGAGGTCGGCCATGTAGACGAGGTGCTCAAAGTGGGAAAGATAGGCTTCGCCGGCTTGGCACGCTGTCGCCAGCTTTTCGGGTGCTGTGCGGCTGCCGCCAGGCCATGGCGAACGTTGTCGACAAGCAGGGTCCTCATGGGCATGGTCAGTCGGCATTGGCCTGCACGACGATGGCTGCCGAGTTGCCGCCGAGTCCGTTGCTGATGGACACCGCATACCCGATGCTGGCGTCCGTCCCCTTGCCGATGACATGCCTGAGCGCGCAGTCCTCGGCGGGTTCGGCCAGTCCGGCGGTCGGCGGTGCCTGACCCCGGGCGCAGGCCAGCAACGACACGATCAGCTCGAACGGGCCGGATCCGCCGCCCATGTGGCCGGTGGCGCCTTTGACCGAACTGACCAGCGGCGAGTCGGGCCCGGTGCCGAAGACCGCACGCAACGCATAGGCCTCGGCACTGTCGTTGTTGTGGGTTCCGGTGCCGTGGACGTTGACGTAGCCGACTTGCGCGGGCTGGATCCCGGCATCGTGCAGGGCCTCGTGCAAGCAGTCGATGTGGCTCGGTGCCTCAGCCGGAATCTGGCTGAGGTGATGGGCGTCGCCACGCTGGCCATAACCGAGCAACTCGCCGTGGATACGGGCGCCCCGGCCGCGAGCGTGCTCATACTCCTCCAGCACCAGCACCGCGGCACCTTCACCGATGACCATGCCGTCGCGACCGCGGTCGAACGGCCGGCATGCGCCGGTAGGCGACATGCTGCCGAGCCGGGAGAGCCCGGCCACGGTCAGCGCCGACACTCCAGCCTCTGCACCGCCGACAAGCATCACGTCGGCGCGGTCTAGCATGATCTTGTCGTAGCCGGCGATGACGCAGTCCGTCCCGGCCGTTGACGAGCCGCTGACAGTCACCAGCGGCCCGCACAGGCCGTAGCGGATGGAGACCGCTGAGGTCGCACCGTTGGCGAGGCTGGAGGTCAGCAGCCGGGGAGAGACCGCGCGGAAGCCGGAGTCGCGCAGCGCGTGGATCTGCTCCCGGAGAAACTCGCCGCTGATGTGGGCGCTTCCCAAGGAGGCGCCGTATCTCGGGTTTCGCTGCGTGCCGCGAGACAGCGAGGAGATGTCGTTGCGTGGCAGATCCAAGCCGGCGTCCTGGACGGCGAGCTCGGCGGCCGCAACCGCGTACTGCTGCCAAATGTCAAGCACGTGGACGTCACGCGGACCGATGCTGTATCGAGGCGGGTCGAACTCTGCGACCTGCGCCGCGGTGTGGGGCGGGAAGCCCGTGGTGTCGAAGCGAGTGATCGGCCCAATCGCGCTGTGGCCGTCCATCAGTCGGTCCATGACCATGGACGGTTCGTCGCCCAGCGGGGTGAGCACGCCGATGCCAGTGATGACCACGCGCCGTCTCATGGCGAACCCTCCTGCGCGCTCGCCCGCCGGACAGTTAGCAGCGCGACCAGCTCATCGACGGTCATCGCGCCGATCGCCGCCAGCTCCTCGTCTTCCAGGACGATGCCCTGGTCGCTGTAAAGCCGGGTCTGCAGCTCCATCAGCGCCATCGAATCCAGGCCGATCCCCTCCCGGCCCAGGATCGTGCTCCCGGCGAGTTCGCCTAAGGGATATCCCCAGCCTTCAAACATCGCGGCCAGGTAGGTGTGAAGGTCGCGGTCGGTCATGCTGGCTCACCTGCCTGCCCCGCGGTCGGCGACATCTGAGGAACCAGGTGACGCGAGACGCTGCGCAGCTTGTGACAGGTCTCCTCGAACTCCCGATAGGGATCGGAGTCGCGTACGATGCCCGCGCCTGCGCGCAGCCAGGTGCGGCCGCCGCTGCGGAAGACGGTACGCAGCGCGAGCGCGGCGTCCAGGTCACCCACGCCATCGGAAATGATCACCGCGCCGCCGTAGAGCCCGCGCGGGCTCGATTCGTGCTCACGGATCAGCTCGTAGGCTGCAGGCTTGGGCACACCCGATGCTGTGACGCCGGGAAACAGCGTCCTCAGTGCGGCCCAGGGCCCGGCGTCGGTCTCGGCTAGACGCCCGGTCAGGCTCGAGGCGAGATGCTGTACGCTTCCGCGTTCGGCGACGGTCATGAACTGCTCGACCCGTACGGTGTCTGGCTCGCAGATCCCTGACATCTCCTGCCAGGCGATCTGCACGGAGATCGCGTGTTCGTAGATCTCCTTCGGATCGTTGAGCAGCTCTTCGCGTAATTTCCGATCGGCCCACTTCTGCCCGGTCCGGGCCCGAGTCCCAGCCAGCGGCTGGGTGCTCACGGTCCGATCGGAGCCGACCACCACGACCGTCTCCGGGCTGACCCCTGCGGCCTCAAGATCGTCCAGGCGTAGGAGGAACGAGCGGGCCGATCCGTTCGCGCGTCTTGCAGCCACGTAGGTGGCCGCAAGGTCGATCGCATCGCTGACTTCGACAGTGCGGGACAGGACCACTTTGCGGAGCCGGCCGGTATAGATGTCCGCGATGGCCGAGGCCACCGCCTGCTGGTATATCTGCCCTCCCTCGTCGATGTCCACCGTGACGCGCGTGATGGGGTTCGGTACCGCTGCGGCGTCCGCCAAGATGGTCCTGATCTGATCGACGTGGGCCGGGTCGTCGCCGGACACCTCCGCGCGGTCGGGCCCCAGCCGGACCCGTGCCTGTGGCACTACTAGCCGGAGCAGCGGCTGGGCCGGGAACCGCAGGATCGCTGGCTGCTGCCCTGCCAGGGCGTAGCCGAGTTCGAAGGCTGCCCAACCATAGAAGCCGTGTTCTCGCACTGGCAGCTCCGCGAGCATCCGGCTGACCAGCGGCAGCGGGTCGCCCTGCCATTCGGCGCTGGTCCGTCGGCGGCCCTGGATCGTCTCGACGCGGCCCGGGAACACCGTAAGCTCGGCAATGGCCCCCGCCGCGTAGTCGAACCGCGATCCTGGGCGTTCGTAGACCAGGTAGCGGTCGAAGGGCCCGCGATCGGCCAGCATCGCCGCCGATTCCAGCAGATCGCGAGACGCTGGCACAGTGGAGGCGGCGGCGGTTGAGGCGGTTATCGACATCGGAATCCTCTCAACTTCCGCGAGAGCGCGACGGTTCGGGTTTTACTTCAAGACGTCAGAATGCTGGCCAGGGCTCGTTTGTCGACCTTGCCCACGGCGGTGACCGGCAGGGACGGCAGGACGCGGACCACATCGGGGATCTTGTAGTCGGCCAGGCCGCGCCCGCGCAGGTAGCCGACGACATCCGGGGCCTCGTCGAAGCCGTCGCGCAGAACCAGGCAGGCACACGAGCGCTCGCCCAGGCGGGGATCGGGAACCGCCACCAGCGCCGCGTCCAGGATCGCCGGATGGGAACGCAGATGGTCCTGCACCTCGTCCGTGGAGATCTTCTCCCCGGCCCGGTTCACCAGGTCCTTGGCACGTCCTTCGACCACAATGTCGCCGGCGGCAGTCTGGCGCACCAGGTCGCCGGTCCGGTAGAAGCCGTCCGGAGTGAAGGCGCCACGGTTGTACTCCTCCGCGCGGTAGTAGCCGCGAATGGTGTACGGCCCGCGGGCCAGCAGATGGCCGATGCTGCCCGGCACCACCGCGTCGTCGTCGTCATCGACGATCCGCAGCTCGTCGTCCGGGCTCAGCGGCCGGCCCTGCGTGCCGACGATGACCTCCATGTCGTCGCCTGGCCGGGTGTAGCACAACAGCCCTTCGGCCATGCCGAAGACCTGCTGAAGCACTGGGCCGAACGTATCCACAAGCCGCTCGGCTGCATCAACCGACAGACGGGCACCGCCGACCTGTAGTAATTCCAGACTGCTGAGATCCCAGCGGCTGGCCGAGGCCGCCTGCGCCCACTGAGCCGCCAGCGGCGGGACAGCCGCGGTGCACGTCACCCGGTGCTTCTCGATCGCAGCGAGCACCGCGCGGGGGCTCGGTGTGCGGCACATGACGACCGTGCCGCCAGAATGCAATGTGCCGAGCACACCGGGGCAGGCCAGAGGGAAGTTATGCCCGACCGGGAGTGCGGCGAGGTACACCGAGTCCTCGCCCAGACCGCACACCTGGGCGCTGGCCCGCAGGTTGTAGAAGTAGTCGTCGTGGGTTCGCGGGATCAGCTTGGGGGCACCTGTGGTCCCGCCGGAGACCAGCAACAGCGCCGGCGTGTCGGGGGCCGGTGCCGGCAGCGGCCGCGGTTCGTCCTGGACATCCTTCAGAGGCAGGTAGGGCCCGGCATCGCCGGCTACAAGCACCTGGCGGACACCGGGTGCCTCGGCGGTGACCTCACCGGCCAGGACGCGATAATCGAAGCCGGAACCGGGCTCGCAATCGGCCACGACGTAGGCCACCGCGCCAGATGAGCGGCACAAGTGCACTGCCTCAGCGCGGCGGTAGGCGGGAAGGGCCATGACCGGCACCGCCCCGAGCCGGAACAGCCCCAGCAGCAGCGGTACGAACTCTGCCACGTTTGGCAGTTGCACCACCACGCGATCGCCGGCTGCGAACCCGAGGACCGCCAATCCCGATGCGAACCGGTCCGCACGCTCGTCCACCTGGGCATACGTCCACCGGGTATCCCCATCGATTATCGCCGTAGCATCGGGACGCCTGGCGACGTGATCGGCAAGCATGCCGCCCAACGGCTCGCCCCGCCAATAACCGGATCTACGGTAGCGGTCGGCGAACTTCGCTGGCCACGGCACCACGTCCATCTCACCCCTCCTCATGTGCCTCGGCTCGATCCGGTCCACGCCTGAAAAGATCGGGCCACCGCTTCACAGGTGCCTTGTCGAAAGGACCAGCGGTAACACGCGAACAGCCTCAAAGATCAGTTGCCGTCCATCAAACGATAGATCGACACGAATGATAAAGGATGAAACCACAACTGACGACCATCAACCACGCTTCAGATGTCGATGCTGGCCACTGCTTGTCCGGCCCGTTGCGGCGCTTGTCGGTGGGCGCTCGCGCAGCCGACGGTGCTCAAGGCGGTTGCGGGCCGCGGCGGCCGGGCTGACGCACAGAAGGGGAGACCCCGCGGGGCAAGCGGCAAGACCGCGTCCGCCGCGGCAGCGGCGTAGATCGTGTACTCACGACTGGGGGAAAGGACGATGTCGTGGCGCAAGAGAATGGCTCCGACGACGCGCAAGCCGCGGTCTTCGCCGGCGCGGGGACGAGCCGGGCGGTGATCGACGTAACGAAACACCAGGGGCTTGCTTCGCTGCCGGGCTTCCCGTTCGAGGTTCGCACCAGCGCCTCGACACGCGAGCAGGCTGGGCGGCTGGCCGACCGTTGCGGCAGGGCGTACTCGTACCTGGACGAACTGCTGGCGTTTCGTCCCCGGTGCGCGCTTGTGGTGCTCAGCCGGGCGGACTGGTCCGAACGCGCGTCAAACCCTTCATACGACATGCCGTACTACGACCGCGGCAATCTCTTCCTCACCGGCGAGCCCTCAGACCTGACCGCCTGGCTTGAGGAAGTGGCCGGCTGCGCTCCTGCGGCGGCAGCCCGGGAACTCGCTCACGTTTACGGCACTGGCGCAGGCAGCCTGGCGCCTTTCGCCGACCTGCTGGTCGTCCACGAGCTGGCGCACGCCTTCCACGCCGGTGTTCCGTTTGTGTTCCCGCGGTCGTGGCTGACGGAGCTGTTCGCCGACATGGCGCTCTACGCGTTCGTGGCCGCCGAGGAACCCGACCGGCGCTTGCATCTGGAGACGCTTCCGCGGGTCGCTCTGGAGCACGGCCTGCTCAAGCCAGCCGCGCGTGACCTGCGCTACTTCGAGGCGTTCTATCCGCACATCGAGCCGCTCACCTACGTCTGGTACCAGTTCCGGTTCACGATGATGGCCAAGGACCTCATCGACACGGCAGGCCCAAGCGTGCTGCGCCGCCTCTGGAACGCATTCGCCCTGTCGGACAAGCAGCTCGCCGACGTGCTCGGCGACCGGGTCCACCCGGCGGCGGGCCAGTGGCTGGCACCATGGGACGAACCGCAGCGGAGGTGACCACGGGGGTGCCTGCGGTGATCCCCGCCGTTGGGTCGCGCTGGCGTTGGCCGGAGTAGGCGTCGCGTTGGCTGCGGCGGTGTCGCCTCGGGCTGCCCGCGGCCTGAGCGCCGGTCGAGGGTCACGCCGAGACTCCTCGACCGGCGCGGCCGGTCAGCGCTGCACGCGGGCGGAGCCGCCGGACATGAGAGCCTCGACCTCGGCCCGGGTGGCCATGGAGGTGTCGCCTGGCGTGGTCATCGCCAGCGCCCCGTGGGCGGCGCCGTACTCGACGGCGCGAGCCAGGTCGCCGGTGGTGAGCAGGCCGTAGATCAGGCCGCTGGCGAAGCTGTCGCCGCCGCCGACCCGGTCCAGGATCTCCAGGCCGAGGCGGTGCGTGGCGTGGGCGAAGCCGTCCCGGCTCCAGGCCACCGCGCCCCAATCGTTGACCGTCGCGCTGCGCACCGTGCGCAGCGTGGTGGCGACGACCTTGAAGTTGTCGTACTCTTGCACGACCTGGCTGATCATCTTCTCGAAGTTCTCGGCCGCCAGGTCGGACAGGTCCTCGGACGTACCGGGCACCTCGAAGCCGAGGCTGGCGGTGAAGTCCTCCTCGTTGCCGATCATCACGTCAACGTAGCGGGCCAGTCGCCGGTTGACCTCCCGCGCCCGCGCCTTGCCGCCGATCGCCTTCCACAGGCTCGGGCGGTAGTTGAGATCGTACGAGATGACGGTGCCGTGGCGGCGGGCCGCGGCCATCGCCGCCTCGATCACGTCGGGCGTGGTATCCGACAGCGCGGCGTAGATGCCTCCGGTGTGGAACCAGCGCACCCCCAGCGTGCCGAACAGGTGCTCCCAGTCGATGTCGTCGGGGCGCAGCTGGCCCGCGGCGGTGTGGCCGCGGTCGGAGACGCCGACCGCGCCGCGCACGCCGAAGCCGCGCTCGGTGAAGTTGAGGCCGTTGCGCACGGTGCGGCCGATGCCGTCGTACGGGACCCACTTCACCAGCGAGGTGTCCACGCCGCCGGTGAGGATCAGGTCCTCCAGCAGCCGCCCCACCTCGTTGTCGGCGAACGCGCTGACCAGCGCGGTGCGCATGTCGAAGCAGCGGCGCAGCCCGCGGGCCACGTTGTACTCCCCGCCGCCCTCCCAGGCGCAAAACGAGCGGGCGGTGCGCACCCGGCCCTCGCCCGGGTCCAGCCGCAGCATCACCTCGCCGAGCGAGACCAGGTCGTAGCGGCACTCCTCGGCCGCACGGGGCTGTGGGATGGGGGGCCGGCGGGTGGGGTGGGCAACGGCGACGATCGGCATCAGGCTCCCCCTTCTCGGGCGGCGGCGAGTGCGGCGGCGGTGCGGCGGGTGATCTCGGCGTAGTCCCCGGCGGCCAGCAGGTCGGCAGCGACCATCCAGGTGCCGCCGACGGCCAGCACGGCCGGGAGGGACAAGTACGCCGCGAGGTTGGCGGTGGTGACGCCGCCGGTGGGCACGAAGCGGATGCCCGGGAACGGGGCGGACAGGGCCTTGACCATCGGCGCGCCGCCGAGCTGCTCGGCAGGGAAGAACTTCACGGTGGTGAGCCCCGCCTCCAGCGCCATCTGGATCTCGGTCGGGGTGGCGACGCCCGGGAACACCGGGACGCCCAGCTCCTGGCAGCGGCGCACGACGGCGGCGCTGAAGCCGGGGCACACGACGTAGCGGGCGCCCGCCTCGACGGCGCGCTCGGCCTGCTCCGGGGTGAGCACCGTGCCGGCCCCGACGACCAGGTCGGAGGCGGCCGCGAGGCGTTTGATCGAGTCGAGGGCGCTGGGCGTGCGCAGCGTCACCTCGATCGAGTGCAGCCCGCCCGCGGCGATTGCGGCAGCCAGTGGCTCGGCCTGGTCGGCATCGGGAAGGATGATCACCGGCAGCAGCCGGTCACCGGCCAGCAGCGTGATGATGTCGGACATGTGTTCATGTTGGTGAACTGCGGTCACGTATGTGATCATAGTGGCCGACGAAGGGAATGGCAATGAACAAGGTGCGCCCGCCGGTGAAGTCCGCCGACCGGACCCTGGAGCTGCTGGAGGCGCTGGCCGCGGGCGGCCCGCGCGGGCTGGTCGAGCTCGCCCGCGAGCTGGACATCCCCAAGAGCAGCCTGCACGGCTTGCTGCGCACCATGACCCAGCGCGGCTGGGTCGAGACCGACGCCACCGGCACCCGCTTCGGCCTGGGCGTACGCGCCCTCCAGGTCGGCGCGGCCTACCTGGACAGCGACGACACGCTGGGCTTGGTCAACGCCACGCTGGACGCGCTCGCCGACCGGTTCGGCGAGACAGTCCACCTGGGCCGGCTCGACGGGCCGAACGTCGTTTACATAGCGAAACGGGAATCGGCGCACCCACTGCGGCTGTTCAGCGCCATCGGCCGCCGCCTGCCCGCGCACGCCACCGCGCTGGGCAAGGCGTTGCTGGCCCAGCGTCCCGATGCCGAGGTCGACCGGCTGCTCGACTGGCCGCTGCCCGGCCTCACCCCGCACACCCTCACCACGCCCGAGGCGTTGCACGCGGACCTGGCCCGGGTGCGCGAGCATGGCTGGGCCGAGGACCGCGAGGAGAACACCGAAGGCATCATGTGCCTGGCCGTCGCGGTGCCGCTGCGCCGGCCCGCGGTGGACGCGATCAGCGTCTCCCTCCCGCTGGCCCGACTACGCGACACCACCGCCGCCGACATCGTCGCCGACCTGCACCGCCACGCCACCCACCTCCAAGCCGCCGCCCACCTACTGCCCTAACTCGCCGTCGCCTGCCCCGACCCGCCGTCGCGGGCATACATCCAGGGCCTTGCACCGTGTCGACTGTCGCAAGCGGTTCCAGGTCGCCGGTCGTCGTGGTGGTGGCAGCGGCAGTTCGCCGCTGGGAAGATCGCGCAGTGATTACGCCGTCGTTGTGGCGGCGAGGATCTGGGACCACTGCCAGCCGGCGGAGGCGTCGAGGTGGCGGGTGAAGGTGTCGGGGTAGGTGAACGGATTTGTTCCACCCCAAAGGACGTGGATGTCGGCGCCGTTGTCGGGGAGTTGGCGGAGCAGGGCGATGTCCTGATACCCGTCGCTGTTGAAGCCACCCGCCACCGGCTTGATTTTGTTCCAGTCCCAGGCGGCCGACGCGGGAAGGTCGCGCCGGAAGGTGTCGGTGTTCTGGAACGGGATGCCCACGCCGCCGAGGAGCAGGTGGGCGTGGAAACCGTTGTCGGGCAAGCGGTGCAGGATGGCGAGGTCGGCAGCGTTGTCGCCGTTGAACCGTCCGGTCACGACTTTGAAGTCGGTCCAGCGCCAGCCGGCCGAGGCGTCCAGGCGCCGGGTGAAGGTGTCGGGGTAGGTGAACGGATTGGTTCCCCCCCACAGGACGTGGATGTCGGCGCCGTTGTCCGGGAGTTGGTGCACCAGGGCGATGTCCTCGTAGCCGTCCTGGTTGAAATCGCCGGGAGACGGCTTGATTTTGTTCCAGTCCCAGCCGGCGGAGGCGGGCAGGTGCCGGGTGAAGGTGGTGGGGTTCTGGAAGGTGTTGCTCGGGCCGCCCAGCAGGAGGTGGGCGTGGAAACCGTTGTCGGGCAGGCGGTGCAGGATGGCGAGGTCGGCGGCGTTGTCGCCGTTGAACCGTCCGGTCACGACTTTGAAGTCGGTCCAGCGCCAGCCGGCCGAGGCGGCCAGACGCCGCACGAAGGTGGCCGGGTTGGTGAACGGATTTGTGCCGCCCCAGAGGACGTGGAGGTCGGCGCCGTTGTCGGGGAGTTGGTGCACCAGGGCGACGTCGGCGTAGCCGTCGCTGTTGAAATCCCCCGTGGCGGGCTTGATTTTGTTCCAGTCCCAGCCGATCGAGGCAGGCATCCGCCCGGCGTAGCTGACCGTGTTCTGGAACGGGATACCGGCCCCGCCGAGCAGCAGGTGCGCGTCGAAGCCGTTGTCGGGCAGGCGGTGCAGCAGGGTCAGGTCGGAAAACGGGTCGCCGTAGGCGGTGCCAAACGGTGTGGTCTGTGCGATCCGCAGGTACCGGGCGACGCTGGGTACGCCGGAAGGTTCGAGGGCGAACAGCAGGTAGTAGCCGGGCAGCAGCACGCCGGGATCGGCCGGGAGGTCCAGCCGGTAGCCTCCGACGACCGGGGTGGGGCTCAGTGCGATCCGCCGCTGGTCGGTGTCGACGGTGTGGGTCACGGTCCCCGTGCGTACCAAGGAAAATGCGGTGACCGGACGGTCCACGCCGACGATGACCGAGGCGCCGGGGGCTGCGTCGGTGGGGGCCGAGGTGATCACGGGCCGGGCGGCCGGGGTACCGTCGGTGTTGAGTAGATAGGGCGGTGTGAATATCTGGCCGTTGGGGTGGTTGGTGGGGCAGTTGCCGCACAGGCCGCCGCCCGCCGCCAGGACCCGGGCGTCGGGCAGCAGCAGGGCGACGCTGTGATAGGTCCGGGGAACAGCCATCGGCGCCATCGGCGTGAATGTCTCGGTCGCGGGATTCCACAGCTCCGGCTTCATCGCGGCTCCGGTGTCGGTGAACGGCACCGCGTAGTCCTGGCCGCCGAGCACGAGCACCTTGCCGTCGGGCAGCACGACGCTGTTGTGGAAGGCCCGCGCGTGGGCCATCGGGGCCACCTTGCGCACCGCCGTGGCACCGTTGTTTATGGTGATGACGTAGGCGTTGCGGGTGGCGGGGGAGTTGGTGTACGAAGGCGCGCCACCGGCGGTGAGAATCCGCCCGGCGTCGAACATGACCGCGGTGCCGTTCATCGCGTCGGTGTCGTCGCCGCGCAGGCCCGCTGGTGCCGTGGCGCCGGAACCGCTTGTCTGGTACCAGTTCATCGCCCGGCTCGGCCCGGCCTGCAAGACGCTGCGGTCCGACCAGCCGAACAGCCACGGATGGTTGTCGGCGTGGTAGATGCCCTCGGCGTCGGCGGTCAGCATCGGCGCCACGGCCGCGCCCGGGAGCCGTTGCCAGCCACCGGTTGGCGACCAGACCTCGCCGTCCTTGCCGCCGAGGCCACCACTCCATGAACCGCCGATGGTGAACAGTCGCCCGTCGGACAGGACGGTCGACGACTGGTACCCCCGGGGCACCGCCAGCCGGTCGCCGACGCTCCAGGTGTCGGTCGCCGGGTGATAGACGCTGGTCAGGTCGCTGTTGTTGCCGCCAGTGACGACGATGCGGCCGTCGGCCAGTGCGGAGATGCCGGGGCAGAACATGTCGTGGCCGGTGTTGCTGACGGTCCGGGGCATGACTGTCCCAATGGCGGGATCGAAGATCGCGGTGACGGTCCGGCCAGTGCCGTTGGTGAACGTATCGGGCAGGTATGCCGACCACGCCAGCACTTTGCCGTTGGGCAGCAGGGCGGCGGCCGCCGGTACCAGGGGAAAATCGATCGGCGCGGTCCACCGGCCGGTCCCTGGCCCTTCCGCCAGCGCCTCAACGGTTTGCGCCTCAACGGTTTGCGTCGCGGCGACGCGGTGCCGCGAGTGCGGGTCGGCAAGATGGTGGTGACCGCCGGATTCAGTGCGTGGCGGCGGGACGCTTCCCGGCACGCCGGCGAGCACCATGACGACCACGAGGGCCGCAACGGACATCCTACCCATGGACACAATCATCGACTTCCGGCTATTTGCTGGCAATGGCCGTGTCGAACCTCACTCAATCGGCCCTTTGCCAGGCATATTGCCGACTGGAGCACCCGCTGGTGCCCGTGAGCTGACTTTGTGGAGTACGGCGTCGTCGGGGATGCGGCACAGTGGACGATCCCGCGTGGGCGCCGGCGCGCAGGCGTCGCCGCAGCCGGTGGTTCATCCACGGGTTGTGTAAATCGGAGCGATCCGAGTCGGCGTCACAACCTCGCTACAAGCTGTCCGCAAGCTGGGTATCGGTCACTGGGTTTATGTCACGATCGCAAACCCGTCGCGGGGTTTTGGAAGGGGCGTTCGGTCTTCTCGCCGCGCTTCAGCGGATTCAGGAGGCCGGGCTGACCCGGCTGGCCGCCCACAGCGGCCTTCCGAAGGGCACGGCACACCGCTTGCTGGAGCAACTGATCAGCGTGGGTGCCGTGGAACGCTCAAGTGGCCGGTACCGGTTGGGGCCACAGGTCTTTGTGCTCGGACGCCATTGGCAGCCTTATCCGGGGCTGCACACCGTCGCGGCCGGCCCGGTGCGTCAATTGGCCCTCGATACCAGCGCCACGGTGGCGATCTGTGCGCTTTCCGGGGGCGCGACGTTGATGACCGCCGTGGTTCCCGGGGAGGCGGATCGGATTGTGCCCCTGCGTGCGGGCGCGATCACAGGCTGGCCCACCGCGGCGGGCAAGCTGCTGATCGCCCACCGGCAACAGGAACCCGCTCCTTTCCGGTATTCCTCTACGGAGTGGACGCGGGAAGCCGACACCATAAGGAAACGCGGCCTCGCCTTCGACCACGAAGGGTTCATGCCGGGGCTCTACTGTGTCGCGGCCCCGCTGCGCAGCCCCGACGGTGAGGCGATCGCTTCGCTGAGCGCGTTGACGCTATCGCCGCGCACGTTGGCGGCCTTGGGCGCCGCAGTCGCCCGCACGGCGGCGGTCATCAGCGCTGATCTCCGCTGTGCCGATCCGGTCCGCTGAGCGGACCAGGCCAAGACATCGTCGCCGGTGTTGCCAACACTTCGACAGGCGTGATTCCAGCGCAGAACGACAAGTTCGGTTGAAGGGGACATCGTGCCCAAATCCCTGACAGTCCACATGAGAGGAATGCGACGATGCTCAGTCGTGCAAGACTCCTAGCCGCTCTGGTGGTGACCGCGATGGCGGTGAGCGTGCCGGTCAGCGTGCCGGCGGCCGCGACCGATCCTGGCGGTGGCCGGGCCACCACGCACAGCGGCGACGGCCTTGACGGCGCCGTCACTATGGCCACACGGTCGGCCGTGCCGGACGGCCACGAGAAGGCGGCCGCGGCCAACAGCATTGACGAACGCGCCATGACGAGGGACCGCGGTAAAGGCAATCCGCTGGTACCACAAAAGCCGGCTGGCACCCGCACCGGTGAGGCCGAGCCGGCCGGTGAGGGCGGTGGGCTCACCGGTACGACCGCACCTGCGGCCCGGACGGGCGTCCGTGGACCGGTCCTGTTCAAGCGGCCGGTCGCGGGCACGTCGTCGACCGTGCGTTTCACCGATGCGCCCACGGTCAACGCGGCCACGCTGCCACCGTTCCTGCGCGGCATCGTGTCCAGCGCGAAGCGGACCCGGACGGTCGGCGTCGACGCCAGGGCGCTGAACTCCTCGCTCGCCGCCGCGGACGTCACGCTCGCTCTCTTCCCGGACGTGACCGTGCCGCTGCGAACGACGATCGCGCCGAGCCCGGGGGCCGGCTTCGGGAACCGGACTTCGACCACATACTCCGGTGGCGGTGCGGACGGGACGGCCGTGGTCACCGTGATCGGCGATGACGTCCACGCGTCGATCTGGAAGGGCACGACGAAGTACGGCATAAAGCCCCTCGGCAACGGCAGCCACCTGGTCTTCGAGGACGGCCGGGCGTTCCCGGGTGAGGATGAGGGCGCCCATGCGATGCACCAGGTCAACGTGCCGGGCGCGAAGCCGGCCACCGGGTCGCCGGCCGGGCCGGCTGTCCAAAGTGGAGCGGGCATCGCCGCCGCCGTCCCGGTCATCGACGTGATGGTGGCCTTCGACGACGAGGCCGAGGCCGCCTATGGCAGCGCCGCCGCGGCGGAGGCCGACATCATCGAGATGATCAATGTCTCGAACATGTCGTACGCCAACTCGCTCAACGACCAGCAGCTGGCGCTGACGAACATCGTGAACCTCGCCTACACCCCGAACGCCGGCGACGGCACCACCGACGACAGCACCTACCTGGGCGCGGTCCGCAGCAAGGTCGATGGCATCGTTGACAGCCTTCACACCAGCCGCGACGCCAACAGCGCCGACCTGGTCTCGGTGATCACCGACCTGTCCCCGGGTACCTGCGGCATCGCCTACCTGCCGGCCAGCGGGGACCCGGCGGAGCTTGACGCGTACTCACTCGTCGACTTCGACTGCGGCGTCGGGAACCTGAGCTTCCCGCACGAGCTGGGGCACAACATGTGCGCTCATCACGACCCGGTCAACGCCGGCGCCAACCCGTGCCAGCCGGACGGCTTCGGCCACTTCGGCATCGCGGAGAACCTGCGCACCATCATGTCGTACGCGAACGTCGCCAACGGTTGCGTCGGCTGTGTGCGGGTCCCGTACTTCTCCAACCCGAACGTGTCCTACAACGGCTGGACCACCGGTATCCTCGGCAGCCGCGACAACAGCCGCGTCCTGGAGACGACCGATCTGGACGTCAGCAACTACCGCGCACCGATCACCAGCCCGGCGGTGGCCGGCGTCGACGGGGCGAGTTGCATCTTCAACACTATCGAGGACGCCATCAGCATGGCTCCGGCCGGCTCGACGATCTACATCGCACCCGGCACCTACCCGGCCGTGACGGCCAACCTCGACTACAACATTTCGAAGAATCTCGATCTTGTGAAGGGTACGGTCGACTGCGCTCCGACCGCCGGCGGCCTGTCGACCGACGTGGTCCTGCAGCCCAACGCCGGCTCCACCGTCGACGCGGTGGTGGAGGTGTCCGGCAGCGCGGTCGTGCGGTTCGACCGGATCACCATCGAGGGCGGCAACTCGGCCGAAGGTACCCTGTATGTGACCGGCAGCGCGAACGTCACCCTCGACGACTCGATCGTGCGTAACGGCAACAACCCTTCGGCCACGGTCGGTGGCGGCGGTGTCCGGGTCAGTGGCGCGGCGGCCCAGCTGACGGCCACCAACGACGCACAGATCGAGAACAACTCGGCGGCGTTGGGCGGCGGCGTGTACGTCGACGACGGCACGGTGACGATCAGCAATCTGAGCAACGTCGAATTCAACACGGCCAGCTTCGGCGGCGGCGGTGTCTACGCCACCAACAACGCGACCGTGGTCCTGTCCAGCAACGCCGACATCCTCAGCAACTCCGCGGCAACCCGTGGTGGCGGTGTGCACCTCATCTTCACCTCGACGCTGACGGTGACCGGCGGCGCGACGTATGTCGGCTTCCCCGGCCAGGCCAACACCGCCCAGCTCGGCGCCGGTGTCTTCACCGAGGGCGGCTCGACCGTGACGGTCGGCTCGGGCGGCACGGTCAACGCCAACAACGGAGGCTACGGTGCCGGCATCTACGGGTACGGCCCCGGTACCGTCGTCCGGGTCAACGACGGCGGCCTCGTCACCGCCAACACCGCGACGAGCAACGGCGCCGGTGTCCTGGTCACGCAGAGCGCGACCGCGGACCTCAACGCCGGTGCCGACATCCGCGACAACGGCGCCAGCGGCTTCGGTGGCGGCGTCGCCGTCTTCACCCCGGCCTCGCTCGCAGCGAACGGCAACAACGTGAGCGCGGTCGAGATCTCGGGGAACTTCGCCCGTACCTTCGGCGGCGGCATCTACTCCAGCGGTGTATCCACATTGGACACGGTGCACATCCTCAACAACACCGCCACAACCGAAGGCGGCGGCGTGTACGTACCCAGCACCGGCTCGGTCACCGTGGACGAGAACGGCGCGTGCGGGCCCGCCACCTTCGCCAAGGAGCACTACTGCAACGAGCTCCGGGGCAACAGCGCCGGTACCACCGGTGGCGCCGTCTACACCAACGGCGGCGACTTCAGCGCCCGGCAGACGGCGTTCATCGGCAACTCCGCCAACAACGCCGCCGTCATCATCGCCTTCGGCGACTCGGTGATCAGCGTCAAGGCAGCCCTGATCATCTCCAACACCGAGACGGTCGCGGCCGATGAGGCTCTGATCACCGGTCATGGCACGGCGTCAATCGAGCTTGTCGGCGTGACCTCCGCCAGCCAGACGGAGGCGCTGCTCGACACCGACGACACGGCCACGGCAACGACGAGCCGGGTCCTGACCACGACCGGTACCCTCGCCCTGGTGGCGGTGCCCGCCGGCTCGTGCAACATCAGTGCCGTCGCGGCGAGCCTGCCTGGCCTGCTGGTCACGCCCGTCCTGTTCACGTCGACGGCGCGGACGGACTTCATGCCGGTCGCCGGTGCGCCCGGCCTGGACCGCTGCGCGCTCCTCAACGGCCACAACACCGACATCGACGACACGGCAGTCATCGATGTGCCGCCCGCGGGCCTGAACGACTATGACGTGGGCGCCTTCGAGGCGACCGCGTAAAAGTCAGTGGGCAAAGGTTCGGGACCGCCGGCTACCGGTGGTCCCGAACCACCACGATACTGTCCACATAGGACGGATTGCGGTACCTTCCGCAATTAAGGCTCGAGGACGAGCATGTCCTGGGCGTCGCGCTTGATAGCCGGCTCGTCCCAACGCATGGGCAGGGTCTGGCCCGTGCGCCACAGTTCGAGCTGGTCGGAGTAGTGCTTATCGAAGGCGTGTCCGGACTCCCCGGCGAGTTGTACCCAGCGCGAGGTGTCCACATTGGACAGATCCACGATCATGCGCATTGATGGGACGGTATTGGTGGCATAACCGCCGGTTGAGGGATCCCAGCCCGAGGCATTCACCAAGGCCGGGCCGCCCGCCACGGGTACCGGTGAAGGATTGAAAATCCACTCGATCGGGGCCACACCCGAACTGCCGAAGGACTGGTTGCGGAGGTAAAGCGTGTGCAACCGGCCCCACCGCCAGGACGTGGGATCGTCGCCGAGGCTGTCGGACAGCTCGCGGGCGGCCTGGTCCAGAGCCGACCTCAAAATGTCGTCGCGCGTCTCGCGCTGCGGCGTGGATTTGACGTCCCACCAAGGTGAGGACGGGTCACCCATCAGCCGGGTCATCACCAGCCACCAACGGTCGTCCCCGTTGGGTTTCTGCCCCTTGGGCAGTTCGTCGAAGGTGAGGGCCAGCAGGTGCTTCCAGACCGCGTTGAAGTAGGCCGCCGCGGCCGAACTGCGCGCTTGCGGGGTCGCGGGGTCGCCTTCCGCGGGCTGCTGGAAATCCCAGTCGCGCAACAGGTTCTGTGCCTTGACGGTGGTTGCTGTGGTCGCAATCGCCATCAAGGCGGGTGTGATCTGAGTGGCCAGATCGCTGCGGGTGTCCATCGCGATCGCCGCGACGTCCACAGTGGACAGCTTCTTGCCTGAGCCCGCGATCAGATCCGTCAGGCGCTTGCTCCGGTAGCCGTTGGACCAGTCTTCGGTCAGCGCATAGGGGTACACCGCCGGGGACACCACTTGCTGGTTGGCGGTGACGACGTAGCCGCGCGCGGGGTTGAGCACATGCGGCAACGCCTCGAACGGGATACGGCCCTTCCAGGCGTAGGCGGAGTCCCATCCCGGAACCGGCCATCGGCCGTCACCCTTGCCGCGCATGGGTATCTGCCCCGAGGCCTGGTAGCCGATGTTGCCGTCGACGTCCGCATAGACGATGTTCTGCGAGGGCACGGCGAAAAGGGCGACCGCCTTGCGGAACTGATCCCAGTTCTGGGCTTTGTTCAAGGCGAACACGGCGTCCATGGTCTGGCCCGGCTCGAAACCCGTCCAGCGCAACGCCACCGCGTAGGCCGGATCCGCGGTGCCCGCCGACGCAAGTGGCTTGCCGTTCTCGTCGACGTTCGGCTTCTGGCCGAGGATCGGCAGGTTCGACGAGACACCTTCCAACAGAGGGCCGTTGTTCGTCGACCGGATCGTCAGCGCCACCGGAGAGCCGCCGGCCACCTTGATGGTCTCGGTCCGGACCGTGAGGTCCTTCCACTCGCCGTCCACCTGGTATCTGTTGTCGCGCAACCGTTCCAGATACAGGTCGGTCACGTCCGGGCCGAGACTGCTCAAGCCCCAGGCGATCCGGCCGTTGTGACCGATGATGACGCCTGGCACACCGGACAGGGAGAAGCCCCCGACGTTGTAGCCGCAGCGACAATGCAGGCCGATCTGATACCACACCCCGGGCATGGACGATCCCAGATGCGCGTCGTTCTCGAGGATCGGCTTGCCGGTCATGGTCAGCGCCCCGGACACCACGAGGGCGTTGGACCCCAGGTCGGGCAGCTGCACTGGCTCCGGCTGGCGGCCGAGGGTCGGGATGCCTGCGAGAATGGGGTTGTTGCCGTCGCCTTCGCCGTCGAGGATCGGCGGGTTGCGGTCGGCCGGGTACGGCGGGAAAAGCGACTCCACCTGATCGCGCGAGAACCCAGCGGCGAGCAGCGTCCCCCGCGCCACCTCCTCGTGAATGTTGCCGCGCAGATCCCACGCCATCGCCTTGAGCCACGCAAGGCTGTCTACCGGATCCCACACACTTATCGTGTACCCGGAACCCTGCACCAGGCCGAGCACCGAGTACTCGAGGCTGACCTCGGCCGTGTTCCGCCCCGACAGGTAGGCGTTCACACCATCGGCGTAGGCCTGCAGGAACCGGCGCCCCTCCAGCGAGATCAGCGGCCACTCCCGTTCGGCCACGCCCCGCCAGCCCAAGGTGCGCAAGAACTTGTCGGTGCCGATCTGGCTTGCCCCGAACAGCTCGGCCATGCGCCCATTCGTGATGTGCCGGCGGAAATCCATCTCCCAGAAACGATCCTGTGCGGTGACGTAGCCCTGCGCCCGGAAGAGGTCATCGGCGGTCGTGGCATAGATCTGCGGAATGCCGGCGCCGTCCCGGTACACCTGAACAGAAGCCGATAAACCGGAAAGCCGCAGCGTACCGGAGTACTGCGGAAACGAGCGCCTCGCGGTCCATATCGCGGCGGTTCCGGCGACAGCGACCAGCGACGCGATGACGACATAGGACCACACCGCCGTCCAGGCGATCCATCGCCGCCACCTTCGCCGTCTAGTCACAGTGAGGCAGCCTATCCAGATCGATCTATTGCTCACATGTCAGGGAAATCCCTGGCTGCCGATCTCCACCTGGCCGGCCATCTAATCGCCGCCGCCAGTGAGCACGCCGCGGCCGACAAGCGTCGCGACCGCCGCCCGTGATGAGACCCCCAGCTTGGTGAAGATCCGCGCGAGGTAGGTCTCAACGGTCTTGTGGCTCAGCGACAGCATCCGGGCGATCTGCCGGTTGGTGTGGCCGCGGCTGACAAGCTCGGCTATCTGCAACTCTCGCCCGGAGAGCGTGGCGAACTGCGGCTGCTCGACGAGCGCCGTGACCGGCGCGGGCTGGGACTGTCGCTGAGGGGCTTGCGCCTGGCGGAGCGGCGGCGGGGACTGCCGCGGGACATGCCCAGCGGCGTGCGCGGAATCCGCGGAGTTCGAAGTCGTGTTCCCATGCGCCGGCTCCCCGGCGGAGGGATCGTGGCCGTGCTCCGCGTCGGCCGCCTCGACCAGTGGCGCCGCACCGCACTCGGTCAGCAACTGGACGGCTTCGGCCCGCATGTCGCGCGCTGCCGCGCGCGCACCGTCAGAGTGCATCGCCATCGAGGCGAGCAGCAGGGCGCGGCCTGCGTCGATGCGCTGCCCGGCCTTGGTGAACAGGTCGGCAGCATGGCGTGCATGGGTCGCGGCTTGCTTCGGATCGACGCGCAACAGGGTGCGAGCGACGGCGAGCTGGAGCCTGGCCGCCAGGCCCGGCAGGTCCGGTAGATCCGGCAGGTCGAGATCGCGGGCCAGCTCGAGCCAGGCGTGCGCCTCTTGCGGGCGGCCCCGGGCAAGCTCGGCCCTGACCAGCTCGGTGTAGACCATCAGCCGGACAGGAAGCCGCAGTGCCGGCAGGTCCGGCCCGCCCCCGGCGGCCAGGAACGCCCTTACGGCGAAGTCCCACCGGCCGGCGCTGACCATCGCGTGGGCCACGGTCAGGCTGGCCTGTCGCGCCGGCTCACCCTCCACTGTGGACATCGCCTCGACGCAGTGGTGGGCCGTGACCACCGCACCCAGCTCGTTTCCCGACTCGGCGGCAATGCGCGACTGTAGCAGCGGGTGCAGCGCGGCCAGCGGCCCGAGCTGATCGAAGGTGCCGACGACGTCCTCCAGTTGAGCCACGGTCGTGCTCGCCTCCGCCAGGCGGCCCTGGTGTAGATCGGACTCCGTAGCCAGCGCCAACAGGTGGGGAAGCAGGTGCACCGCCCCGGTATCGCGGGCGATGCCAGCGCCGCGCTGGGCGTGCCGACGCGCCAGCTCGTACCGTTCAAGGTCGATCTCCGCGCGGGCAAGCCAGATCAACGCCCATAGATGGCCGGCCAGGTCGTGGTCGCTAAGCCGGTCCACCATGTCAGCCGCCGTGTCGGCGGTGGCCGTGTCAGGCACGCCGATGGCATGTCCGGCGATAGCCATCGCCGCCAGAGCCTGGGCCCGCATCACCCCAGGCGCCCACGAGTCGGCCACCTGGAACGCCTGCCGGACCACCTTGATGTCCGGCAGATCCTCATGAAGTGTCACCGTGGACAGGGCGAGCAGCAGCGCCGGGTGCCCAGAGTCGGTGGTGGCCGCCCGCGAGGTCAGCTCCGCGACGAGCTGGTCGCGGGCCGAGCCGATCCGTCCCGACAGGAGGTCGACCTCGGCGGCGGCGATAAGGGTCGCGACCGGGCGCGCCGGGTCGGCCTGCAAGAGCTTGGCCAAGGTCTGGCGCGCCAGGGCCAGCTTGCCCGCGGCGACCTGCGCGGTGCCAAGCAGCTCAAGGATTTCAAGCCGCCGGGTCTGCTCCTCGAGATGCGCGCCCAGCAGCTGCAGCGCCGACTCGAGCCACTCGGCGGCCTGCTGCGGCTCGCTGCGCATGATGCTGCGGGCGGCGTGGACGAGGACGTCACAGCTCGTCGAGTCGCCCGGTGCGGCCGCGCGGCCTACGTGGTAGGCGACCGCTACCAGCGGCGCCCGGCGCTGGCACAGCGTGGCGACCGCCCGGCCGTGGGCGCCCAGCCGCCACCCGCCGCCAGCGGCCTCGTAGGCGACCTGCCGAACGAGCGAGTGCCGGAACCTGAAGCGGGGCGGGCTATCCATCGGCTCGATGAGTTCGATCTGTATCATCTCGTCAATGCCGCGGAGCGCATCGGCGTTTGAGACCTCGGCGATGGCGGCCACGAGCAGGGGGTCGAACTCGTCACCGGCGACCGCCGCCGCACTGGCGACGAGCCTTCCGGTGGGAGACAGCGGTTGCAGCTCGGCGAGCAGGTGTGCGGTGGGCGCGGGCGGCAGCTCGTCGGAGGTACCCGACTCACCGTCGCGTTTGGACACCGCGTTAAGGATCTCCAGGTAGGCCGGGTTGCCACCGCTGCGCCGGTAGGCCAGCTCCTTCTGCCAGCGCCGCATCCCGGGCCGGAGCAGGGTCTGCGCCTCCTGCGCGGTCAGCGGCGGCAGCACGATCCGGCACACCACGCCGTCGCGTGTAGCCGACTGCAACGCCCGTACCATCCGCGAGTTGGCCCGGCGGGGACGGTAGGCCATCGCCAGCAGCAGCGGCACCTGCGGCGGGTGCCGCAGCAGGTACTCAACCACCGCCAACGTGAGGTGGTCGCTGCGGTGGATGTCGTCGAGCATCAGCGCCAGCCCGGAGCTGTGGGCGAGGATGCTCAGCAGCGAGCGCAGCGCCCGCATGAACCAGAGATCCTTGCCCTGCCCGCCCGGCTCACCGGTGTCACCGATGTCGCGGTGCATCGCCAGGACGGGGAAAAGCGTGGCGAGCAGGCCGGAAGCACCCGGCTGCGCCCTGTCCAGGTCCCTGACGTCCTGCTCGGTCACGTGATCGTCGAGGGCGTCGACCAGCTGGCACAGGTCGGCGAGCGGACCGGCGTCGGTCGGCTGGCCGAACGCCACCCGCCACAGCCTCGCGCGGGCGCGGTCGGCGATCTCCTTGAGCAGCCGGGACTTGCCCATGCCAGGCTCGCCGACCAGCTCCACCACTTGGAACCGGTGCTCCTGCTTGGACACTTCGAGCGCCTCGAGCGCGGTGGCGAGCTCGACCTGCCTGCCGGCCAGCGGCGACCATGGTCGTTCCCGGTCTGGCCGTGCGGTCATCCTACGCTCTCCTCCCCAGCCGGTTGCGCTTCACGCCGTGCGCGTAACGCGTCCGGCGGCTGAGCTAGGGGGCCTCAACCCCTTCGAGCGCATCTAGGTTATGTGGCGCCACCCGCCGATTCGTTGGCCTGCATCGCCAGCCTGACGCTGCGGGGGCGCATGTCGGTCCAATGCTCTTCGATGTGGGCGAGGCATGTCTCCTCGGTGCCTCGGACATCGACCGCCCGCCAGCCGCCGGGCATCGGCCGGTCCGATGGCCAGATCGAGTACTGCTCCTCGTCGTTGATGACCACGTCGTAGACGACCGTTTCTCGGTCCTGGTCCACGCTGCCTCCATCCGTTGGTTGGCGCCCGGCGCAAGATCCAAGTTGGCGCAGGACGGACTACCCTGACCACGCTGACGATCCGACGTGGGATCGATGCCTGTCAAGACCATCGGTGTTTTCCCTTACGATGACGATCTATGCATAAGGGCCCTGACCTGAGGCTGGAGTGTGCGCGGCTCGGTCAGTCATTCTCCTGACTACATCAATGGATCGTCGGCCATCAAGGTAGGAAAAAGTCTGCGCAAGATTGGAGAGAAGGTGAGATGCAGAGCTGGCTGCGTCGATGGTCGTGGCCATTGGTGCCTCGTCTGCGCCTGCTGACCTTCCCGCCGGCCGGCGGTTCGGCGCTCACCTTCCGGCCATGGGCACCGCTCCTCCCGCTGGATGTCGAGCTCGTCGCGGTGGAGCTTCCCGGGCACGGCAACCGCCTGCCGGAGCCGCCTGTCACCAGCATGTCGGAGCTGATGGCGGGACTGGTACCCGAGCTTCAGGCCCTTCCCGGGCTGCCGACCGCCGTGCTCGGGCACAGCATGGGCGCGATCGTCGCCCTCGCGGTCTGCCGCCGTCTGCGCCAGTTCGACCCGTCGTGGCGGCCGAAGATCCTGTTCGTGGTGGGCTCGGAGGCGCGGGCCTCGCGGCGTGGCGCCGTCGACCTCGCCGAGGCACCGACGCCACGGCTCAGGCGGTTCCTGCTCGATGTGCACGACGGCGCGGGCGGCGCGGCGCATCCGGTGCTGCAGGACCTGGTGATACCTGCGCTGCGGGCGGACCTCGCGCTGTTGGCCTGCCACCTTCCCCTTCCCGACTGCCCGCTCGGCTGCCCGATCCGCGTGCTCACCGGGGCCGACGACGACTTCGTCACCACCGCCGACCAGCTCGACTGGGCGGCCGAGAGCGACGGCAACTTCGAGCGGCACACGTTTGCCGGCGGGCACTTCTTCTACGCCGACCCGGCGGTGGCGGCGGTGATGCTGCAACGCATCAGCGCCGACCTCAACCGGCTGGTACACCACTGAAACCGACGGTGCATGGAGGCCGCAGATGTCCGGACCCCACAGTCTTGCGTTCGATCCTCCGCCCGACCTCTCCCTCGATCCGCGGGTGCGGGACGCGTACGCGCGTCTCACTGCGGACCAGCGCTCTCGGTTGAGTCAGGCGCTTGCGCAGCGGCACGGTCGATCCGGCAAGAGCACGATCGCGCAGCTCGAACGAGGCGGACCGGACCAGCTCTTCCCGGTCTCGGCGGGTCAGCACCGGCTGTGGTTTCTCGACCAGCTTCAGCCTTTCTCCACGGCGTATCTGATCCCCGCAGCGGTGGAGCTTGAGGGCCCGCTGGATCCGGTGGCACTGGCCGAATCCCTGAGCCGTCTGGTCGCCCGTCACGAGTCGTTGCGCACCACGTTCCGCGCCACCGGTGGTCGCCCGGCCGCTTGCGTCGGCCCCGCAGCACCCGTCGACCTGGCTTTGTGCGATCTGAGCGAACACCTGCCGGAGCGGATAGCGAGCATCGTCGATGGGATGCGGCGTGCGGAGGCCGGCCGGCCGCTGGACCTGTCACACGGTCCGCTGCTGCGTGCGGGGCTGCTGCGGGTCGCGGCCGCGCGGCATGTCCTGCTGTTGACGCTGCATCACATCGCTGTGGACGGATGGTCGCTGGCAACCCTGCTCGGCGAGCTCGCCTCGCTCTACCGGCAGACGACGACCGGCGAGCCTGCCCACCTGCCCGAGCTGCCGGTGCAGTACGTCGATTTCGCGGCGTGGCAACAGGAGTGGCTGCGCGGCGCGGAGTCGCAGCGGCAGTTCGGCTACTGGCGGCGGCAGCTGCGCTACGCTCCCCAGCTCAACCTGCCGGCGGATCACGTGGACTCGCCGGCCGACGCCGCCGGCAGGGCCGGGGCGCTACCGGTCTCATGGCCGCAGCCACTCATGGAAGCCTTGCGGGACTTGGCCAAACAGCAGCGGGCGACGGTGTTCATGGCGCTGCTGGCGGGGGTGGCCATCACCCTGAGCCGCTGGGGCGGCCAGACCGACGTCATTGTCGGCACGCCCGTGGCCGGGCGCCAGCTGCCGGAGCTGGAGCCGGTGGTCGGGTTCTTCGCCAACACGCTGCCGCTGCGGGTGTCGGTCGATGGCATGGCGACCTTCCGCGAGACCCTGGAGGCCGCCAGACAAACCTGTCTGGCCGGGTTCGCGCATCAGGATGTGCCGTACCAGAAGGTGGTTGAGGCCCTCCAGCCGGACCGCCGGTCCGCTCCGTTGATCAAGGTGATGCTCGCGCTCGGCGACGTGCCTGTCCACGCTTCCCTGGTACCCGGGCTGAGTCTGCGAGTTCTGGAACCCACCGTCACGGCGGCCAAGTTCGACCTGACCTGGGAGGTGGCTCCCGACAGCACAGGTGGCCTGGCGGGCCGGCTCGAGTACGACGCCACGCTCTACCGTCCGGCCACGATAGAACGGCTGCACGACTACCTATCCACCCTTCTGACGGCCGTCGTCAAGGATCCCGATCGTCCACTCGCGACGCTACCTCTGCCCAGAGTGCCCGTCCCGCTGGAAGTCGACGCCCCAGCCAAACCCGTACCGCGGCCGGCCCCGGCGGCCGCGCTGACTCTAAGTGGGCCGGTGGAGCCGCGCGACGCGGTCGAAGGGCTGCTGGCCCGCGTGTGGGCGGACGTGCTGGAGGTCGACCGGGTCGGGGTGCTCGACGATTTCTTCGCCTTGGGCGGGCACTCGCTTCTCGTGACCGCGGCGGTCGCGCAGGTTCAGGAGGCGCTGGGCATGCCGGTGCCGCTCGACGGCGCGCTCGGGGCGACGACGATCCGTGAGTTCGCCCAGTACCTGCGCGAGGTCGGCGACGAGGCCGGAGTTGACGTGACCGACCGTGCGCAGAGCGCGGGCTACGGCGCCACCGGCGCGACCGCTGCCGGGCCACGGGCGCTTGACCGCCGGCCGTTGCGGGCCGGGTGATGACGGCCGTGTCCGCTGATGTCTTCGTCCTACCGACCTCCTTTGGCCAGGACCGGCTCTGGCTACTGCATCAGCTCGTCCCGGCCGGTACTGCCTACCACCTTGCGGCCGGGGTGCGGCTGAGCGGACCGCTGGAGGTCAACCTGTTGCGGCAAGGCATAAACCAGGTCGTGGCCCGGCACGAACCGTTGCGCACGACGTTCGGGCTGGGTGACTCCGGCCGCCTGGTACAGCTGGTCCACGACGGCATGACGGTGGACCTGCCGCTGTGGGACCTGTTGGGGCAGATGCCTTTCGCGACACCGGCCGAGCGCGAGGCGCAGGCTCGGGACCGCGCCGCCGCGCTGGCGCTGCGCCCGTTCGACCTCGCCTGCGGCCCTCTGCTTCGCATCGAGCTGATGCGGCTGGCGCCGCGGGATCACTGGCTAATCTTCGTCGCGCACCACATCGTGGTCGACGGCACCTCTCTCGGGCTGCTGCTGCACGAGCTTGGCGAGTGCTACCGCGCGGGCCAGGCCGGTGAACCACCGGACCTTCCCGAGCTGCGCATCCAGTACGCCGACTGGGCCGCATGGCAGCGCGAGCTGGTCTCCGGCGCGCAAGGCGCGCCAAGCCTCGACTACTGGCGGGAGCGGCTGCACGGCGCCGAGGCGGCGCGTCTGCCCACAGAGCAGAGCCGGCCTTTGGTACCAAGGATGCGCGGCGCGCAGCTGCCGATCGTCATCGATGCCGACCTCGCCGAGCGGGTACGCGCGCTGGCCCGGCAGGAGCGGTGCACTCCCTTCATGGCGCTTGCCGCCGCGCACGCGCTCGTCTGGTCTCGCTGGTCCGGGCAGGACGATCTGGTGCTGGGCGCGCCGGTGGCCGGCCGCACCGTGCGCGACGCCGAGTCGCTGGTCGGGCATTTCGTCAACACTTTGCCGCTGCGCCTTGACCTTTCAAACGCGCCGTCGTTTCGGGGGCTGCTCGCCCAGACCCGCCAGGTGTGTCTGGGCGCCTACGCGCATCAGCGCGTGCCCTTCGAGCGGTTGGTGGAACTGGTCAACCACGCCCGCGACGGCGGGCGGGAACCGTTGGTGCAGACCATGCTCGTCATGCGTCCGGCGCTCACCCCACGGTGGAGCGGCGTTGAGGATCTGGTTCTGGAGCCTTTGAGGGTACCCGTGGAGGGCACCCAATTGGATCTTCAGGTCTACCTGGACCAGGCCGAGTCCGGTGCCTGGACGGGGGAGATGGTCTATGATCGCGAGCTGTTCGACGGCACCATGATGGAGGCGATGGGCGCGTCGCTGACCACCGTGCTCGCCTCCGCCGTAGCCGAGCCCGACGCGCCCGTGCGAAGACTGGCCTTCCTGTCCACCGCGGCCCGGCACGCGCTTGCCGTGGAGCGCAGCGGTGCGGGCGTCGCTGCGGTGGCCACAGGCTTGCTGCACAACGCTTTCGAGGCCGCCGCGGCGACTTCGCCGCACGCGACCGCCCTCGTCGACGACACCTGCCGGGTCACCTACGCCGAGCTTGACCACCGCGCTAACCAGCTGGCGCACCACCTGTTGCGCAATGGTGTGGGAAGGGGAGACCTGGTCGGGATCTGCATACCGAGGTCGGCGTCGATGGTGGTGGCGGTGCTGGCCGTGCTCAAGGCGGGCGCGGCCTACTTACCGCTTGACCCGCGCGACCCGGCGCAGCGGTTGCGGTTCATGGTGAGCGATAGCGGCGCCCGGGTCGTGCTGACCGAGCTTGACACCCTCGCCGCTGCGCTGGCCACCATGCCGGACACCCCACCGCGAGCCGATCTCACGCCCGGCGAACTCGCCTACATGGTCTATATCTCGGACTCCACCGGAAGACCTAAGGGCGCCTTGAACCAGCATGGGGCGGTCAGCAACAGGATCGCCTGGATGCAGCGCGAGTACCCGCTCGACGCCCGCGACACAGTGCTGCCGACGGCCCCGCTCGACGTCTCCGGCCGGGGGGTGCACTGGCCGTTGGCGGCCGGTGCCCGCCTCGTGCTGCCGCGCCTCGACGGCGACCCCGACTACCTGGCCGAGCTCATCGTCGAGCAGGGCGTCACCACCGTCCACTTTGTACCGTCCATGCTCGGCGCTTTCCTTGCGGCGCCCCACGTCGGCGACTGCTCGCCGGTGCTGCGGCGGATAGTGTGCAGCGGCGAGGAGTTGACCCGCGGGCTTGCCGAGCGGTGCCTGCGGACCCTGCCCGGCACCGAGCTATACAACCTCTACGGCCCGACCGAGGCCGCCAGCGACGTGACCGCCTCGCGGGTCAAGGCTGGCATGCCCGGCCGCGTGCCCATCGGCCGCCCCATCGCCGGCGCGCACGCCTTCGTGTTCGCCCCGGACGGCGAGCTGAGCCCGCCCGGAGCCACGGGCGAGCTTTACCTGGGCGGTGTCGCGGTCGGCCGCGGCTACCACGCACGCCCCGCTTTGACCGCCCAGCGGTTCGTCCCCGATCCCTTCGGCTCGGGCGGCAGGCTCTATCGCACGGGAGATCTCGTCCGCTGGCGGGCCGACGGCGAGCTGGAGTTCCTTGGCCGCCTTGACCGTCAGGTGAAGCTTCGCGGGTACCGGATAGAAATTGAAGAGATCGAGACGGTCCTTGCCCGACACCCGGGCGTCGGCGCCGCCGCCGTGGTGCCGGTGACCGATGCCGCCGGTGAGACGCATCTGGTCGCCTATTTGACAGAGGTCGTCGATCCTCTGTCCGACGCCGAGGTACGCGGTTTCCTGCGCGCCCGGCTGCCGGAGGCGATGGTGCCCGGCATCGTCACTGTGCTGCCCGAATTGCCGTTGTCGTCCAACGGAAAGCTCGACCGGGCCCGGCTGCCCAAGCCGCTGCGCGACCATGTTCCGCGACCTGCGGGCGGTAGCGACCCGGCGCCGCGACCTGCCGGTGGCCGAGCCGAGGAGGTGCTGGTCCGCATCTGGTCGGAGGTGCTCGGGCTGGAGCGCATCGGCGTAGATGACGACTTCTACGATCTCGGCGGCAACTCCCTGAGCGCGGTTACGGTGCTCACCCGGGCCCGCGATGAGGGCCTGAGCGTACAGATCGCGACCTTGCTGGGCCGGCACACGATCCGGGATCTCGCCGCCGGCTCGCAGGCGGCGTGAGCTCCTGACGGGCGAAGTCCTCAGCGCTGGCGGTATGAGCCCCTGTCAGGGAAAGTCCCCGGTGCCAGCGAAGGGATCCGCAACCGTAGATTTCCCCTCCAGATGCGGCGTGGCTCGGAAGGTCGCGTGCGTTAGGAGTGTGAGGCGCTTGCAGACCATGGCCGTTACCCCCGACCCGACGGCGTTGGCTGGGCACACACGATGTGCCGCGGGGCTGATGAGGTCCGGATACGCGACCTTGACCGCCAAGGACTTCGGCGCCCTGGCCGCCGACCCGCAGATGGCCGCGTACCACGCGTGCTGGGGCCAGCTCCCGATGGATGATGAGATGCCGGCCGGGGCGACGTACCGACGGCGCCGTTTCGGCCGTCTGAAGGTGACCGTGACCGACTCGGTCATGACGATGGAAGCCTTACCCCACGCGGCTTTCACCCAGGCCGCCGAGATTATCGCCCTGCACCAGGGCAAGGCACGCCTGTTCGAGCCGATCCCGCGGGAGGTGTTGCTGGGGCCGGTCATGCGGGCATTGGTGGCCTTCGACGTCGCCGCGGCACATGCGGTCAGCGGCAGCACACGCTGGCTGGTCAACCTGCACATGGTGCGCGTGGTGGCACGCTCCGGCCTGGACGGCCAGCCGACGCCGGAGGGGCGCCACCGTGACGGGCACCTGTTCGTGGGCATGCACCTGCTGGGCCGCACGGGTTGCGGCGGTGGCGAATCCGTGGTCTACGTCGACGACCGCCCGGTGATGAAGACGACCATGTGCGACCAGCTGGACTCGCTGATCGTCGACGATCAGCGCGTGACCCACGAGGTCACGGCGATCACCTCCACCGGGGCCGAGGGCATCCGCGACATGCTCCTGGTCGACCTCAACCTCGACCCGAACGGCGCCTGATGGGCAACGAGCGTGCCGAGACAAGGCTGCTTCGCGAGCTGGTCGAGATCCCTTCCCCGTCGGGGCAGGAGGGCAGGATCGCCCAGCATCTCGTGTCGTGGATGGACAAACTCGGCTACCGCACGGGCATAGACGAGGTTGGCAACGCGGTCGGGGAGATCGGTGACCCGGACGGGCCGACCGTGGTGCTGCTCGGCCACATGGACACGGTCCCGGGCGAGGTGCCGGTGCGCGTCGAGGGGACACGCCTTTACGGGCGGGGCAGCGTCGACGCCAAGGGACCGCTGGCGGCTTTCGTGTGCGCGGGTGCACGCGTCGGCGACATCATCAACGCCAGGCTCGTGGTGATCGGCGCGGTGGATGAGGAACGGGACTCGGTCGGTGCGCGCCACGCCGCCGGCCAATACCGCCCGGATGCGGTCGTCGTCGGCGAGCCCAGCGGGGCCGACGCCGTCGTGATCGGCTACAAGGGCGTGCTGCGCTTCCTGGTGCAGCTGCACCGGCCGCCCACCCACTCGAGCAGCCCCGAGCCGAAGGCGGTGGAGGAGGCGGTGCGGCTGTGGCAAGCCATCCACGGGTCTTGCCCCGTAGATCCCGGCAGTCCGCTTTTCGACCAGACGATCCCGACGTTGCTGAGCATTGAAGGCGACATGCGGGAGGCGCGCGTGGTGGTGTCGTGCCGGACCCCGGTCGGCTTCGACTCGGGCGCCTTCGAAGACTGGCTACGTTCGGCGGTGGGCGACGACAACCTCACGGTGCTTGAGCGGACGCCGGCGGTGCGAAGGCCGCGTACCGATCCGGTAGCCCGGGCATTGTGCGCGGCGATCAGGCGCGCCGGCGCGACCCCGGCCACCAAGGTCAAACTCGGGACCGCCGACATGAACGTCGTGGCCGAGCACTGGCCGGTGCCGACCGCGGTATATGGACCGGGCGACTCGCGGCTCGACCACAGCGCCGAAGAGCACATAGACCTTGATGAGTATCTGCACGCGATATCCGTGCTGGCGGCGGCGTTGCCAGAGATCGCGCAGATAAGCGGCATGACTGATACGAGGGAGCGAGCTGGCCATGGGTAAAACACCACTTGCCGTTCTCACCTCGCGGGTGCGTGTGGAGGAGCGCCTGCTCTTCGCCGAGCTGGAGAAGCGGCACATCCCCTACGAGCAGGTCGACACGCGAAGGATCGCGTTCCGGGTGGACGAACCGTCGTCCAAATACGAGGGCGCGCTCAGCCGGGAGATCTCGCACACCAGAAACCTTTACGCCACAGCGCTTCTGGAGCACGCCGGAGTCAAGGTCGTCAACCCGCACCGGGTCATCGCCCTCTGCGGGGACAAGCTGCTGACCGCCATGGCACTACACGCGGGCGGGTTGCCGACGCCTCGGGCGATGGTGACCCTGACGCCGGAGGCGGCGCTTGAGCACCTGGCCGGCTTCGGCTACCCGGCGGTGACCAAGCCGATGGTGGGCTCGTGGGGCAGGCTGGCCGCGCGGCTGCACGACCACGAGTCGGCCCAGGCGGTGTTCGAACACCGAGCGGCGCTGCCCAACCCGCTGCACCAGATCGCCTATATCCAGGAGTACATCGACAAGCCCGACCGGGACATCAAGGCGTACGTGTTCGGCGGCGAGGTGGTCGGCGCGATCTACAAGACCTCCACGACCCAATGGCGTACCAACACGGCGCGCGGCGGGCGAGCGGTTGTGTGCCCGCTCACCGACGATCTGGTCAAGCTGCTGCAAGCGGTTGCGGGCGTGATCGGCGACGGAGTCCTGGGCATCGATGTCCTGGAGGACCGAGACGGCCGCATGTACGTCAATGAGGTCAACCACACGCCCGAGTTCCACGGCGCCGTCGAGGTGCTCGGCGTGGATCTCGTTGGCGCGTATGTGAGCTACGCGCGGGGGGTGCTGTCGTGAACGCGCAGGGGCAGCTGATCCAGCTGGCAACGGGGGAGTACGACTGGATCCTGTTGCGGTTCGAAGCCCATCCGGGCGACCCGCGTGACGAGGTCGAGGCGACGGTCTGGTTGCACTATGCCGACGGCGCGACCGACCCCGAGTGGCTGCGGCGTCCTGCGGGTGCGGACTCGTGCCGCATCCCGGTCCCGCGGCACACAGCCCTTGCGGCGCTTCGCCTTCCCGAGCTTCCCTCGCTGCGGATCAGTGAGATCACCCCGTTGGAGGTGAGCCGTGTCTAGGGCGGTGTCCAAGCTCGCCATGTTCGGGGGGCCCCGGACGATCAGTGGCGTGGACAAGAGCGCCGTCGGCTGGCCGGTCGTCACCGGCGCCGAGCGGGAGGCGCTGATGCGCGTGCTTGACAGCGGTCGCTTCACCTCCAACAGCATGGGCGGCGGAGAAGTCCAGCAGCTGGAAAGGGAGTGGGCCGCGCACACCGGGGTGCCGCACTGCGCGGCGGTCTCCAACGGCACCGCCGCGATCGCCTTGGCGGTCGCCGCGCTGGGCCTGGCGCCGGGCGACGAGATCCTTGTGCCGGCGCTGACCTTCATCGGCTCGGCCATGGGTGCGGTGGCCCGCGGCCTGGTTCCCGTCTTCGTCGACATCGACCCGGTCTCCTTCAACCTCGACCCGAAGGCGGCCGAGGCGGCGATCACCCCGCGAACCCGGGCGGTCCTCGCGGTACACCTGCATGGCCTGCCGTGCGATCTGGCCGAGCTGCGTGCGCTGTGCGAGCGGAAAGGCTTGTACCTCATAGAGGACGCGGCGCAGGCGCACGGCGCCCACTACCGGGGCAAGCGGGTCGGCGGCTGGGGCGAGATCGGCTGCTTCAGCCTCAACGTCACCAAGAACCTACCCACCTGCGGGGAGGGCGGGCTGGTGACGACCTCGCGGCTGGAGCTGCACGAGCAGGTGATCCTGCGCCGGCAGTTCGGCGAGGATCTGCGCCCGGACCGCGACCGCGACTACGTCTCGTGGGTGCCGGCGGGCAACGAGAAGCTCAGTGCGGTGCAGGCCGCGTTCGCCCGCTGCCAGCTGGCCCGCCTTGACAAGTACAGCCGGGCCCGCGACCGCAATGTGCGGGGGCTGCTCGACCGCCTGTCCAAATTGGATGGAGTGACCGTGCCGGTGTGCCCGGACGATCGCGAACACGCCTGGCACATCCTGCGGTTGCGGTTCGATGCGGGCGCGGCGCTCGGTCAGGACGTGCCGCCGGGTGCGTTCCGGGCCGCGCTGCACCGGGCGCTCAAGGCCGAGGGCGTGCCTTTGCTTCCGTACCAACTGGTTCCCTTGCCCGGACAGGAGGCCTTCAAGACGGGGGAGTTCGCGGGGCGGTACCGCGTCGAGGACTATCCGCAGGCACTGGCGATCATCGATGACTCGCTCACCTTGCAGCGCTGGCATCTCAACCCCGGCAGCGGGCCGGTTCTGTCCAAAGTGGCCGATGCCTTCGAGAAAGCCTGGGAAGGCGAGAACCTGGAGCGGATCGCCTTGATGGCGCGCACCTACGCCTTGGCGAGCAAGTGATGGACTTCGACGCGCAGGATGTGACCAAGCGCGCTTTTGCGGTGCGCCAGCGGATCCTGGAGATGGGCGCGGCCGCCACCGGAACCCATGTGGGCGGCAGCCTTTCCGCCGCCGACGTGCTGACCGTCCTTTACACAAGTGTGCTGCGGGTCCGGCCGGATGAGCCGGACTGGCCGGACCGGGACTACTTCGTGCTCAGCAAGGGGCACGCGAGCGCGGCGCTCTACGCGGTGCTCGCCGAGCGCGGATTCATCGATCCTGAGGAATGCGCCAGTTACGGCTCCTACGGCAGCCGCCTTGCGGGACATCCCCTGCGGCGCCTGCCCGGGGTCGAGTTCCCGACGGGCTCGCTGGGGCACGGCCTGTCCCTCGGCGTCGGGGTCGCCCTGGCCATGCGCCGCGCCGGCCGGCCCAACCGCGTCTTCGTCCTGCTCGGCGACGGTGAGCTGCAGGAGGGTTCGGTGTGGGAGGCGGTCATGGCCGGCCCGCACCTGGGCCTGGACAACCTGACCGCGATCGTCGACCGCAACGGCTGGCAGATCAGCGGAACGACCGAGGAATGCATGAGCCTGGAGCCGCTGGCGGAAAAGTGGCGTGCGTTCGGCTGGGACACGTCTGAAGTGGACGGTCACAACCTCGCCGTGCTCCACCAGATCTTTTCCACGGTACCGCACACGCCCGGACGGCCCACGGCGGTGATCGCCCGCACCACCAAGGGCCGTGGGGTACCCCTGTTCGAGAACCGCAAGAAGAGTCACTACGTGACGCTCACCCCGGCGCTGCACCAGCGCGCCCTGGCCGGACTGCGAAACAGGAGCCAGAAATGACGATGGACGTCACGCTTTCGCCGCCTGTCTCGTGGGCCGAGACCTACGCCGGCCCTTGCCGGGAGCACTACCGGCGGGTGCTGCTGGAGATGGCCCGCGAAGATGAGCGGATCATCTGCGTCGACTCGGACATGGGTGGGTTCGAGGACAGCTTCGAGCCACACCTGCCGCAGCAGTACGTGAATGTGGGCATCGCCGAGGCGAACATGATGGGGATCGGCGCGGGGCTCGCCCACGCGGGCCGGATCCCCTTCGTCAACACCATCAGCAGCTTCGCCGCCGCCCGCTCCTGCGAGCAGGTGAAGATCGACATCGCCGGCAACAACCTGCCGGTGCGCATCGTCGTCACCCACGGCGGGTTGTCGGCCGGGCATTACGGCCCAACGCATCACGCAGTCGAGGACGTGGCCATCATCCGCACGCTACCCAACATGACGGTCATCGTGCCGGCGGACGCGGTGGAGACGGAGCTTGCCGTGCGGGCCACGGCCGGGGTAACCGGCCCGGTTTTCCTGCGGCTGGGCCGGGCCGAGACGCCGCTGATCCACCAGGGCCCGATCGACTTCGCGATCGGGCGGGCGATGCCGCTGCGCCCCGGCGACGACGTGACCATCGTGGCCTGCGGCGCCTACCCGGTACATCTTGCGCTGCAAGCACACGAACGGCTGGCGCGGGCCGGGATCGGCGCCCGGGTTCTCAACATGCACACCGTCAGGCCGATCGACGTCGAGGCGCTGGCGCGCGCGGCCGAAGAGACCAAAGGCATCGTCACCATCGAGGACCATTTGCGCTCCGGGGGGATGGGCGGGGCGGTCTGCGAGGTGATCTGCGAGCACCGGCCGCGCCCGGTGCGCCGGCTGGGGGTCGGGGACGGGTTCCTCGACGTCGTCGGCGACGAGCTGGAGCTGCTTGAGGCGGCGGGGGTCTCGGCCGACCGGCTGGTGACCTCGGCCAGCGAGCTGTGCCGATGAGCGCACGATGACCTCATTTTGTTCGCAGCCGCCACAGGGCAAGCAGATCCGGATGGACCGTGCGGGGCATCCGGAACTCGGGCACGTCCTTTGGCGGCGTGGCGAAGCTGCCCTCCCGCAAGGCGATACCGACCGGGCACCCGTCCGCGCCGGCAAACGTATATCCCGCAACGGGTTCGGCGGCGACTTTGAGTGCGTCATCGACATCGCAGTGTACGCGGGCCAGGGTGTTCTCGCCGTCGGTGTGCCAGGTGACCAGGCGCGCGTAACGGCCCGGGGCCGCCTCGCCCTGCCAGGGGTAGCGCAAGCGTCGTCTTGGCGCGGTGAGGTCGCGGAGCATCGCGACCTCAGACAACGGCTTGTCCGGGTTGGGCATGTGCCCGACGGTGGTGTACCCCAGGCTGGCGTAGAAGGGCGGGTTGCCGCGCTCCACCACTGCGTCGAGGCGCACGACCGTCGCGCCGGCGGTGACCGCGGACTCCTCGAGGTGGTACATGAGCGCCCTGGACAGTCCCGTGCCGCGCGTGCTCGGCAGCACCGCAAGGCGGCGTACCACCCACGCCCCGGACTCTGCGATGAAGGCACGCACCGAGCCGCTGACGGCACCGTAACGGTCGCGCGCCACCGCCAACCACGCACCTGCCCCGAGGTCGGCCTCGACCGACTCCGGGGTTTCGAAGGCACCGTCGGCGGTGGGCAGGCCGGGAACCGGTTCGGCGCCGAGGAAAGCGGCCCGGGTGACGGCGGCGACCTGCGCCAGCAGCTGGCTCGCCCGCAGCTGGTTCGCCGGCAGCGTGACGGTCTGGATGAGCATGGCGCGAACCTAACTCACATGGGGAGGGTCCGGTGAGTCCGGTAAACCTGGAGGGATACCTCAACAATGTGGGCATCACCCCGAGCCGCTGGCCCACCGAGGGCGGCTTCAACATCTGGTCCAACACGTTCCCGGCCGAGGAGCTGCCCGCACGAGGGTCCATTGTGGACGTCGGTGGGGTCGCGTTCATCTTCCCGGCGATGGGTCCGGGTGGCGAGGACAACCTGCGCTGCCGCGGGCAGCGGCTCAACGTGCCGGTGGGCGAGTACGACTGGATCTACCTGCTGGCCGCCGCCGAGCGCCGCACCGAGGATGCCATCGCCTTGCTCTACACCGATTCGACGGTACGCAGGCAGTGGTTGCGGGTGTCGGACTTCTGGCCTGAGACGCCCGCGCGCTTCGGCGAGGTGGAGGCGTACCGGTGCTCACGGATGCTGTATCCCCGGCACAGCCAGGCGAACATGGCGCCGGTGATCTGGCGTTGCCGGGTGCCGGTGTCCGTGGGCGAGCCTGTCGAGGCGATCGGGCTGCCGGACAACCCGGCGATCCATATCTTCGCCGTGACCCTGGTGGGGCAGTCATGAGGCTGGTGCTGTCGGGGATCCGGTCGTGGCGGCACGACCTGACGCACTGCCTGCACACGACATTCGGTGTGCTGCTTGGTTTTCACGGACTCGACCCGCTGCACGTGCTCGGGTCCGGCTGGGGATTCGCCTACCGGATGGGCGATGTGCGCCGCGAAGAGTACTACTTTCCTTGTCTGGACGGCTCGCTGCTGGCGAGCCTCGCGCCGCATCACCAGGTCGCCTCGCGCTGGCACCAGCCGTCCGACGCCATCCAGGGGTGGGCGCAGGTACGAGCGGCGGTGGCGGCGGGGCAGCCGGTCGCGGTTGCCGCCGACAACTTCCACCTGCCGTTCCGGCCCGCCTTCGGGGATGTGCACACCAACCACCTGATGACCGTCTACGGTTTCGACGACGAGGCGGCTCTGGTCTGGGTGGCCGATCCGGTACCGCCCGCCTTCAACGGTCCCATTACGGTCGGGGAACTCACGGCGGCGCGTGACTCGGGCAACCCGATCCGCCACGACCGCGACATGTTCTTCACCGCCAACCCGATCGCCAACCGCTGGATCACCGTCGAGGTCGCCGCCGCACAACCGGCGCTGGACGTGGGTTTCGTGCGTGAGGTGTTGCTGGCCAACGTCTCCGGCTTCCTCGACCGGGGCGAGTCGGGGCAGACCCTGCGCGGCCTGGAGGGGCTGCGCCAGTTCTTGTCACTGGTACCCGATGAGCCGGAGCGCGTCGACGAGATCTTCATTGTGGCCGGGGCGATCCTGGCCATCACCGGGCTGCACGCGGACTTCCTCGCCGACGCCGGGCGCCGCTTGGGCCTGGTTTCGCTAGTGGAGCTGGGCCGGATGGTCGACCGTGTGGCGCACCACTGGACAGCGCTGCGCATTGGCGTTGCCAATGCCCGTTCGACGCCCCTGGCCGACCTGCCCTTGCTGCGCGAGCGGGGGCGGCGCCTGCTCGCCGACCAGGAGGCGGTACTCGACTCGATGGCACGTGTGGGAGGTAGGTTGTGATGACCGATCCGATTCCTGTCCTGCAGCGGCTGGTTCGCTACGACACGACGAATCCGCCTGGCGCGCAACGGGAATGCGTTCAGTACGTGGCGGATCTGCTCGCCACGGAGGGGATCGAGTCGCATCTGGTGGGGGTGGACGACGACCGCCCCAACCTGGTGGCCCGCGTCCCCGGTGCGGGGCTCGCACCGCCGTTGTTGCTGCAGGCCCACGCCGACGTGGTGCCGACCGCCGGGCAGGTCTGGACCCATCCGCCCTTCTGCGGCGACATCATCGACGGTCACGTGTGGGGCCGCGGATCGGTGGACATGAAGGGCGGCTTGGCCATGATGCTCGCCGCACTGCTGCGACTGCGCGGCCGGGGCGAAAGCCCGGCGGGCGACGTGATCCTGGCGGTGGTCGCCGATGAGGAGGCCGGAAGCCATGCGGGCGCCCATTTTCTGGTACACGAGCACCCCTCGTTGCTATCGGACGCGCGCTATTGCATCGGCGAGGACGGCGGCGCCGGGCTGAACCTTGGCGGCCTACGGGTGCACCCCATCGTCGTGGCGGAGAAGCGGGGTGGGTGGCTTCGCGCGACGCTTCGCGGACCGGGCGGTCACGCCTCGCGCCGCCGCCCGGACACCGCCGTCGGCAAGCTCGCCCGGCTACTGTCCAACTTGGACGGATACCGGCTGCCGACGCACATCACCGCGGGTGCCAACCGGATGCTCCAGGAGCTGGAGAAGGTGCTGCCCTCACCGCTGGACGGGCAGATCGCGGCGCTGCGCTCCGGCGAGGGCGCGGATCCCGGGCAGCTGCTGGCCGGGCTGCCCGCCGACGACGCCATCTACCTCGACTCGGTCACGCGGCACACCGCCAACCCGACGATCGTGCGTACCAGCCAGAAGATCAACATGATCCCCAGTGAGGTCACGGTGGACATCGACGGGCGCATCCTGCCCGGTGAGTTCACCCTCGGCGACTTCATCGGCGAGCTGCGAGCCGTGGTGGGCCACGAGGTGGAGTTCGACCTGTTGCTGGAGGGCGAGCGGATGCCCGAGCCCCGGTTCGGGCCCTTCTACGACCTGCTCGCCCGGCTGGTGGGAGAGCTTGACCCGCAAGCGATCCCGCTGCCGATGATCACCCCGGCGTCCACGGACGCCAGGCTTTTCGCGCAGCTCGGCATGGAGTGCTACGGCTGGCTGCCGATGCGGCTGCCGCCGGGCAGCCGTTATCACGAGCTGCTGCACGCCGCCGATGAGCGGATCCCGGTCGATTCCATCCGGTTCGGCGCCGACAGCCTTGAGCAACTGCTTCGGCGGTACCGATGAGCGCGCCGGATCTCGTGACGCTGCTTAGGGATCGGGCTTGCCGCCAGCCGGAGGCGATCGCCTATATCTTCGACGACGGTGCCGGCGACGAGAGGCCGGTCACCTACGCCTGGCTCGACCTTCGGGCTCGGGCAGTCGCCGCGGCGATCGCCGCCCGCGGCGTCGGGCCGGGGGAGCGTGCCCTGCTGATGTTCGCTCCCGGGCCAGACTATGTGACCGGCTTCTTCGGTTGCCTCTACGCCGGGGTTATCGCCGTACCGGTCTACCCGCCCGAGGACGCACGCGGCCTCGAGCGCGTCGGCGGGGTGTGGGCGGACTGCTCCCCGGTTCTCATACTGTCCACTTCGGACATCGAGGCGGTGGCCGGGATCGACCTGCCGTGGCTGTCCACCGACGCGGTCGACGACGTGACGGGCGGCCAGTGGGTGCCGCCGGACACCTCGCCGCAGACCATCGCGTTCCTCCAGTACACATCGGGTTCGACCGCGAACCCCAAGGGCGTCATGGTCACGCACGCCAACCTCATCCACAACTCCTCGGTCATCTGCGGGGCGCTGGACCTCGGCCCGCACAGCATCGGCATGAGCTGGTTGCCGCCCTACCACGACATGGGTCTCATCGGCGGCATCCTCCAGCCGCTGTACGGCGGGTTCCCGTGCGTGCTCATGTCGCCTCGGGCGTTCCTGCGCGACCCGGTACGGTGGCTGAGCGCCATCTCCCGGCACCGCGCCACGATCAGCGCCGCGCCCGACTTCGCCTACGCCGAGTGCTTGCGGCGGATCGCGCCCACGCAGCGAGCCGGGCTCGATCTGTCCACATGGGAGCATGCCCTGGTCGGCGCGGAGCCGGTGCGCCCGGATACGTTGCGCACCTTCACTTCCGCCTTCGGGGAGTGCGGTTTCCGGCCCACCGCCTGGTACCCGTGCTACGGCCTGGCCGAGGCGACCCTCTTCGTGACCGGCGGCGAGCCCGGCGCACCTCCGGCCACCCTGGACACGTTGACCGGATGCGGTTTCGCGCGATCCCCCGACGCCGTGACGATCGTCAAGGCGGCAGGAGAGGGGACGGGCGAGGAGGACGGCGAGATCTGGGTGTCGGGGCCGACGGTCGCCGCGGGCTACTGGGGTGGCGACGATCCCTCCTCGCCCGTCTTCGGATGCGTGCTGGAAGGTGACGACCGGCGCTGGCTGCGCACCGGCGATCTCGGCTTTGTCCGCGATGGGCAGCTTTACATCACGGGCAGGGTCAAGGACGTCATCGTCGTGCGCGGGCGCAACCACCATCCGCAGGACATCGAGCTCACCGCCGAACGGGCGCATCCCCGGCTGCGCCCGCATCGCGGCGCCGCGTTCGCCGCCGCCGAGTCGGTGGTGCTCGTGCACGAGGTGACCCGCGACTTCCGCGACGAGGAAGCCGACGCCGTCGTCGCCGCGATCCGGGCCGCTGTCCTTGCCGCGCATGGCATCAGCCTGCGAGACGTGGTGCTGGTGCGGGGAGGTACCGTACCGCGCACCAGCAGTGGCAAGGTCCGCCGCGCCGCCTGCCGCTCGCTCTACCTTGAGGGTGCGCTGGGCCCCGCCGTTGCCGAGCCGGCTGTGCCGGTCGCCCCCCTGGCCGCACCCCCTTTGATCGATCTGGTCGCCCGCGTCCTGGGCGTCGACGCCGCCCAGGTCTCGGCCTCCGACACCCTGGTCGGTCTCGGCCTTGACTCCGTCAGCGCCATCGCCTTGCAGGCCGCGCTGCAGGACGAGCTGGGGATCACGGTCGGTCTGGACCACATGCTCGGCTGCACCGTGGCCGACCTGTTTATGCGCGGGCCACAGGTCTGTGCGCCCGCTGCGTCGGCTCGGCCGCATAGCAAGGCCGAGCCGACAGGGAACGCAGCCAGCGCTTCCGGCGCCGAGACCCCTGAAGCAGGGATCCCGGAGGACGGCGAGCCGGTCGCCTCTTTCGGCCAGGAGCGGCTGTGGCTGCTGCACCGGGCCGACCCGAAGTCCAGCGCCTACAACATCGGCGCCGTCCTCAAGCTGTACGGCCGGCTCGACCGGGCGCGGCTGCTGGAGTGCTTGCGCGAGGTCCAGCGCCGCCATGGCAGCCTGCGCACCACATTCATCCTTGACGATGAGGGTACGCTGCGCCAGCGGGTGGCCCCGGAGCCGGCGCTGAGCCTGCGGGCCGATGTCGCGGGTCCGTTCGATCTAGAGGCGGCCCCGCCGGTCCGCGTGGCGCTGCTCCGAGTGTCCGATGTGGAGCATCATCTTCTCGTCGCGGCGCATCACATCGTGGCCGATGCCGCCTCGCTCGAGATCATCCTTGGCGACCTGGCAGCGCTTTACCGTGGCGGGCAGCTCGCACCGGCGCCGCAATACGCCGGCTGGGCAAGCGCCGAGCGCGCCCGGCTGACCCCCTCCGGCCTCGCCGGCGACCTTGCCTACTGGCGCGACCGGCTGCGCGGTGTCGAACCGCTGCGCCTGCTCGGCCCGACACCACCGGCGGTCGACACCGGATCCGCGCATCGAGTTGCCTTGGAGCTTCCCACCGCGCGGCTGCGCGAGTTCGCCCGCGCGCACTCGTGTACCCCGTTCATGGTTGTGGTGGCTGCCTTCTCGGCGGTGCTCGTGCGCTGGTCCGGTCAACCGGAGGCCGTGGTGGCGACCCCGTTGAGCGGGCGGGACCGTCCCGACTCCGCGGGCGTGGTGGGGTTCGTGACCAACACGGTCGCGCTCAGGGTCGCGGCGCATCCCGGCTTGACCGTGCGCGAGCTGGTCGCCAACGCCAGGGCCGTTTGCCTTGAGGCATACGCCCGCGGCGGCGTGCCGTTCGAGAAGGTCATCGAGGCGGTGCGACCCGCCCGCTCCACCGGCCTGGCGCCGCTAGCCCAGGCCATGCTCGCCCTGCGGCGCCGTCCCGGTGGCGTGGCCCTCGACGACGACCTCACCTGCGAGGCCTACGAGATTGCTTCCGACGACACCCAGTTCGATGTGGCGGTGCACCTGACCGAGGAGGGCGACTGCCTGACCGGGTTTGCCTGGGCCCGAGCCGGCCTGCTGTCCGCCGACGACCTGGACAGGCTGGCCCAAGGCTTGGCCGTCCTGCTCGAGGCGATGCTCGACGACCCCGGCCACCGCATCGGGCGCCTGCCTATCCAACGCGCGGCCCAGATGCCGCAGGGACCGGTGACCGGGTCGTCCGGACTCTGCCTGCATGAGCTGTTTGAGCGCCAGGCCGACCGGGCACCGGCTAACATCGCAGTGATCTATGACGGCAAAGCGGTTACCTACGGCCAGTTGGAGTCGCGGGCCAACCGGCTCGCCAATCGGTTGCTGGCGGCCGGTGTGGGGGTCGAGGACCTGGTGGGCATCTGTGTCCCGCGCTCCCCGGAAATGGTGGTCGCGCTGCTGGCCGTCCTCAAGGCGGGCGCGGCATACGTACCGCTCGATCCCGACTATCCACCGGCCCGGCTGGCCTTCATGGTCAAGGACGTCGGCGCGCGGATCGTACTGGCAACCGGGCAGACCATCTCCTCCGGCCTGCTCGACGATGGTCCTCTCAACGGGGGTGTGGCCCAACTCATCGACGTCGAGGAGAGCCCGAGACAGTGGTCGCCTGAGCGGCCCAACGTCGCGGTGCGGCCCGACAACCTCGCCTACGTGATCTATACCTCCGGCTCCACCGGTTTACCCAAGGGCGTGATGAACGCGCATCGCGGCGTGGTGAACCGGATCGAGTGGGGCCAGCGTCACTTCGGCCTCGACGTCGACGAGGCCGTGCTGCAGAAGACGCCGCTGGGGTTCGACGTCTCCGGCTGGGAGCTGTACTGGCCGCTGTCCGTGGGCGCCAAGCTTGTCGTCGCCCGGCCAGGCGGCCACCGCGACCCCGAGTACCTGTCCGCGGTGATCCGCGCGGAGCGCGTCACCACCGTCCAATTCGTACCGTCCATGTTGGACGTCTTCCTCACCCAGCCGACCGCGCCCGACTGTGCGGCGGTGCTAAGGCAGGTGGTGTGCAGCGGCGAGGCGTTGTCACCCGCGCTCGTCAACGCCTTCCACGAGCGGCTGCCAGGCGTGAGGCTGTTCAACCTGTACGGGCCGACCGAGGCGGCCATCGAGGTCACCGCATCGGAGTGCGCGCCCGGCACCACGCGCGTGACCATCGGCCACGCCATCGACAACGCCCGGATCCACGTCCTGGAGCCCAGCGGGATGCCCACGCCCATAGGGGTTGCGGGCGAGCTGCACATCGGCGGCCTGCCCGTGGCGCGCGGCTACTGGCGGCGCCCCGGCCTCACCGCGCAAAGGTTCGTGCCCGATCCGTTCGGCCACGGAACACGGCTTTACCGTTCCGGGGATCTGGCCCGGGTGTGCCCTGACGGGGCGATCGACTATCTGGGCCGGCTCGACCACCAGGTGAAGATCCGGGGCGTGCGGGTGGAGCTGGGCGAGGTCGAGGCGGCGCTGTGCCGCTACCCGGGAGTCCGCGCCGCCGCGGTCGACGCGCGGCAGGCGTCCGCGGGCGGGCAGCGCCTCATCGGGTACCTGGTGTGCGAAGGCCCGCCACCCTCGGCGGCGCAGCTGCGCGAGCACCTCGCCGAGCAGCTTCCGCAGGCGATGATCCCCTCGGCCTACCTGGTGGTGCCCAGCCTTCCCATGACCCCGAGCGGCAAGCTCGACCGTGCGGCGCTACCGGATCCGCGGGGCCGTGCGTCCGCCGCGGATTACGCGCCGCCCGCCAACCGGATCGAGGAGATCCTGTCGGAGATCTGGGCGCAGGTGCTCGGCGCCGACAGGGTGGGGGTCAACGACGACTTCTTCGAGCTGGGTGGGCACTCCCTGCTGGCCACCAAGGTGCTGGCGCGGGTGCGGGCCGCGTTCGGGGTGGAGCCGCCGCTGGCGGAACTGCTGGCGGGGCGGCTGACCGTGCGCGGCATGGCCGAACTGGTCGCGGTCGGCCAGCTGACCGCGACCGACGCCGATGAGATACTTGCCCTGATCGCCGAGATCGATGCCCAGCCGGCCGTGGAGGCGGATCGAGGATGATACTGGCGCTTTGGAGCCCGCCCCGGGCGCGCTCGACGGTGTTCTACCGGGCGATGCTGGAACGGGGCGACCTGCTCGCCCTGCACGAGCCGTTCTGCAATCTCGCCGACTACGGCGAAACCGATATCGGGCAACGGAAGGTCCACACCGCGACCGAGCTTATCGATCTGATGCACCGCGAATCGGCGCGAATACCGATCTTCTTCAAGGACACCACCGATCACCGGTACCCGGAAATGCTTGAAAATGAAGGTTTTTTGCGGGAAACGAAGCACACTTTTCTCATCCGCAGGCCAGCCGAGATCGCGGTGTCCTTCCTGGCCATCAAACCGGACATGGTGGTGCAGGAGGTCGGGTTGCGGATGCTGCACGAAATCTATTGCAGGGTAAGGGATCTGAGCGGCGAGAAGCCTGTCGTCGTCGACTCCGACGACCTTGTGTCCGCTCCGGCCGAGACGATGGCCGCCTACTGCGCTGCCGTGGGCCTGCCGTTCCTGCCGCAGGCTCTGCACTGGGCGCCGGGCTCGCGGCGGGAGTGGAGCCGCACGGACCGCTGGCACGAGCGGGTCAATCAGACCACGGGCATCGTAGCGACGGAGAGCCGCCCAAACCCCGAACTGGCAAGCGATCCGCGCGTGCGCGAATTCGCCGCCCATCACGAGCCGTTCTACCAAGAGCTGTACGCCAACCGCCTCAGGCTCGCCTAGCGTCGTGCCTCAGGCGTCGACGAGGGGTGGACCTCGTCGGCGGGGGGCAGGGTGCGCAGCCGGCGGAAGGACGTCAGGCCGATGGGGGCGACCGAGGCCAGCAGCCCGAAAGGCGCTAGCCACAAGGTGTTGCGGACACCGACCAGGCTGACCATGAGTCCGGCGAGCGCGGCGCCCGCGGGGATCGCGCCCAGAGTGAGCATGCGGTAGCCGGCGCTGACCCGGGCCATCAGGCTGTTGGGCGTGAAGCCCTGCCGGATGGTACCGGCCAGGACGCTGGCGACCCCGGTCCCCGCGCCGCCGACGAGGAACGTCGCTCCGAACAGCATGACCAGGACGGGTGTGGACCCGTGCCCGGCGGGCAGGAGAAAGAAGATGCCGGTCTCGGCGAGCACCGCGCCGAACATCGCAAGGCCATAGCCGGCCTTGCGGGCGACCCAGGCGCTGCCGAGCGCCCCGCACAGCCCGCCGATGCCACCGATGGTGACCACCAGACCGAACAAGCCGGGGCCAAGTTGCTTGTCCCGCAAGGCATACACCACGAACGCCACCTCGACCAGCTGGAAGAAGCCGTTGAAGAGGGTGGCGTGCAAGGTGAGCCGGCGGATCGGCACGATCCGGTAGAGCGCCTTGACCCCTTCCCACGCCTCGAACAGCGGCCGCGACCGCTCAAGCTTGGGCGCGGGCTCCTGGAAGCGCAGCGCGGCGATGGTGAAGAAGGAGACCAGGTACGAGATGGCGTCGAAGACCAGGGCGGAGGCCGCGCCGACCGCCCTCACCAGCAGGCCCGCCACCCCCGGACCCGCCAGAAACGCAGCGGAGTAACCGGTTTGCAGCCTGCTGTTCGCCTCGGCCAGGCGCTCCCGCCCGACGAGCGAGGGGACATAGGCCGAGTAGGCGATGTCGAAGACCACCGACAGGGTTCCGCCGAGGAAGGCCACCACGAATAGGTGCGGCATCGCGAGCGCTTGGTTCCAGGCCAGTACCGGGATCGCGAAGACAAGCAAGGCCCGGCCGGCGTCGGCCATCAGCATGGCCGAGCGGCGCGGGCGGCGGTCGAGGACGACCCCGACCACCAACGGGAAGAGGAAGTACGGCAACGTGAACAGGGTCTTGAGAAGGCCGATCTCGCCACCGCCGGCCCCGAGCACCAGGACCGCCGTCATCGGCACCGCGAACAGCGTGATCTGCGACCCGAGTTGGGAGATGGTCTCCCCGGCAAGCAGGGCAAGGAAATCACGTTGCCGCAACAGCGGTGTAGGGGATGCTCCGGACGCGGCCAGCGGGGTTGTCTCCTGTGCGGTCACGGCTGCCGTCTCCTTCTCGTCGAATCGAGGCAAGTTTCTTGTCGGTCAAGGCAATTCTTGTCGGTTCAAGGCAAGGGCAAAGCAAACCCACGCAACCACGCCAGGCAGACCCCCACGAGTCAGGGTTTCGCCCGACTGGCCGCCACACTCGTCCCGGCAGAAGGTGACATCGGCAGTAGTCGTTTTCAAGTGCACGGGTCTTTGGCTTGTGCCACAACAGAAACCGGGAGATCCGGCATGATGGTCATGCAGTCGTGCCCGAGCTGCGAGGGCAAGGTCGAGTTCGCGGACAACGTGCGGCCGAGCGAGATCGTCGAGTGCGGTGAGTGCGGTAGCACCTTGGAGATCGTGTCGACCCGGCCGTTCTCGCTCGCGCTCGCCCCCGACATCGCCGAGGACTGGGGCGAGTAGTGGACTTGGTTCGGGCGGCGGTCGTCGGTGCATCCGGCTACATCGGCGGGGAACTGCTGCGGCTGCTGATCGGCCATCCCCGGGTGCGGGTGGTCGCGGCCACCTCGACCCGGCAGGCGTCCAGGCGCCTGGATTCGGCACACCCCAACCTTCGCGGCCTGACCGAGCTGAGCTTCATCCGGCCGGAGGCGCTCGACGAGTATGACGTCATCTTCGTGGCGATGCCGCACGGCGAGGCGATGGCGCAGGTGCCGGCGCTGCTGCCGCGAGCCAAGTGCCTCATCGACCTGAGCGCCGACTTCCGGCTGTCCGACCCGGACACCTACCGGCGCTACTACGGTTTGGAGCATCGGGCCAGGGAACTGCTGGGCGGGTTCACCCCGGGTTGGCCGGAGCGGTACCGGGAAGCGCTGCGCGGCGCCGACCGCATCAGCGTCCCCGGCTGTACCGCGCTTGCCGCGATTCTTGCGCTGTACCCACTGGCGGCCGAGGACCTGATCGAGCCGGACGTGACGGTCGACGCCCGGTCGGGCTCGAGCGGTTCGGGCGCGGGCGCCGGCGACATGAACCTGCACGCCGAACGCAGCGGGGCGATGCGCGTCTTCGCACCGCTGGCCCACCGGCACGAGAGCGAGATCGGCCAGGCGACGGGTCTCAACGTGCGCATGAGCGCGACCGGCGTGGAGGCGGTACGCGGCGTGCAGGTGCTGTGCCGCGGGCGGGCGAAGGAAGCGCTCGATGATCTCCAGCTCAGGAAGGTCTACCGGCGGCACTACCGGGATGAGCCGTTCGTGCGGGTCGTGGCCTACGCCGGCGGCGGCTACCGGCTGCCCGAGCCGAAAATCCTGTCCGGCTCCAACTTCTGCGACGTGGGATTCGCCGCCGACCCGGCCTCGGGCGCGGTGGTGGCGATCGCGGCGCTGGACAACCTGATGAAAGGCGGCGCCGGCAACGCGGTGCAGTGCCTGAACATCCGCATGGGCTGGCCGGAGACGCTCGGCCTGGAGTTCCCCGGCCTGCATCCGATCTGAGGCAGCAGTGACTAACAAGCTGACAGTGGTGAAACTTGGGGGCGGCGCCGGGCTGGACCCGGTGGCGATCTGCCCGGACATCGCCGCGCTCGTGGCGCAGGGCCAGCGGGTGGTGGTGCTGCACGGCGGGTCCGCCGAGGTCGACCGGCTCGCGGCGCGGCTCGGTGTGCCGCAGCGGCGCCTGCGCACGCCCGGCGGGACCTACAGCCGCTACACGGATCCGGCGACGCTGGAGGTGCTGACGATGGCGCTGGCGGGTCTGATCAAGCCGCGGCTGGTGGCCGAGCTTGCCCGCCTTGGCGTGCCCGCGGTCGGTCTCACCGGCATCGACGCGGGAATCCTTGGGGCGCAACGGGATCCGGCCCACCGCGCGGAGGTGGACGGCCGCCAGGTGCTGGTGCGCGACGACATGACGGGCCGCATCCGCAAGGTGAACGAGGGCCCGTTGCGTGCACTCCTGGACAACAGCCTCACCCCGGTCCTGTCACCGCCGGCCCTCGCCCAGGACGGGGCACCGGTCAATGTGGACGCCGACCGCGCCGCGGCCGCCGTCGCCGTGGCGCTCAAGGCCGACCGCCTTCTCCTGCTTACCAACGTGCCCGGCGTCCTGCGCACGCCCGGCGACGACGGCACCCTGGTCCCTCGATGTGTCGTGGACACCGGGACCGGGCGCCCGGTGGGCCTCGATGTGGGTGGCGGCATGGCGGTCAAGCTGCGGGCCGCGGGCGCCGCGCTCGCCGGAGGGGTACCCCACGTGGTGATCGCGGACGGCCGCGCGCTGAAGCACGAGGGTGAAGGCACTCGAGTAGAAGCCCGATCGAGTTAGGGGAACACACCATGACTGACGACGGCGTACCCCGCCAGAGCCGGGTGGCCAGCCTGTCGGAGGCCCGCCGCGCCCTGCTGCAGTTGCAGCTTCGCGAGGCGCGCGAAACGAAGGCGGCGCGCGAGCGGATCAGGCCGGTGGAGCGCACCGGCCGGTTGCCGCTTTCCTTTGCCCAGCAACGGTTGTGGTTCCTCGACCAGTTCGCGCCGGGGCTTCCCGTCTACAACTCGCCTCTCCCGTTGCGACTTCGCGGGTCGCTTGACGTCCCGGTCCTGCGACGAGCGTTGACGAGGCTGGTGCAGCGGCACGAGATCATGCGCACCCGCTACCCGAGCGAGAACGGCGTGCCGTACCAGGTGATCGACCCGCCGCCCACCGGCGACATCCCGATCCAGCGCCTCGACCTGTCCGACCTGCCGCAGGCGCAGCGCGAGGAGCGGATGCTCGAGACCGTGCGCGCGGAAGCGCGCCGCCCCTTCGACCTGGCGACCGACCCGAGCCTGCGCCCGACGCTCATCCGCATGGCGGATCGGGACCACGTGCTGATGCTGGGCATGCACCACATCACCACCGACGGCTGGTCCACCGGCATCGTCACCAAGGAGCTGGTCCAGCTCTACCTCACCTTCCTTTCCGGGCAACCGGATCCGCTGCCGGAGCTGGCCATCCAGTACGCGGACTACGCCGCCTGGCAGCGCACCATCTTCACCGGCGAGGAGCGGGATCGCGAGCTGCGCTACTGGACCGAGCGGCTGCACGGCGCCCAGAGCCTCGACTTCCCGGCCGACCGCCAGCGCCCCAGCAGTCCGACTTTCGCGGGTTCGAGCATCAGCACCGTCTTCCCCGAGGACCTGCGCGTCGCCTTGACCGAGATGGCCCGCACCGAGCAGGTCACCATGCTGACCCTGCTGATCGCCGCGTTCCAGGCGGTGCTGGGCCGCTACACCGGCCAGGACGACGTCGTGATCGGCTCGGTCTTCAGCGGCCGTACCCGCAGCGAAATCGAGCCATTGATAGGCTTCTTCTCCAACTCACTGGTCGTGCGCGGCGACCTGAGCGGTGACCCGACCTTCCGCGAGTTCCTCAACCGCACCAACGATGTCATCCTCGGTGCGCACTTCCACCAGGATCTGCCCTTCGGCATGCTCGTCGACGCGCTGCGGCCCGAGCGCGACGCCAGCCGCAACCCGCTGTTCCAGATCTCGTTCACCCTGCAGAACTCCGCGCCCGAGGCGGTCACGCTCGGCGACCTTTCCGTGGCGTTCGTGCCGCTGACCGTGGGCACCGCGCGCTTCGACCTGGCGTTCCAGATCACCGAGATGCCGCCCAACGGCTTCACGCTCTGGATCGAGTACTCCACCGAGCTGTATGACAACGCACGCATGTTGCGGCTGTTCAAGCACTACGAGACGGGGTTGCGTGCCATCCTGGCCAACCCGGACGTGCGGCTGTCGCGGCTGGAGCTTCTCGACCCGGGCGAGCGGGAGAGGCTGCTAAAAACCTTTAACAACACCATCATTTCGTACCCGACCGAGTCCCTTTGCCTGCACGAGCTTTTCGAGGCGCAGGCCGACGCCCGCCCTGATCATCCGGCGGCCCGCTTCGCCGGGACCGATCTGAGCTACGGAGAGCTTGAGACACGGGCGAATCAGCTCGCCCACCACCTCCGCTCGCTGGGCGCCGGCCCCGACGCCGTCATCGGCATGCTGCTCGAGCGTGGCCTATCCCTGCCCGTCGCTCTCCTTGGCATCCTCAAGTCGGGCGGCGCCTACCTGCCCCTGGACCCGATGCATCCCGACAACCGCGTCGCCTTCGCGGTCGGCGACGCCTCGTGCAAGGCGGTCGTCACGACCACCGACCTGGCGGGCCGGGTCCCCGCGGGCGTACCCACGATCTGCCTGGACGACCCGGACACCGCCGCGCTGCTCGCGGGCCAGCCGCCCGCCCGCCCGCAACGCCTTGGCACGCCGGACAATCTGGCTTATGTCATCTACACCTCCGGCTCCACCGGCAAGCCCAAGGGCGTGCTGGTCGAGCATCGCAGCGTCGTCAACTTCACCAAGCTCATCATGGACCTGTTCGCGGTGACACCGGATTACCACGTGCTGCAGTTCGCCAACCCCTCCTTCGACGTGAGCGTCTTCGAGATCTTCAGCTGCCTCTCCGGCGGGGCCACCCTGATCCAGGCGCCGCGCGAGACCCTGCACGACCCGGCCGCGCTGGCCGAGCTGCTGCGCGCGGAGCGGGTCACCATGGCCGACATCCCGCCCAGCGTCCTGGCCTTGATGGATGGTTCGACGTTGCCCGATCTGTTGGTGCTCTTTGTCGGCCTCGAGCCCTACCCCGGGGATCTCGTCAACAACTGGAACGTCGGCGATCGCCAGTTCCACAACGGTTACGGCCCCACCGAGGCGACCGTGGCGTGCATCAACTACCACTGCCCGCATGAGCCGCTGCACGACAGCCCGCCGATCGGCATCAACCTGCCCAACTACACCTCCTACGTGCTGGACCGTTTTGGCAACCCAGTCCCGATCGGGGTCCCCGGCGAGCTTTACGTCGGCGGCGTCGGGGTCGCGCGCGGCTACCTCAACGCGCCCGCCTTGACCGCCAAGAAGTTCGTGCCCGACCCGTTCGGTTCCACTCCCGGCGCACGGCTGTACCGCACCGGCGACCTGGTCATGTTCCGGGACGACAGAGATTCCAGCGGCCTCAATCTGGTGTTCCTGGGCCGGGTCGACACCCAGCTCAAGATCCGTGGCCTGCGGGTCGAGCCCAGCGAGATCGAGCACGCGCTCGTGGGCCACCCGGCGGTGAGCCAGGCGGTGGTGGCGGCGCATCCCGGCCAGGACGGTGCCGCCATGCTGGTGGCCTATGTGGTCGTGATCCCGGGGGCGACGCCCAGCGTCGAGGAGGTACGCGCGCACCTTGCCGCCGAGCTTCCGCCCTACATGATTCCCTCCGCCTTCGTCGTGCTGCCCGCCCTGCCGCTGACGCCCAGCGGGAAAATCGACCGGACAAGGCTCCCGCAGCCCAACGCCCGCGTCACCGTCGAGCACGTTGAGCCGAGCACGGACACCCAGCGGGCGCTGGTCGAGATCTGGCAGAGCCTGCTCAACGTGCCCCGGATAGGGGTGCACGACAACTTCTTCGGCATCGGCGGTAACTCGTTGCAGGCCACGCAGCTGGTTTCGCGGATCCGCGACACCTTCAGCGTCTCCATCGACCTGCGCACGCTGTTCACCAACGCCACCATCGGCGCCCTGGCCGACCTCATCGAGGAGCAGGAGCTGGCCGACCTGCCCGAGGAGGAGCTGCTGGCCCTGCTGTCCAGTGTGGAGGGTCTGTCCGAGGACGAGGCGCGGGCGCAGCTGGACACCCAACGCGAGGAGGCTCTGTGACCGAGCCCACCAAGGAGCCCACCAAGGGGATCGAGGACCGGATCGCCGCGCTGCCACCGGATCGCCAGAAGCTGTTGCGCCAGCGCATGGCCGCCGCCCGGGCCGCGGCCGCGACGGTCGACGCCATCCCGCGCGCCGACCGCACCGGACGGCTGCCGCTTTCCTTTGCGCAGCAAAGGTTGTGGTTTCTCGACCAGCTGACGCCTGGGTTGCCGACCTACAAGTCGCCGTGGGCGATGCGGCTGCGCAACGAGCTCGACCCCGCCACCCTGCGACGGGCGATCACCGGGCTGATCGGCCGGCACGAGATCCTGCGCACCCGCTATCCGAGCGAGGACGGCATCCCGTACCAGGTGATCGACCCACCGCCGGGCGATGTGCCCATGGAAACCATCGACCTGTCCGGCCTCGCGGCCGCCGACCGCGACGCCGCGATGCAGGAGGGCGTCCTTGCCCAGGCCCGCCTCCCGGTGGACCTCGCCGCGGGACCGGCCCTGCGCCCGGTGCTGTACAAGCTGGCGCCCGACGACCACGTGCTGATGCTCGACATGCATCACATCACCACCGACGGGTGGTCGACCGCGATCCTGGTGCGCGAGCTGATGGCCCTCTACCAAGGGCTGCCGTTGCCGCCGCTGCCCATCCACTACGCCGACTTCGCCGCCTGGCAGCGCGGGCGGCTGCACGGGGCGGAGCTTGACCGCCTGGTGGCGTACTGGAAGGAGCGGCTGGACGGCCTGCCCACCCTGGAACTGCCCACCGACCGCCCGCGCCCGGTCAACCGCAGCTGGACGGGTGGGTCGATGTTGATCGATCTGCCCAGTGACCTTCGCGCCTCGGTGGAGCAGGTGTCCCGCAACCTCGGCGTCACCCCGCTCACCCTTTGGCTGGCCGGGTTCCTGTCGTTGCTGGCGCGCTACACCGGCCAGCGGGAGATCGTGATCGGTTCGGTCATCAGCGGCCGTACCCGATCCGAGTTGGAGTCCCTCATCGGGTTCTTCGCCAACACGGTGGTCCTGCGCACCGACCTCGGGGACAACCCCACCTTCGGCGAGGTCGTCAAGCGGGCCCAGGAGACCCTGGTGAGCGCGCTCGACCACCAGGACCTGCCGTTCGACAAGGTCGTGGACGCCCTGCGCCCGCCGCGCGATCCCAGCCGCAACCCGCTGTTCGACATATGCCTTGTGTACCAAGGGACCGCGGCCCCGACGCCGGGCCAGGTCACCACCCAGAGCGTCCCCATCACGCTGGGCACCTCCCGCTTCGATCTGGTGATGTACCAAGGGGTCGCGGCCAACGGCACCCTCTCGATCGGCATGGAGTACTCCGCCGAGCTGTTCGACGACGGCCGGGTCCGCCGCCTCGTGGCGCACTACGAGCGTCTGATGACCGCCCTCGCCGCCGACCTGGCAAGGCGCATCTGGGATGTGCCGCTGCTTGACGAAGGCGAGCTGCGCCGACAGGTCATCGAGTGGAACGCCACCGCCGCCGACTATCCCACCCGGGGCCGTTGCCTGCACGACCTGTTCGAAACCCAGGCGCGGGCCACCCCCGACGCCGCGGCCGTCCGCTTTGGACAGACGCAGTGGAGCTATGCCGACCTCAACGCCCAAGCCAACCGGCTCGCGCGCTGGCTACGGGCCCAGGGAGTGGGTCCGGAGGACCGTGTCGGCGTGCTGCTGGAGCGCTCGCTCGAACTGCCCGCGGCGCTCGTGGGCGTGCTCAAGTCCGGCGCCGCCTATGTACCGCTTGACGCGCGCAACCCGGACGGCCGGATTGCTTGGCTGCTCGAGGATTCCGGCTGCCGCTTCGTCGTGACCACCCCCGACCTCGCCGGACGGCTTCCCGCCGGGATAAGGCCGGTCGTGCTGGCCGACTGCGCATCGGAGTCCGCGGACAACCCCCCGGAAAAGACCGTCCCGGGCAACCTGGCTTACGTCATCTACACCTCGGGTTCCACCGGCCGTCCCAAGGGAGTGCTTGTCCCGCATGGCTGCGCGGTCAACTACGTGACGAGCATCGGTGTGATGTTCGGCCTGGGCTCGCGGGACCGGGTACTCCAGTTCTCCAATCCCACCTTCGATGTCAGCGTCTTCGACGTCTTCGGCGCGCTGTCCAGCGGCGCCACGCTGGTGCTCGCGCCGCGGGAGACATTGCAGGACGCGCCGGCGCTCGCGGCCCTGCTGCGCTCGGAGGCGGTGACGGTCGCGGCGATCGCACCGGCCATGCTGTCCATAATGGACACTGCCGGGCTCCCGGCACTGCGGGCGATCTCGGCCGCCGGGGAGGCATTCCCGGGCGAGCTGGTGAACCGGTGGCGAGCGCCCGGCCGGGTGTTCCACAACAGCTACGGCCCGACCGAGGTGACTGTCGTCAGCGTCGACCACCGGTGCGGGCCGGAGGTTTTGACCCAGCCGCCGATCGGGCGGCCGATGCCCAACCACCGGGCCTACGTCCTCGACCGGTTCGGCAACCATGCGCCGGTGGGCGTGCGCGGCGAGCTTCACCTCGGTGGGGCCGGGGTCGCGCGCGGCTACCTCGGCCGCCCTTCCCTTACGGCGCAACGCTTCGTGCCCGACCCGTTCGGCCCACCCGGCGAACGCCTCTACCGCACCGGTGACCTGGTGTCGTGGACGGCCGAGGGAGTGCTGGAGTTCCACGGCCGCTTCGACGACCAGGTGAAGATCCGCGGCTTCCGGGTGGAGCCCGGCGAGGTGACCGAAGCCCTTGTCACGCAACCGGATGTGGCATCGGCGGTGGTGGTCGCCCGCGATGACGGCCACGGGCTCAGGCTGGTGGGCTATGTCGTGGCCACCGCCGGCGGCACCCCCACTGTCGACGCGCTGCGGGCACACCTCGGCGTGACGCTGCCCGACTACATGATCCCGTCGGTGTTCGTTTTCCTTGACGCCCTTCCGCTATCGGCCAGCGGCAAGATCGACAGGCGTGCCCTGCCCGTACCGGACCAGTCCCGCCCCGACCTCGTCGTGGCGTATGTGGCGCCGCGCAACGAGACCGAGCGCCGCCTCGCCGAGCTGTTCACCGGCGTGATGGGGGTCGAGCGGATAGGCATGGAGGACAATTTCTTCACCCTGGGCGGGAACTCCCTGCAGGCCACGCAGCTCGTCTCGCGGATCCAGCAGGCTTTCGGGGTACCCCTTGACCTGCGCACGTTCTTCGGCAACCCCACGATCGCCGCGCTTGCCGCCCTCGCCGACGCCGTCCCGGAGGTCTCGGCGGAGGAGACCGAGGCGATCCTGGCCGAGCTGGGCGAGCTGTCCGACGAGGAGGTGCGGGTCCTGCTCGCCAAGGGCGGGGAAACATGACAGTGCCGGGCACCGAACAGCTTCTGGCCGGCCTGTCACCCGAACGGCGGCTGCTGCTGGAAAGGAAGCTGGCGGCGGCCCGCGCCGCCAAGGCGGAGCGCGAGCGGATCAAGCCGGTCGAGCGTACCGGACGGATGCCGCTTTCCTTTGCGCAGCAACGCCTTTGGTTCCTCGACCAGCTGAGCCCCGGTCTGCCGATATACAAGCTGCCATGGGCGCTGCGCCTGCGCGGACAAGTGGATCAGGCACGGCTCGGCGAGGCCTTGACGAAACTCGTTACCCGCCATGAGGTGTTGCGCACCCGTTACGCCGCCGAGGACGGCGTGCCCTACCAGGTGATCGATCCGCCCCCGCCGTCCGTGCCCGTCACCCTCATCGACCTCACCGATCTCACCGATCCCGCGCAGCGGGAGGAGGAGATGCACCGGCGCCTCAACGCTCAGGCCGCCCGGCCGCTCTCGCTCGCCGACGGGCCACCGGTCTGTGCGCTGCTGGTACGGCTGGCCGGCGACGACCACGCGGTGATGGTGGACATGCACCACATTTCCACCGACGGCTGGTCCACCTCGATCATGGTCGGCGAGCTGCTTGCCCTCTATGAGGGGCGTGAGCTGCCCGCGCTAGCTGTCCAGTACGCGGATTACGCGGCGTGGCAACGGGATCGGGTCACCGGGGAGGTGCTCGGCGAGCAGCTGGCCTACTGGAAGGAGCGCCTGGCGGATCTGCCCACATTGGACTTTCCGGCCGACCGTCCGCGGCCCGCCGAACGCGCGTGGAGCGGCCAGACCATGACCGGGTCGCTCCCGGCGCAGTTGCGCGAGTCGGTGGAGAGTCTCGCGCGGCAAAGCGGATGCACGGCCCTGACGGTCTGGCTCACCGGATTCGTGGTGCTGCTGTCCCGGTACACCGGACAGGAAGACATCGTGCTCGGCTCGCTGTTCAGCGGCCGCACCCGGCCGGAACTTGAGTCGCTGATCGGGTTCTTCGCCAACACCCTGGTGCTGCGCGCGGACCTGCGGGGCGAACCGACCTTCCTCGAGGCGCTGGGCCGGGTGGCCAGGATGGTCCTCGAGGCGCACGACCATCAGGACCTCCCGTTCGACCGCTTGGTCGACGCGCTCAAGCCGGAACGCGACCCCGGCCGCAACCCCCTGTTCGACGTATGCCTTGTCTACCAAAGCGGTGCGCCCATCCGCGGGGGCGCGGGCGGTCCGAGCACGGAGCCAGTGGGCCTGGGCAGCCCCACGGCCCGCTTCGACCTCGTGCTCTACCTTGGCCCCGGGCCCGATGGCACGCTGGGGATGCGGCTGGAGTACTCCACCGAGCTGTTCGACGAGGCTCGCATGAGGCGCCTTCTGGCTTGCTACGAAGGGCTGGTCGCCGCGGCCGTGGCCGCACCGGACCGCCGCGTCGGCCGCCTCGAGCTGCCGATCGAGGACCGGCGGCTCGCCGCGTGGAACGACACCGCCGTCGAGTACGGGGAACCGCACCTGTGCCTGCATGAGCTGGTCGAGCGCCAGGCCGCCCGAGCGCCGCAGGCGGTCGCGGCCCGGTTCGGCGGGCTTGAGCTGACCTACGGCGAGCTGAACGCGCGCGCCAACCGGCTGGCCCGGTGGCTGGCCAAGCAGGGCGTAGGGCCCGAAAGCGTGGTCGGCGTACTGGTCGAGCGCTCGCTTGAGCTGCCGGTCGCGCTGCTCGGGGTGCTCAAGGCCGGCGGTGCCTACCTGCCGCTGGATCCGACCCACCCGCAGAGCCGGATCGAGTACGTCCTGCGGGACGCCGGCTGCCACATCGTCCTGACCGACCGGGACTTTGCCCGCCACGACTGGGATGCTGAACCCTCCAGCGATCCGCTCGTGCCCGCGCACCCCGGCAATCTCGCCTACGTCATCTACACCTCCGGCTCCACCGGTGGGCCCAAAGGGGTTCTCGTGCCGCATCGCGGCGCGGTCAACTACGTGCGGGGCATCGAGCGGATGTACCGTCTCGGCCCCGGCGAACGGGTCCTTCAGTTCTCCAACGCCACCTTCGACGTCAGCGTCTTCGACATCTTCGGAGCGCTCGCGTGCGGCGCCACGCTGATCCTGATCCCGCGGGAGACCACGGTGGATCCCGTCGCGCTGCATGATGTGTTACGGCGTGAGGCGGTCAGCGTGGCGGCGATCGCCCCCGCCATGCTGTCCATATTGGACACCGATGCGCTGCCGTCGCTGCGGGCGCTGTGCGCCGCCGGCGAGTCGTTCCCGGCCGAGGTGGCCAACCGCTGGCTAGCCCCGGGACGGGTGTTCCACAACGGCTACGGCCCGACCGAGGCGACCGTGGTCTGCGTCGACTACGAGTGCCCACCGCAGCCGCTGTCGTTGGCGCCGCCGATCGGCCGGCCGATGCCCAACCATCGCGCCTACGTCGTGGACAGGCAAGGCCTGCCCGTGCCGATCGGCGTGCGTGGCGAGCTGTGGATCGGCGGCCCCGGCGTCGTGCGTGGTTACCTCGGCCGCCCTTCCCTTACCGCGCAACGCTTCGTGCCTGACCCGTTCGGGCCGCCCGGTGGCCGTCTGTACCGCACGGGCGACCTGGTCTCCTGGCGCGAGGACGGCATGCTGCTCTTCCACGGCCGCCTCGACGACCAAGTGAAGATCCGCGGCTTCCGGGTGGAGCCCGGCGAGGTCACCGCCGCACTGCTGGCCCACCCCGCCGTGGCGGCCGCCCTTGTCATCGCCCGCGACGCCCGCCTGGTCGCCTACCTGGTCCCCGCCGCCGAGCCACCCACGGTGGAACAGCTGCGCGGTCACCTGTCCGCCCGCTTGCCCGACTACATGGTCCCCGCCGCCTTCCACACCCTCGACGCGCTGCCGCTCAACTCCTCAGGAAAGGTCGACCGCAAGGCCTTGCCCGCGCCGCACCAGGTCCGCCCCGAGCTTCAGGCCCGCTTCGTGGAGCCACGTGGCCGCCTCGAACGGGACCTGGCGGCGATCTGGGGCGGCGTGCTCGGCGTGGACCGCGTCGGTGCCCACGACAACTTCTTCGCCCTCGGCGGCGACTCGATCCGCAGCATCCAGGTGGTGGCGCGGATCAAGTCCCTGCTGCGGCTGCCGGTCGAGGTGCGCGACATCTTCCGCGCCCCGACGATCGCCACCCTGGCCGCCGCCCTCGGGTCCGGCGGCGCCGCCGCCGATCCCACCCCGCTGGTGCCGATAAAGCCCACAGGACAACGGCCCCCGCTGTTTGTCGTGCACGCCAGCGGCGGAAGTGTCCTGCCCTACCTGAGCCTCGCCGCGCACCTGCACCCGCAACAGCCACTGTATGGTCTCGAGGCGATCGGCCTTGACGGGCGGGCCGAACCGGCGAGCGATCTGGGCGAGATGGCCGCACGCTACCTGGAGGCGGTCAAAGCCGTTGCCCCCCACGGACCCTACCTCCTTGGCGGCTGGTCCCTCGGTGGCGCGGTCGCTTTCGAGATGGCGTGCCGGCTGACCGAGGCCGGGGAGCGGGTCGACCTGGTGGCGCTGCTGGACTCCGGTGCACCACCCCAGCTCGCCTCCAGGCCTGATCCCGCCGACCTGCTGCCGCTGTTCATCGCCGACCTCGCCGGGCCCGCGGGTGTCGCCGCACCGCCGCTGGCCGCCGATGACCTTCGAGGGCTGCACCCAGATGAGCAACGCCAACGGGTGCTGGCGGCGTGCGAGGCGGCGGGCCTTGTGCCCGAGGGCCTTGGCGACCAGGTCGAGCACCGGCTGCGGGTCTTCGTCGCCAACACGGGCGCGGGCGCGGTGTGGCAGCCCACCCGCTACGACGGCCGCGTGGTGCTGTTCGTCGCGGGCGACCCGGCCACCGTGGACTCGCGCACGGCCGCCTGGGCGCGTTTCGCCGATCTGTCCGTGCATCCCGTGGGCGGCAACCACTTCACGATGCACCAGCCGCCGCACGTCTCGGCCCTGGCACGGCTTCTGGAACAGGAGATCGCATGGACTTCGTGATCACGCCCGAGCAGGAGGAGTTCCGGCGCGAGGTGCGCGCTTTCCTGGCCGAGCCGCGCGTGCGCAAGGCGGTCGACGAGATCGTGCGCTACCGTCCGCGCGAGGAACCCGCCGTGCTTGAGGTCTATCAATGGCTGGGGGAGCGGGGATGGCTGGCGGCGAGCTGGCCGGTGGAGTACGGCGGCCTGGGCCGGACCGTGGTCGAATCGGCGATCGTCACCGAGGAGATGGCCTTCGCCGGGGTACCGGATGATGCTCATGTTCTTTCCATAGACATCGTCGGGCTTTTCCTCCTGATGGAAGGCACCGAGGCGCAGAAGCGCCGCTTCCTGCCGCCCCTGGCGCGCGGTGAGTCGATCGCCACGGTCCTTTACACCGAGCCGCATTGCGGTTCGGAGCTCGCGGCGCTCAAAACCCGTGCCGAGCCAGAGGGTCCCGGGGTGTGGCGGCTGTACGGTACAAAGATCTACAACCAGAAGTCGCAGTTCGGTGACTATGCCCTGTGCGCCGCGCGCACCAAGGACGCGGAGGTGAAATTCCACGGCATCACCCTGTTCATGGTGCCGCTGCGCTCCCCGGGCGTCACCATCGCGCCGGTATGGAGCATGGAGAACAACCGGTTCAACGAGGTCGTCCTGGACGGCATCCGGTTGACCAGAGACGACGTCGTGGGCCAGGTGGACGAGGCCTGGGGGCTCATCGACAAGATGCTTCTGCTGGAGCGCACCGGCATCGACTTCCATGGCAAGGTCCGCCGGTGGTTCGACCTGCTGCTTGCGCACGCCCGCGAGACCGGCGCCCTGGCCGATCCGGTTTTCGGGCAACGGATCGCGGAGCTGGACGCACGGCTGCACGCGGCGCGGGCGCTGGCCTGGCGCCAGGTGGCCAACCTCGCGGCAAACGCGCCGGACCCGGTCGGCTCCGCGGCGAGCAAGTGGTACGCGACCGAGCAGGCGCGCGAGGTGGTGCGGCTGGCCATGGAGCTGGGCGGGCTGCCGAGCGCACTGTCCACATGGGACCCCGACGGCCTGCTTGGCGGCCAGCTTGAGGCCGCCTACCGGGTCGCGCCGACCCTGACCCTCGCCTCTGGGACCTCAGAGATCATGTTGTATCTCATCGCCTCCACCGGATTGGAGTTGTTCTCCTAAATGGACACTTCACTTGCCGAAGGGCTGCAGGAGCTTTTGGCCGGCGAGCTGGCCGAGGTGCTGCGTCGCGTGGGTGAGCGGCCCATGGGTTCGGGTCAGGCCGGTGCGTCGCTGGACCCGGCCGAGGCGGCGGCGCGGAAGCAGGTGTGGCAGGTGTTGTGCGACCTTGGGGTGCCACGGCTTCCCGCCGCCGATCTGGTGGAGGTGTTCGAGTCGATGGGGTTCGCGGCCTACAGCAGCCCCTTGCTCGACACGGTGACGGCCGCGGCGCTGATCTCGGCTTGCGGCTCCGACCCGCTGGCGCTGCTCCCGCGGATCGCCGGCGGCGCCGTCACCGTCGCCCTCGCCGGCCGTGAACACGGGACCGGCGGGCCGCTGGAGCTGCCACCCTTGTCCGCCAGGCAAGGCGCGGTGACCGCCCTTCGCCGTTTCGTGCCCTTCGCCGCCGAAGTGGACTACCTGTTGGTGGCCGGGCAAGGCCCGTACTTCGGTCTGGTCAAACGGGACCAGGATGGTGTCAAAACTCGTCGCCACGACGACATCACCCGCGGCGACCTGTATGCCGTGACTTTCGAAGGCGCCTGCGCCACCCGGCTCACCCTTGAGCTGTCGCAATACGCTGCCGCGCTTGGCATGGCCCGGCTGCTGCACGCCGCTTACCTGGTGGGTCTTGCCCGAGGAGCGCTGGCTCTGACCGTGACCTATGTTCGCCAGCGCTACGCCTTCGCCCAGCCGATCGGGCGTTTCCAGGCGCCGGCCTTCCGGCTGGCCGCGCTTCGCGCCCGGATCGAGGCCGCGTATGAGTTGGTGCGCTTGGGTTCCCGTCAGCCGGACCCGACCTTGACCGCCGTACGTGCCTTGGCGCTGGCCGGAGATCTCGCCCGCGACGCCAGCTCCGAAGCGGTGCAGCTGCATGGTGCCTATGGCATGACCGAGCAATGTGACGCCCAGCGTTTCTACCGTTGCGCCGCCCTCGGCGCCATCTGGCTCGGCTCGCCCACCGCCCTGCGAGCCGAACTCGCCAGCCACCTCTAGATCCCACAAAGATCGTGAGCGATGTACTCGACCATCTCGACGTGCCATGCAACGATGTCCGGGTGACTTCCTTTATCTCCCACACATCTGTGGACTGCGCCGACGCATACACACTGTCTCGCTGGTGGCAAACTGTTCTGGACTATGTCGAGGACCCTAAGGATCCCAACGAGCCGGGACATGAGGAATGCATGATTTACTCGCGTGACGGCAACCATCGCCTCCTATTTATCGAAGTGCCGGATTCGAAGCAGGTCAAGAACAGAATCCACTTCGACCTGCGCCCGGTGGAAGGCTCCCGCGAGGCCGAACTGTCCCGGCTGATCGAGTTGGGAGCGACTACCGTCGCGGACCGGCGCAACCCTAACGGGACCGGATGGGTTGTGCTCGCCGACCCTGAGGGAAATGAGTTCTGCATCCTTCGAAACAACTCGGCGCCCGCCGCTGACGCTGCATGACACCGCACCGGACCGTCCTATAGAGACACACCATTGCCGCAGGGATTGGGGGCCCACGAAAGAACAGGCCTCGGCCAGCACCGAGGGCTTGAAGGGTGACCCGGACCCCGATGGACGCGCCCAGTCATCCCGCCTGGGCCGCGGTGGTCGAGGTCAACAGAGCTTCGAGCCGCGGATACACCCGGCGTGCGTTGGCCTCGTAGACCTTGTGCCGATCACGCGGGCTGAGAGCCAGAGCATCGACGTAGCGGCGGGTGTCGTCGAAGTGATGGCCGGTCTCTGGATCGATGCCTCGAACGGCACCGATCATTTCCGAACCGAACAGGATGTTGTCGATATCGATGACATCGAACAGCAGGTTGACGCCGGGCTGGTGGTAGACGCAGGTATCGAAGAAGACGTTGGTCATGACGGATTGGCTCAGCGCGGGCAGGCCGAGCATGTCGGCGAGCCCGCGGAAGCGCCCCCAGTGGTACGGCACCGCGCCGCCGCCATGCGGGATGATCAGTCTCAGCTCCGGGAAGTCTCGGAACAGATCCGATTGAAGCAATTGCATGAACGCGGTCGTGTCCGCGTTGAGGTAGTGCGAGCCGGTCGCGTGGAAGTTCGGATTCGTGACCGCCGAGACATGGACCATCGCGGGAACTCGGAGTTCCACCATGGCTTCATACAGCGGATACCAGCACCGGTCGGTGAGGGGCGGCGACGTCCAGTGGCCGCCGCTGGGATCCGGGTTCAGGTTGCAGCCGACAAAGCCCAACTCTTCCACGCAGCGGCGCAGTTCGCCGACCGCGTGACCGATCGGCACTCCGGGTGACTGCGGCAGCTGGCACACGCCGACGAAGCTGGCCGGGTAGAGCTGCGTGACCCGGGCGATCAGGTCGTTGCAGGCGCGCGACCAGGCGGTGCTGACGGCTTCATCGCCGAAATGGTGCCCCATGGCGGACGCGCGCGGCGAGAAGATGGTGAGGTCGACGCCGCGCTCGCGCATCAATCGCAGCTGGCTGTTCTCGATGGACGCACGGATGTCGTCGTCCGGGATCGCGGGATAGGGCGGTGGTTGGAGCCCGCCCCGAAACGCCGCCTGCTGAGCTTCACGCCAAGCGGTGTGCGCCTCGGGTGCGGTTGTGTAGTGACCGTGGCAGTCGATGATCATGCGTACGTCTCCTGATCCCGCAACTCGACGAGCAGATCGTAAGCGGCGGTGGCGATACGCGGTTGGACCCCGAGTTCGCGTAGTTGCTCGCAGGCGGCCGCCATCTCGTCCGCTCGCCGCCGAGCGTGCCGGTGGGTGCCGGCGACCAGGCGGTCGATGGTGTGCTTGTCGAAGCTGGTCAACTCGGCACTGATGTTGTCGTAGAGCCACGTCTGGCAGCCGGCCGCCTCGGCCGCGGCGAGCGCTTCGACGACCGCGGCGGCGAGGCCTTTGTAAAAGACGCTGCGCAAAAGCTTGCGGGAGATCGCGGCGCCGGCGGGTCCGGGTTGGACGGTGACTTGCGCGCCGAGGGCAATCATGATTTCCGTGTACCGCACGGCGCCGTCACCGTCGCCGGAAACGAGCATGGGCGTGCGCAGGCCACGTCCCGGGACGGGAGCCAGGAGTGCGACGTCGACCACGGCGATTGGCCGACCCGCGAGCCGGCTGGCCAGCGCGGCCTTCACCGACGGCGCGGCGGTGTTCAGATCGGCCCATATCGCGCCGTCACGCAGACTCGGCAGTGCGTTGTCGAGCGCGGGAATGGCGTCATGGGCGCTGTTGACGCTAAGTACGAGATCGGCGTCGCGAACGGCATCGGCGTCGTCGACCCGAGCCGCGACCCCCTGCGGGGGCACTACCAGCGGATCGAAGCCGCGGACATCCGCGCCGGCAGCGACGAGATCGCGGGCGATCTCCCCACCGGCTTCGCCGAAGCCGAGCACGGCGATGCGCAGCGGGTCCCATGCTTCGCCGGGAGGTTGTGACGCGGGCATGACTGGACTCCTAACGAGTCGCCGTGGGGGGCGACGACTGACCTGATATCGGCGGCGACGCGATCAGCCGACGGGCTTGTCGACTGGTTTGTCGATGACCGGCGTGCCGTGCGTGTGGAAACTCTCGATGGTCTTGAGTCCCCAAGCCTGTCCCTTGGCGCGTTCCTCGCGTGTCCAACTGATGGTCTTCCAGTCAGGCGCCAGAATCAGGCGGGCGCCAGCATTGCAGATTTCGATGCGATTGCCGCCCGGCTCCCAGACGTAGAGGAAGAAGGTCTGCTGGATCGCGTGCTTGTGCGGCCCGGTCTCGATGTGAACGCCGGCGTCCAGGCAGACGTCCGCGGCGCGAAGGATCTCCTCGCGGGTATCGGTGGCGAAGGCAAGGTGATGCAGCCGCCCGCTGTGGCCGGTCCAGTCCTCGGTGTAGACGAGGTCGTAGGACTTGTTGCCCACCGAATACCAGATCGCCTGCGGGCTACCGTCATCCTTGATGATCTGCTCCGTGCACCGCGCGCCGAGAACGTCTCGCAGGAATGCGGAGGTCCGCGGCACATCAGCGGTCAGATAATTGACGTGGTCGAGACGCCGCAGGTTGGCGCCCCGCCCGGCGTAGGCGGCGGCCTGATTCTTCAGCGCCGGTCGATCGGTGTCGTCCGCGACGTACCACTCGACGTCCCAGTAGAGCCCGAATTCGTGGCCGTCCGGGTCGGTGAACAGATGGACGTTGCCGAGGCGGTGGACATCGGTCGCGGTAAGCCGATCGATGTCCGCCGCGTCAATCGCCGCGTTCAGACGGTCAATCGCCTGCGGGCTGGCGGCGCGAAGATAGGTACGCCCGACTCCGGCCTTTTCCCGCTGGATCAGCCGCAGCGTCCAAGACTGATAGTCGTCCCAAGTGTGCAGGTAGACCGAGTTGCCGTCACGGTGAACCTCGCGAAGTCCCATGACGTCGACGAAGAAGTCGCGAGAGGCTTCAAGGACCGGCGTGTACAGCTCGACGGGTCCCACGTGGGCGATGTCGCGGCGCCCATCCGGGTCGTGAGTAAGTGAGAACAATTCGACGCTCATGCCTCTGCTTTTCCACTGCGGGGCCATACCAGGCCGTCGGAGATCTTACGGGCGGTGCGCACGACCGAACTGCGGCGCAGCCGGGTGGCGGGTCCGTCGACGTCGAGGTCGACGACGACGTCGAAGGTGCCGGTGGGGTGTTCGATGCGAACCAGTCGATCAACCGGGACATCCGGTGTCGCGACCGTGTCCGGCGTGCGTACGGCGGCCGCCACGGAGACCGCCCCCAGTACGCCGATCGCGGCGTGGACGCGATGCGGAATGAAGGTTCTCGTGGTCACTGTGCCGCCCTTGCGTGGCGGGGACACGATGGTGATCTTCGGTACGGTGGCGTCGCGTACGTCGCCCAGGCCCATTGCCCGACCGGCTTCGAGACGGATCGCTTCGATCGCCGCTCGCAGCGGTTCTCGACTCTCGAGATCCGTGGGCTCCTCGGTGCCGTCCAGGTCGAGCTCCCCGGCGCGCACGATAACCACCGGCATGCCCGCGTCCACGCAGGTGGCCGGTACGCCGGCGAGTTCGTCGACGAGCTGGCCGGTGGGGAAGACCGGGCGCGGGCTGCCCGGAAACGCCAGGTGGATCGGCGCCGCCGGAAACGGTGTGCCGGCCATGACCGTGTCGCCCTCATAGCGAACGCGTCCGCCGGCGGTCTGGACCTGCGCCTCGACGAGGTTGACGATGGGATTGACGACTCGGATCCGTACGACAGTAACGTCTCCAGCCACCGGGACGAGGCCCCGTTCGAGCGCGAACGGGCCGACGCCGGCGAGCAGGTTTCCGCAGGTTTGGGCGTCGGTGACGATCGCTCGGTCAGGAACGACCTGGAGGAACAGGTAGTCGACGTCCGCCTCGGCGTCCGGCGATGGCGCGACTACCGCGACCTTGCTGGTCAACGGGTGCCCGCCGCCCAGGCCGTCGATCTGGCGGGCGTCCGGCGATCCCATGATGCGCAGCAGCAGGTCGTCCCGCTCGGCTGGATCGGCAGGCAGGTCTGCGGCGCAGAAGTACGCGCCCTTGGAACTGCCGCCGCGCATCTGCATGCAGCGAATGCCGTCATCCTCCGGCGTCATGCCTCCCCCTCCACCGGAAGCCGGTCGACATACTGAACGCCAAGCTCGGCAAGGAGCGGCCGCAACTGGTACATGTCCACGCCGAGCACGCCATTGGCCAGTTGTTCGCGCTTGCCGGCCTCGCCGGCGATCCGCTTCGCGGATGCCTCGGCCACCGCTCGGCTGCGAGTCGCGGGTAGGACCAGCACGCCATCGTCGTCGGCGATGACGACGTCACCCGGACGCACGATCTGGCCCGCCGCGACCACCGGCACATTGACCGAGCCGGGGCTCGCTTTGACTGTGCCCTGGGCGTGTACCGCACGAGACCAGACGGGAAACCCCATGCCGCGCAGCACGGCAATGTCGCGTACGCCGGCGTCGATAACGAGGCCGAGCACGCCGC
>Ga0075418_10000071_pt1 | contig 82702 bp, 89 predicted proteins | sample SoiMetdeltSBSDD2_FD_81776 | JGI IMG/M metagenome (GOLD analysis project Ga0075418, IMG submission 81776) | Bulk soil microbial communities from a Populus tree surrounding site in Tennessee, USA - Soil MetaG P. deltoides SBSDD2 | ecosystem: Environmental > Terrestrial > Soil > Tree plantation...
GAGCCACAGGACCGCGGCGAGCAGCACGGGGCGAAATCGGGTCAGGGCGATGGGCACGGGTGCGCGAGTCTACTACTCGGCGCCTTGCACCAAACTGACCGGCTGTCCGGTCCTGCCTGCCTATCGGCTGCTTGTCGCTCCGGGGTCTTTTCCCGCGCCCGTCCAGCGCTCGGCGGCCGCGTCGTCCGAAGCCTTGGCTTCGACCCACTCGGCGGCGCCGGCGCGGTGCTCCTTCTTCCAGAAGGGTGCGCGCGTCTTGAGGTAGTCCATGACAAACTCGCAGGCGGCGAATGCCTCGCCGCGATGAGCGGCTGCGACCGCCACCAGGACGATCTGGTCGGCGGGCCGGAGCTCGCCGAAGCGGTGGATCACCGTGACATCGATCACGTTCCAGCGCTGCGCCGCTTCGTGCGCAATCTTGGCGATCTCGCGCTCGGTCATCCCGGCGTAGTGCTCGAGCGTCATCGGCACGTCGCGGACCAGCCCGACGAAGCTCGCGATCGCGCCGACGCTGCCGTCCCCGGAGAGCCTGCGGATCTCGGCGCCGGCGTCGAAATCCTCGCGCTGGACCGAGATCCTCATCCGCCGGTCACCGGGGGGAAGAACGCGACTTCGTCGCCCGCCTGGATGGGCGCCGAGGGCTGCACCATGTCCTGGTTCACGGCGGCGCGCACCAGCGCTTTTCCGCCGAACGCCTTGCCGTAGGCGCCGCCGCGCTGGATCAGGTGCTCGCGCAGCGCCGCCACCGTGGTGACGCCCGAAGGAAGATCGACCTCCTCGCCGGGAGTGCCGAGCTGCTCGCGGAGAGACGCAAAGAAGAGAAGTTTGACCTTCACTCGATTGTCACCTGAGAAGCTCGGCGTACGGGAGAAAGCGTACCAGCTCGCCCTTGCGGATCGGGTGCGCGGCCGGGTTGTCGATGAGTCCGTCGGCCCACGCAGTCGAAGTGAGCACCGCGGAGTCCTGGGTCGGGTAGAGCTCAAGGCCACCCTGCGCATTCCATTTCGCGCGCAGGAATTCCTGCCGCGCATCGGGTTCGCGCCAGTCGAAATCGGCGCGCGCCGCGATGGCCTTCGGTTCCACGTGCTGGAGGCCCTGGGTGCGCAGGAGAAATGGACGCACGAAGATGAGGAAGGTGACGAAGCTCGAGACTGGGTTGCCCGGCAGGCCGATGAAGGCCGCGTCGCCGATCCTGCCGAACGCGAGCGGCCGGCCAGGCTTCATTGCGATGCGCCACATCAGCAGGCGCCCTTCCGCCTCGACCGCCGGCTTGACGTAGTCGGCTTCGCCCACCGAGACGCCGCCCGAGGTGACGATGAGGTCGCACTCCTGGGCCGCCCGGCGCAGCACCTCGCGCGTCGCCTCGAGGCTGTCCGGAACGATGCCGTAGTCGCGCACCTCGCAGTCGAACGCGCGCGCGAGGCCGCGCAGCGTGAATCGATTCGAGTTGTAGATACGCCCCGGCGCCAGCGGCTCGCCCGGCATGACGAGCTCGTCGCCGGTGAAGAACAGCCCCAGGCGCACCTTCCGGTAGACCGGCAGCGTCTTGATGCCCACCGAGGCGGCGAGCCCGGTGTCCTGCGGCGCCAGGCGCTTGCCCGCCGGCAGGATCTCGGAGCCCTTGCGGATGTCGCCGCCGACATAGCGCACCCAGTCGCCGGGACTGGCCTTTTTCTTCAGGGAAACGAATTCGCCTTGGACTTCTGTCTCTTCCTGGATCACCACCGCATCCGCGCCCGGCGGCATCGGCGCACCGGTGAAGATGCGCGCCGCGCTGCCGGGCTCGAGCGGCCTGCCGACCGATCCGGCCATGATTTTCTGCCCCACCTTGAGCCTCGCCCCGGCCGCCGACTCGGAAGCTCGAACTGCGTACCCATCCATCGAGCTGTTGTCCATCGGCGGGACGTCCATCGTCGAGCGCTGCGCCCGCGCGAGCACGCGGCCGCTCGCCTCGAGCGCGGGCACGTCCTCGACGTCCGAAACCGGCTTCGCCCCGGCGAGGAGCTGCGCCAGCGCTTCGTCGACCGAGAGCAATCCTTTATTCATCCAGCTTGAGGTGCGAGGTGATGAATTTCGCGATCCCCGCATCGTCGTTCAGGTCGAGCACCGGGAGCTTCGTGCTCACCGGGCCGTCGCTCGCCACGGCCACGATGTGCGGGTCGTTCGGATGCAGCAGGCCTTCCCCGGTCGCGGCGCGCCAGACCTCGAGCTTCGGGATCGGCGCGAACTTGAACCCCTCGACGATCAGGAGGTCGCACGGCGACAGGCGCTTCACCTGCTCCTCGAACGGCGGCTCGTGGGCGCCGCGCAGCTCGTGCATCAGCACCCAGCGCCGCGACGAAGTCACCAGGACCTTCGAGGCGCCGGCGTGGCGATGGCGGTAGGAATCCTTGCCCGGCTGGTCGACGTCGAAGGTGTGGTGGGCATGCTTGATGAGCGATACGCGGAGCCCCCCGCCGACGAAGCGCGGGATCAGCTTCTCGATCAGGGTGGTTTTTCCGCTTCCGGACCAGCCGGCGAAGCCGAAGATCTTCACTCCCGCGATTCTAAGCCGTCGCGCCGCCGCACGAGCTGCCCGACCCGGCGGTGCACCCCAGGCAGTGCTCGCCAAAGGCGATGCGGCGCCCGAGCGCGGCGTCGAAGTCGAAATCGAAGATGCTGAGCGGCCTGCCGCCGCGGCCGGCCGCGGCGAGCTCGAGCATCTGGTTGAAGTCGCAGTCGTAGATGCGCCCGTCGTAACCGACGCTGAGAAGGCTGCGGCACATGACGCCCTCGGCCGCGGCGGGATTGAACGCGGCGGCGAGCTTGTCGAGGTAGGCCTCGAGCTGGCCGGTCTTCTCGAGGTGCAGCCGGAAGCGGTTGATCGGCATGTTGGTGATGGTGTAGAGCCGGTTGAACGACAGGCCGAACTTCGCCTTCAGCTCGCGCTTGTAGTCGGCTTCCAGGGCGGCCTGCGCCGCCGGCAGATACGGCCCCACCGGGTTGTAGACCAGATTGAGCGCGAGGCCGCTCGACTCGACGCCGTAGCCCACGGCATTCAGGCGCCGCATCGCTTCGAGGCTCTTGCCGAACACGCCTGCGCCCCGTTGCGCGTCGGTGAAGTATTGCTGGTAGTAGGGCAGCGAGGAGACCACCTCGACGCGATGCCGGGCGAAGAACCCCGGCAGGTACTCCTTGCTCTCGCCGGTCTGAGGATGGCGGTCGAGCTGCACGGTCAGGTTATGGCGCACCATGACATGCTTGCCGAGCGCGGCGGCGCGCTCGACGAAGCCGTCGAACCCCGGGTGCAGCTCGGGCGCGCCCCCGGTGATGTCCAGGGTGGCGATGCCCGGATGGCGCTCGAGCACCTCCAGGCACTTCGCGATGCCCTCGGCCGACATCATCTCGCGGCGTGCGGGGGAGGCGTCGACGTGGCAATGGCGGCACTGCTGGTTGCACAGCTTGGTGATGTTCACCTGCAGCGTGTCGATCGCCAGCGGCGGCAACTCGATGCCCCGATCGCGCAACAACGCCTCGAAATCGTATTTCAAAGAACCAGCTTGTTGAGGTGGTTGTCCATCTGCACGGAATGCACCAGCGTGATTCCCGCCTGCATCACCGCGGCCACGTGCACCGCCTCCATCATCTGCTCCGGGTTAGCGCCGTTCTCGAGGCACTGCGTGGTGTAGGCGTCGATGCAGTAGGGACACTTCTGCGCGTGCGACACGGCGAGCGCGATCAGCGCCTTCTCGCGCTTGGAAAGCGCGCCGTCGGTTCCGGTGACGTTGCCGTAGTACCTGAAGAAGTCGTCGGCGAGCGCTTTCGCGTGCCGGCCGATTCCGGCGAACTTCTTCAGGTCCGCCGATTCGTAGTAGCTGCCCATGTGACGCTCCGTCTGATAGTCGAAGAACGAAGCGCCAACATTACCGCAGAAGCCTTATTCCTTACCCACAATGACGTCCGAGGCTTTGACGATGGTCGGGGCGCGATCACCCTTATTTGTTCGAGCTCGGGAAGAAGAGCTGCTCGCCGCTGATCTTGTAGTCGGCGATCGCCTTCTGGCCTTCGGCCGAGGTCAGCCAGTTGATGAACGTCAGGCCCTCCGCAATCTTCACGTTCGGGTGCTTCTTGGGATTGACCAGCATCACGCCGTACTGGTTGAAGAGGCGCTTGTCGCCTTCGACGAGGATCACGAGGTCGCCGCGGTTCTTGAAGGAGAGCCACGTGCCACGGTCGGTCAGCGCATAGGCGTTCATGCCCGAGGCGGTGTTGAGCGTCGGACCCATGCCCGAGCCGGTCTCGCGGTACCACGAGCCCTTGCCCTGCTGCGGGTCGATGCCGGCCTCCTTCCACAGGCGCAGCTCGGCCGAATGCGTGCCGCTCTTGTCGCCGCGCGAGGCAAACGGCGCTTTCGCGTGTGCGATCTTCCTAACGCCCGCGACTACGTCGTGGCCCTTCGCCTTGGCGGGATCCGACTTCGGCCCGACCACGACGAAATCGTTGTACATCACCTCGCGCCGCTCGACGAAGGCGCCTTCGGCCACCGCCTTCTCTTCCGCCTCCTTGTCGTGGACGAAGGCGACATCGGCGTCGCCGCGCTTCCCGAGGTCGATGGCCTGGCCGGTGCCGAGCGCGACCACCCGCACCTGGATGCCGGTCTTCTTCTCGAACGCGGGCAGCAGGTGCTTGAACAGACCGCTCTGCTCGGTCGAGGTGGTGGAAGCGACGGTGATGAACCTCTGTTGTCCGTACGTGGGCGAGGCTAGCAACAGAACCAGAAATATCCTCCAGATCAGACCCACGGCAATTCTCCTTTGATGAAAGCTGCGGCTTCTGCCGAAGCCGGTCTTGCGAAAAACTGGTCCACCGGGGCGCGCTCGACGAGCCGTCCCTGATGGATGAACAGCACCTCGTCGCCCACGCGCCTCGCCTGGCCAAGGTTGTGCGTCGCCATCACCACCTTGGTTCCGGCGGCATCGAAAGCCCGGATCAGCGCCTCGATCTCGCGCGTCGCGGTGGGATCGAGGCTCGCGGTGGGCTCGTCGAGAAACAGCACCTCCGGATGGAGCGCCCAGGCGCGCGCCAATGCCAGGCGCTGTTGCTCGCCGCCGGAGAGCACTCGGGCCGAGCGGTGCGCCAGATGGGCGAGACCCACTTCCTCCAACGCCGCAGTCGCGACGCGGTGGGCCTCGGCCACGCCGGCGAGCTTCAGCGCATACGCGACGTTGGCGAGGGCCGAGCGGCGCAGCATCACCGGCCGCTGGAACACCATCGCCTGATGGCGCCGCGGATTTTCGCCGCTCCAGGAGACTCTTCCCCCGGTGGGGGCGAGCAGGCCGTGCATCAGGCGCATGAGCACGCTCTTGCCCGCGCCGTTGGCGCCGAGAATGACAGTGCTCGGGCCAGCGCCGAGCTCGAGCGTGAGCGGCTCGATGATGCCGCGATAGGCGACGCCGTCCAATCGGAGCGGAAGAATCATCCGTAGCGGCGCTGTGCCGCCTCCTTCACCAGGTAGGCGGCCGCATTCAGCGCGAGCACGATTGCAATGAGCACGAGGCCCAGGCCTAGAGCGAGGGGCAGATCCCCCTTGGAGGTCTCCAGCGCGATCGTGGTGGTCATTACCCGCGTGACGCCGTCGATGTTGCCGCCGACGATCATCACGGCGCCGACCTCGGCCGAGGCCCGGCCGAGGCCGGCGAGCACGGCGGTCAGGAGCGAGAAGCGGATGTCCCACAGCACCGTGAGCGCGGCGCCCACGCCCTCGGCGCCGAGCGAGCGCAGCTGTTCTTCGTACTCCCGCCACGCGTCCTCGACCGACTGGCGGCTGAGCGCCGCGATGATCGGAAGGATGAGGATGGTCTGCGCGATCACCATGGCGCCCGGCGTGAAGAGCAGCCCGAGCTCGCCCAGCGGGCCGGCGCGGGAAAGCAGGAGATAGACCACCAGGCCCACCACCACGGGCGGCAAGCCCATCAGCGCATTCAGGAGCACGATGACCGCACGCCGCCCCGGAAATCGGCCGACGGCGATCGCCGCACCGAGCGGCAGGCCGAGCAAGGCCGCGAACGCGACCGCGCTCAGGCTCACGCTCAGGCTGAGCAGGACGATTTCGCCGAGCGTGGCGTCGCCGGACGCGATCAGCCGGACGGCGGCGCGGATGGCTTCAAGGATGGAATCCATCGATCCGAAACTGCGCCCGGCATGCTAAGCGGCGCCCAGGGTGCGCGCGATATGAACCGAAGTTCATAGCGCGCGCTGCTGCTTGCTTCAGCTCGGATCTAGCTGAAGAGCACCCACGCCTTCTGCAGGGTGATGCAGACCCCCCAGACGATAGGCACGCCGACCGCCATCCACGCGCCGACCAGGAGGCCGGTGGGCGTGCGGTCGAGGCGCATCCGCTGCGTGTTGCTGAGGCCGGCGAGGCGCGCCGCCTCGTTCACGAGCTTCCGCTGGGCATCGACCTCGGCCTCGGTCATGAAGTGCTTGTCGGCCACCGGTCGCACCAAGACGTTGCAAAGCAAGCCGAGCGCCAGGAGCGCGCAAAGGACGTATGCCACCAGGTCGTAGGCGTGGGCGGCCGGAACGCCGCGCGCGAGCTGGTATTCGCGCAGGTAGCCGACGATCAGGGGCCCGAGAACGCCCGCGACGGACCAGGCGGTCAGCAGGCGCCCCATGATCGCGCCGACCATCTGGGTGCCAAACATGTCCGCGAGGTAGGCGGGCATCGTCGCGAAGCCGCCGCCGTAGATCGAGAGAATGACGCAGAAGGCGGCGACGAAGAGCGCGACCGCGCCGAGCCGGCCGGACCACGGCGCCGAGGCGTAGAGCAGGATGCCCAGGACGAAGAACACGCAGTAGGTGAGCTTGCGTCCCAGCAGGTCGGACGACGAGCCCCACGCGAAACGCCCGACGATATTGAACAGGCTGATGAGGCCGGTGAAGCCGGCCGCGATGGCGGCGACGGCCGCGAGTTGCCCGGCGTCGAGCCGGCTGAAGGGTGCCTCCACGCCGATCAGCGCGCCGCCGAACACTTCCTGGAGCATAGGTGAAGCCATGCCGATGATGCCGATCCCGGCGGTGACGTTCAGGCACAGCACCGACCAGATCAGCCAGAACTGCGGCGTCTTGACCGCCTTGTCGACGTGGACGTGCCGCGCGCTGATCATGCTGTTGACCGCCGGCGCGGGCGGCGTCCAGCCCTTGGGTTTCCAGCTCGACGCGGGCACCTTGATGGTGAAAGCGCCGGCCGTCATGAACACGAAGTAGACGACGGCGAGGGTAACGAAGGTTTCCCACACGCCCACGGAGGTGGGGGTCGCGTAATGGCGCATCAGGATGTCCGCGAGCGGCGCGCCGATCATGGCGCCGCCGCCGAAGCCCGCGACTGCCATGCCGGTCGCCATGCCGCGGCGCTCCGGGAACCATTTGATCAGCGTCGAGACCGGACCGATGTAGCCCAGGCCCAGGCCGATACCGCCGATGGCGCCGGCGCCGAGCAGCACCAGCCAGAGCTGGTGGCTGTAGATGCCGAGGGCCGAGAGCATCAGGCCGCCGCACCAGCAGCAGGCCGAGACGAAGCCGGCCTTGCGTGGGCCGGCGCGCTCCAGCCATCCGCCCCAGATCGCCGAGGCCGCGCCCAGGAAAACGAAGAACAGCGCATACACCATGCTCAGCTCGCTGATCTTCCAGTCGCAGTGGGTGGCGAAGAGCGAACCGAAGAGCGTCATGTCGGGCGGGCAGGCGATCGCTTCCTTGCCGTTCAGGGCGCGCGTGAGCGGCAGCCAGAACACGCTGAAGCCATATGCCATGCCGATGCACAAGTGGATCGCGAGCGCCGCCGGCGGCACCAGCCAGCGGTTGAATGCCGGACCGGCGACGATGCGCTCTTTCGAGAGCAGGTCGACACCGCTCGTTACGTAACCTTGTAATACCCCCGCCGCGCCAAGCATGTGCTTCTCCCCGTGAATTGCGCGTACCAGACGAACGGCGTCCAAAGTAGCATCGCGAAATCGCGGGGTGGGGCAAAGGACTGCAACGAGCGGGGATAAGTTGCTCCCGAGAACAATCGCTGAAGATTCTTGTCGACCCTGACCGCGACTTGCACCGGCCGCCGTGCTCCGGCGAAATGCTCAAGAGCGTCAGGAACTTGGTTACTATCCCGGAATGCCCCATCCCTTCGACGTCGACCTGCGCACCGTCTGGCGCTTCCGCAAAGCCGGCCAGGCCGAGCTCGATCTGACACTCCTTGACCTCCTGGACGCGATCGAGCACAGCGGCAAGCTCACCGTTGCGGCGCGTGCGGCGCGCATATCGCATCGCCACGCCTGGAATCTCATCGGGAAGTGGTCCGACTTCTTCGGCGCACCCCTCGTCACCATCGAGCGCGGCCGCGGCACGCAGCTGAGCGCGCTCGGTGCGAAGCTGCTCTGGGCGGGGAAAAGGGCCCAAGCGCGCCTCGGACCCGAGCTGGACAACCTCGCGGCGGAGCTTGCGAGCACGCTCAATGGCGGCGTTGCTGCGAACGTACCCACCCTGCGGATCCACGCCAGTCACGACTTCACTCTGGCGAAGCTGCGAGAGTTGGCCGGCAAGACCCGTTCGATGAGCATCGACTTGCGCTATCGCGGCAGCGCCGAGGCGCTCGCGGCACTGCGCCGCGGTGCCTGCGACGCGGCGGGTTTTCACGTGACCGACGGTCCGCTCGGCCGCCGTGCGGCGATGCGCTATGCCGAGGCGCTCGGCCCTGCAATCCACCGCCTGGTGTGGGTGGCGACCCGGGTACAGGGCCTGATCGTCGGCAGGGACAACCCGAAGTCTATCGGCTCGGTCTCGGATCTGGCGCGGCCGGGGGTCCGTTTCGTCAATCGCCAAGGCGACTCCGGGACCCGGATGCTCCTCGACGAACTCGTCGCTGAGGCCAAAATCGACCCCACCCGCATCGAGGGATACGAGAACGAGGAGCACACCCACGCCGCAGTCGCGGCTCATGTCGCGAGCGGCCTCGCCGACGCCGGGTTGGGCGTCAAGGCGGCGGCGGTACAGTTCGGACTGAGCTTCCTGCCGATCGCCACCGAGCGCTATTTCCTTGCGGTCCACAAGGACTTGCTCGAGCGGCGCGAAGGAAAGCTACTGATCGGACTGCTTCGGGGCGACGCGTTTCACGATGCGATCGCGGCCCTCCACGGCGCGGGCACGCACCGCACAGGCGAAGTCTCGCCGGTCGAGAAGACCCCGCCCTGGGATGACCTGCTATAGTTTTTCCTGCAGGTTCCTCCAGCTCTCTGAATCGCCCAAACCGTACCCGCAACACAGGAGAAAGCATGCACAGACGTTCCTTCATTCAGGCCGGCGCAGCGGCGTCGCTGCTAGGGTCGATTCCCCGCTTCGCCCTTGCGCAGCAGCAGCCCTTTGATCCGAAGCCGGCGGGCTGGCGCACTTTCGAGATCACGACGCGGGTGGAAATCCTCAAACCCGAAGGGGTTTCGCGCGCCTGGGTGCCGGTGCCGTCGGTGCATAGCGACTACCAGAAGGTGATCGGCAGTACCTGGTCGGGGAACGGCTCGACGCGCCTCGAGCGCGACGGCAAGTACGGCGCGGCGATGGTGATGTCGGAGTGGAACGCCTCCCAGAAGGCGCCGGTGCTCGAGGTGGTCAGCACCTTCTCCACCATCAACCGCGCCGTCGATTTCGGCAAACGCAACCCGGCAATCAAGATCGACCCTGCGACGGCCAAGTTCGCCACCGCCCCGACCGAGCTGATTCCCACCGACGGCATCGTGCGCAAGACCGCCTATGAGATCACGCGCGGGAAGAGCGCCGACGTCGACAAGGCGCGCGCGATCTACGAGTGGATCGTCGACAACACGCAGCGCAACCCGAAGACGCGCGGCTGCGGCGTCGGCGACATCAAGGCGATGCTCGAGACCGGCGACCTTTCCGGCAAGTGCGCCGACCTGAACGCCCTGTTCGTCGGCTTGGCGCGCTCGGTGAACCTGCCTGCGCGCGACGTGTACGGCCTGCGGGTGGCGAAGAGCGAATTCGGCTACCGCAGCCTCGGCGCAGGCAGTCCCAACGTCACCCGAGCGCAACACTGCCGCGCCGAGGTATTCCTCGTCGGCTACGGCTGGGTGCCGGTGGACCCCGCCGACGTGCGGAAAGTGGTGCTCGAGGAGAAGCCCCAGCCCACCACGCTCGCCGACCCGGTGGTGCCGCCGGTCCGGCGCAAACTGTTCGGCGCCTGGGAGATGAATTGGGTCGCGTTCAACGAGGCACACGACGTCCAACTGCCCGGCTCGAGCGGGCCCGCGATCGGCTTCCTCATGTATCCCCAGGCCGAAAGCGGCAAGGACCGCGTCGATAGCCTCGACCCGGACAACTTCAAGTACACGATCACCGCGCGCGAGCTGAACGCGTAGCGCGCCTTCCAAGACGTTCGCAGAAAGGGCCGCGAAAGCGGCCCTTTTTCATTTGCCGTCGACACCAACACCCGGGTATCTGTGAGCGAGCGTTTGAGGGGGGAACTAGTAGCGCACTCTCGCACAAGCGCTGACAAATCCGCCTTGTCCAGCCCACCCCCGTGACTTCAAATGGCGTCCACACAATTCAGCCGCAAGCTCGTCGACGTCTACGGCCTCCGAGTTCAAGCAGGGCCATCGCCTTCAGGGCCGCGCAAGCGGCCCTCTTTTTTTGGCCCGATAATGGGAGGCGATGGCTCGCGTCGAACGCCACCCTGCGATCAGCCTGCGCGTCGTCCTGCGCAAGGGAAGCGCCTTCGGTCCGGGCAAGGCGGAGCTCCTCGAGCACATCCGCGACACCGGCTCGATCGCCGCCGCCGGCCGGCGGATGAAGATGAGCTACACCCGAGCATGGGGCCTGGTCGGGGCGATGAACCACGATTTTGCCGCGCCGCTGGTGCGCTCGGCCAAGGGCGGTGCCGAGCGTGGCGGCGCGGTGCTGACCGAGCTCGGCGCCGAAGTGCTGCAGCGGTATCGCCGCATTCAGGCGGCGTCGAAGCGGGCGGCGGCCGCCCAGCTGCGCGCGCTGCGCCGCCGGCTGCGCTAGCTCCGATATAGTTGATAGAATATATCGGAGGAGCCCTCCCTTGCCGCGTATGCTGGCCGCGTTGCTGCTCGCCGTGCTCGCACTTGCCGCCCGCGCGCAGGCGCAGACCGTGCTCGCCGCCGCGAGCCTCAAGGACGCGCTCGACGAGGTTGGCTTTCTTTACAAGAAGGAAAACAATCTCCAGCCGACGGTTGCTTATGGATCGAGTGCGGCGCTCGCGCGCCAGATCGAGAACGGCGCGCCGGCGGACATCTTCATCTCGGCCGACCTCGACTGGATGGATTACATCGAGAGGAAAGGCCTGCTCGCGCCGGGCACGCGCAGGAACCTCCTCGGCAATCGGCTCGTCCTGATCGCCCCGGCGAAGCAGCCGGTGAAGCTCCAGCCCGCGCCCGGATTTCCGATCGGCAAGGCGCTCGGGAGCGGCAGGATCGCGCTCGCCGATCCGGACAGCGTGCCCGCCGGCAGGTACGCCAAGGCGGCATTCGAGAAGCTCGGCGTCTGGGACCAGGTGGCGCCGCGCGTCGCCGCCGCCGAGAACGTGCGCGCGGCGCTCGCGCTCGTCACGCGCGGCGAGACGCCGCTCGGCGTGGTGTACCAGACCGACGCCAACGCCCAGCGCGGCGTGATGGTCGCGGGCGTGTTCCCGGCCGATACGCATCCGCCCATCATCTACCCCGTCGCGGCTCTCAAGAGCGCGAAGGAAAGCTCTGCGCTGTTCCTCGAGTTCCTTTCCCGGCCGCGGTCGCGCGCAATTTTCGAGCGGCACGGCTTCGCCGTAAACTGAGGCCGTGTGGAGCCTGTCGCCGGCCGAGACCACCGCCCTTCTTCTCAGCCTCAAGGTCGCGTTCTGGAGCGTCGCCGCAAGCCTGCCGTTCGCGGTGGCGCTCGCCTGGGTCCTTTCGCGCCTCGCCTTCCCCGGTAAGAGCCTGCTCGACGCGGTGGTGCACCTGCCGCTCGTGCTGCCGCCGGTGGTGGTGGGCTACTTCCTGCTGCTCGCTTTGGGCAGGCGCGGTCCGGTCGGCGCCTTTCTCGAGGAATACCTCGGCATCACCTTCATCTTCCGCTGGACCGGGGCGGCGCTCGCGTGCGCGGTGATGGGCCTGCCGCTGCTGGTGCGCGCGGTGCGCCAGTCGCTCGACGCCGTCGACCGGAACCTCGAGGCCGCCGCGGCGACGCTGGGGGCATCGCCCCCGTGGGTGTTCGCGAGCGTGACGCTGCCGCTCATCCTCCCGGGTATCCTCACGGGGATGCTGCTTTCCTTCGCGCGCAGCCTGGGCGAGTTCGGCGCCACCATCACCTTCGTTTCCAACATTCCGGGCGAGACCCAGACCCTGCCGCTCGCCATTTATGCGTTCACGCAGGTGCCGGGGGGCGACGCGCAGGCGCTGCGCTTGTGCATCCTGTCGGTCCTTCTGTCCCTCGCCGCGCTGATGGCGTCCGAAGTCCTGGTGCGGCGCGCCACCGCGCGCGCCGCGGGCCGCGATGCTTGAGTTCGACGTCCGCTGCCGCGTCGGAACCTTTGCCCTCGATGCCGCTTTCGCCACCGGCGGCGGCGTCACCGCGCTCTTCGGCCGCTCCGGCGCCGGCAAGAGCACGGTGCTCAACCTGATCGCCGGGTTGGCGCGGCCGCAATCCGGCCGCATCACGGTCGAGAAGAGGACCCTCTATGACAGCGCGGCCGGCATCGAGCTTCCACCGCACGCACGGCGCATCGGCTACGTGTTTCAGGAAGGCCGCCTGCTGCCGCACCTGACCGTACGGCACAACCTGCTCTATGGAAATTTTTTCAACAGGAACAAGAATCATGTAGTTGGCTTCGCCCAGGCGATGGAGCTCCTCGGCATCGGCCACCTGCTCGAGCGTCGTCCGGGAGCGCTTTCCGGCGGCGAGAAGCAGCGCGTCGCGATCGGCCGCGCGCTGCTGGCGAATCCCGAGGTGCTGCTGCTGGACGAGCCGCTAGCCTCGCTCGACGCACCGCGCAAGGCGGAGATCCTCTACTACGTCGAGCGGCTGCGCGATGAAGTGCGCATCCCGATCGTGTACGTGAGCCATTCGCTGGACGAGGTCGTGCGCCTCGCCAGCTCGATGGTGCTGCTGTCCGAAGGCAGGGTGCTCGGCACGGGCGACGTGCGCGAGATGATGAGCCGGGTGGAGCTGCGCCCCTACCTCGGCCGGCACGAAGGCGGCGCCGTGATCGAGGCGCGCGTCGCCGGCCAGGACCTGGAAAGCGGCCTCGCGCGGCTCGAGTTCGGCGGCGGCGCCCTCGAGATCCCGGACGTCGAGGCGCTGCCCGGCGAGCAGGTGCGCATCCGCGTACGCGCCCGCGATGTCTCGATCGCGCTTGCCCGGCCGGCGGGCTTGAGCATCCGCAACGTGCTCGCCGGCACTGTGGTCGAGCTTGCGGGCGACGAAGGCTCGAGCCTCGACGTGCGCCTCGACCTCCACGGCACCCCGCTCCTTGCGCGCATCACCCGCAAATCCGCCTCCGAGCTCGGCCTGCGGCCCGGCCTGCCGGTATTCGCCCTCATCAAAGCGGTGTCGATCGACCGCCGCAGCGTGGGGTACGCGTGATGCGCCTTTCGCTTTTCCTGTTGATTTTCATCAATGGGTCCTGCATTGGGCAAACCGCGGTCACCGATGCTTCGGGTCGCGAGATCCGCCCACCCGCCAAGGTCGAGCGCGTCTACGCCGCGGGGCCGCCGGCGAGCCTGCTCGTCTTCGCGATCGCGCCCGACAAGCTCACCGGCTGGACCAGGGCGATGCGGCCGAACGAGGCGGAATTCTTTCCGCAGCGCTACGCCAACCTACCCGAGCTCGGCCGGCTGACCGGCCGTGGAAACACGGCGAACGTCGAAGTGGTGCTCAACGCGAAGACCGACCTCATCGTCGATGTCGGCTCGACCGGCCCCACGCTGGCCTCGCTCGCGTCGCAGGTGCAGGAACAGACGCGCATTCCGTACGCGCTGTTCGACGGCCGCATCGAATCGACGCCAGCCACGCTACGCTCGCTTGGAAAATTGATGGGCAACGCGGCTGAGGCCGAGAAGCTTGCCGCCTGGTATGAGCGCGAGCTCGCCGATGTGAGGCAGCGCCTCTCCAGGGCCAAAGAACATCCCGTGGTCTATTACGGGCGCAGCGCATCCGGCCTGCAGACCGGCGGCAAGGGCTCGATCAACGTCGAGGCGCTCGAGGTGCTCGGCGCGCGCAACGCCGCCGCCGAGGCACGCCCCGGCCTCGTGACCGTGTCGTTCGAGCAGGTCCTCCTGTGGAACCCGGAAGTCATCCTCACGACCGATCCGAACTTCTGGAGCTCGGTGTGGGCAGATCCGCGGTGGCGCGCGGTCAGGGCCGTCGAGCTAAAGCGCGTCTATCTGTCGCCGCACCTGCCGTTCGGCTGGTTCGATTTTCCGCCAGGCGCGAACCGCCTCCTCGGCCTGTGGTGGGCCGGAAAGCTGCTCTATCCCCAGGCCTTCGACGTCGAGCTGCGCGCCAAGGTGAGCGAGTTCCACCGCCTCTTCTATCGCCGCGTGCCGACCGCAGCCCAGCTCGACGCGCTCCTTGGCGAGCCCGGCGTGCTGCCGAAATGAGAAATGAGCGAACCCTGAACACGAGGGCGCTAACGTATTTGCTTGCCGCAGGGGCGCTGGTCGCACTCACCGCGCTCGCCTTCGCGGTGGGACGCTACCCGGTCTCGATCGCGGAAATTCTTTCTCTGATGGCGTCGAAGGTCACGGGGAGCGCAACCACCCTGCCGCCAAACGTCGAGACGGTCGTGATGCAGGTGCGCGGGCCAAGGGTGCTTGCAGCACTGGTCGTGGGCGCGGCGCTCGCCGCGGCGGGCACCGCCTACCAAGGGATGTTCCGCAACCCGCTCGTATCGCCCGACATCCTGGGTGTATCGACCGGCGCCGCCCTCGGCGCAGTCCTCGCCATCTTCTTCTCTCAGGGGATACTTGTAATCCAGCTGTTCGCTTTTGCCGGCGGGCTCGCGGCAGTCGGGCTCGTCTACTGGATCGGCTCGCGGCTGCGCGGCCACGACCCGCTGCTCGCGCTGGTGCTCACGGGGGTGGTGATCGGCACGCTGCTCGGCTCGGTGATCGCGCTCCTCAAGTACCTCGCCGACCCCTACAACCAGCTTCCGGCGATCACCTACTGGCTGCTCGGCAGCCTCGCCGCGATCGCGCCGCGCGACCTCGGCGCCGCCGCCCCGCTCGCCCTCGCCGGCCTCGCGCCGATGCTGCTGCTGCGCTGGCGCATGAACCTGCTCGCGCTGCCCGACGACGAGGCGCGGGCGCTCGGTGTCGACACGCGCAAGCTCCGCACTCTGGTCGTGGCCGCGGCCACCCTGATGACCGCCGCGGCGGTGGCGGTCAGCGGAATCATCGGCTGGGTGGGGCTCCTGATTCCGCACGCCGCACGGCTCCTGGTCGGCCCCGATTTCGGGCGGCTGCTGCCGCTCGCCATGCTGCTCGGCGCGGCGTTTCTCCTCGGCGTCGACACGCTTTGCCGCACCGTCGCCACGATCGAAGTGCCGCCGGGGGTGCTGACTGCGCTCATAGGAACGCCTTTCTTCCTCTGGCTCTTCGCCCTCGCCAGAAGGAGCTGGTGATGCCCGCTGAAAGCAAGGAGCTGGTGATGCCCGCTGAAAGCAAGGAGCTGGTGATGCCCGCTGAAAGCAAGAGCTGGTAATGCTCAAGGTCGAGTCGCTCGCCTTCGGCTTCCCCGGGCGCACGATCGGCCGCGACGTCAGCTTCTCGCTCGCCGCGGGCGAAGCGATGTGCGTGCTCGGGCCGAACGGCGGCGGCAAGACGACGCTTTTCCGCACGATCCTCGGCCTGCTCGAGCCGCACGGCGGCAGCGTGGTCCTCGACGGCGTCCCGCTCGGCGCCCTCTCGCGCAGCGAAGTCGCGCGACGCATCGGCTATGTGCCGCAGGGCCATTCCGCCTACTTTGCCTTCACGGTGCTCGATTTCGTCCTGATGGGCCGCACCGCGCACCTCGGGGTGTTCTCAGTCCCGGGACGGAAGGACCGCGAGCTCGCCGCGCGCGTGCTCGAGTCGCTCGGCATCGCGCACCTCGCGCAGCGCCCCGTCACCGAGATCTCGGGCGGCGAGCGCCAGCTCGCGCTGGTGGCGCGCTCGCTCGCCCAGGAGCCGGGACTGCTCGTGCTCGACGAGCCGACCGCGAGCCTCGACTTCGGCAACCAGGTGCGCGTGCTGGAGAAGATCCTCGCGCTCGCGGCGAGCGGCATCTCGATCCTCTTCGCCACGCACGACCCCGACCATGCTTTTCTGACTTCGCAGCGCGTCCTTCTCCTTGCCGAGGGCCGCGCCCTGGAGATCGGCGCGCCCGCCGACGTGATCCGTCCCGACTCGCTGCAGCGCCTCTACGGGGTCTCGGTCGAAGTGCTGCCGCTCGCCGGCGGCCGTCACACCTGCCTGCCCGCGCTCCGCTAAATGGGAGTCCAGTTCGGGGAGGCGGTGAAGGTCTGGTTCAAGATCGGCTGCCTGGGTTTTGGCGGGCCGGCGGGCCAGATCGCGCTGATGCACCGCATCCTGGTCGACGAGAAGAAGTGGGTCGAGGAGAGCCGCTATCTCCACGCGCTCAATTTCTGCATGCTGCTGCCCGGCCCCGAGGCGCAGAAGCTCGCTACGTACGTGGGGTGGCTGCTGCACGGCACGCGCGGCGGGCTCGCGGCCGGGATCCTGTTCGTCCTTCCCGGCGCGCTGGTCATGCTCGCGATGAGCCTGCTATACGCGCTCGGCCAGGGCATTCCCGCAGTCGACGGAGCGCTGTTCGGCATCAAGGCAGCAGTGCTCGTGATTGTGGTCGAGGCATTGCTGCGGATTGGACGCCGCGGGCTGAAGACCCGCCTGATGCTCGGCGTGGCCGCGGCCGCCTTCGTCGGCATCTTCTTTTTCGCGCTGCCGTTTCCCCTGATCGTCGCCGTGGCCGGGGCGATAGGTTTCTTCACGACAGAAAGAACTCGCAGGATTGAACACAGAACGGAAAATCCCGGCGCCTGGCGGCAAGCCGCGCGGGCCGCGCTCGTGGGGCTCACGCTTTGGCTCGCGCCCATCGCGCTCGTGGTGCTCGCCCTCGGCACGAGGCACGTGCTGTTCGACATCGCGGGCTTCTTCTCGAAGCTCGCGGTGGTGAGCTTCGGCGGCGCCTACGCGCTGCTCGCCTACATGGCGCAGCAGGCGGTCGAGACCTATGGCTGGATGAGCGCGCCTGAAATGGTCGACGGCCTCGGGCTCGCCGAGACGCTGCCGGGACCGCTCATCAAGGTGACCCAGTTCGTCGGCTTCCTCGCGGCCTACCGCGATCCGGCGCCGTTCTCGCCGGTCGCCGCTGCGGTCCTCGGCTCCGCGTTGACCACGTGGGTCACGTTCGTGCCGCCGATGATGATGATCTTCGCCGGCGCGCCGTTCATCGAGCAGCTGCGCTCGAACGCGCGGCTCTCCGGCGCGCTGGCCGCGGTCACCGCGGCGGTGGTCGGCGTGATCCTCAACCTGACCCTCTGGTTCGCGCTGCACGTGCTCTTCGCGCACGTCGAGGAAGCGCAGGCCGGACCGCTGCGCTGGTACGCGTTCGATCCCGCGACGCTTGATTGGAAGGCCGGTGCGCTGGCGCTCGTCGCCGCGTGCCTCATGCTGCGGCTGCACCGCGGCCTCGTCGAGACTGTCGCCGTGATGGCGCTCGCGGGTGTGCTGCTGCGGTTCGTTCTTTGACCCACGTCAAAATCGCCCAGGCGCCGGCGCGTTACTAAGGGAGCATGTACCAGATCCGGATCCACGGCCGCGGCGGCCAGGGCGTGGTCACGGCGGCCGAGATGCTGTCCATCGCCGCCTTCCGCGAGGGCAGACACGCGCAGGCTTTCCCGAGCTTCGGCTCCGAACGCACCGGCGCGCCGGTGGTGGCGTTCTGCCGCATCGACGACAAGGACATCCGCCTGCGCGAGCCGGTGATGCAGCCCGACGCGCTCATCATCCAGGACCCGACGCTCCTGCACCAGGTCGACGTGTTCTCCGGACTTGCGCCCGGCGGCACTATCCTCATCAACACCACTCGCAGCTTCGAGCACCTCGGCCTGCAGGACCTCGTGCATCGATTCAAGACCTGCACCGTGCCCGCGAGCGATCTCGCGCTGAAGCATGTCGGCCGTCCGGTGCCGAACGCCGCGCTGCTCGGCGGCTTTTCGGCGCTTTGCCGCCTGATCTCCCTCGCCTCGGTGAAGGACGCGATCAACCAGAAGTTCAGCGGCAAGGTCGCGCTCGGCAACGCCGCGGCGGCGGCCGCCGCATACGACCACGTGACGAAGGAAACGCATGCTGAAGCAGATTGAAGGGTCGCACGCCGTCGCCGAGGCGGTAGCGCTGTGCCGCCCCGAGGTGATCTGCGCCTACCCGATCTCGCCGCAGACCCATATCGTCGAGGGCCTCGGCGAGCTGGTCGCGGCGGGCGCCGTGGGCAACTGCCAGTTCATCAACGTCGAGTCGGAGTTCGCCGCCATGTCGGTGGCGATCGGCGCTTCGGCCGCCGGGGCGCGCGCCTACACCGCGACGGCATCGCAGGGCATCCTCTTTATGGCTGAAGCCCTCTTCAATGCCTCCGGGCTCGGCCTGCCGATCGTGATGACGGTCGCAAACCGGGCCATCGGAGCCCCGATCAACATCTGGAACGATCACAGCGACTCCATGTCGCAGCGCGACTGCGGCTGGATCCAGCTCTTCGCCGAGACCAACCAGGAGGCGCTCGACCTGCACATCCAGGCCTTCCGCCTCGCCGAGGAGCTGTCGCTGCCTGTCATGGTGTGCATGGACGGGTTCATCCTCACGCACGCTTATGAGCGCGTCGACATGCCGACGCAGGAGCAGGTGGATGCCTATCTGCCTCCTTTCAATCCGCGCCAGATGCTGGACCCCGCCGAGCCGGTCTCGATTGGCGCGATGGTCGGTCCCGAAGCGTTTACCGAAGTGCGCTATCTGGCGCACGTAAAGCAGATGCAGGCGCTCGAGCTGATTCCGGGCTGGGCCGCCGAGTTCCGCCGCGCCTTCGGCCGCGAAGCCGGCGGCCTGGTCCACGCCTACCGCATCGAGGACGCCGAAACCGTCGTGGTGGCCCTTGGCTCGGTGCTTGGGACGGTGAAGGACACCGTGGACGAGCTGCGCAGCCGCGGCGTGCGCATCGGCGTGCTCGGGATCGCCTGCTTCAGGCCGTGGCCGCTCGCCGCGGTACAGCAAGCGCTGGCAGGCGCCAAGCGGGTCATCGTGCTCGAGAAGAGCCTCGCCGTGGGTATCGGCGGCATCGTCTCGACCAATGTGCGCACCGCGCTGGCGGGCCATGCCACGCCCGTGCACACCGTGGTCGCCGGCCTCGGCGGCCGGCCCATCACCCGCGCTTCCCTGAACCGGGTCTTTGGTTCCGACCGCCTCGAGCACACCACCTTCCTCGACCTCGATCGCGCGGCGGTCGACCGTGTGCTCGTTCGCGAGCGCGAGGTGCGCAGAAGCGGTCCGCGCGCCGAAAACATCCTGCGGGAAAAGCATGGCCTTCCAACCCGTTAAGTTCTACCAGACCGGCACCTTCACCGTCGGCAACCGGCTGCTGCCGCCCGAGACGCGCTCGGTCCAGGCCAACATGCGCCGCACCAACTCGCTCAACTCCGGCCATCGCGCTTGCCAAGGCTGCGGCGAGGCGCTCGGGGCGCGCTACGCAATCGATGCGGCGATGGAAGCGACCAACCGACAGCTCGTCGCCGCCAACGCCACCGGCTGCCTTGAGGTGTTCTCCACGCCTTACCCGGAGACCTCGTGGCAGATCCCGTGGATCCATTCGCTCTTCGGCAATACCGCGGCGGTGGCCACCGGGATCGCCGCGGCGCTGAAGGCAAAGAACCGTAGCGATGTGCGCGTCATCGCGCAGGGCGGCGACGGCGGCACCACCGACATCGGCTTCGGCTGCCTCTCCGGCATGTTCGAGCGCAACGACGACGTGCTCTACATCTGCTACGACAACGAGGCGTACATGAACACCGGCGTGCAGCGCTCCTCGGCGACGCCGCCGGCTGCGCGGACTGCGACCACTACGCAAGGCAACACCTTCAACCAGGGGAAGAATCTTCCGGCGATCGCAATCGCGCACGGCATTCCCTACGTCGCTACCGCCACGATCGCCCACCTGCGCGACCTCGAGGCCAAGGTGCGCCGCGCGATGGAGTTCCGCGGCGCGCGCTATCTGCACGTCTTCGTCTCCTGCCCGCTCGGCTGGGGCCATCCCGCCGACCAGTCGGTGCGGATCGCGCGCCTTGCCAAGGAGACCGGCCTGTTTCCGGTCTTCGAGGCCGAGCACGGCGAGCTCGTGAGCGTGGCGAAGATCCGCAGGCAGCTTCCGGTCGAGGAGTATCTGAAGCCGCAGCGGCGCTTCGCACATCTGTTCTCGCCGAAGGTAAACGCCGAGGCGATCGCGCGCATCCAGGAGATGGCCCATCGCAACATCCGGAAATACGGATTGCTGGATGCGTAAGCCCTTCGCCATCACGCTCGATCCCGGCTCGAGCCTAGCCAACCACACGGGCACCTGGCGCACCATGCGGCCGGTTTACGTCGATCGCCTGCCGCCGTGCAACTCGGCGTGTCCAGCCGGTGAAAACATCCAGGACTGGCTCGCGCACGCGGAGTCCGGCGATTACGAGGCGGCGTGGCGCGTGCTGACGCGGGACAATCCGCTGCCCGCGGTGATGGGCCGGGTCTGCTACCACCCCTGCGAGAGCGCGTGCAACCGCGCCAGTCTGGACACCGCCGTCGGCATCAACTCGGTCGAGCGTTTCCTTGGCGACGAGGCGCTTCGGCGCGGGTGGCAGTTCGACCGGCCAGGCGAAAAGAGCGGGAAACGTGTGCTGGTCATTGGAGCGGGACCTTCGGGGCTTTCGGCTGCATACCACCTAGCACGAGCGGGACACGGTGTCGTGATCCGCGACGCGGGGCCCTGCGCCGGCGGCATGATGCGCTTCGGCATCCCGAAGTACCGGTTACCGAGGGACGTTCTGGAGGGCGAAGTCGCGCGCATCGCTGCCCTCGGAATTTCAATCGAATTGAATACCAAGGTCAGCAACATCGTCGATTCGATGCAGGGCTTCGACGCGGCGTTCCTCGCCGTCGGCGCGCACATCGGCAAGCGCGCCTACATCCCGGCGGGCAGCTCGGCGCGCATCCTGGACGCCGTCTCGGTGCTGCGCTCGATGGAGGGCGAGGACAAGCCGATGCTCGGGAGGCGCGTCGTGGTCTACGGCGGCGGCAACACCGCGCTCGACGTCGCGCGCACCGCGAGGCGCCTCGGCGCCGAGGAGGCGATCATCGTCTACCGGCGCACGCGCGAGAAGATGCCCGCGCACGACTTCGAGCTCGAGGAGGCCCTCCAGGAGGGCGTTCTCGTGAAATGGCTCTCCACGATCAAGCATGCAGGCGACGCATCCATTACCGTGGAGAAGATGGTGCTCGACGACAAGGGCTTCCCGCAGCCGACGGGCGAGCTCGAGACGCTCGCGGCCGATTCGGTCGTGCTCGCGCTCGGACAGGACGTCGACCTTGGCCTCCTCGACAACGTCCCGGGAATCGACACGAAGGACGGTGTCGTTCACGTCGGCCCCAACATGATGACCGGTCATCCCGGACTCTTCGCCGGCGGCGACATGGTGCCCTCGGAGCGCACCGTCACCGTCGCGGTCGGCCACGGCAAGAAGGCGGCAAGGCACATCGACGCCTGGCTTCGCGGCAAGACTTACGTCAAGGCGGAGGAACACGAAGCTGCCACATTCGACAAGCTCAATACCTGGTACTACTCCGACGCGCCGAAGACGGTGCGTCCGACGCTCGACCTGATCCGCCGCCAGTCGAGCTTCGACGAGGTCCAGGGCAGCCTGGACGAGTCGAATGCGCTGTTCGAGGCGCGGCGCTGCCTCTCGTGCGGCAACTGCTTCGAATGCGACAACTGCTACGGCGTATGCCCCGACAACGCCGTCATCAAGCTCGGGCCGGGCAAGCGCTTCCAGTTCAACTATGATTACTGCAAGGGCTGCGGCCTGTGCGCCGCCGAATGCCCGTGCGGAGCGATCAACATGATGCCGGAAGAGATTTGAGATGAGTGCCTACGTGATCGGCGAGATCGAGGTGACCGACCCGGCGGTGTACGAGGATTACCGCAAGCAGGTCGCGGCGACGGTGCAGAAATACGGCGGCCGGTTCGTCGTGCGCGGCGGCAGGATCGAGCCGCTCGAGGGCGGGTGGTCGCCCAAACGGCTGGTGCTGCTGGAGTTTCCCTCGATGGAGCAGGCGCAGAAGTGGTACCGCTCGAGCGAGTACGCGCCGCTCATCACGCTGCGGCAGCGCGCCTCGCGCGGCAGGCTGGTGCTGGTCGAGGGCGCCTAGCCGAGCCTATCGGCGAGCTCGACGAAGTCGGCCGCGGCGACGTCGACGCAGCTCCAGTCGGGCGCGAGGTTGGTCGTCTGCCCGGGCCCGTGCTCCAGCGGGCGCGCGACGAATGCCGTAGCGAGGCCCTGCGCCTTGGCCGCTTTGAGGTCGGGATTGTGCGCCGCGACCATCATCACCTGCGCCGGCGCGAGGCCGAGCTGGCGGCACGACGTGAGGTAAGCCTCGGGCATGGGCTTGTAGGCGCGCGCGGTCTCGGCGCCGAGGATGCAATCCCACGGCAGGCCGGCGTGCTTCGCCATGTTGACCATCAGCGCGATGTTGCCGTTGGAGCAGGGCGCGATGATGTGGTCGCGCCTCAGCCGCCCAAGCCCTTCGCGCACGTCGGGCCACGGATCGAGGCGGTGCCAGGCTCGGTTCATGTGGTCGACGTCGGCTTCCGACAGGCCCGCGATGCGGTAGCGTCCGAGCAGCTTCACCAGGCTTTCACGGTGGAGCACGTCGAGGATGGTGAAGGCACGCCGCCCCGAGCGCACCTCGTCCATCGAGGGCTGGTAGAGCTTGCGCCATTCGACGGCGAACTCGAGCCAGTCGACGCCTTCGATGCCCATGTGCCGCGCGAACTCCTGCAGGTCGCGGCTCACGCTGGTGCGCCAGTCGGCCACCGTGCCGAAGACGTCGAACAGGCAGGCCTTGATGTCGGAGGGGACCACGGCGTTTCAGCTCCAGGACCCGCTGAGCGCCTGCGCGGGATGCGCGATCGACTGGAAGCGCATCAGCCGCACTGCATTGCGGTCCTTGCGGCTGAGCAGCGGCATCAGGCCGGCTGCCAGGATCGCTTCGGCGGCGCGATCGGCGAGAGCCGCTTCGGCGCAGGCGCCGCGCTGCGCACGCCCGCCGAAGTCGCCCATCACGAGGATGCGCATGGAATCCTCGTCGTCGGGCCGGCGCCGCTTGGGCGCCGTCCCCAGCTCGAACTCGAAGGTTGTACGCCCGGCCATAAAAGCCCCCCTCCCTTGAGGCCATCCTACTCTCGGGGAAAAAAGAAGGGCACCCTGAGGTGCCCTTCTTTGCCTCCTCCTCCTCCCGAAATCCCTACTTCTTGCGGTCCATGGAAGCAGCGTTCTTCTTGTAGTTGGCGACCGCCTTGTCCTGCGCCTTCGTGAGATCCGCCCCCTCCTTCGCCTTGGTGGCGGCCGCTTTGTCGGCTTCGGCCGTCTTTTCGGCATCGCTCTTCGGGGGGGTCGGCGGCAGCTTCGCGTAGGAAGCGACCATCCCGCCGATCAGCATGGCGGCAACCGCACTCAGAATAGCTCTCACGTTTTCTCCTTCATGGCTCTATCTACTCCTCTTTGGGAGCGTGGGGTGCTCCGGCCGGAACCGCCCCGCCGCCGGCGGGCTGGCGGGCCGAGGACTTCATCTCCTCGTACCAGTACTGGTGGTGCTCCTTTGCCCAGGTCTCGTCGACGTAGCCCGAGCGCATGGCCTGGTAGGAGCCTTCCAGCCCGATCGTGCCGAGATACATGTGGCCGAACGAGATCGAGATGTAGAGCAGCGCCGCGCACGCGTGCCAGATCCACGCCTCCTGCATCACGGCGCGCGTCTGGTCGAAGTTGGGGAAGAGCAGGATGAGCCCGCTCCAGGTGACGATGATGCTGAGCACGACCACGCCGCCCCAGAACCAGATCTTCTCGCCGCCGTTGAATTTGCCAGAGGGAACGTGCTTGCCCTTCGCCATCACCGCGAACGCGTTCAGCAGGAACTTCAGGTCATAGGCCTTGGGCAGGTTGTAGCGCACGTACAGCACGATCATGGCCGCGACCGAAACGATGAAGATCGGGGCGACGAAATTGTGCAGGTTCTTCGACAGCGCGGTGAGCCAGGCGAAGAGCGTGTAGCCGATGACCGGCAGGAGCACGTGCTTGCCGAAAAGCATGATCAGGCCCGACAGGCCGAGGATGCAGAAGCTGATGGCGACCGACCAGTGCACTACCTGGTCGGCCCGCGTAAAGCGCTGGATCAGCCGCCCGGTCGGCCGGTCGTGCAGCTTCACCGCCCCGAAGATCGAGTAGAAACCGAGGATCGCGGCCGCGATCAGCACGACCAGCAGGCCGCCGTAGAACGTCACCGGGCCGTTGCGGATGCGCCGCCACGTGTCCCCCTGGGACTGGATCAGCACGCCGGTCTCGCGGCCCTTGATGCTGGTGTAGTTCTCCTGGCCGCTGCGAACGTCGCGCCACACCGGGGCGTTGTTGCCCGGCTGAGTGGCCTGGCGCTTCTGCTGCTCCTGCACGTTCGATGGCTCCGGCGCGGCAGGCTGCGAGGCCGGCTGCGCGGAAGCAAGACCTGCGCAGAGCGAAAGCGCCACGACCAGGCAAAGCCTGGAAAGAATCGACATCCAACCTCCTACGCTTTTTTGAACGGACGCCTTACTGACCGATCCGTTGGTACTCGTTCTGGGTGAGCTGCCGGTTCTTGATCTGCTCTTCCCAGCTCGTGCGATCCCCCTTGTTCCACTTGCCGCCGCGCAGCTCCGCCAGCGGCGGATCGTTGTCCCACGGCCGCCCGTCGGGCTTGCCCTGGTACTTGCCCTGCTTGTAGACCACCACCTGCGATTTCTCGCCGCAGGCGCTTACCCCCGCGGCAAGAAAAGCGGCGGCCGCTACCGAGAGTAGCAACCTCATGACTTCGTCGCCGGTTGCGCCGGCATTTGCGCGGGCGGCTTGGCCCCCGGAGCGCCCGGGCCGTACGCGGTGCCCCAGCCCCAGACCTCGGAGCCCTTGCCCCGCCGCAGCACGCGTGCGCGGTAGATATCGGCGATCACGTCGCCGTCGCCGCCGAGCAGCGCCTTGGTGGAGCACATCTCGGCGCAGGCCGGGAGCTTGCCCTCGGAGAGGCGGTTGCGGCCGTACTTCTGGAACTCGACCTCGCTCCGGTCGGGCTCGGGGCCGCCGGCGCAGAACGTGCACTTGTCCATCTTGCCGCGCAGGCCGAATGCCCCCGCCTGCGGGAACTGCGGCGCGCCGAACGGGCACGCGTAGAAGCAGTAGCCGCAGCCGATGCACAGGTCCTTGTCGTGCAGCACCACGCCGTCGTCGGTCTTGTAGAAGCAGTCGACCGGGCACACCGCCATGCAAGGCGCATCCGAGCAGTGCATGCAGGCGACCGAGATCGACTTCTCGGCGCCGACCACGCCGTCGTTGATGGTGACGACGCGGCGGCGATTCACGCCCCAGGGCACTTCGTTCTCGTTCTTGCACGCGGTTACGCAGCCGTTGCACTCGATGCAGCGCTCGGCGTCACACAGAAATTTCATTCTCGCCATGGCTATCCCCTTATGCCTTCGCGACCTGGCAAAGCGTCGTCTTGGATTCCTGCATCATCGTGACCCGGTCGTAGCCGTAGGTCGTGGCCGTGTTCACCGCCTCGCCGCGCACGATCGGCGCGGCCCCCTCCGGGTAATAGGGCAGCATGTCCTCGCCCTGCCACCAGCCGGAGAAGTGGAACGGGATGAAGCAGGTGTCGGGACCCACGCGCTCGGTGACCATCGCCTTCACCCGGATGCGGACGTTGCCGCCACCCGCATTCTTGCCCGGCGTGCTCACCCAGACGTACTCGCCGTCGCGGATGCCGCGGTCGGCCGCCGCCTTGGGATGGATCTCGACGAAGTTGTCCTGCTGCAGCTCGGCGAGCCACGGGTTGGAGCGCGTCTCCTCGCCGCCGCCTTCGTACTCGACCAGCCGGCCGCTCGTCAGGATGAGCGGGAAGCTCTTCGCCACGTTGTCCTTCAGCGCCTGCTGCTGCACCGACTTGAAGAGCGTCGGCAAGCGCCAGAACACCTTCACGTCGTCGTGGGTCGGATACTTCTCGACCAGGTCCGGACGCGGGCTGAAGAGCGCCTCGCGGTGCTGCGGGATGGCGTCGGGGAAGTTCCACACCACCGCGCGCGCCTTGGCGTTGCCGAAGGGGTGGCAGCCGTGCTTCATCGCCACGCGCTGAATGCCTCCGGAGGTGTCGTTCGCCCAGGTCTTGCCCTCGGCCTCCTTCTTTTCGGCGTCGTTGAGCTCGTCCCACCAGCCCAGCTTCTTCAGCAGCACGTGGTCGAACTGCGGATAGCCGGTAGTGATCTCGCCGCCCTTCGGATACGAGCCGTCCTCGGCGAGCAGGTTCACGCCGTCGCGCTCGATGCCGAACAGCGCCCTGAAGCAGCCGCCGCCGTCCATGACGTGCTTGGAGGGGTCGTACAGGTTCGGCGAGCCCGGATGCTTGATCTCGGCCTTGCCGTAGCAGGGCCACGGCAGGCCGTAGTAGTCGCCGGTGAGGTCGTAGCCGGTCTTCGCGTCCTTGCCGCCGCGCGCGCGCAGCGTCTTCACGTCGAAGACGTGCATGTTTCTCATGTGCGCCTGCAGCCGCTCGGGCGACTGGCCGGTGTAGCCGATGGTCCAGCAGCCGGCGTTGATCTCGTTTCTCAGGACGTCTTCCATCGACGGCTCCTCGCCGCCCTTGCCCTTGACGAGGCGCAACTGCTGCTTGCCGTCCTTCTTGCCGACGAACTGGTCGCCGAAGCCGAGCTTCTGCGCGAGCTGGTACATCACCATGTGGTCGGTGCGCGACTCGAACAGCGGGTCGATCACCTTCTCGCGCCACTGCAGCGAGCGGTTGGAGCAGGTCGCCGAGCCCTCGGTCTCGAACTGCGTGGCGATCGGCAGAAGGTAGGCGCCGTCCTTGCGCACCTTGGCGAACATCGCCGCACTGGCCGACGGATACGGATCGAGCACCACCATGAGGTCGAGCTTCTTCATCGCCTCGATCATCTCGGAGCCGCGCGTCTGCGAGTTCGGCGCATGGCCCCAGAAGAAGAGCATGCGCAGGTTCGGGTCCTGGTCGATGGCGTCGTTCTTCTCCATCACGCCGTCGATCCAGCGCGACACCGTCATGCCGGGCTTCGCCATCATCGCCTCGGAGGCGTACTGCTTCTTCAGCCAGTCGAGGTCGACGTTCCACACGCGCGCCCAATGCGTCCAGGAGCCCGGCACCGCCACCGGGTAATAGCCCGGCAGCGTGTCGGGGTTCGGGCCGACGTCGGTGGCGCCCTGCACGTTGTCGTGGCCGCGATAGATGTTGCACCCGCCGCCCGAGCGGCCGACGTTGCCGAGCGCGAGCATCAGGATGTTCGACGCGCGCACGATCGCATTGGCGTTGGTGTGCTGGGTCTGCCCCATCGCCCAGATGATGAAACCGGGCCGGTTCTCGGCGAGGATCTTGGCAACCTGGTAGACCTGGTCCTCGGGCACGCCGGTGACTTCGGTCACCTTGTCCGGCGTCCACTTGGCCATCACTTCCTTCTTCACCTCGTCCATGCCGTAGACGCGGTCATGGATGTACTTCTTGTCCTCCCAGCCGTTCTTGAACACGTGGTGCAGCACGCCGAAGATGAAGGCGACGTCGCTGCCGGAGCGGTGGCGAACGAAGAGATCGGCCTTGGCGGCGGTGCGCGTGTAGCGCGGATCGACCACGATCACCTTGGCGCCGTTTTCCTTGGCGTGCAGCGTGTGCAGCATCGACACCGGGTGCGCCTCGGCGGCGTTCGAGCCGAGGAACATGAGCGACTTCGAGTTCTGCTCGTCGTTGTAGGAGTTGGTCATCGCGCCGTAGCCCCAGGTCTGGGCCACGCCCGCGACCGTGGTGCTGTGGCAGATGCGCGCCTGGTGGTCGGTGTTGTTGGTGCCCCAGAGGCGCGCCCACTTGCACAGCAGCTCGGACTGCTCGTTGTTGTGCTTGGAGGAGCCGACGATGAAGAGCGAGTCGGGTCCGCTCTCCTTGCGGATCGCGAGCATCTTGGCCGAGATCTCGTCGTAGGCCTGGTCCCAGGTGAGGCGCTTCCACTTGCCGCCCTCGAGCTTCATCGGGTACTTCAGGCGGTGCGAGTCGTGCGTGATGCCGTGCTCGCGCACCGAGGCGCCCTTCGCGCAGTGGGCGCCGAGGTTGATCGGCGAGTCGAACACCGGCTCCTGGCGCACCCAGACGCCGTTCACCACCACCGCGTCGATGGCGCAGCCCACCGAGCAGTGCGTACACACGGTGCGCTTCACTTCGGCCTTGCCGTCCTCGGCCTTGGCTTGCGCTTCGCCGATCATGCTGAACGGCAGCTGCGAGGCCACCGCGCCGGCGCCGAGCGTGATCCCGGAGCGCTTCAGGAAGGCGCGACGATCCACGGTTTTCACAGGACTGATCGAACGGGAAAGCCGAGGCTGGCCAACCGCATGGCCAGTTGCTTTGCGGGTCAGCAGCATGGAGCGCTCCTAAACCTTGGTGGTGCGGTAGTAGTTGTTGACGTGCTCGCTGGCGTGATAGCCGCGCGTGTCACGCTTGCTCTTGTCGGTCGGCTGGGGGGCGGAAGAATTCTTCGCCACGATCGCTGCCGCGGTGGCGACGCCGCCAGCACTCGCGGCGAGAAGAAAATTACGGCGGGAAAGTCGCTTCGCGCGCTCGCTCATGCGCAGCCTCCGTTAGATTAGTTATGCACCGGCCTGCATATGAATACCGCACGATTCTAGAGCATTTCAAAGGCGCTCTGCTCCAGGTCGAAGAAGGCTTTCGCGAATCGGGAGACGGTCTTGTAGAAGGACAAGCTCGGCTCGGCTTCTATTGCGTCGCACAACGGGCCCGCGGTGCGGCCGAGCCAGCGCCTGAAGAAGGCGCCTTGCACTTCGAGGTCGCGCTTTTGCACGGCGATGAGGTGGCGCATCACGTCGCAGAGCGCCGCGATGTGGTCTTCGGGCTCGCTCGCCCCCTCCCGGCGCGCGAGTCCCAGGGCCGCGAGCTCCCCGCGCAGCTCGGCGAGCGGCGCCTCGGTCGAGTAGCGAATGGAATAAGCGCACGTGTACAGTGTGACCGGCGCCTTGCCGGTACCGACGAACGCCGTGTCGTACTCGTCGCGCACCGCTTCCTTATCGGCCTGTCCTGCGGCGAGGCAAAGCCGCTCCCACGCCGGGCCGATCTCACCGTCCTCGGCATCCATTCCCGACGCACCGGCAAGGGTTTCGAGCAGCTGAGCATCCGGCGGACCGTAGAACAGGCGCGCCAGGAGGCCGTACATGTTCGCCCGCGCCACCTCTTCCGGCGGAAGGCTTAAGACAAAATTAAGGGGCTGCGCGCCGCTCACCGCTTCGGGTAGTCGAAGATGCTTGCTTCGCCGCTGTTTTCCATCATGTCGACGACCCGGCAGTCGCCGCACATTTGCAGCCGTCGGGTGCTGCCGGCGAACATCGAGTGGCCCGAGAGCTTGCCGAGCATGTTCTCGACCATCTGGCGGGTACCGAACGGCTTGCCGCAGCGCACGCAGTGGAACGGCTGCGCCTCGTTCAGGGTCACGGCCTCCTTCGCCTGAGGTCCGAGGAGCAGGCGCGGCACGAGCCGGATCGCGTCCTCGGGGCAGGTGTCGGCGCACAGGCCGCACTGCACGCAGTTCCTTTCGATGAAGCGCAGGCTCGGGGTCTCGGGCGAATCGAGGAGCGCCGCCTCGGGACACGCACCGATGCAGGCCTTGCACAGGGTGCACGCGGTCTTGTTGACCGCGAGCGTGCCGAAGGGCGCTCCGGCGGCGAGCTTGATCTCCTGCACCTTGCGGTCCTTCGCCAGGTGCTCCAGCGCGAAGTCGAGCGTCGTGCGCTTGTCAGGTGACAGGTTGAAGCCGGCGGCCTTCTCGACGGCGCCCGCCGGCTTCAGGGCCCAGACGTCCTCCAGGTCCGTAACGAGGCGGAAATGGGTCCCGCCGTAGCCCAGGCCATGCAGGATGGACTGGGCATACCCCATTTGCCTCTGCAGCGCCGCCGTGTAGCCCTCGGCGACCTTCTCGGTCGCGAGCACCAGGACCTGGCTCGCGCCATAGGCGAGCGCGCCCAGCATCAGGTCGATGCCGATCGAGGCGACATGGAAACACTCGATGGGAATGACTCTCGCCGGAAGCCCTTTGCCCCGGCGGCCAAGATCTAGAACCTTTGCCCGCCCTTGGTTGGCATCGTGGAACAGGATGCACGCGTCGCGTCCGCCAGCTTCGCGGTAGGTCGAGAGCGCCGCCTTGAGGCGCATGCCCATCTCGGGCACTGCAGGGTACGCATAAGACATGGCACCCGAGGGGCACACGGTGGCGCAACCGCCGCACCCGGCGCAGAGATGCGGCTCGACCCGCACATGGTCGCCGTCGGCGCGGATGGCGCCGCTCGAGCACACGTCGAGGCACTGGTTGCAGCCCTCACGGCCGGACCGGCTGTGCGCGCAGATCTTCGACTTGTAGGCGAAAAAGCGCGGCTTCTCGAATTCACCGACCAGCGCGGTGAGCTTCTGGGCCGCGAGCGCCTGCTCGAGCGGGTCGTCGCCCGGCGCGAAATAGCCCTGCGGCAGCTGGTGGGTGCGCAGAAGCGGCTCGCGCGAAAGGTCGAGCACGAGATCGAACTGCTCTTTCCTTTGGTTCTCCAGACGGGAAAAATCGATGGCGCCGATGTCGCCGCAGGCCGCGACGCAATCGCGGTGCGCCTTGCACTTCGCGGCGTCGACCTGGTAGCCGAAGTCGATCGCGCCTTCGGGACAGGCGCGAATGCAGGCGTTGCAGCGGGTGCAAACCTCGAGATCGATCGGGTTCTCCTGGCGCCACTCGACCTCGAAGGCCCCGAGCCAGCCCGACAGCGCGGTGACTTTTCCGGACCAGAGCGGGAAGGCACGCTCGTGCGGCAGCTCGCCCTTCCCGGTGATCAATACATTTACGGAGAGCGTCTCGGAGAGGCGCTGCGCCCAGTCGAGGGCGGCCTCGGCCGGGCCGACGATGAGCACCTCGCCGTCGGATTTGAACTGCACCGCCGGCGCCGGCCGCGGATCGGGCAGCGCGGCCATGGCGAGGAGCGCCGCCATCTTCGGCGTCGCCGCCTTCCCCTCGGCCGACCAGCCCGCGTGCTCGCGCAGATTGACGAAGCGAACCTTGGCGTTGGACCCCGCGGCCAGCTCGCCGAAGAGCGGCGCCTCCTGCGTGCAGCCGACCACCACCTCGTCGGCCTGGCCGAGCGCGGCCTGGAAGGCGCCCGCGTCCTTGCGGCAGAGCTGGTGATGGAGCGAGAGCGGCGCGCCTGCTTTCAGCGCGGCGCCGAGCGCGGCGGCGTCGATCGCCACCGTGCGGTTGCAGCTGCAAACCTTAAGCGTCTTTCCTTCCACCGTCGTCGTTTTCCGGCTGGTCCTCTGATGGCGTCGCGCCGTCCTGCGTTCCCGCGACCTGTCGATCCTCTTTCTTCTTCTCGTCCTTCTCGTCCTTGTCGAAGAGAAGGGTGCGCGCCTGATTGAGCGTCGCCAGCATCTCTTCCGAGATCGGCTCGCCGACGGTCCAGTCCCCCGAATACGGCTCGAACGGGTCGGGCACATTGAAGTGGGGATCCCTGAAGAGCTTCTTCAGCGCGGCGCGGCGCAGCGCGTCCTCGACCTTAGGATGCATGAAGCCGGTGAAGTCCGACTCCGGCGTGAGCTTGTCCACCGGCGGCAGGACCGGCACCGGAGCTTCCTCGGTTTTTGCAGGGACTTCCTTTTGGCCGGGATCCTTCGACTCGTTCTTGAGGCGGGACCAGCGGCTGAGGAACTTCTCCTTCTCTTCCGCCATGGTCACACCCGGTCCTTCGGATGCTTGAACGAGCGCGGCTTGATGCGCTTCGTCGGCTGGGGCCGGTAGTTGTTCTCGACGTAGTCGCCGACCCAGGCAAAGATCTCCGGCGGCATGCCGACGCGGTCCACCGAGTGGCCGCCGTCGAGCCAGCGCCCGGCCTCCTCCGAGCTCACGGTCACGTCGAGAGGCAGGCCTCGGTTCTCATCCATCCGCCACAGGACGAACACGCTCGGCGCGGGTCCTGAAACGTTGAGGTAATAGCCCTCGGCCTCGTCGCGGTGAAGCTGCAGCGTGAATCCGGGATGCAGCCACTGCGCGAGACCGGGCTCGTCCAGGAGTTGCCGCGGCTCGCCGCGCTCGTCGCTCGCGAGCACGCCCCAGGGCTCCCACACGCAGTCGACCCAGCGGTTCTGCACCGCTCGGCGCTGCATGACGACGGCCACTGGGAAGTTAGGCTTGTTCAATAGGCTTGCTCGCTAGGCTTGCTCACTAATCCTCCAGTGTAAGCCATCCGGCAGGGGCGGCATGGGCTTTGCACTCTCTCCGTGCCATCCAAATTAATCAAGGAGACTACGTCATGCGTCTGCAGATCATCGTTCTGGCCGCCGCGCTTGCGCTGGCTGCCGGATGCAACAAGGGCTCCGACCAGGCAAAACCTGCTGCGAGTACGGATAAGGCACCGTCGCCGGCGCAGGCCAATACCCCGACACCATCCGCGAGCACGGGTCAGAGCGCCTCGCCGGAAGAGAAGAAGGACGGCGCCAATCCCGTCCAGGGTCAGGTCGACCCGAAGGACGCACAGCAGCATCGCGACTTCCAGCAGAAGGGTGACGCCGCGGGGCCGAAGGGGCCCGATACCGAGCCCAAGCAGGGCAAGTAATGGGAGACTGAGCGGGATCCGAAGCAGCGCTGCTGTATGATCTTCCAGCTATATACCCATGCCGTCGAAGGTCATTCCCATCGTTGCCGGCGCATCGGCCCGGCGCCCGGCACCCGCTTTCCACGGCGGCCAGCTCGCGGACACGCTGGGCAGGCCGATGCGCGACCTGCGCATCTCGGTCACCGACCGCTGCAACTTCCGCTGCGTCTACTGCATGCCGCGGGAGGTGTTCGACGCCGGCCATGAATTCCTCCCGCACAGCGCCATCCTCTCGTTCGAGGAGATCGCGCGTCTTGCGCGCGTCTTCGCCGGCCTCGGCGTAAAAAAGATCCGCCTCACCGGCGGCGAACCGCTGGTGCGCAAGCAGCTTCATCGCCTGGTCGCGATGCTGAGCGAGCTGCCGGTGGAGCTCACCCTCACCACCAACGGCTCCTTGCTCGCGAGGAACGCCGCCGCGCTCAAGGCGGCCGGTCTTCACCGCGTCACCGTCAGCCTCGACTCGCTCGACGACGCGACCTTCCGCGCGATGAACGACGCCGACTTCCCGGTGGCCAAGGTGATCGAGGGCATCGACGCCGCTGCCGCCGCGGGGCTCGCGCCGGTGAAGATCAACATGGTGGTGAAGCGCGGCACGAACGACCACGACGTCGTGGCGATGGCGCGGCGCTGGCGCGGCACCGGCCACACCATCCGCTTCATCGAGTACATGGACGTCGGCTCGACCAACGGCTGGCGGATGGACGACGTGGTGCCTTCCGCCGAGGTCGTGAAGCGCATCAACCACGTCTGGCCGCTCGAGCCGATCGGCGCCAACTACGCCGGCGAGGTCGCCGAGCGCTGGCGCTACCGCGACGGCGCAGGCGAGATCGGCGTCATCTCCTCGGTGACGCAGGCGTTCTGCTCGAGCTGCAACCGCATGCGCCTTTCGACCGAGGGCAGCCTCTACACCTGCCTCTTCGGTCAGTCCGGGCACGACTTGAAATCGCTCATCCGGTCAGGGGCGAGCGACGACGAGATCCGTAACGAAATTGCCGCGGTATGGCAGGCGCGCACGGATCGTTACTCCGAGATCAGAACTTCCCGGACTTCTTCTCTCAAAAAAGTCGAGATGTCCTACATCGGTGGCTAAGCCGAAGCTCACCGACGCGGCGAAGCCGGCCACGTTCGAGGTCGAGGCCTACAACGAGCGCGGCGAGATGGTGCCGACCGCGGTCGCCGGCGAGCATCCGCTGACGCTCTACCTCGACAAGCGCGAGATCGTCACGCTGATGACGCTCGGCCACGCGCCCGAGGCGCTCGCCATCGGCTACCTGCGCAACCAGCGCCTCGCCGACTCGATCGACGACATCGCCGCGGTCCAGGTCGACTGGGAAACCGAATCGGTCGCCGTGACGACCCGAAAAAAGCGCGATCTGACTTCCCGGCTGGCGAAGAAGACCGTGACCACCGGCTGCGGCCAGGGCACGGTCTTCGGCGACCTGATGGAAGAAATCGACCGGGTTCACCTTCGAAAAGATATTTTTCTCGAGGATGCGAACCTCTTCATCCTCCTCGAGAAAGTTCGCAAGCACGAGACGATCTACAAGCAGGCGGGCGCGGTGCACGGCTGCGCGCTCGCCACCACCGCGGGCGAGATCCTGATGTTCGTGGAGGACGTCGGCCGGCACAACGCCGTGGACGCGATCGCCGGCTTCATGTGGCTCGACGGCCTCGACGGCTCGGACAAGGTGTTCTACACCACCGGGCGCCTCACCTCCGAGATGGTGATCAAGTGCGCCCAGATGCGCATCCCGTTCCTGGTGTCGCGCTCGGGGCTCACGCAGATGGGGCACGCCATCGCGCAGCGGGTCGGAATCACGATGCTAGGCCGCGCGAGCGGCCGGCACTACCTGGCCTTCACGGGCAAGGAACGGCTGGTGCGCACTACGCCCCAGCCGACCGCGCTCGCCTGAGCGCCCTGACGGGGGCTTACTCTATTTGCAGCGCAGGTTGCCCTGCTCGAGGACGATAGGCTTCGAGCAGTCCTGCTCCGCGATCTTGCGCTTCTCGTCCAGCGGCGGCACCAGGGATGCCCTCGCCATCGCCGCCGAGCTGCCGTAGATCTCATCGAGCGTGCCGCCGCTCTGGTATCTCATCGGCAGCTTCGGGCTGCCGAATGCCTCGCTGAACGACCCCGGGTTGCGCGACGAGGAAACGGAGTAGGGATCGCCCGTATACATGCTGCTCGTGCTGGAACACGCGGCGAGCGCGGCGAACGCGAGCGGGGCAGAAACAAGACGCCAGGCCATTGGCTCTCCCCGAAGGGATTTGGAGAGGGACAGACTACGTCTAGCGTCCGAGCGTGTCCATAGGCTGCGGCGCGATCCCCAGGCGGGCCATGAGCCCCCGGTCTGCGGCCGCCTCGGGGTTGCCCGTGGTGAGGAGTTTCTCGCCATAGAAGATCGAGTTCGCCCCCGCGAAGAAGCAAAGCGCCTGGATCCCCTCGCCCAGTTCCTGGCGCCCGGCTGACAGCCGCACGTAGCTCTTCGGCATGGCGATGCGGGCGGCGGCGATGGTGCGCACGAACTCGAAAGGATCGAGCGGCGCCGTGCCGTGGAGCGGCGTGCCTTCTACCTGCACCAGGTTGTTGATCGGCACCGACTCCGGCGGCGGCACGAGGCTCGCGAGCTGGGCGATCAGGCCGGCGCGCTGGCGCCGGTTCTCGCCCATACCGACAATGCCGCCGCAGCAGACCCGCAGCCCCGCGCGCCGCACCCGCTCGAGGGTGTCTAGGCGATCCTGATAGTCGCGCGTGGTGATGATCCTGCCGTAGAACTCCGGCGCGGTATCGAGGTTGTGGTTGTAGTAGTCGAGGCCGGCGCGCTTGAGCGCCTCGGCCTGCCCTTCCTTGAGGAGGCCGAGCGTGGCACAGGTTTCCAAACCCATTTCATGAACTGCAGAGACGAGCGGCAGCACCTGCTTGAGGTCGCGCTCCTTCGGCCCGCGCCACGCCGCGCCCATGCAGAAGCGCGTCGCGCCGTTCGCCCTGGCAGCCTGCGCCGCGGCGATCACCACGTCGGCAGTGAGCAGCGGCTCGTCCTCCACGCCGGTGTGGTAGCGCTTCGCCTGCGGGCAGTACTGGCAATCCTCGGGACAGCCCCCGGTCTTGACCGAGAGCAGCGTCGAAAGCTGCACCGTGTTCGGGTCGAAGTTCTCGCGGTGCACCTTGTGCGCACGGTAGAGCAGGTCGTTGAACGGAGCCTCCAGGACCTCGAGGACCGAGTCCGGGGTCCAGCTCATGCGGCGAGGGTCTGGGCGGCGATCGCGCGGCGCGACGGGAAGAACAGCGCCGAAACGAACACGGCGCCCGCGAGCGCCGCGAGCACCATGAAGACGTTGCGGAAGCCGCCCTCGGTGCGGTGCAGGAGCGCGATCATCGGCACGGCCACCGAGGCGACGCCGAGGGAGATGACATACCTTACGGAGAGCACTCGCGCGCGGTATTCGTCGGCGACGTATTTGCCGACGATGCCGTCGTTCAGCGGAATCTGGCCGAAGATCGCCATCATCATGAGGAGCGCCACCACGAGCATCGGCCAGCCGTCCAGCGTCGCGGCCGCGGCGAGCAGCGGGATCTGCACCACCCCGACCCCCATCATCAGGTGCTTCATGTCGAAGCGGCTCATCAGCGTGCCCATCAGCACCTGCGCGAACGCGGCCACCGAGTAGACGAAGGCGACGAGCGCACCGATGCCGACGTTGGTCTGCGTGAGCGCGCGCAGGCGCTCGTCGAAGATCTTCGGCATCGCCACGGTGGTGGAGTTGAAGATGACGCCGCCGCAGGCCGTGGCGACGAGCAGGATCACGAAGATCTGCGCCATGGTGCGGGCGTCGAGGTGCAGGCCGATGGTCTTCGACTTCTTCGCTACCGGGCCGGGGTCGGGCACCAGCAGCAGGAACCCCACGCCGGCCGCGATCGCGGCGAGGCCGGGAACGAAGAACGCGGTGCGCCAGCCCCACACGTCCATCAGCGCGCCCGAGACGATCGCCGCGAAGGCGAGCCCGAGGTTGCCCCACAGGCCGTTCCAGCCGAGCGCCATGCCGAGGTTCTTGGGCGCGGCGACCAGCATCGCGATGCCCACCGGGTGGTAGATCGCGGCGAACATCCCCGTGAGCGTGAGGCCCGCGGCGATCTGCCACGGCGAGGCGGCGAAGCCGGTGAGGAAAAGCGACGCGCCGATGCCGAAGAAGAACACCGCGATCATCTTGTAGCGGCTCCAGTGGTCGGCGAGCCAGCCGGCCGGAATGGCGAACGCGCCGAAGGCGATGAACCCGCCGAGCGCCAGGGGCAGCAGCTCGGAATACGGCCGGTCCCACTCGCGCGCGAGCGCCAGCACCACCGTCGGGAAAACCAGCATGACGAGATGGTCGAGCAGGTGCCCGAGATTGATGAACGGTACCAACCAGGTCTTGGGTCGCACGCGGTGCTCCGGATCGCTCATGGGACGAAGCTTACCCCGTAAAATCGACGCTCATGAGCGCTGTTTCAGGCGTGGTGCTCGCCGGCGGCCAGGGGCGCCGCATGGGCGGCGTCGACAAGGGTCTGCAGCCGCTGCGCGGCAAGCCGATGGCGCAGTGGGCGCTCGAGCGCCTCGCGCCGCAGGTCGACGAAATCCTGATCAACTGCAACCAGAACCTCGACGCGTACGCGCGGTTCGGCTACCGCCTGGTGCCCGACGAGATCGGCGGCTTCGCCGGTCCGCTCGCCGGCCTGCACGCGAGCCTCAAGGCCGCCGCGCATCCTCTCGTGGTGACCGTTCCTTGCGACTCGCCGTTCCTGCCATCCGATCTGGTTTCGCGACTGAAACAACACTTGAAGGGGAAAGACCTCGCGGTCGCCAAGACGGGAGACCAGCCGCACCCGGTGTTCTCGCTCGTGCGCAAGGACGTGCTCGACAATCTCGAAGCGTTCCTGCGCTCGGGCGGCCGCAAGATCGACGCCTGGTACGCGTCGCTCGCCACCGTGGAAGTGAGCTTCGACGATGAGGCCGACGCCTTCCGCAACATCAACACGCTGGAGGAGCTGGGCAAGGCATGACCAGCATCCTCCAGACCGTCAGCTGCCTCGACGACTACGACCCGGATGCGCTGCGCGTCGACAAGGCGAACGAGGCGGTCCGCGCCTGCCTTTCGCCGATCACGGCGAGTGAAAGCGTTGCGATTCGACAGGCGCTGGGACGAGTGCTCGCGCAGGACATCGTGCCGTCGATCAACGTGCCGGCGCACGACAACTCGGCGATGGACGGCTACGCGCTGCGCTTTTCCGACCTCCAGCCCGGCGAGACCGCGCTCGCCGAGGTCGGCGCGGCCTTGGCGGGCCGGGTCTTCGAGGGGAAGGTCGGCGCGGGCGAATGCGTGCGCATCATGACCGGCGCGGTGATGCCCGCCGGCACCGATACGGTCGTGATCCAGGAGCTCGTCCGCCGGGACGGAAACCGGGTCGTGATTCCACCCGGACAGAAGCAGGCGCAGAACGTGCGCTATGCAGGCGAGGATCTCAAGGCCGGCGTTGCCGTTTTGCGTTCCGGAAAACACATTGGGCCGGCGGATCTGGGGCTGATTGCATCGCTGGGACTCGGCGAAGTCACGGTCAAGCGCAAGCTGAAGGTCGCCTTTTTCGCCACCGGCGACGAGCTTGCCTCGATCGGCGCCCCGCTCAAGGAGGGCGAGGTCTACGACTCAAACCGCTACACGCTGCACGGCATGCTCTCGCGCCTCGGCGTCGAGCTGAACGACCTCGGCGTGGTACGCGACGATCCCAAGCTTCTCGAGCAGGCATTTCGCAGGGCTTCGGCGTCGAGCGATGTCGTCATCACGACCGGCGGCGTGTCGGTCGGCGAAGCCGACTTCACGCGCGAGCTCATGGCGAAGCTCGGCGAGGTGCTGTTCTGGAAGATCGCCATGCGGCCCGGCCGGCCGATGGCGTTCGGCCGCATCGGCAACGCGTTCCTCTTCGGCCTCCCCGGCAATCCGGTGGCGGTGATGGTGACCTTCTACCAGTTCGTGCGCGATGCGCTGCTGCACCTCTCGGGTCGCAGCGACGACTACGCGATTCCCCTGTTGAAAGCAAAGGCCGCGGCGCCGCTGCGCAAAGTGCCGGGACGCACCGAATATCAGCGCGGCGTCCTGTTCCGCGAGGACGGCGAATGGAGGGTGCGCACCACCGGCCAGCAGGGCTCCGGCGTGCTGCGCTCCATGTCGGAAGCGAACTGCTTCATCGTCCTCGAGCACGCGCGCGGCAAGGTGGACGCAGGCGAGCTGGTGCAGGTGCAGCTTTTCGAAGGGCTGGTCTAGGCCTTAGAGCGCGCGCTCCAGCTCGACGATCTCCAGAGCAGCGTTAGCCCCGCATAGCCCGCGAGCGCGCCCGCGGCTGCCGCGATCCATGGATTCATGCCGCCTTAGCCTCGGAAACCAACGCGCGATATTTCGGCGTCAGATGCCGGTGGCATAGCCAAAGCACGCGCGCCGGCATTGCCGAAAATCGCCACCCTCCTCACTTGCGGTGAGATGAAACATAGCGATACACGCTCGTATCGCGGACCGCAAAGCCGACCTTCTCGTACAGCCGGTGCGCGGCCTCCCGGGAGCGGCGCGAGGTGAGATCGATCGTGCGAGCGCCTCGCGCCTGGGCGATGCGCACGGCTTCCTCGGTCAGAGCCTCGCCGACGCCGCGCCCGCGCGCCCCCGAATCCACCACGACGTCCTCGATCCATGCGCGCAGCGCGGTCGGGATGCGGAACATCACCAGCGTGAGCGCGCCGACGATACGCGCGCCGTCCGAGCCGTCGCGCGCCAGCAGAACCGTGTTGGACGGCGCCGAAATGATCTCCGACAGCACCTGCCGGTCGGGCGGCGAGGCGCTGGTCGAGAGCTGTGGAATCAGCCGGCGAAACGCCTCCACCACCTCGTCGGTGGCTTGCGTGGCGATCGATACTTCGATCCCGGCGGCGGCGCCCGTCATGCCGGCGCCTTCACATCGCCATCACGCGCGCGAGCTCGAGGAGCTCCGCGTTCGCCGGACGCGTCCGGCCCGCGACCTCGCCGAGCGGCGTGGCCGCGATCTCGCTGCACAAGCTGCCGACCAGCACGCCGCTCTCGCCGCGCGCGAGGCACTCCACTGCGGCGTCCCCGAGGCGCGTCGCGAGGACGCGGTCGGCGGCGCCCGGCGTGCCGCCGCGCACCACGTGGCCGAGGCGCGTGACGCGCAGGTCGAAGCCGATCGAATCGCCCTGCGCCTCGTAGTACTGCATGAGCTCGCGCACGCCGCAGCGCGCGCCCTCGGCGATCACCACGAGCGCATGGGTCTTGCCCCGCCGGTGGGCCGCGCGCAGGCGCTCGGCCACCTGCGCGGGCGCGATCTCCTGCTCGGGAAGCGCGATCACCTCGGCGCCGCCGGCGATGCCGGCCATGAGCGCGATGTAGCCGCAGTCGCGCCCCATCGTCTCCACCGCGAAGGCGCGCTGGTGCGACGAGGCGGTGGTGCGCAGCCGGTCGATCGCCTCGAGCGTGATGTTGACCGCCGTGTCCGCGCCGATGCTGACGTCCGTGCCGTACAGGTCGTTGTCGATGGTGGAGGCGACGCCCACCACCGAGAAGCCCTCTTGCGCAAGCGCGCTCGAGCCGGTCTGCGAGCCGTTGCCGCCGATGACGACCAGCGCGTCGATGCCGCGCGCGGCGAGATTCGCGAGTGCCCGCGCGCGTCCCTGGACTTCCCTGAACTCGGGGCTGCGCGCGCTGCCGAGGACCGTGCCGCCGTGCTGGATGATCCCGCCGACGTCGCGCGCCGCCAGCCGCTCCAGGGCGCCCGACACCAGCCCGGCGAAGCCGTTGCGCACGCCGAACACCTCCCAGCTTTTGGCCAGCGCGGCGCGGGTCACCGCGCGCACTGCCGCATTCATTCCGGGAGCGTCGCCGCCGCTCGTCAGGACTGCAATTTTTTTCAAGCCGGACATTCTAAAGCTCGATGGCCAAATCACTGAAGCAACTGCGCGAGGAAGCGCGCGGCTGCCAGGCTTGCCCGTTATGGGCGAACGCGACCCAGACGGTCTTCGGCGCCGGCGAGCCTCATGCAAGAGTCATGCTGGTCGGCGAGCAGCCGGGCGACGAGGAAGACAAGAAGGGCCTGCCCTTCGTCGGGCCGGCCGGACGCCTGCTCGACCGCGCCCTCGACGCTGCCGGCGTCGATCGCGACGATCTGTACGTGACCAACGCGGTGAAGCACTTCAAGTGGCAGCTCCGCGGCAAGCGGCGCCTGCACAAGACCCCGGCGCAGCGCGAGGTCGACGCCTGCCGCCAATGGCTCGAGCGCGAGATCGCCGCGGTGAAGCCCCACGTAATCGTCGCGCTGGGCGCCACCGCGGCTCGTTCGGTGATCAGCAAGGACTTCAAGGTGACGACGATGCGGGGCCGGTTCGTGGAGAGCTCGCTCGCACCCTGCGTCTTTGCCACGTTCCACCCGTCGGCGCTGCTCAGGTTAAGGGACGAAGCCGAAAAAGAGGCCGCTTTCGAGCAGCTCGTCGGCGATCTTGGCCTGATCAAAAAAGCCTTGGGCAAATGAAGAAATAAAGGGGTCTGACCCCTTTACTACGCAGGCCAGAGCATCGCCGCGCCGCGCACGCCGCTCGCATCGCCGAACTTCGCCGGCACGATCGGCGTCTCGACGACCGGCGAGTACACATAGCGCGGCAGGAGCTGCGGCACGCTCGCATAGAGGCGCTGCTCGCGCGAGACGCCGCCGCCCAAGACGATGACTTCCGGATCGAGGAAGTTGACCACCAGCGAAAGCGCGCGCGCGAGCCGGTCGGCGTAGACGGCGAGCGCCTGGTCTTCGCCGCGCGCCGCCTTCTCGCGCGCCAGCGCCGGCCCGGAGCACCACTGCTCGATGCAGCCGCGGCGGCCGCAATTGCACATCGGGCCGGGATGCTCCTCGCGCGTCATCCACGGCAGCGGCGTATGGCCCCATTCTCCGCCGATGCCGTGGTGGCCGTTCAGCACCGCTCCGCTCACGACGATGCCGCCGCCCACGCCGGTCCCGAGGATGGCGCCGAACACCACGCCGCGTCCCGCGCCCGCGCCGTCGAGCGCCTCGGAGAGCGCGAAGCAGTTGGCGTCGTTCGCGAAGCGCACTTCCCGCGCGAGCCGCGCCTCGAGATCGTGCTTGAGGCGCCTGCCGTTGAACGGCGTGTTGTAGGCGTTGATCACGCGGCCGTTGCGCGGGTGAATCGTGCCCGGCATGCCGATGCCGACGTTGCAGGGCGCGCCGGCGGCGCGTTCCGCGTCCAGGATCAGGGCGGAAAATTCCTCGAGCGCCGCGTCGTAGCCGGCGCGCGGCGTGGCAGCACGCCGCCGCAGCATCTCGCGGCCGTCGCTTTCGAACACCGCGATCTCGATCTTGGTGCCGCCCAGGTCCACGCCAAGCCGCAAGGCCATGATCTCGTTCCGATCCCTTCCCGCCCCCGCAGTTCAATGCCTCGAACGGGCGATTGTGAACTGGTGGCTAGCGCACCGCCTCGATTGCGGCGCAAAGTAACGCGGATGTGCCGTATTTCGCGGGAGACTTTCATGATAGCGGCCCGATCGATCCTTGCCGGCGTGGCGCTCGTCCTGGCCGGCGCAGCGGCGGCTGGAGAACGCTGCAGCGCCCTTGACGGCACCACCCTGCAGTGCGGCCGGGAGCGCGTGCGCGTCGACGACTTGCGTGCGCCGACCCTGAACGAGCCCGGAGGTCCGGAAGCGCGAGCGAGACTGGAACGCCGGATTCGTCAGGGCGAGCTCGTGATCGAGCGCGGGGAGCGGGACCGGTTCGGCCGCACCCACGCACGGATCTACGTCAACGGCAAGCGCATCACGCAGCTCGAACTCGAGCCGAAGCCCGCACGCGCGAGCCGCCGCGGCTAGGGATCGACCTTCGCGCCGGCGAAGGCGTCGCGCCACGCGCCAAGCCAGGACTTCGCCCCGGCGGGGTCGGTCAGGCGCCAGCGCGCGGCAGTTTCGCCCCCGCCGATCTTCACCGAGTGGCCGCCGAGGCGGTTCACTACCCGGAACCCCGATTCGTCCGTGACGTCGTCGCCGAGAAATACCGGGATGCGGCCGGCGAAGGGCGCCTCGGACATGAACTCGCCGATGGCGCTTCCCTTGTCGACGCCCGAGGGCTTGAGCTCGTACACCATCTTGCCGGCCTGGACCTCGAACGCGCCGCCCGCGCTTCTCGCCGCCTCTTCGACCACCGCCCGCGCCGCCGCCTGGAGCTGCGGCGCGAGCCGGTAGTGCAGCGCCACGCTCGCGCCCTTGTCTTCGAAGATCAGGCCCTCGTTCCGCGCCACGAACTTGCGCACCGGCGCGGCGGCGCGGTGCAGCGCCTCCACTGCGAATCGGTGACGGTGGCGCTTGCCGCGCGCGTCGCGGCGCTCGGCGCCGTGCTGGCCGGCGATCGGCAGCTTGAGCGGATGGAACAGCGCGTCGATGCCGGCGAGCGGACGCCCGCTCACCAGCGCGAGCGCCCCGCCGGTGGCGCGGTGCAGCCCCGCCACCAGGTCCGCCTCCGGCCGTTCGATGCGCACGTCGTCGGGATGGCCCTCGATGTCGAGCAGCGTGCCGTCGATGTCGAGGAAGAAGGCCCAGTTGGCGGCAAAGGGCGGCATGCCCTAGCCCGTGCCGGCGCGCCGCCGCGCGGCCCGCGCACGCGACTGGACGCGGCGGCGGTGGCGCATGCGCGCCGCGTCGAGAAGCATGCGGCCCGCCCAGCGGAACACGTTGAACTCCTGCACCAGGGTGCGCATGCTGCGCATGCGCGCGCGCTGCTCTTCGGGCGACATGGTGAGCGCGAGGTGCATCGCCGCAGCGCTCTGCTCGATGTCGTAGGGGTTCACGATCAGCGACTCCGACAGCTCGCGCGCCGCGCCGGTGAACTGCGACAGGATCAGCACGCCCTGTTCATCATCGCGCGCGGCGACGAACTCCTTCGCCACCAGGTTCATGCCGTCGTGCAGGCTGGAGACGTAGCACAGCTCCGCCGCGCGGTAGAGCTCGTACACCTGCGCCGCGTCGTGGTGCTCGATCTTGAGGATGATCGGCTCGTAGCCCGGGCGCGCGAAGCGCTCGTTGATGCGAGCGGCCATGGCGCGCACCCGGGCATCGAGGTTCTGGTACTCGTCGATCGAGGAGCGCGACGGCGCCGCGATCTGGAGGAACGCGAACTGTCCCACCCAGCGCGGCTCGAGCTCGAGCAGCCGCTCGATCGCCATGAAGCGCTCGAGGATTCCCTTGGTGTAGTCGAGGCGGTCGACGCCGACGCCGAGCTTCAAGCTCTCCGCGAGCCCGAGCCGCTCGCGCACCCGCTTGCGGCACTCCGCCACCGGCGCCTGGAGCTGCAGCGCCGCCGGCGGCCATTCGATCGAGATCGGGTAGCGGCGCACCTCGGTCGGATTGCCGCCGTAGGAGATGGTGAAGGTCTCGCGGTCGACGCGCGCCTCGAGGAAGCGGTCGACCGTGTCGAAGAAGTTGTTGCAGTGGAACTGGGTGTGGAAGCCGAGGATCGAGGAGCCGAGCAGGCCCTCGAGCACTTCCTCGCGCCAGGGCAGGATGCCGAAGGCCTCCGGGTTGGGCCAGGGGATGTGCCAGAACGTGATGATCGTCGCGCGCGGCAGGCGCTCGCGCACCATGCGTGGCAGCAGCGCGAAATGATAATCCTGCACCAGGATGATCGGGTCCTCGGTACGCGCCTCGTCGGCCACGATGTCGGCGAAGCGCTGGTTCACGTTGCGGTAGTGCTCCCAGTCCTGCGTGCGGAAGGTCGGGCGCGTATGGGCGATGTGGCAAAGCGGCCACAGGCCCTCGTTCGCGAAGCCGAAGTAATACCCCTGCTCCTCCTCCTTCGACAGCCACACGCGGCGGATGCGGTAGGCCGGATGCTCGGGCGGCACCATCACGTGGTCGTGCTTGTCGACCGTGTCGCGGTCCGCGTTGCCCGCGCCATGGGCGATCCAGGTGCCCGAGGTGGCGCGGACGATGGGCTCGAGCGCCGTGACCAGGCCGCTCGCCGGGCGCTGGATCTCGATCACGTTGTCCTTGCGCCGGGTGTGGATGTAGGGCTCGCGGTTCGAGACGATGAGCACCTCGTCGCCCTTCAGGTCCTGGCGCAGGATGCGCCGCAGCGCGTCGGGGCCCCAGGTCGTCTGCGACTCGTCGCGCGTGCGCCGCTCCGATTCGAGGTCGAGCACCAGCGCATGCAGGTCGCGCGCAATGGGACGCAATTCGGGGGAGGCCGATTTCCAGGCGAGCGGCGACCGAAGCAGCGTCTCGCCCTTCACCAGCGCCTTCATGCCCGCGACCCAGCCGCGCCAGGAGATCTCCGCGATGATCACCGTGATCAGCGCCACCACGGTGGCGATCGCGGCGAAGAGGTAAAGGACGTATTTCTTCGTGTCGTTGCTGCGCCGCTGCACGAAGCTCATGTCGTCCACCACGATCAGCTCGCCGTAGCTGGCGCCGTCGGCGCCGACGATGCGGTTGGCCGAGACGTGCAGCGGCCCATGCGAGAGCTGCAGCACCCAGTTCTTCTCCTCGTTGCCCTTCGAGGTGCTGCAGCGGATCTCTTTCGGGAACGCCGAGGTGGCGTAGGCGATGCGCCCGGCCCGGTCGCAGTAGCCGAGGGCGTAGATGCGCTGGTCCTGGATGATGCGATCGAAGTAGCGCAGCATCTTGCCCTTCGGGTCGCGGTTTTCGGCGATCAGCTCGGCAAGGGGTTCCTGCGCGGTCTTCGCGATCGCCGCCCCTCGCGTGTCGAGGTCGCGCACGAACCACTGGAAAGTAAGACGGTCCACCAGCGGAACCACCGCGTATGCGATGGCGGCGAGGGCCAGGGCGAGCGGTACGACGAAACGCAGCGAAAGCGGCATGGAGCTCCCGGCAATCCCCATTGCCCCCAGCAAAGTCTACGCCCGCTCCCTGAAATGCAAGCGACTCCCGGCGGCCTGTCGCCGCCAGGCGTCTAGGCCGAACGGCCTATGACCGCCTCATTCTCCGCGGCCAGCTCGGTAAGGTGCCCCGGAAGCGGCTTGGACGGCTTCAGGCCGAGCTCGCGGATGCGCTCCACCTGGCGGATGAGGTTGCCTTTGCCGCTCGCCAGCTTGCCGTAGGCGTCGTCGTAGCTCGACTGCGCCGCTTTCAGGCGCCTGCCGATCTCCTCGAGATCGGCGACGAACCCGACAAACTTGTCATAGAGCGCGGTGCACTGCCGGACCAGCTCCTGGGCATTGCGGTTCTGGTACTCGTAGCGCCAGATGTTGGCGATCGTGCGCAGCGAAAACAGCAGCGTGGTCGAGGTCACGACCATCACGCCGCGCCGGAACGCGTCCTCGAACAGGTCCTGCCTTTCGCGCACCGCAAGCGAGAAGGCCGCCTCGATCGGCACGAACATGAGGACGAAGTCCGGGGTGCGAATGTCGTACAACGACTGGTAATTTTTCTCCGCCAGGCCTTTCACGTGGCTGCGCAGCGACTCGACGTGGCGGGCGAGCTCGCGCTTCTTGGTCAGGTCATCCTCGGCGCTGCAGTAGGCGTCGTAGGCCGTCAGCGCCACCTTGGAGTCGATCACCAGGTGCTTACCCTCCGGCAGGCGGATGATGACGTCGGGGCGTGCCTTGCCGCCGTCGGCGGCCTCGAAGGTCGCCTGCAGGTCGTACTCCCGGCCTTTCTGCAGGCCCGAGGCCTCCAGGATCCTTTCGAGCACCACCTCGCCCCACGCTCCCTGGGTCCTCGAGTCCCCCTTGAGGGCGTTGGTCAGGTTCAGGGCGTCCGCGCTCATCCTCGCGTTGACCTCGACGAGTTTCTGGATCTCGTTCTGCAGCGAGAAGCGCTGCTTGGATTCCTTGTCGTAGGTTTCCTCGACCCGCACCTGGAATTCCTTGAGCCGCTCGCCCAGGGGCCGCAGCAGCGAATCGAGGTTGGCCACGTTCTGCTGGACGAGCTTCTCGCCCTTTTCCTCGAAAATCCGGTTGGCGAGGTTCTGGAACTGCTCGGCGAGCGCTTCCTTCGCCTCGGCCAGCAGCTTCAGCTTCTCGTCGGCCTGGCGCCGCTCGAGCGACAGGGCCTGGAGCAGGCGGGCGTTCTCCTCTCGCACCGCCTGGTAGCCTTCGAGCTCCTGCTCGAGCTCGGGGATGCGCTGGACACGCTCCTCCAGCTTCGCCAGCATCACCTCGCCCGCGAGCCGGGCCTTTTCGCTTCTGAGGTCCGCCAGGCGCTCGGCTGCATCGCGCTGCCATAGCCACGCGCCGAGCGCCCCGAGCGCCGCCCCCACGACCAGGGCGGCGAGCAGCGAGAGCGCGATCTCCATGCCGGCATTCTAGCCGTGCATGAAGGACTAGTCGCGACGCCGAAGCTGCGTCCGACAATTTCACCACGGTATGGGATCCTCGAGCGGCATGAGATTCGGCGTTGCGCGCAGGCATTGGAAATTGGCGCTGCTGCTGTCGGCGGGCGTTGCTACTGGCATTGCGGCGCTTGGCCCGAGCCAGAACGCCGAGGCGGTCCTCGCGGTGCAAAGGCCCTTCGCTGGAGAAATTGCGACGGCCACGCGGCCGCTTTCGCTGCCGAAGCGCGAGTCGCTCGCCAGGCTGCGCAGCGACCCCTTCACGCCCCGGTCATGGACGCCGCCGCCGGCGCCCAAGCCGCCGGCGCCGGAAACCACAGCGCCGGCGGAGCCCACTGCGCCGCCGAATCCCTATCGCTTCGCGGGAACGGTGCGGTACGGAGGAATTCTGAGGGTCGCGCTGGCGGCGGGAGAGCGCATCCACCTCGTCAAGGGCGGAGAGATCATCGATGACCTCTACCGGGTGGAAGCCGTAAGCCGGGACGCGGTCAGGCTCGTCTATTTGCCGCTCGGCGTCGAGCATCAGCTCGCCCATACGGGCGAGGCGCCTCAGGCTCCGGCCGCCCAGGCCGCGCCACTGGCGCGCAACGCGCCCTAGCTGCGTCTACTGCGAGTCGTAGAGCGGCCAGGCCTGCGCGCGGATGGCGCAGGTCACGCGCTCGAGCGTCGCGTCGAGCCTGCGGTCTTCCGCCAGGAAATCGAAGTGCTCGGCGGTGCGCTCGACGAAGCCGCGCAGCGGGGCAGCCAAGGCCGCCGGCTCGAGCTCGCCGTCGCGCCGCCGCAGCAGCACGGCCTGCCGGGTGGCGAGCAGGTGGGCCGCCGCGACCTGCTCCGTGAGCGCGAGCACCCGCAGGCAGTCGCGCGCGGCGATCGACCCCATGCTGACCTTGTCCTGGTTGTGCGATTCGGTCGAGCGCGAAAACGACGCCGCCGGCATGGTGAGCTTCAGCGCCTCGGCGGTCCAGGCCGAAGCCGCGATCTGCACCGCCTTGAAGCCGTGGTTGATGGCGGCGCGCTCGAGCGAGGCTCCGGAGAGGTTCTGCGGCAGGCCGCCGTTGAACTTGGCGTCAACCAGCAGCGCGAGCTGGCGATCGAGCAGATCCGCCACGCTCGCCACCGCCGCCTTGAGCGCGTCCATGGCGAAGGCGATGTGGCCGCCGTAGAAATGCCCGCCGTGCAGGATGAGCTCGGCCTCCGGGTCGATGATGGGGTTGTCGTTCGCGCTGTTCAGCTCGTTCTCGATGTCGCGCCGCATCCAGGGAAGCGCGTCGCGCAGCACCCCGATCACGTGGGGCGCGCAGCGGATCGAATAGCGGTCCTGCAGCCGGGCGCCCAGGGCCGCGTCGCCCGCGAGCGCCATGTCGCCGTGGATCCAGGCGGCGGCCTCGTTCTGGCCGGCGTGCGGCTTCACCGCGAAGAGGCGCGGGTCGAAGTGGGCGCGGTTGTTGCGCATGGCGAGCGCCGCGATGGCGCTCAGGCGCGCGGCGAGGCGGCTGAGATACTCGGCCCGGCTCCATCCGAGGCAGGCGAGCCCGGTCATGACCGCCGTGCCGTTCATGATCGCGAGGCCCTCCTTCGGCGCGAGCTCGAGCGCGGCGAGCCCCGCCTCGCGCAGCACGTCGGCCGCCGGGCGCACGCTCCCTTCGTAGCTCACCTCGCGCTCGCCGATCAGCGCCGCCGCCACATAGGAGAGCGGCGTCAGGTCGCCGCTCGCGCCCACCGACCCTTCGGCCGGAATGCAGGGCAGGATGCGCCGGTTGACGAGCTCCTCAAGGCGCTCGAGCAGCTCCCAGCGCACGCCGGAGTAGCCGCGCGCGAGGGAGCACAGCCGCGCCACCAGCACCGCCAGCGTCTGCGCCTCGTCGAGGCGCTCGCCGGACCCGCAGCCGTGGTAGCGCACGAGATGCGCCGGCAGCTCGGCGACGAGGTGCGCCGGGATCGATACCACGCAGGAGTCGCCGTAGCCGGTGTTGACGCCGTAGATCGATGCGCCCTGGTCGAGCGTGTGCTTGAGAAACTGCGCGCCGCGCTCGATGCGGCCGCGGAACGCCGGCTCGCGGTTGAGGCGCAGCGCGCGGCGGCCGGAGGCGACGGCCACGAGAGCCTCGATCGTGAGCCAGGCGTCGCCAAGCGCGACGGGGCTCATGTGGCGTCGCGCAGCGTGAGCGCCGGAGAAGAGCGCAGCACCTGGCGCGAGGAAAGCCACGCGTTGAACGACAGCAGCGCGATTCCGGCGAGCGGGCCGGCGAGCCACAGCTCGACGCTCGGCGCCAGGTTGAGCTCGAATACCTTGCGCGCCACCAGCTGGCCGATGCCTGCGGCACCCAGCGTCGCGAGCAGCCCGGCCACCACGCCCATCGCGAGGAACTCGGCGCGCTGGCTTCCCGCGACCTGCGCGCGCGAGGCGCCGCAAACCCGCATCAGCGCCGCCTCGCGCCGGCGCTCGTCCTCGGTCGCGAGCAGCGCCGAGTAGAGCACCAGCACCCCAGCCGCCAGGGTAAACAGGAACACGAACTGCACGGCCTCGATCAGCTGGTCGATCACGAGCTGCGCCTGGCGCACCGCCGCGGCGACGTCGACCAGCGTCACGTTCGGAAAGCGCGTCGAGAGCTCGTTCAGCACCGGCTCGCGTCCGGGCTCGACGCGGAACGCCGACACGAAGCTCGCGGGAAAGTCCGCCAGCAGCCCGGGCGGCGCGATGACGAAGAAATTGACCCGCATCGAGTCCCAGCGCAGCTTGCGCAGCGAGGTGATGCGCGCGCTGAAGGGCTGCGCGCCGACGCTGAAGCTGAGCTCGTCGCCGAGCTTCCATCCGAGGCGCTCGGCGATGCCCTCCTCCACCGAGAGCTCGCGCGCGCCGGCGCCGGTGAACCAGCGGCCGGCCGCGACCGTATTGTGCTCCGGCGGCGCCTCCATGTAGGAGAGGTTGAACTCGCGCTCGACCAGGCGGCGCGCCCGCTCCTCGGCATAGTCCTGATCGCGCACCGGCTTTCCGTTCACCGCGATGAGGCGGCCGCGCACCATCGGGTAGAGCTCCGGCACGGGCATGCGGTGCTCGGCAAAGAACTGCGCCAGGGCGGCGCGCTGGTCGGGCTGCACGCCGATCAGGAAGCGGTTGGGGGCGTCGGGCGGCACGCTCCTGCGCCAGGCCTGGACCAGGTCGTGCCGCGTGAAGGTGAGAAGGAGGAGCGCGGTCAGACCGAGCGCCAGACAGGTGGTCTGCACCGCGTTCCCCGCCGCGTGGCGCCGCAACTGCGCGAGCCCGTAACGCAGGCTCGCGCCGCCCACGCGGCGGGTCACCGCAGGATGGCTCGCAAGCCGCAGCAAGAGCCACGCGACGGCGACGAACGCCGCGACGGCCACGGTGAAGCCGCCGATCACATAGGCGCCGAGCTTGATGTCGGCAGCCTGCCACAGGAGCAGCGCGGCGAGGGCGCCGAAGCCGCATCCGTACGCGGCGAGCACCCCGCCCTTGGGTCGGCCGGATTCGCGCCGCATCACGCGCAGCGCCGGCACGTTCTTGAGCTGCAGCAGCGGCGGCAGCAGGAACCCGAGCATCAGCGCCAGGCCGACGAGGAACCCCTGCAGGGCCGGGACCGGCCCCGGCGCTGGCAGCTCGGCGCGCAGCAGCTCTTCCAGCGCCGCGCTGAGAGCCTGCTGACCGGCGAAGCCGACCGCCGCGCCGACGGCGCACGCCGCCACGCCCACGGCGACGAACTCGCCGCCGTAGAGCAGCACCAGCCTCGATTGCGTAGCCCCGAGGCAGCGCATCACCGCACACGCGTCGAGGTGCCGCTGCACGAAGCGCCGCGCCGCGAGCGCGATCGCCACGCCGGCGAGGATCGCCGCGAGCAGCGCCGTGAGCGCGAGAAAGCGCTGCGCCCGGTCGACCGAGGCGCGCACCTCGGGGCGGCCGGTCTCGAGGGTCTCCATCCGCTGGCCGCGCTCGAGCGCGTCCCTGAGCACGCTTTCGGCAGCCTGCAGCTCGCGCGGCGCGCCGGCGAGGTACAGGTAGTACGAGGCCCGGCTGCCCGGGCGGATCAAGCCGCTCGCCGGCACGTCGGCGGCGTTCATCATCAGGCGCGGAGCGAAGTTGAAAAAATTGGCGCTGCGCTCGGGCTCGAGCGTCAGCACCGCGCCGACCTCGAGCTCGGCGTCGCCGAGTCGCAGGCGCGTCCCCACCGGCGCTCCGAGCGCGGTCACCAGGCGCTCCTCGATCCAGACCTTGCCGCGCGGCGGGCCCGCCTCGACCGGCGCGTCGGCGGCGCCCGGCGCGGGCGCGACGCGCAGCTGCCCGCGCAGCGAATAGTTCTCGGTCACCGCCTTCACGCCGGCGAGCTGCGATTTTCCGTCGACGATGGCCATGCTCATGAACGCGAGCGCCGAGGCGCTGCGCAGGTTGCGCTTCTCCATGTCCGCGGCGAGGCTCGCGGCGAAGGCGTGGTCGGACACCAGCACCAGGTCGGCGCCAAGGAGCTGGTGCGCGTCGCGCGCGAGCCCGCGGCCGACGCGATCGGCGAAGAAGCCGACGCTGGTCACGCTCGCGACCGCGATCACCATCGCAGCGGCGAGCACGCGGAGCTCCCCCGCGCGCCAGTCGCGCGCCAGCATGCGCAGCGACTGCCTCACGCGAGCACCCTCCCGGCGGTGAGGCGCACGATGCGCTTGCAGCGCCGGGCGAGCCCTTCGTCGTGCGTCACCATGACGAGCGTGGTGCCCTGCTCGCGGTTCATCCGGAACAGGAGCTCGATGACGTCTGCGCCGGCGTCCGCGTCGAGGCTCCCGGTCGGCTCGTCGGCGAGCAGCAGCTTCGGGCGCACCACGAACGCGCGGGCGAGCGCCACGCGCTGCTGCTCGCCGCCCGAGAGGTGCTTGGGATAGTGGCGCAGCCGCTCGCTCAGCCCGACGCGCGACAGCATGTCGCGCGCCAGCGACTCGGCGTCGGCATTCCCGGCGAGCTCGAGCGGGAGCATGACGTTTTCGAGCGCGGTGAGCGCCGGCAGCAGCTGGAACGACTGGAACACGAATCCGACCAGGCGCCCGCGCAGCTCGGCGCGGGCATCCTCGTCGAGCCGGAACAGGTCGGTTCCGCCGAGCTCGACCCTCCCGGTGGTGGGCGTGTCGAGCCCCGCCAGGATGGCGAGCAGGGTCGATTTTCCCGACCCCGAGGCGCCGACCACGGCGAGCGCCTCCCCCGGGGTGATTTCCAGGTCGATGTCCCGCAGAATAACGAGCTCCGAATCGCCGCTCTTCACCGTCTTGCCGATGCCACGCGCCGCCAGAACGCTGCTGTTCTTCATCTTGCTGCCGATTTCATTCGCAGTGGCTGCAGCCGAAAAGTCCATCCTGGTCTACGGTGACAGTATCTCCGCGGCCTACGGCATGGCGCAGAACCGGGGCTGGGTGGCGTTGCTGGGCGAGCGGCTCAAGCGGGAGCGGCCCGATTATAGCGTCGTGAACGACAGCGTTTCGGGCGAGACGAGCAGCGGCGGCCTCGCCCGCATCGACGCCGCGCTCGCCCGGCACAAGCCGGGCCTCGTCATCCTGGAGCTCGGCGGCAACGACGGCCTGCGCGGCCTGCCGGTCGACGAAATGAAGAAGAACCTGGGCGCGATCATCGAGCGCTCGCAGAAAGCCGGCGCGCGCGTGCTGCTCGTGGGCATGCGCATGCCCCCGAACTACGGACCCCACTACACCCAGGCCTTCGAGTCGGTCTTTGACGAATTGGCCAAGCGCTACCGCACGCCGCTGGTGCCCTCGCTGCTGGAGGGCTTCGGCGAAAACTATGCCCTGTTCCAGCCCGACCGGATCCATCCCGCCGAGGAGGCGCAACCGCTGATGGTCGAACGCGTCTGGAAGACGCTGAGGCCAATGCTCAGGTAATCGTGATTCCGGGTCGGCCGGCCGCTAGCCGGCCGATCGCCCGGGCGTCGAATCCGTCGCTGCGGAAAAGCTCGCGCACCTCGGCCTCGGCCTCGGCCGCGCAGGCCACCAGCAGGCCGCCGCTCGTCTGCGGATCGGTGAGGAGCTTGCGCTTCCAGTCGGCGAAGCCCGCGGGCAGCGCGACCTCGCGCCCGTAGCCGCTCCAGTTGCGCTCCGAGGCCCCGGTGGCGATGCCCTGCTTCGCCCAGTCCAGCGCCTCGGGAATCACCGGCAGCGCGTCGAAGCGCACCTCGGCCGCCAGCTTCGAGCCGCGGCAGATCTCGAGCAGGTGCCCGGCCAGCCCGAACCCGGTCACGTCGGTGAGCGCGTGCACCGCTTCGAGCTCCGCGAGCTGCCGGCCGGGCGTATTGAGGCGCGTGGTCCAATCGACCATCTGCGCGTATCCCGACGCCGACAGGCAGCCTTTCTTGAGCGCCGCCGACAGGATGCCGATGCCGAGCGGCTTGCCGAGGATCAGGACGTCGCCGTCCCGGGCGCGGCTGTTGCGCTTCACCTTGGCGGGATGCACCAGGCCGAGCGCGACCAGCCCGTAGATCGGCTCCAGCGTGTCGATGGAGTGCCCGCCCGCCACCGGGATGCCGGCGGCGGCGCAGACCGCCTCGCCGCCCTGCAGGATCTTGCCGATCGCAGAAAGCGGCAGCTTCTCGAGCGGCATGCCCACGAGGGCAAGGGCCATGATCGGCGTGCCGCCCATCGCGTAGATATCGGAGATTGCGTTGGTAGCGGCGATCCGGCCGAAGTCGAACGGATCGTCGACGATCGGCGTGAAGAAGTCGGTGGTCGCGACGAGCGCCTGGCTGTCGTTCAAGCGGTAGACCGCGGCGTCGTCGGCGGTCTCGGTGCCCACCATGAGGGCCTCGGGCAGTCCGCGCACCGGCGTCGCAGCGAGAATTTCGGACAGCACGGCCGGCGCGATCTTGCAACCGCAGCCGCCGCCATGGCTGAACTGCGTGAGGCGGATTCGCTCCGGCGCGTTCATGCGCCAATGCTACCGTAACAACGGCGTAAAATCGCTCTTGCAATGAACGCCCGCGACCTGCCCGAAATCGCGCTTGTCCCCGAGACCCGCATCGGCTTTTGGTTCCTCGGCACCCAGACCTGGACCGTGCACGTCATTCGCGTGGCGCTCAACGACCTGGTGCGGCTGATCCCGGAGCGCCGCGGCGCCTACCCCGTGGTGCTCGACGTCGGCTGCGGCCAGGGCAAGTCTTTCCGCCCGCTGATCGAGCATTTCGCTCCGCAGCGGCTGATCGGCGTGGATGCCGACGAGCGCGCGCTGGAACGCGCGCGCCGGGAAGCGGGCACGGAAGCGACGCCGATCGAGCTGCGCCTGGGCGATGCCGCCGCGCTCGGCCTCGCCGACTCGAGCGTCGATCTCGTCTTCTGCCACCAGACCTTCCACCATCTCGTGCGCCAGGAGCAGGCGCTGCGGGAGTTCTACCGCGTGCTCAAGCCGGGCGGCGTGCTGCTCTTCGCGGAGTCGACGCGCGCCTATATCCACTCGTGGATCATCCGGCTGCTCTTCCGCCACCCGATGCACCTGCAGCGCAGCGCCGAGGAATACATGGCGATGCTGCGCCAGCGCGGCTTTCGCTTCGGGCCGCGCAACGTCTCGCTGCCCTACCTGTGGTGGAGCCGGCCCGACCTCGGCGCGGTGGAATGGCTCGGCTTCGGCGTACCCGAGCGGCGCGAGGAAACGCTGGTCAACCTCGCGGCGGTGAAGCCGGCGTAGCGCCGGCCTAGGGCAAGCCGAACACCAGGCTCGCGTTGGTGCCGCCGAAGCCGAAGCTGTTGGACATCGCGCGCGCGACGCGCTGCTCGCGCGCGGCGGCGAGAAGCGGCAGGCCTTCCGCGGCCGCGTCGGGCTGATCGAGGTTGGCGCAACCCGCGACGAAGCCCTCGGCCATCATCAGCAGGCAGTAGATCGCCTCCTGCGCGCCCGAAGCGCCGAGCGAATGCCCGCTCAGTCCCTTGGTCGACGAAATGAGCGGAGCGCCGGCGGGAAACACCTCGCGCAGCGCCGCGAGCTCGGCACGGTCCCCTTCGATGCTGGAGATCGCGTGCGCGTTGACATAGTCGATCGCTTCCCCACCCGCGTCGTCGAGCGCGCTGCGCATGGCCGCGGCCGCTGCCGCTGACGACAGCGCCACCATGTCGCCCCCGGAGCTCGCGCCGTATCCGCAGACTTCGCCATGGCAATGCACGCCGCGCGCGCGCGCGTGCTCGAGCTCCTCGAGGACCAGCATCCCGGCGCCGCCCGCCATCACGAAGCCGTCGCGCGCCGCGTCGTACGGGCGCGAGGCCGCCTGCGGCCGGTCGTTGTAGCCGGCCGAGAGCGCGTGCATCGCGTCGAACATCACGGCGCTGGTCCACGCCGCTTCCTCGGCGCCTCCGGCGAGCACCACGTCCTGCCTGCCCGAGCGGATGAGCTCCGCCCCCTGGCCGATGGCGTGCGCGGCGCTGGCGCAGGCGGCCGAGGTGGCGTAGCTCACGCCGCCGATGCGATAGGCGGTGGCAAGGCACGCCGCGGCGGTGCTCGCCATCGTCTGCGGCACCACGTAAGGCGAGAGCTTCCGCATGCCGCCCGCGCGCAGCGCGTCGAGCGCCTCGACGTAGCGCGCGAGCGATCCGACGCCCGTGCCCACGATCAGGCCGGTGCGCGGGCTGGCGAGCTGCCGCCCGGTCAGGCGCGCGTCCTCGACCGCCTTGCGAAACGCATGATAGGCGTACAGGCTCACCTCGCCCATGAAGCGCCGGAGCCTGCGCTCGACCGGCGGCTCACTCGCGAGCTGCGGCAGGCCCGCGACCTGGCTGCGCATTCCTGCCGCGCGGTACGCGTCGCAGAACTGGATGCCGCTACGCCCGTCGCGCAGCGCGCGCGCCACGCCGGCGAGGTCGTTGCCCAGGCACGAGACGATGCCGAGGCCGGTGACTGCGACGCGGCGGTTCAGAGCTTGGAGAGCTCCGCGCGGATCGACTGGATGAGCTCGTCGACGAACTTGTTGTAGTGTGGATGAATGTACGGGACGCCGTTTTCCATCTCGTACTTCAGGTTCACGCTATCGAGATACCTGAACGAGTACCCGGTCGCCGTCGGCCGGATGTCCAGCACGATGCTGTGCTTGTTGCGGTTCCAAGAGTAGCTGCCCTTGATCGACTTTCCGTCCGCTGAAGGGACCATGTCCCACTGGCGCCTTTGCCCCCCGCTGATGATGGCCTTGCGCACCGTATCCGGATCGATGGTCTTTCCAGCCGCGCCGGTGAAGGCAATCTCCCGCTCCGTCACCAGGACGGTCGAGCGGGCGAAGGCGGCGGGCGCGGTCAGCAGCACGCCCACCAGAAGCACTGCTGTGGCAAGTTTCCCCATAAAGATGTTCTTCCTCCCGAGATTCAGATCTTCTTGAAGATGAGCGAGGTATTCACCCCGCCGAAAGCGAAATTGTTGCTCATGAAATATTCGAGGTCCATAGCGCGGCCCTCGCCGGTGAGGTAGTCCGCTTCGGCGCAAGCGCTGTCCACGCTACGCAGGTTGATGGTCGGCGCGAACCAGCCGGCTTTCAGCATCTCGATGCCCCACCAGGCCTCGATCGCGCCGCAGGCGCCGAGCGTGTGGCCGAGGTAGCTCTTCATCGAGCTGATCGGGATCTTCGGGCCCAGCACCTTGCAGGTGGCATGGCTCTCGGCGACGTCGCCGCTGGCGGTGGCGGTGCCGTGGGCGCTGACGTAGCCGATGGCCGACGGCGGCAGGCGCGCGTCCTCGAGCGCGAGCTCCATGACATGGGCCATGGTGGGCGCCGCGGGCTCGGTGACGTGGGCGCCGTCGGAGTTGGTGGCGAAGCCGACGATCTCGGCGTGGATGCGCGCGCCGCGCGCGAGCGCGTGCTCGCGCTCTTCCAGCACCAGCGTGGCGGCGCCCTCGCCGACGACGAGGCCGTCGCGGTCCCGGTCGAAGGGCCGCGGCGTGGCGCCGGGCTCGTCGTTGCGCGTGCTGGTCGCGAACAGGGTGTCGAAGATCGCGGCGCCCGGCGCCGAAAGCTCCTCCGCGCCGCCCGCCACCATGAGCGCCTGCTTTCCGTAGCGGATCGACTCGTAGGCGTAGCCGAGCGCCTGGCTGCCCGAGGTGCACGCGCTGCTCGTAGGCACGATGCGGCCCTTCAGCTGAAAATAGAGGCCCACGTTCACCGCGGTGGTATGCGGCATCATCTGGATGTAGCTCGTCGAGGTCACGCCCTCCATCGAGCCGGTGGCGAGCATGTTGCCGAACACCTGCACCGGCGCGACGCTGCCGGCGGACGAGCCGTAGGCCACGCCCATGCGGCCGTCGCGCACCGACGCGTCCTCGTCGAGGCCGGCATCGGCCAGCGCCATTTCGGTGGCGCGCACCGCGAGCAGCGCCACGCGCCCCATGGAGCGGATCTGCTTGCGCGGATAGTGGGCGGGCGTCTTGAAGTCGTCGACCGGCGCGCCGAGCCGGGTGTGCAGCGACTCGTAGCGCTCCCATTCGGCCATGCGCCGCACGCCATTGCGGCCGCTGCGCAGCACGCGCTCGATCGCCTCCCAGCGCTCGCCGAGCGCGGTGATGCCGCCCATGCCGGTTACGACCACGCGGCGCGTCATGCGATACCGCCGTTCACGCCGAGCACCTGGCGCGTGACGTACGCCGCCTCGTCGGACATGAGGAACGCGACCGCGGCTGCGACCTCCGCCGGCTTGCCGATGCGGCTCATCGGCACCATCTTAAGCGCCTCCTCGAGCGGCAAGTCCGCGGTCATGTCGCTTTCGATGAGGCCGGGCGCGACGCAATTCACGGTGATGGCCCGGCTCGCGAGCTCGACCGCGAGCGCCTTGGTCGCGCCGATGAGCCCGGCCTTGGCGGCGCTGTAGTTCACCTGTCCGCGGTTGCCCGTGACGCCCGACACCGAGGCGATGGTGACGATGCGTCCGCCCTGCTTCGCGCGCACCATCGGCATGATCAGCGGCTGCACCACGTTGTAGAAGCCGCCGAGGCTGGTGTCGAGCACCTCGTCCCAGTCGGACTCGGACAGCGCGGCGAAAGTGTTGTCGCGAGTGACGCCGGCGTTGCACACCACCCCGTAGTAGGCGCCGCGAGCCTCGAGGTCGAGCTCGAGCGCGCGGCGCGCGGCGGCGCGCTCGGCCACGTCGAACTGCAGCACCGCGGCGCCGATCCTCGCCGCCAGCTCGTCGGCCTGGGCGCGGCTCGCGCGGCAGTGCACGGTGACGGAAAATCCCGACTCGGCGAGGCGCTCGGCGATCGCCCGGCCGATGCCGCGGCCGGAACCCGTGACCAGCACGCGTCTCATGGCGCCTCGCCCGCTCGCAGGAACGCCTCGAAATCCGGCGGCTCGTACACCTTGAGCGTGGCCGAGGCGAGCTCGGTGCGCTGGTCTGCGATGGTGCATTCGTAGGCGCCGAAGCCGCTTTCATCCCGGTACGAAAGCCGCACCGAGACGCTCAATTTCGTGCCGGGCGCGAAGCTGCCCACGCTGGAGCGGTAGCGCCGGCAACCGAGCAGCACGCCGGGCTTCGCCGGCTTGCCGTCGCGCCACCCCCGCAGGCCGACATGAGCGGCGACCGCCTGCGCCATCAGCTCGATGCCGAGCCAGGCCGGCATCCCGGGTTGCGGGTCGAGGTAACCCGCGCCGACCGGCACCGTAGCCGCGGCCTCGACCGCGTCGTCGGCCGCCGCGACCAGCCGCTCGAGCCATAGCATGTCGCCGCGGTGCGGGACCACCGCTTCGATCGCCGGCAACGCCGTGGCCGATGGCCTCATCGCGCGTCCCCCAGGATCAGGCTCGCATTGCTGCCGCCGAAGGCGAACGAATTGCTCATGCACACCCGCCCCTCGCTTCGCCGGAAGCGCGCTCCCGGCGCAGTCTGCATGAGCGCGGGCAGCTCCGCGTCGGCCTCGCCGTCCCAGACGTGCGGCGGCAGCCGGCCGTCGCCCTGCAGCGCGAGCCAGCAGAACGCGATCTCGGTGGCGCCGGCGGCGCCGAGCGTGTGGCCGGTCAGGGGCTTGGTGCCGCTGCACGGCACGCCGCGCGGAAACACACGGTGTACCGCGTGCGCCTCCATATGGTCGTTCTTCGGCGTCGCGGTGGCGTGCAGGTTGAGGTAGTCCACGGCCTCGGGGTCGAGCCCCGCCTGGGCGAGCGCCGCCCGCATCGCGCTCTCCGCGCCGCGGCCGGCGGGATCCGGCGCCGAGATGTGGTGCGCGTCGCTCGACTCGCCGCAGCCGAGGATCTCGACCGCGGCCGGCTCGCGGCTGACAAGCAGGAGCGCCACCCCTTCACCGAGGTTGATGCCGCGTCGATTGCGGCTCAGAGGATTGCACAGCTCCAGGGTAGTCGATTCGAGGGCGGCGAAACCGTTGACCGTGAGGCGGCAGAGCGTGTCCGCGCCACCGGTCAGCACCGCATCGCAGAGGCCGGCGCGAACCAGCCTGCAGGCGGCCGCGATCGCCTTCACGCTCGAGGTGCAGGCGGTCGACACCACGTAGGCCGGGCCGGTCACGCCCAGGTGCGCGGCGAGAAATTGCGCGCCGCGGCCGATCTCCTGCTGCGTGTATCGATAGCCCTCCGGGTAGGCGCCGCTGCGTACGAGCGCCGCCATGGCCCGCTCGCCCTCGGCGATGCCGGCGGTGCTCGTGCCCAGCACGACGCCGAAGCGCGCGGGCGACACGCGCCCCAGGGCAGGCGCTAGCGCGGCGCCCATTTCGGCGAGCGCGAGCAGGAGGAACCGGTTGTTGCGGCAATCGAATCGCGCCTGCGCCTGCGGCACGCGCGGCAGCTCGGCGCCGACCCTGCCGACGCGCGCGGTGCCGCCGGACAGCCAGCCCTCCTCGACGCGCATGCCGGAGGTGTCCCCCGCCATGAGGCCGCGCCGCACCGCCTCGCAGCCGGTGCCGAGCGCGTTCGCGATGCCCACGGCGTGGATGAAGCAGCGCGGCGCGCTCACCGGCGTGCCTCCCAGCGACCGAGGCTGAGCGAGAGCGGTGCACCAAGCACCGTTACCGCGATTCCCGCGAGCAGGGTGGCGCCGAAGCCGGCGAGCGCCGGCGTGCCGCTGAAGGCGAGCAGGCCGAACGACAGCATGGTGGTCGCGGCCGAGAGCGCGACCGCGATGACGGTGCTGCCGGCGCGGCTGCGCCCCTCGACGAGGAAGATCGAATAGTTGACGCCGACCCCGAGCACCAGGAGAAGCGCCATCGCGTTGAAGAGCGTCACCGCAGAGCCGGCGTAGCCGGCGAGCGCCAGCGCCGCCGCCATGCCGAGCACCGCCGGCAGGAGCACCGCCGCGCCGCCGCGCAGGCCATAGCGCCAGGACAGAACGCCCAGCACGAGGAGCAACGCGACGCCGAGGCCATAGCTCAAAGCCTTGCGGTACTGCGCGAACAGGCGCGAGACGCTGGCGGCCTTGTCGACGAACGTCACCCCGGGAATGCCCGCGGCAAGCGCCTCGAGGGCAGCGTTGTCCGCCGCGCCCCCCGGCACGACGACCGACGCGTAGCCCTCGCCGCTGCGCCCGAGCCACAGGTGGCGGAACGGACCCGCCGTCGGCGAAGCGGCCCATGTCTGCGGCGTGAGCAGCCTGCCCTCCGATTCGCGGTAGGCGGCCGCGAGATCGACCGCGGCGGCGCTCTTCAGGCCGATCTGGCGAAACTTCTCCGCCAGCGCATTGCCCTCGAGCTGGAGATTCCTGCGCAGGAGCTCCCGGTTCTCCGCCTGGCGCGCGGCCGAGGGCACGAACACGGACACGGCCTGGTAATGCGCGAGCTCGCCTTGTTCCACGAGCGCCCGCAGCCTCGCGGTGAGCCGCTCCTCCGCCTGCAACGTGGCCTCGGGCGTGGCCGCCTCGACCACGAAGAAGCGCGCGCCGAGCTCGACTCCCGTCAGCGCGCGGATGCGCGCCTCCTGTTCGAGCAGCGCCGGCGGGCGGCTGCTCAGCGCGCGCACGTCGTCGTCGGCCCGAAGCTGCAGCCATCCCGGCACGCACAGCACGAGGAGCGTGAGCGTCATCGCCGCCGCAGGCTTCGCGCCGACGCGCGCAGTCCACCATCCGATGAGCCGCGATGCGGGTGCGGCAATCGGCGCGAGGTCGCGGCGATAGGGCCTCCTGAGGAGCTCGGGCAGGAGCAGCAGCACGGAAAGAAAGGCGGCGACCAGACCCGCGAGCGCGAAGAGCGCGATCTGCCGCACCGCGGGAAAGGGCATCAGCATCAGCGCGCCGTAGCCGAGCGCGCTCGTCGCGAGCGCGAGGCTGAGCCCTGGGCGCACGGCCGCGAGGCCGCGTCTCGGATCCCACTGCCCGCCGGCGCCCGCGTAGAGGCAGAAATACTGGATCGAGTAGTCGATCGCCTCGCCGATGAGGCTCGCCCCGAAGACCAGCGTGAGCAGGTGCACCTCGCCGTGCGCGAGCACCGTCGCCGAGACCGCGGCGGCAAGCCCGGTGAGGACCGTGAGCAGGCCGAGCGCGAGCGGCCACACCGAGCGGAACACGGCGAGCATCAGGAGCACGATGCCGGCGAGCGAGCCGAGGCCGATCAGCTCCACGTCGTGCTCGGCGGAGCCGCGCGCCGCCTCGGCGAAGAACACCGCGCCGGCGCGCAGCACCTGCGCTTGCGGCGCGACCCGGTGCGCCGCCGCCTCCGCCGCCGCCACCGCGGCGATGCTGGAGCGCTGGATGCGATCGTCGTACGCCGAGCCCGCGAGTTCCGCCGACACCAGCACGTGCAGCCCGGGCACACCCCGCGTCTTGCCGCGCACCACGAGCAGACCGTCGTCCAGGTCGAAGCGCAGCTGCCGGTACGGCAGGCTGGCGATGAAGTTGTCGAAGAAGCCGAACGGATCCTGCGCCAGGCTGCCGCCCAGGGGCGTGCGGAAGGGATCGTTGAGCCGCCGCAGCAGCCATTGCTCGATGTCGAAGCTGCCGTCGGCGAGCACCGCGCGGTCGGCGTCGGTCAGCAAGCCGAAGCGGAACTCGCGATGCGCAGCCGTCAGGCGCTGCGGGCCGGCGTCGGGGACCTCGAGCTGCACCGAGGCGAAGGCGCCGCTCTCCCTGAGCGCGGCCGCGAATTGCCCCGCGGCGCGGCGCGCGCTCGCCGCATCGGCGTCTCCGATCAGGAACACGGCGCGGTTGCCCGCGGCATCGCGCATTGCCGCGACCGCGCGCTCGGCGGCGACGCTGCGCTCGGTCGGCGGCAGCAACGCCAGCAGATCGGTCTGGACCGGCGCGTAGCGCCCGAGAAGCAGCGCGGCCGCCAGCGTAAGCGCGACCGAGATGCCCGCCCACGCGAGGCTCGCGCGCCGCGCCATCAGCGCACCCCGAGGAGGCCCGCCTCCTCGCTCGTGAGCGGGGCGGCGTCGCGGTGGTTGCGGAAGCTGATCTGCGTCGAATCGCCGTTCACCTCGTCGATCGCCACCGTCCGCACGTACTTGTCCCCGCTGACCTGCATCGAGCGCAGGAACGAGGCCACCGCGCCGCGGCGCGGGGTGAGCGCGATCGACCATTGCTGCGCGTCGATGCGCGCGGCGATGTCGAACCACTGCTCCAGCGTCGCGGTGTCGCCGTTCAGGAGCGCGCCCAGAATCCTGCCGGCGCGCGCGGCCCCGGCGTCGTCGTCGGTGCGCTGGGTCCGGCGCCGGCCGTTGGCATCGATCTGGATGGTCACGTCCTCGCGCAGCACGACCAGCATCTTCACCGGCTGCTCGATCTGCCACAGCACGCCGGCCTCGCGCCAGACCAGCATGCGCCCGTGGGCGAGCACCGGACGCTCCAGCTCGGCGCTGCGCCGGGTCTGGTCGAACTCGGCGCGCAGGCGCGGCTGCGCGTCGAGCAGCGCGCGGATGCGCGCGAGCGACTCGTCGGCAGCGGCGGCGCCCGGGCCGAGCGCGAGCAGCGTGGCGGCCACGATCATCCGGCCCATGCCCGCTCCAGCTTCTCGCGCAGGATCGGCGGCGACACGAACTGCAGCTCGCCGCTCGCCATGTCGACCGCCACCTGGATGGTGCTGCCGGTGGTGAGCTTGGCGCCGCTCGCGGCGTCCACGATGCGATAGTCGATGCGCAGGCGGTTCTCCCACTCGCGCAGCATGGCGCGCGCGACCAGGCGCTGGCCGTAGCGCGTCGCGCCGACGTACCTCAGCCTGCAGTCGACGATCGGCCACAGGTAACCCGAGTCGCGCATCTCGGGATAGTCGTAGCCGATTTTGCGCAGCAGCGCGCAGCGCGCCCGCTCGAAGTACTTCACGTAGTGCCCGTGCCAGGTGACCTGCATCGCGTCCACGTCGTAGAAGTCGACCTCGATCTCGACCTCGGCCTCGAGCGTGTTCATCGGCGTCTTCATCGGCCGCGCCAGTAGCTGTAGAAATTGAACCACTGGTACGGCGCGCGCAGGCAGTAGGCCTCGAGCCTGCGCGCATAGCGCTGCGCCAGCTCGCGGATGCGGCGCTCGCGCTCGCCGCGCGGCAGCACGACGCGCGCCTCGAAGCGCTCCAGATGGATGCAGTAGCCGTGCTCCTCCTTCAGGCAGAAGAACAGGTAAACCGGGCATTGCAGCAGCGCCGCGAGGATGAACGGGCCCTGCGCGAACGGCGCCGGGGCGCCGAGGAACTCGACCTCGCAGACCCGGCCGCGCTCGCCCGGCGGCGTGCGGTCGCCGACGATGACCACCAGCTCGCCGCGGTCGATCTTGTCCTTGAGCGCCATGGCGGTCGCGGGGCCGATCTCCGAGACGTGGATCAGGTTGACGCCGAAGTCCGGGCTGAGCCTGGCGAGCGCGCCGAAGAAGCGCGGCCCGTGCTGCGAATACACCACCGCGTTGATCGCTGCAAGTCGCTCGCCGGCGGCGAGCGCGCGGCACATCTCGAGATTGCCGAGGTGGGCGCCGACCAGCAGCGCCCCCCTGCCGCTCGCGAGCAGCGCCTCGAACTCGGCGCGGTTCGGAAACCGCACCGCGCCGCCGGCCGCGCGGCCGGTCCAGGCGGCGAACTTGTGCAACGCGGATTCGGCGAACGCAAGCAGGTGGCGAAAGCGCGTCGCCCAGCCCGGCCGCGGCACGCCGCTGCCCGCGCCCGCGAATTGCGCCAGCCGTCTGAAGTACTCGTCGGACGCGCGCCGCACCGCGGGGCTGGTGAGGAGAAAGTAGGCTACGACCGGATACAGCAGCACGCGCGCGCAGCGCTCGCCGAGGAGCCGCAGGCAGGCACCGACGAACTGGATACCGGCCGCGCTGCCGCGCTCGGCGATCCCGGCCCAGTTGGCGCTCATGCGCGCCCCCGCCCGCTCAGCCTGCGCCCGAGCAGCAGCGGCAGCCGCAGCAGCATGCCGAGCACCAGCATGGTGTGGAGACAGGTGATTCGAACATTATCGGCGAGCATGTCGAAGTGCGACAAGCCGCCGGCCGGATAGACCACCCGCGTGGGCAGGTTCTGCACCGGCGTACCGCACCACGCCATGCGCACCACGATCGCGATATCGAAGGAGTAGCGGCGCGGCAGCGCCGCGCGCTCGATCAGCGCGCAGGTCGCGGCAAGAGGGTAGAGGCGAAAGCCGCACTGGCTGTCCTTCACCGCCATCGACAGGGTCTCGACGCAGACCCAGAAATTGGTCAGCCTGCGACCGTAGAGGCGCGCCTTGGGCGCGGAAGCGTCGAACTGCGGATCGCCGACGATCATCGCTTCGGGGCGCTCGGCGGCGCAGGACAGGAATCGCGGCACGTCGCGCACGTCGTGCTGGCCGTCGGCGTCGATCTGCAGCGCATGGCTCATGCCCTCGGCGCGCGCCCACCGCAGCGCGTAGTTCATCGCCGTTCCCTTGCCGCTGTTCTGCCGGAAGCGGTGCGCTCGAACCAGCGGGAAGTCGCGCGCCACCCGGGCGAGCTCGGCCTGGGTCGGCGCGTGGCTGCCGTCGTCGACGATGTAGATCGGCAGGCCGTGCGATGACAGCGCGGCCACCAGCGCGCGGAGGGTGCTGCCGTGGTCATAGAGCGGAACCACGATGCAGGGCCGGAAGGCGCTCATGAGGGCGCAAACACCAGCGTGCCGGAGGAGTACTTGCGGCTGCGGCTCGAGTAGCCGAAGCGCAGGCGCGAGGTGTCGAGCAGTTCGAGCGCGAGCGTGAGATGCGCGCCGGGTCGCACGATCGACAGGAACTTGAGGTTCTCCGCCGCGGCGAACTCGCCGGCGAGGCCAAGCCGCTCACGGCCGAGCTTCACCGACCAGTCGACCTGCACCACGCCGGGCAGGATCGGCAGGCCGGGAAAGTGCCCCGCGAAGCAAGCGAGGTCCTCGGGCACGCGCAGCTCGAGCTCGACGCGGCCGCCCTGGGCGCGCTCGCCGAGGATCTCAGGAAGCAGGCGCATCCTGGGCCCGGTGAAACAGCTGGCGCATTGCCGCGGCGGTGAGCTTGCCGCGCTCGTCGCTCGGCAGGCGCGCGACGAACCGCCACTGCCGCGGCACGAGCACGCGATCGAAGCGCGCAGCGAGAAATTCGCGCAGCGCGCCGATCAGCGCCTCGCGCCCGGCCGCCTCGCGCGCGGGCTCGCGCAGGATCAACACTGCGCCGAGCGCCTGCTTCGCTCCGTCGAGCGGCACCACCGCGGCATCGCGCACCCACGGATGCTCGCGCAGCGCCTGCTCCAGTTCGGGCAGCGAAGCGCGTTTGCCCTCGATCTTGACCACGCGGTCGAGCCGTCCCTTGAGGCGAAAGCGGCCGTCGGGCTCGAGCTCGGCGGCGTCGCCCATCGTGAGCCAGTCGTCGTCGGGAAGATAGGGCGAGCGCAGGCACAGCGCGCCGTCGGCGTCGATCCGGATCTGCATCTGCGCGAACGCACGCCACGCGGCGCCGGCCTCGCTGCCGTCCTGCTCGCGCCAGGCGATGCCGCCCGACTCGGTGCTGCCGTACACCTCGGTCGGCGGCGCGCCGAGCGCCAGCTGGTACTGAGCGGCGGTGGCCGCCGGCAGCGGGCCGCCGGAGGAGAAGATGCGGCGCACCAGCGGCCTGAGGCTTGCGAGGTCGATCAGCTCCGGCAGCCGCGTGAGGTGCGCGGGACTCGACACCAGCACCGCCTCGCCGTGGCGGCGCAGGCTCTGCATGAGAAGGTCCGGCTCGGCGCACAAGGCGGCCTCGAAGCATCGGCCGGCGGCGAGCGGCCAGAACAGGCGGAAAAGCAACCCGTAGATGTGGTGGTGCGGCACGGTGGCGACGACCGCAGCGCCGCCGAGCGTCGCGCCCCAGCTCGCCTCCAGCACCTGCGCCTCGGTCTCGAGCTGGTAGAGCGACTTCTCGACCCGCTTGGACTCGCCGCTGCTTCCCGAGGTATAGAGGTCGATGCGCGCTGCGCGCGGCGCGAGCGGCCGGAAATCGAGCGCGGCGGGCGCAATCCGCCGCAGGTCGAGCTCGGCCGCGGCAGCGTCGCCGAGGATGGCGTCGTACGCAGGGCGCAGCGCGTCGAGCAGCGCCGGCTGCAGCCCGGGCGCGAGCACCGCCCGTCGGCCGGCGTGCAGGACCGCGAGCAAGGCGGCCGCGAACGCGAGCGGATGCTCGCAGTGAATCAGCCAGCGCGCCTCGGGGCGCGGCGCGAGCGCCTGCACGATGCCGCCGACCTGGCAGGCGAATTCGCGCCAGCTCACTTCGCGCCCGCGGTCGGCGCACACGGCGAGCCGTGGCGCGCGGCCGGTGGCGAGCAACCGGGAAACCGCGATGAACTCGCCCGGCATTACGCGGCCGGCAGAAGGCGCCGCCGAAGCAGCCGCTCGCCGGCGAAGAGGGTGCCCATCGCGAGATACGCGATGACGCCGTTGTACAGGGCCCAGGCCTCGCGCGACGCGTATACCGCGGTCCAGGCGGCGATCGCGCCGTTGAGCACGAAGAAGGCGCACCAGGCGAAGGTGACGCGGCGGGTGTAGCGCACGCTCGCGGGCGAAAGCTCGGGCTCCTGCAGTCGGGCGAAGCGCTCCACCATGGTGGGCGGGTGGACCAGCGTGACGCCGAAGAGGATCAGCATGCTCGCGCTGATCGCCGCCGGATAGAGCCGCAGCAGGACCTCGCTGTTGGTGGCGAGCACGGCGAGGCCGAGGAGCGGCGCCATGCCGAGCGCCACGAACTGCGTCGCGGAAAGGCCGGCGAGGATGCGCAGGGTGTGGCGACGGTAGCGCAGCACGAGCGCGCCGAGCACCAGCAGGGCCACGCTGCGCGGATCGAGGAACTGCAGCCCGGCAAAGATCAGCAGCGGGTAGAGCGCGAACAGGATCTGGCCGATGTGGATCCGGGCACGCATCGTTCCCGCACGCTACGACTCGAGCAGCCGCCTGACGGTGGCGACCACGTCGCCGACGGTGCGGATGCCCTTGAACTCCTGCGGCTTCACGCGCTTGCCGGTGATCTCCTGCAACTTGATGGCGAGGTCGACCGCGTCGATGCTGTCGAGGTCGAGGTCGCGGAACAGGTCCGCCTGCGGCGTGATGCGCGCCGGCTCGATCTCGAAGCTCGCGCTGAGCACCGTTCTCAACTGCTCGAGGATCTCGGAATCCGTGACCTGCGGTGCCGCGGACAGCTGTGGCGTGCTCATGTGGACCCCCGATAGCGCTCGACCAGGCGGCACAGGCTGGTCACGTTGCGGAAATAGTCGCGGATGCCGGCGTCGTTGGCCTCGAGCCTGATCTGGTAGCGCTTGCGCAAGGCCACGCCGAGCTCCAGCGCGTCGATCGAGTCCAGGCCGAGCCCCTCGTTGAAGAGCGGCGCGTCGTCCTGGATGTCTTCCGGCCGCACGTCTTCGAGGGAAAGCACCTCGACGATGAGCCGCTTGATCTCGAGCTTCAGGTCGTTCATAGCGTCCTCAGTCCGTCGACGAAGTAGGTTTCGAGCGCGTGCGTGAGACGGCGCGCCGCGATCACGCTCGGCTGGCGCAGGTCGGCCAGCCCCGCCGGCGCGAGCTCGTCGCGCACGATCACGCGGAAGCAGAACGCACGCGGCGGGATGTGGTACCAGCTTGAGCCCTTGGTGAGGGTCGGTGGATCGCATTGCAGCAGCACCGGCACGATCGGGCGCCCGCTTTTCAGCGCGATGTGCGCGGCGCCGCGCAGGAACTTGAGCGGCTCGTTCGGCCGGCTGCGCGTCCCCTCGGGGAACACGATCACTGCAGCGCCCCTGCCGAGCGCACGCTCGCAGTCCTCGAGGACCTGCTCGGGCTCGGAGTTGCGGATGTAGCCGGCCGCGCGGACGACGCCGGCGATGAAGGGATTCGACCACCACGCCTCCTTGACTACGCACGTCGCGCGCGGCATCGCCGATAGCAGCACCACCACGTCTAGCAGGCTCGGATGGTTGGCGAGCACCAGTACCCCGCCGGCCCGCTGCAGGCGCTCCAGGCCATGGGTTTCCAGGCGCATCACGCCCGTGACCCTGAGCAGCGCGACCATCATGCCGAAGTATCGGCAGATCATCCATCTTACGCGCCGCTCGCGCAGGCTCGGGTCCCGCGACAGCAGACGCAAGGCCGGGAACACGGTGAACGAGCCTATGGCCCCTCCTGTCGAGAACAGGAGGAAGGTCGCCCCGGTCATCAGCAGGCGCCAATAGTAGTTGACGAGCACAATCACGTCAGTGCCAGCTCCAGCTCGTCGTGCCGGCGCTCCAGCGCACGGCGCTGCGTTGTTCGAGGTGCCGGATGAACGCCTGCACCTGAGGCTCGGGCGAGGGCGCCTCCTCGGCGGTTTCGGTCGACACCGCAGTCGGGCGCGAGGCGTCGCGGCTCACGAGCAGCGCCAGCGCACGGCCGTTCGGAATCGCGGCGTCGGCCGGCGAGCCGAAGCGGCGGTACTCGTCGGGCAACGGGGCGTCGCCATACACCATGAGGACGGGCTTGTGCGGCTGCGAGGCAAGCTGGCAATGGGCCTCGAGCAGCGCATAGCCCAGCGTTTCCTCGCCCGCCGCGACGGCCGTCGACTCGGCGCGATCGGCGCGCGCCGTGGAGAGCAGTCCCGCGGCCGCGTTGTGGACCGAAAGGCTGAAGAGCGTGGGCGACAGCGGTTCGCCCGCGGCAAGCGCGCGCAGAAGCGCAACCGTGTAGCCGAGCTCCCCATGCTGCGAAGCGAACACCAGGCGCAGCCCGGTCATGCCCTGGGCACACGCTCCGGCAACATGCAGCATCGTTCTGGCGAGCGGCCCGAGGCGCCGTCTCAGCGACGCGTCCACGAACCGAACATCGGGAGCTACGGCATCCTCGGCTGGCGCGGGCGGCCACGCGCACCAGCGCGCCACCGGAAGCTCGAAACGGGCACCAGCGCCCACGATCCCCCTCGTTGTCTGTTTATCTATTTATCGTATTTGTAAATGCTACAAAACGCCCGCGCCCTCCGCGCGGATGATCTATCGTGATCGTATCAAAGTTTCGCGCGGTCCGACCGCACTGCCTGGCTCAAAAATAACGCATGTTTTCACCGTTCGATGTCGCGTTGGGCGCCAGCGTTCCGGCCCCGGCGTCGTTCCAGGTGTTCGCGACCACGGTTCCGGCCGAGCTGCGCGCGGCGCGCGAGTTCGAATGGCTGACGCACGCGGACGCGGCCCGAGCACGCGCGATCGCACGCCCGGAACGGCGTGCGCAATTTGCCACGGGGCGCTGGCTGCTGCGCCATGCGGCGGCGCGGATCTTCGGCGAGAGCGGCTTTCGCCTGGGCAGCGTCGACGGCAGGCCGATCGTGACCGCCGCGGCGGGCGAGCCCGCGGCGGTCAGCCTGAGCCACAGCGGGGAGCTCGTGCTGTGCGCGGCGGGACGCTTGCGCTCGCTCGGCGTCGACGTGGAGCGCGTCCGCCCGCGCGCCGACTGGCACGCCCTCTGCGCATGGACCTTGCACCCGCGCGAGCGCGAGCGGATCGAGCGCGCGCGAGAATCACGGCGCTGGCCGAGCTTCTACCAGTCATGGACGTACAAGGAAGCGCTGGCCAAGGCGCTCGGCGAGGGCGTGTTCGGCCTGCCCTTCGATCGCATCCTCGTCTCGCCCGACGGGCGGCTCGAATCGGCCGACGAGCGGCTCGAATCGGGGCCGCCGGACGCGCGCCTGCGCGACCCTGACTGGCGGCTCGCGGCACTGCGTCTTGGAGAGGGCTTTGCCGGCGCGGTGGCTTGGCGCGCGTAACATCCGGCCTATGAGCAGCAACGATCTGCCATCGCTCGTCGGGCGCTTCGACGCCGTGGTCGACTGCCGCTCACCTTCGGAATATGCCGAAGATCACATTCCCGGCGCGGTCTCGGCTCCCGTGCTCGACGATGCCGAGCGCGCCGCCGTGGGCACGCTCTACAAGCAGGTGTCGCCCTTCGAGGCGAAGAAGGCCGGCGCGGCGCTGGTGGCGAAGAACGTCGCCCGGCACGTGGAGACGCTGTTCGCCGGAAAGGATCGCCGCTGGCGGCCGCTCGTCTATTGCTGGCGCGGCGGCAAGCGCTCGGCGGCCATGGCGCACATCCTGCGCGAGATCGGCTGGGAGGCGCAGACGCTCGCCGGCGGCTACCGCGGCTACCGCAGGTGGGTGGTCGCGCAGCTGGAGACAGTCCCTCACAAATTGCCATTCAGGGTCGTGCATGGCCCTACGGGGAGCGGGAAGAGCCGCTTCCTCGGCGCCCTCCGCCGCGCCGGCGCCCAGGTGCTCGACCTCGAAGACCTCGCCGCGCACCGCGGGTCGGTGCTCGGCAATCTGCCGGACCGGCCGCAGCCCTCGCAGAAGTGGTTCGAGAGCCAGGTCCTGCACCAGCTCGCCGCGCTCGATCCCGCGCGCGCGGTATTCGTCGAAGGCGAGTCGAAAAAAATCGGCCAGCTGCAGGTACCCGAGGCGCTGATCGCGGCGATGCGCGCCTCCCCCTGCATCGTTCTCGACACGGCGATCGAGGTGCGCGTGACTCTGCTGCTGGAGGAGTACCGGCATTTCGTGGACAACCCGGGGGCGCTCGAGGCTCAGCTCGACTGCCTGGTCGGCCTGCACGGCCGGGAGAAGATTGCGGGGTGGAAGTCGCTGGCCTCGCGCGGCGCCTGGCGTGACTTCGTGACCCTGCTTCTCATGGAGCATTACGACCCGGCCTACCGGCGCTCGTCGCTGCACAATTTTGTGCATCTGCAGCGGGCGGAGCGCATCGCAATCGGTTCGGGCGAAGCCGCGGCGTTCGACGCCGCAGCGCGCCGGCTGCTCGAAGAGACGGTGGCGGTCTGAAGCACCCAGCCCGGAAATTCCTGGCGATTTCCGCGATTCTCTGCGCAAGCGCGCTCGCGCAGATTCCTCCCAGCGAGAGCGAGCTGCAGCGCTACACCGGCCTGCACCGTGCGGCCGCGCGCGGCGAGATCGCGCTGATCAAGCCCGGAAACGTGGACGCGCGCGACGGCCGAGGACGCACGCCGCTGCACGTCGCGGCGTTTCGCGGGCAGCATGAAGCGATGCGGGCGCTGCTCGCCGCGGGTGCCGATCCGAACGCGCTCGAGAACGAGCGCTACGACATCGTCACGATCGCGGCCGTCGCGAACGACGTTCCGACGCTGAAACTCGCGCTCGAGCTCGGCGCGAGCGCGAAGAACGTCACCAGCCGCTATGACGGCACCGCGCTCATCGCCGCCGCGCACCTGGGGCACGCCGAAGTGGTCCGGATTCTGACCGCGGCAGGCGCGCCGCTAGATCATGTCAACAACCTCGGCTGGACCGCGCTGATGGAATCGATCGTGCTGGGCGACGGCGGCTCGCGCCACACCGAGACCCTGAAGGTGCTGCTCGATGCGGGGGCGGATCCGAACCTCCCGGATCGCGCGGGCGTCACGCCGCTCGCTCAAGCGCGCGCGCGCAACTACTCCGCGATGGTGAAGCTCCTGGAAGCGCGAAAAGCCCGCTAGGCGTCGAGGCCGGCGAGGACCCGCATGTGCTGCACCACGCTCCGGCCGAGCGCCGAGAGGGCGTAGCCGCCCTCGAGCACCGACACCATGCGCCCCTCGGCGTGACGTTCGGCGACGTCCTTCATCTGCGAGGTCACCCAGGCGTAGTCGGCGTCGGTGAAGCGCAGCATCGCCATGTCGTCTTCGGCGTGCGCGTCGAATCCGGCCGAGAACAGGATCAGCTCGGGCGCGAATTCCTCCAGCGCGGGCAGCCACGCTTCGCGCACCGCCTCGCGGAGCTCGCGCGAGCCCGCGCCCGCCGCGAGCGGAATATTCACCATGTTGGCGGCGGGCTCCTCGGTGCCGCTGTACGGGTAGAACGGATGCTGGAAGGTCGAGGCCATCAGCACCTGAGGGTCGCCTTCGAAAATGTCCTCGGTGCCGTTGCCGTGGTGCACGTCGAAGTCGATGATCGCCACGCGCTCGAGGTGATGCGCCTGCAGCGCGTGGCGCGCCGCGACCGCCACGTTGTTGAAGATGCAGAAGCCCATCGGGCGGGCGCGGCACGCGTGGTGGCCGGGCGGGCGCACCGCGCAGAACGCGGCCTTGACTTCACCTTTCAGAACCAGGTCGGTGGCGAGGACGGCAGCTCCCGCCGCGCGCAGCGCGGCCTGCAGGCTCCATGGGTTCATCGCGGTGTCGGGATCGAGATGGACGGTACCCTGCCTCGGCGCGAGCTCGCGGATCGCGCGCACGTACTCGATCGGATGCACGCGCGCGAGCTGCTCGTCGGTCGCGAGCGGCGCCTCGTAGCGCGCGACATACGGCGCCACGCCCGACGCGATCAGCTGGTCCTCGATCGCCGAGAGCCGCGCCGGCTGCTCGGGATGGTGCGCTCCCATCTCGTGCTTCAGGCACTCGGGATGCGTGATAAATGCCGCAGACATGCTCATGCGATCTTAGCGCAACCCCAGTACAATCGAAGCATGCTGCTCAAGGCCGAATTCCAACCAAAAAACCTCGGCAGCGGCCCGATCCAGCGCGTGATCCAGGCCGCGGGCGGCATCATCCTCGGCAAGGAACCGCAGGTGCGCCTGGCGCTCGCCTGCCTGCTGGCGCGCGGCCACCTGCTGATCGAGGATCTGCCCGGCGTCGGCAAGACCACGCTCGCGCACGTGCTCGCGCGCTCGCTCGGCCTGCAGTTCCAGCGCATCCAGTTCACCAGCGACATGCTGCCGGCCGACATCATCGGCGTCTCGGTGTACGAGCGCGAGAGCGGCGCCTTCAACTTCCACCCCGGTCCGATCTTCGCGCAGGTGATCCTCGCCGACGAGGTCAACCGGGCCACGCCCAAGACCCAGTCGGCGCTGCTCGAGGCGATGGAGGAGCACCAGGTCACCGCGGAGGGCGAGACGCGCAAGCTGCCGACCCCCTTCTTCGTCATCGCGACCCAGAATCCGTCGGAGCAGGTCGGCACCTTTCCGCTGCCCGAATCCCAGCTCGACCGCTTCACCATGAGAATCGAGCTCGGCTATCCCGACCGCGAGGCCGAGCGGGCCCTGCTCGCCGGAACCGACCGGCGCGACCTCCTCGCCACGCTCGACCCGTGCATGACGCCCGCGGAGCTGATGGAGCTCCAGGCGAGCGTGCAGCGCGTGTATGTCGCGGCGGCGCTGCTGGACTACGTGCAGGCGATCGTGGAGCACACGCGGCGCTCGGCCGACTACGTGGCGGGCCTGTCGCCGCGCGCCGCGCTCGCGCTGGTGCATTCGGCGCGCGCCTGGGCGCTGCTCGAGGGCCGCGACAAAGTGCTGCCCGAGGACGTGCAGGCGGTGCTCGCCGGCGTCGCCGCGCACCGACTACGCCCGGCGCACGACTCGACCCGCCGCGTCGACGTGGGTGCGCAGCTTCTCGCTGCCGTTCCGATCCCGTAACAAAACCTTCGGTAGAATTCGCCGTTCCGCGCACCGCGTACTGAAGCCGGTAACAGCCGCGAGCGGAAAATTCCATGCCGCCCGGTACGCGCTACTTCCTCGAGGTCAATCCCCGCATTCCCAAGCGCCTGGCGCGCCTCGAGGAGCTCGCGCAGAACCTCTGGTACAGCTGGGACCGGCCGACGCGGGCGCTCTTCGCCAAGCTCAACCCGCCGCTGTGGGACGCCGTGGGCCACAGCCCGAAAGCGATGCTGAAGAGAATCGACGAGCAGCGCCTGATCGACGCCGCGACCGACCCGGCGTTTCTCGACAGCCTCACGCGCGTGCTGGCGGCGTTCGACGCCTACCACGCCGAGCCGCCGTTCCGGCAGAACGCGGGCGGGGTGCAGCGCGAGGACCTGGTGGCGTATTTCTGCGCCGAGTTCGGCATACACGAAAGCCTGCCCATCTATTCCGGCGGCCTGGGCATCCTGGCCGGCGACCACTGCAAGGCGGCGAGCGATTTCCAGCTGCCGTTCGTAGCCGTCGGCCTCATGTACCGCCAAGGCTATTTCACCCAGACGATCGACGGCGACGGCCGCCAGCGCGCCGCGTACTACGACTCCGACTTCGAGGACTTGCCGATCGAAGCGGTGAAGCGCAAGGACGGCGCCGAGCTCACGGTCGAGCTCGCGCTGCCGGCGCGCAGGCTCCTGGTGAAGGTCTGGCAGGCGCGCATCGGCCACGTTTCGCTCTATCTTCTCGACACCGACCTGCCCGAGAACACCGAGCGCGAGCGCGACATCGTGCACCGGCTCTACGGCGGCGACCGCACCACGCGCCTGGAGCAGGAGATCGTGCTCGGCGTGGGTGGCATGCGAGCGCTCGCGGCCCTCGGCTTCAAGCCCACGGTCTGGCACATCAACGAGGGACACGCGGCGTTCCTGGTCCTCGAGCGCATGCGGGCGCTGGTCGCCGAGGGCCTCGCGCTCGAAGCCGCGATCGAGGCGGTGGCCGCCAACATGGTCTTCACGACGCACACGCCCGTGCCGGCGGGGCACGATCAGTTCACCGACGCCACCGTGGTGCCCTACCTGAAGAGCCTGTTCGGCGAGCTCGGCGCCCCGGACAGGGTCGCGGCGCTGGCGCGCCCGCCGGCGGGCGGCGACTTCAACATGACCGCGCTCGCGATCCGCGGCTCGCGCCACCATAACGGCGTCTCGCGCATCCACGGCGGCGTGTCGCAGGATCTGCTGAAGGATTTCTGGCCGCAGGTCTCGCCCGAGGAGAACCCGGTCGGCTACGTCACCAATGCCGTTCACGTGCCGACCTTCCTCGCGCCGGAATGGAGCGAGGTGCTCGACCGCTTCCTCGGCGTGGGCTGGATGCACCGCCTCGGCTATCCGGGCATCTGGGAAAAAATCCGCGACATCCCGGACCACATCTTCTGGAGCGTGCGCCAGGACATCAAGGCGCGGATGCTGCACATGGTGCGCCATCGCCTCATGATCCAGCACACGCGCAACCACGGCAGCGAGTCGCATCTCGAGCGGCTGCTCCGCTGCGCCGACCCGGCGAAGCCGCACGTGCTCACGATCGGCTTCGGCAGGCGCTTTGCCACCTACAAGCGCGCCACCCTCCTCTTCAACGACATGGAGCGCCTGAAGCGCATCGTCTCCGACCGCGAGCGCCCGGTGCTGTTCCTGTTCGCCGGCAAGGCGCACCCCGCCGACGAGCCGGGCCAGGATCTCATCCGCGCCATCGCCCAGATGTCGCAGGCGCCGGACTTCGAGGGGCGGATCCTGTTCCTCGAGGGTTACGACCTGCACCTCGCGCGGCGCCTGGTGGCGGGCGTCGACGTGTGGCTGAACAATCCGGTGCATCCGCTGGAAGCCTCGGGCACCTCGGGTATGAAGGCCGGGATGAACGGCGTGCTCAACCTTTCGATCCTCGACGGCTGGTGGGACGAGGGCTACGACGGCGACAACGGCTTCGCCATCAAGCCGGCCTCGCCCGACCTCGAGGCGCACCGGCGCGACCGCGAGGAGGCGCGCACGCTCTACGAGATCCTGCAGGACCGCGTCGTGCCGCTCTACTACCAGCGGCCGAACAGCGGCGCGAACATGGGCTATTCGCCCGAATGGATCCGCATCGCCAAACGCTCGATGGCCTCGCTCCTGCCGCGCTACGACGCCTCGCGCATGCTCGGCGAGTATGTCTCGAAGTACTACCTGCCCGCCTCGCGCCAGGGCCGCCGGTACGCCGAACACGCCTACGAGGGCGCGAAGACCGTGGCGCAGTGGAAAGCGCGCGTGCGCGCCGCCTGGCCCGGGGTCGCCGCGCGCCGCCTCGACACGCCGAAGACCCGCATCCAGTTCGGCGACAGCCTCCCGGTCGAAATCGCGGTGCGGCTGAACGGGCTCGCGCCGGCCGACGTGTGCGTGGAGCTGCTCCTCGCGCGCGGCATGCGCGAGGCGCCGATGGTGCAGCACAGCCACGAGCTGACCCCGGAGGGCTCGCTCGAGGGCGGAGAGCACCGTTACCGCATCGACCTAAAGCCCGGCCTGGCCGGACGCCTGGACTACCGCATCCGCGTGTTCCCGCGGCACGAGCTTCTCACGCATCGCTTCGAGCTGGGTCTCGCCTGTTGGGTTTGACGAGAAGCCACAGCGCGCGCGCGGCGAGCGGATAGGTGGTGCCGCGGCCGTAGCGCTTGCCTTCGAAGGCAGGGTGGCCGGTATCGATCAGCGCGTCCCAGCGCTCGCCCTCCGCGCCCGGCAGCGTGAACGCCACGCTGTCGTCGTGGGCGTTGAGGAGCAGCAGCACGTCGTCGTCCTCGACCGGGCGGCCGAGCTCGTCGCGTTCGCTCAAGCCGCGCCCGGAAATCAGCACGCCGAGCGAGCGCGCGGAGCTGCGCGTCCAGTCCTCGTCGCTCATCTCGGCGCCGTCCGGATTGAGCCACGAGATGTCCTTCATCTGCACCTCGCGCATCTCGCGGCCGCGGAAGTAAGTGCGGCGGCGGAAAAGCGGATGCTGGTTTCTCAGGCTTATTAGCTTCCTCGTAAATTCCAGAAGTGCCGGATCCGCGTTCTGCCAGTCGATCCAGGAAAGCTCGCTATCGTGGCAGTACGCGTTGTTGTTGCCGCGCTGGCTGCGGCCGAGCTCGTCGCCCGCGACGAGCATCGGCACGCCCTGCGAGAACAACAGCGTCGCGAGGAAATTGCGCTTTTGCTTTTCCCTGAGGGAACGAATCGCGGAGCTGTCGCTCGGGCCTTCCGCCCCGCAGTTCCAGCTGCGGTTGTTGTCCGAGCCGTCGCGATTGTCCTCGAGGTTCGCCTCGTTGTGCTTGGCGTTGTAGCTCACCAGGTCCTCGAGCGTGAAGCCGTCGTGCGCCGTGACGAAATTGATGCTGGCGGCGGGGCCGCGGCCGGCCGGCTGGAAGATGTCGCTCGAGCCCGAAAGCCGCGAGGCCACCTCGCCGATCACGCCGCCCTCCCCCTTCCAGTACGAGCGCACCGAGTCGCGGTACTTGTCGTTCCATTCCGCCCAGCCGGGCGGAAAGTTGCCGAGCTGGTAGCCGCCATGAGCGATGTCCCAAGGCTCGGCGATGAGCTTCACCTGGGACAGCACCGGGTCCTGGCGCAGCGCCGAGAGAAACGCGCCGTTGCGATCGAACGCATGCGCGGCGTTGCGCGCCAGCGTCGCGGCGAGGTCGAAGCGGAAGCCGTCGACGTGCATCTCCTCGGCCCAGTAGCGCAAGCTGTCCATGATGAGGGCGAGCACCACGCGGTGCGCCGAGTTGAAGCTGTTGCCGGTGCCGGTGAAGTTCAGATAGCGGCGCGGGTTGCCGGGATCGAGCCGGTAGTAGATGGCATTGTCGATGCCGCGGAACGAGAGCGTCGGCCCGGCATGGTCGGCTTCGCCGGTATGGTTGTAGACCACGTCCAGGATCACCTCGATGCCCGCCGAGTGCAGCGTCTTCACCATGCTCTTGAACTCGCCCAGCGTGCCGGTCGCCGAATAGCGCAGCTCGGGCGCGAAGAAGCCGATGCTGTTGTAGCCCCAGTAGTTGCGCAGTCCGTGCTGCAGAAGATGGCGCTCGTCGACGAAGGCATGGACCGGGAGCAGCTCCACCGCGGTGACGCCGAGCTTCCTCAGGTACTCGATCACGGGCGCCGTGGCGAGGCCGGCGTAGGTGCCGCGGAGCTGCTCCGGCACCTCGGGATGGCGCTGCGTGAAGCCCTTGACGTGCAGCTCGTAGATCAGCGTGTCCTGCCACGGCGTGCGCGGCGGCCGGTCGTCGCCCCAGCTGAAGGCGGTGTCGACCACCTGGCAGCGGCCGAGGCCCGCGCCGATCTTGCCGCGGATCAGCTTCGCGTACGGATCTAACAGAACCCTCGCCGGATCGAAGCGGTGCCCACGCTCGGGATCCGACGGCCCGTGTACGCGATAGCCGTAGAGCAGGCCCGGCCGGGCGTCCGGGAGGTAGCAGTGCCAGACAAAATTGGTGCGCTCCAGCAATTCGACGCGCTCGATTTCGCGCCGGCCCTTGGGATCGAAAAGGCAAAGCTCGACCCGCTCGGCGTTCTTCGAGAACAGCGCGAAGTTGACGCCCGCCCCGTCCCAGGTGGCGCCGAGAGGATAGGGCCGGCCGCGCCAGAGCGTGCTCGGCGCGACGACGATGCGGGCGGGCGCTTCCACGTGGGTCGCTAATTTACGCCAACCGATGCTTCTTGGAATCTTGTGTCGCGGGCGGACTACAGCGGGTCGGGTCGCTACTACCTTATGAATCAAGTCCGGGCGATAGTCGCTGTTCGCACTACTTCCTATCATCGGGCCGGGTCGCAACAAGAATTTTCACACTGTAGAGGTGCACAAACTCATGAAGATCGTCGCCCTGGTCCTCGCTGGCGGGGAAGGCACGCGCTTGTATCCCCTGACGGCCGAGCACTCGAAGCCCGCGCTGCCGTTCGCGAACGGCTACCGCATCGTGGACTTCGTGCTGAGCAACCTGGTGAACTCGAAGATCTCGACGATCTACATGCTCGCGCAATACAAGCCCGACTCGCTCATGCGCCACGTCGCCTCCGCGTGGGCGCCGTGGCTCAACGCGCCGGGCAGCGTCATCAAGGTGCTGCTGCCGCGCTCGAACCGGCAGCTCTTCCGCGGCACCGCGGACGCCGTGCACCAGTGCCTCGACGTGCTGCAGGCCCATTCGCCCGACGTGGTGGCGATCTTCGCCGCCGACCACGTGTACCGCATGGACGTGCGCCAGATGGTCGACTTCCATCGCGCGCGCGCCGCCGACGTGACCGTGGCCGCGGTCGGCGTGCCGCTCGAGAAGGCCTCGTCCTTCGGCATCATCAGCGCGGGCGCCGACGGCCGGGTGCGCGAGTTCCACGAGAAGCCGCGGCGCGCCATGCCGAGCCCGCGCAATCCGGCGCAGGCGTACGCGTCCATGGGCAACTATCTCTTCGACCCGCGGGTCCTCGAGCGCGCGCTCGAGGAAGGCATCGCGCGCGGCGAGGTCGACTTCGGCCGCGACGTTCTGCCGCGGCTCTGCAAGGACGCGCGCGTCTACGCGTACGACTTCTCCCAGAACCAGGTGCCGGGACTGCTCGACTACGAGGAGCCCGCGTACTGGCGCGACGTCGGCACGCTGACGGCGCTCGCCGCCGCGCAGCAGGACGCGATGGGGCACCGGCCGCGCTTCAACCTGTGGAACCGGCGCTGGCCGATCCGGGGCGAGCACGACGCCGCGCTCCTCGAAAAGCTGCGCGGCTGGCAGCCGCAAGCCGCGGCGGCCGAGGCCGAATTGGGCACCGCACCTACCGCTGCCGCAGCATGGCGAGCTTCGGGTAGAGATCTGCGTAGCGACGAGCGGCTGCCGACCAGCTGAAATCCCGGGCCATCCCGGCGCGCTGCAGCCTTCGCCAGCGCGCCGGCTCGGCGAACGCGGCGAGCGCCCGCCGCAGCGCCTCCAGCAGCGCGGCGCTGTCGGCCCGCTCGAACAGAAAGCCGCTGACCCCGTCCTGCACGGTATCGGCCAAGCCGCCCGTCGCGCGCGCCACCGGCGGCGTGCCGTAGCGCTGGCTGTACATCTGGTTGAGCCCGCACGGCTCGAAGCGCGAGGGCATCGCGAAGAGGTCGGCGCCGGCTTCGATCGCGTGCGCCAGTTCCTCATCGAACGCAATCCGCACGGCGATCCGACCGGGGTGGCGCGCCGCGGCCGCCGCGAGCGCGCGCTCCAGCTCCCCTTCGCCCTTGCCGATCACTGCAAGCTGCGCCGGCAGGGCGGCGAGCGCATCGGCCGCCGCGGCGAGCAGGTCGACGCCTTTCTGGTGCGTCAGGCGCGACACCGTGCCGACGAGCGGCACCCCGGCGCGCGGTTCGAGTCCCAGGCCCCGCTGCAGCGCAGCCTTGTTCGCGGCCTTGCGCTCGAGCGTGTCCGCGTCGTAGCGCTGCGCGATGAGCGCATCGCTGGCCGGATCCCACACCGCGGTATCGATGCCGTTCAGGATGCCGCTCAGCACCTCGCGCCGGTGGCGCAGCAGCCCGTCCATGCCGTGGCCGAGCTCGGGGGTCTGGATTTCGCGCGCGTACGTCGGGCTGACCGTGGTGACGGCGTCCGCGGTGGCGATGCCGCCCTTCAGGAACGAGAGCCGGCCGTAGAACTCGACCCCGTCGATCGTGAACGCAGAGGAAGGCAGCTCCAATCGCGCCAAAAGCTGCGCGTCGTAGTTTCCCTGGAAGGCGAGGTTGTGGATCGTCATCACCGAGGCGGCGCGCGCGGGCTCTTCGCGCAGGTACACCGGCGCGAGCCCCGCGGGCCAGTCGTGGCAGTGCACGATCGCCGGCCGCCAGTCGAGCGGGCTGCGCGCCCCGCCGAGCAGCGCCGCGGCGCGCGAGAGCACGCCGAAGCGCAGCGCGTTGTCATGCCAATCCTGCCCGTCCGGCGCGTGGTATGGACCGCCGTCGCGGCGGTAGAGCGCCGGGCAGTCGATCACGATGAAAGGATCTGCTTGCAGCAGCGAGCACTCGAAACCGAGCACCTTGAGCTCCGCAACCCGAGTTTTCTTTCCGACGCCGTCCAGGACCGCCGGATAGCCCGGCAGAAGCGTCATCGCATCCACGCCGTCCGCACGCAGCGCAGCCGGCAGCGCTTCGCTCACGTCGCCGAGCCCGCCGGTCTTGGTCATCGGCGCGCATTCGGGCGTGACGTGAAGGACGCGCACGCGCGCGCCGTCCCGGGGGGAACTCATGGATTTCCGTGCTTTATATCCGACTTCTAGGGCGCGGCGATGCGGGCTTCAGGCGCGGGCGAAGGCGCGATCGCGACGACCCGGCGCCGCGCGGCCCCTTCGAAATCGCGCCGCACCTCGAACTCCACGCACACCGAGCCGTTGACGCTGCGGCCGCCGAGCGCTCGCGCGAGCGCCGGTTCATCCTTGGTCGATTCGAGCTCGATGATGCACGCGACGCGCGCGGTGCCGCGGTTGTGCACCAGCTTGAAGGAGTGCACCGGCCCGTACGGCTCGCACAGCGCGAGAATGCCCTTGGTCAGCGCGCAGAAATCGCGTGCCTGCGAGGTCGTTTCGGCAAGGTTTTCGGCGAGGGTGCTGCGCATGGCGAAGGCCATGCTAGTTCCGCGTCCAACACCGCGACTATCACCGAACGCCTGAACCTCGTGTAGCCGAACAGCTACAACGCCGCTCAAATCAGCAGAGCCACGGTCGCTGCAGTCAAGCAGGTGGCGAGCGTACCGGCGAGGATCGATTTCAGCCCGAGCGCGACCACTTCGCTCCGCCGCTCGGGGCACATCGTGCCCAGGCCGCCGAGCATGATGCCGAGACTGCCGAAGTTGGCGAAGCCGCAGAGCGCGTAGGTGAGCAGGACGCGGCTGCGCTCGGAAAGCTCGGTCAGCTTCGAGAGCTCGACGTAGGCGACGAGCTCGTTGATGACGGTCTTCGTGCCGAGGAGCGCGCCCGCGGCACGCGCCTCGCTCCACGGGATGCCGCAGAGCCAGGCGAGCGGCGCGAGCGCCCAGCCGAGCGCGCCCTGCAGGCTGTAGGGCGCGATGACGAGGTTGACGAGCGCGACGAGCGCCACGAACACCACCAGCATGGCGACGATGTTCAGGAGAAGCTGCGCGCCGTCGAGCGTGCCGCGCGTGAGCGCGTCCATGCTGCTCGCGGCCTCGGAGCGCAGCTCGATGTTGCCGCCCGTGACGGCGCCTTCGGGCGGCACCATGAGAAAGGCGATCACGAGCGCGGCCGGAGCGGAAAGGATGGAAGCGATGAGCAAGTGCGCCACCGCGTCGGGCAGGACCGGCCGCAGGATGGCCGCATACAGGAACAGCACGGTGCCCGCGATGGAAGCCATGCCGCCGACCATGATGGCGAAGAGCTCGCCGCGCGAGGCGCGTGCGAGATACGGCCGCACGAAGAGGGGTGCCTCGACCATGCCGACGAAAATGTTCGCGGCGGCGGAGAGCCCCACGACCCCGCCCACGCGCATGAGCTTCTCCAGCGCGAGCGAAAGCGCGCGCACGATCGCGGGCAGGATGCGCCAGTAGAAGAGCA
>Ga0075418_10000076_pt1 | contig 81479 bp, 73 predicted proteins | sample SoiMetdeltSBSDD2_FD_81776 | JGI IMG/M metagenome (GOLD analysis project Ga0075418, IMG submission 81776) | Bulk soil microbial communities from a Populus tree surrounding site in Tennessee, USA - Soil MetaG P. deltoides SBSDD2 | ecosystem: Environmental > Terrestrial > Soil > Tree plantation...
AAGACACCGGGTGTGATTTCCGCACGCACTCGTCAGGAAATCACACCCGGTGTCCTTGTTACTTCGGGCTGTACGGGTGCTTCGCCGTCTTGGCGCCAGTCAGCACATCGCTCACCGCTGGCTTGCCGCCCAGCGCGCGCGCGATGGACTCTTTCGTCGCCTGGTAGTTGTAGTCGTAGATCTTCTTGTCGTCGGCCGCTTCCCAGTGGATGAATACGCCGACCAGGATGCACAGATCGTCGGCCTTGCCCTGCGGAATCACCCCGCTCTCCACTGAGTCGACCACCGCCCGCGCCACCGCCGCCTGCGCCGGCCCGAACATCTGCACCGCCTGCTTCGCGCCTTTGATCGTCACCTTGTTGAACAAGAGCGTATCCGGCTTGGCCGGCAGGTTCGGCGCTACCACCGCCAAGAGCGTCGTGAACCCGTCCTTGTTGTTCGCCAGCGCGTTGCAGAAGGCTGCCCCCGCCGGTCCCGTCTTCGAGCCAATGATCAAGTCGATGTGAGCCACTTCGTTGCCATCGCCCACCAGTGACTCGCCCAAAAAGAAGTCCGCTGCCATCTCGACACACTCCTACATCATCAAGTGGACCGCATGGGGCTCGTCGCGTGAATTGGAATTCGTAGTGACGCGCATCGCGGTCCTCGGCGCGCGGAGCGCGCCAAGAGATACTGCCCCAAGGCTCTGCCCAGATATCAAGAGCGGAGCCTTTGGCTGGGTGAAAGCCGGACGACTATATCACTGGCGAGGCTTCGCCTCGACCCGACGAGTACGTGGCGCTGCCGGGCTCATGCAAGGCGCTCGCGTATCGCGTCGCCGGCCGACTTCGTCCCCAGTTTCCCACCGATGTCGCGCGTCACAGCGCCTTCGCGCACAGCCGACTCAACCGCTCGCTCGATTCGCTCCGCATCGTCGTTGCGGCCGAGCGCCTCGAGCATCAACGCCGCTGACAGAATCGCCCCCACCGGGTTCGCTTCGTCGCGCCCCGCCAGCGGTGGCGCGGAGCCGTGCACCGGCTCAAACATCGACGTGCGCCCGGGGTGAAGATTCGCCGACGCCGCCATTCCCAATCCGCCCTGCAGGGCGCCGCCAATATCCGTGATGATGTCGCCGAACAGGTTGTTGGTGACGATGACATCGAACTGACGAGGATCCTGGACGAGCATCATGGCCAGAGCGTCGATGTAGAGGTGACGTGTGGTCACGTCCGGATAGTCCGCGCTCACTTCGCCAAACACCCGTTGCCACAACGCGTGTCCTTCCTGCATTGCGTTGCTCTTGTCCGCCATGCAGACCTCGCGGCGCGGGCGCGTCCGCGCGACCTCGAACGCATGTCGAATGATGCGATGCACTCCTTTGAAGGTGTTGATTTCTTCTTGAACTGCGATCTCGTCGACGGTGCCCGCCTTGAAACGGCCGCCAACGCCGACGTAAAGACCCTCGGTGTTTTCACGGAGCACGACGAAGTCAACGTCTGACGGCGTGCGATCCTTCAACGGGCACAGTCGCGCATCGAGCAACCGTACCGGCCGATAGTTGACGTAGAGATCGAGTTGGAAACGAGTGCCGAGCAGGATGTCGCGCGCGTGGCGATTGTCGGGCACGCGCGGATCGCCGAGTGCCCCGATGAGGATCGCGTCGAACGAACGTAACAAATCGTAGCCATTCGCGGGAACGGTCTGTCCAGTTGTTAGGTAGTGATCGGCACCCCAGGGCAACTCGTGTAGCTCGACAGCGCCGAGTGCCTGTAGGACCTTGACCGCCTGAGCAGTCACCTCGGGCCCGATACCGTCACCGGGAATCACAGCGACGCGATGGGACACGGGGGAATACTAGCTGTAGTTCTCGGTTCTGCCTTCTCCGTTCGTGTTCAGGCTCACATTCCCTTCCACCACAGTTCTGCGTGCTTTTCGGGTTGGATATACTCCGCTGACATGAAGCGATTCATATTCGTTCCACTCGTCCTCATCGTCATCACCATGGTTGCTTCCGCGCAGTCCGCATCGCGCGGCCCTGCGCCAGGCGACTGGCCGCTGTACAGTCGCACGCTGTCCGGCACGCGGTATTCACCACTCACCGAGATCAACGCGAGCAACGTGGCAAAGCTCGCGCCTGCATGGTCCATCCGACTCACGCAACCGGCGGGACGACGCGGGGGAGGACCCGCTCCGGGTGGCGAAGCGGCACCCGCTGGTCGTGGTGCCGGCGCCGCGGGGAACCCCGCAGCAGGTCAGGCGCGCCCTTCGACTGGCGCTCAGGGCGTCCCGAGCAACGTCGAGGGACGTGGCAGCAATGATGAACTCGAGGCTGCCGGCAGCAACCCGCAAGCGACACCGATTGTCGTCGGCGGTGTGATGTATCTGCCTGCACGCGGGAACCAGGTGTTGGCAATCGAGGCCCACACCGGCAAAGAGATCTGGCGCTACCTGATGCCGCTCGGCATGGCGACCACGGCGCGCGGCGTGGCGTACTGGCCTGGTGATGGCGGACTCGCGCCCCGGATTCTGCTCACGGCCGGCCCGCGCCTGGTCGCGCTCGACGCGTCGACGGGCGTCCCTTCAGCCGGTTTTGGCAGGAACGGTATTGTCGAAATCGGCGTTCCGTGGAACGGCGTGCCGACGATCTACAGGAACATCGCGATTCTCGGTGCGACCACAGGCGAAGTAGCGCTCGGGGTGCCCGGCGATACCCGTGCGTTCGACATCAGGACCGGGAAGCATCTGTGGGACTTCCACACAGTGCCGCTGCCCGGCGAGCCAGGCCACGACACATGGCTGGATCACGGCTGGCGCAACCGATCGGGTGTCAACGTGTGGGCGTGGTACATGACGCTCGACGAAGAGCGCGGGATTCTTTACATGCCGGTTGCAGGTCCCGCCGGGAATTACTGGGGTGGCGACCGGCCGGGTACCAACCTCTTTGGCAATTCGATAGTCGCGGTCACCGCGGAGACCGGCAAGTATCTCTGGCACTTCCAAACCGTTCATCACGATCTCTGGGATTCGGACATGCCGAATCCTCCGGCGCTCGTGGACATCATGCAGAACGGCCGACGCATTCCCGCACTCGCATCGGTCGGCAAGACGGGATGGATGTTCATCCTCGATCGCGTGACTGGCAAACCGATCTTTGGCGTCGAGGAACGGCCGGTTCCAAAAGGCAACGTCCCCGGCGAGTGGTACGCACCGACACAGCCATTTCCACTCAAGCCGGCGCGCCCGCTCGCGCGGGTCGATTTCAACAAGGATCGCGACATGGTGCGACCTGAGGACACATCGGCGCAGCATGTGGCCGAGTGCCAGGCGCTGTGGGACAAGAGCGGAGGGTTCGCGAATGACGGCGCCTTTACACCGTTTGGTTTCCACGTCGCTGGTGAGGCGCCAAAGAGCACCCTCCAGTTTCCCGGTGGAACCGGAGGTGTGAACTGGGGCGGCGCAGCCGTCGACCCGACGACGGGTTACATCTTCGTCAACGCGCACGACACATCGCTCGTCGGCTGGATTGAAGAGAAACGTCCAGGTCAGAACTACGGACGGGGCACTGAGGGTTCGACGATTCCTTACGATCGAGGCAGCGTGAACGGCGCCGGTCCGTACTTCACCTTCAGCGCTCCTCTCAAAGACGATACCGGGCGCACGATCGCGAATCTGCCATGCCAGCGGCCGCCGTGGGGCCGTCTCGTGGCAGTCAATGCGAACACGGGTGAGATCGCGTGGGAGACTCCTCTTGGACTGACCGAGGCACTACCCGAAGGCAAGCAGCTCACTGGCAACAGCGGCAGCGCTGGCCCGACCGTAACCGCCGGAGGTCTGGTTTTCGTCGGGGCAACCACAGATCGTCGCTTCCGCGCCTTCGACTCGAAGACGGGCAAAGAGCTGTGGATGGCTCGGGTCGACGGCCAAATCAACGCAAACCCGATGACCTACCAAGGCAAAGACGGCAAGCAATACGTTGCTGCGGTGGCCACCGACGTGCTGGTCGCGTTTAGCGTGCAAAAATAGCTGGGACGAAATACGGCTTGGTTTCGGCGTCGAGGTGGCGCCTCGACGCCGATACAGACCTCTTTCGTTCGGGATCTCTCTTATCTCCGAGCATTTCATCCCCTTATCCCTCCGATTCCAACTCTCGTACCTCATTAGGGTTGGTCCCAATTGACTTTGCAAAGTGATGAAACGTTATGCTTGCATTACGAAATGCGGCTGATCCATGATTTTGGTTCGTAATGTTGCTCCTCATGGATCTATTCGCCCCGTCCGCAGGCGTCCCAAGCAACAAATCACTGAAAACCCAGCACTCCAGACGATGGGGCGGTTGGTACACGTTTTCCGTAAGCGGTTCCCATTAACTGAAGAGAGCAACAGTTTTTAAGGAGAGAACTGATGTACGCACGTATAAGTGCTTTTCTTGCGGCGTGCGCGCTTGCCCTTACCGGCATTGCGTCCGCCCAGGAAATCGGCGGCACCATGTCGGGCCGCGTGTTGGACCAGCAGAAGCTGGCCGTGCCTGGGGTCACTGTCACGGCGACAGGGCCACAGGGTTCCCGCTCTGCAGTCACTGACGCGGACGGCCGCTTTACGATTCCGTTCTTGACGCCTGGGAATTACGACATCCGCGCCGAGCTTCAGGGGTTCAAGGCGTTCGAGCAGAAGGGTATCAACGTCAGACTCGGGCAGGTCGCCGACGTTCCCGTATCGATGCAGGTGGGCGGCGTCGCGGAGACGATCAGCGTAACGGCCGAGACCCCACTTATTAATACGCGATCGACGACGATCGGCAACGTGATGGACACGGACACGCTGAAGAACTTTCCCGTGGGCCGCACGTTCGCGCAGACGTTGTATCTGACGCCTGGCGTGAGCAGCTCGGGCACGGCGGGTGCGAACAACCCATCGATCTCCGGCGGCACGGGCCTTGAGAACCTGTACATCGTTGACGGCGCCAACGTCACAAACACCGGCTACGGCGGTCTCGGCTCGTACTCGGGGACCTTCGGGTCGCTGGGTAACGCGACGCCCTATGACTTCGTCAAGGAAATCCAGGTCAAGACCGGCGGCTACGAAGCTGAGTTCGGCCAGGCGACTGGTGGCGTCGTGAACGTAGTGACCAAGAGCGGCACCAATCAGCTGCGCGGATCGGCGTTCGCCTACGCGCAGCCTGATGCGCTGCAGGGCGACTTCGTCCAGTACCAGGCAGCGAACGGGTCGGTGAACACGCAGGCCACGACCGTGAGCGATGTCGGAATCGAGGGTGGATTCCCCGTCATGAGGGACCGGCTCTTCTTCTTTGGCGCCATCGATCCGTCATGGCGGGTCACCACTCTGACGGCGCCCCCGACGTTCCCGCTCGCCTCGCTCGGCGAAGTAGACAGGAACCGACGGACGACTTCCTACGCGGCGAAGGGCACCTTCCAGTTGGGCGGCGGTCATCGTATCGACGCGTCGTTCTTCGGCGACCCGTCACACGGTGAGAACGGACCACAGCGCACTTCCGCGCTCCTCGTGACCGACACCTCGTCATTCAGCACCCTGGATTACGGCGGTCATCAGCAGGCGTTCCGGTACAGCGGTCTCCTCGGCGCCGGTTTCCTGATTGAGGGAGGCTACGCGCGGTCGTTGAACGAGATCGGCGAGCTGCCGCAGGTGAACGACTGGCGCTACACCGACCGAACGGTCACACCGAACATCATCACGGGCGGCGTCGGCACCTACGAACAGGGCAACCGAAGCCTCAACAATCAGTACCAGATCAAGGCGACGAACATCTTCAAGTCGCACTCTGTGAAGTACGGCTTCGAGTACTACGACGCCACCTACTCACAGGCGAACCAGCTCACGGGTCCAACGTTCACTGCGCCGGATGGCCGCCAGACTGCGACAGGCGCGAGAGTGGACATCCTTCCGGCGTCGGAAGTGGCCGGCGGAAGGATCTACCGCGTAACGCGCGCGAACTTCAATAGCGAGCGCGACACGCCGCAGACCTACTGGGATTTCTTCATCCAGGATCAGTGGCAGATGGGTCGTCTGACGATCAATCCAGGCCTCCGGTACGAACAGGAGACGATGAGCGGCACGATCATCAAGGACTGGACGCTGAAGAACAACTGGGCGCCGCGCATTGGCGTGACGTTCGACGTCTCCGGCGATGGGAAGACCAAGATCTATGGCAACTACGGTCGCTTCTACGCACGTATCCCGAACGATCTGGCGGCGCGCGCGCTGTCAGCCGACGACGGGTTCACGCGAGGTGATTACTTCGACAGGGGGCTGACCCAGATCATTCCGGAGGGCGTGCTGGCCGCCGGCGTGACGCGTCACTTCATCCTTGCTGGCGTAGGCGCGGACACTATCGACCCCGAGGCGAAGCTCACCTACTCGAATGAGTACGTGTTCGGCCTCGATCGCGAGATCATGCGCAACACGACGTTCGGTGTCCGCTATGTCTACCGCAACATGCCGCAGGTTCTCGAGGACATCGCGAACTGCCCGATGGTGGCCTACGAGCTGGCACAAACGTCGAGCATCTGCAGCAGCGTCGAGTACATCCTCACGAACCCGAGCAGCGACATTCCGGTCGCCGCGGGCACGGAGTTCCTCGGCGCACGCTTCGACGACCCGGTTCACAAGTACAGCTCACTCGAGTTCACGTTGAATCGACGTGGGTCGAACTGGTCGACGATGACCTCATACCGGTTCTCGCGGCTGCGTGGAAACTTCGAAGGCTTCTACCGCGACGATAACGGGCAGTCTGACCCGGGCATCTCGTCGCTGTATGACTTCCCGACGAACGACCCGAGCTATGCACCGTTCTATGCGGGGCTCAACGCGGGCGACATCCGCTACCTCGGCGACCCCGACGGCATCCTGCCGCTCGACCGTCCGCACCAGGTCAAGCTGTACGGCAACTACGCGTGGCCTATGGGTCTCAATATCGGCGGCGGTCTGAACCTGTCGTCCGGCAAGCCGCTCACGCCAATGGCCGCCAACCCGAACTACGGCAGTGACGGTGAAATTCCGACTGCGCCACGCGGGTCGGGAATTCAGACGGTCGACGGCTTCAAGGAGCGCACGCCGTTCGAGAGCCAGTTCGACATCCAGGCGTCGTATGCCGTGCGCATAGCTGGTGAGCGCCGAGTGACGTTCCTTGCGGACGTCTTCAACCTGTTCAACCAGCGCCGCGTGACTTCCTACTCGCAGAACACGCAGCAGGACAACAACGTGACCGATCCAGACTTCGGGAAGCCGATCAGCACCATCTTCGCCGGCAACCCGCCGCAGTTCCAGGCGCCGCTCAATATGCGCGTGGGCGTCCGGTTCGAGTTCTAACTAGCAACAGAACGGGTAAGATTGGGGGCCACTTTCGTGGCCCCCTTTTTTTTGCGGAACCGGAACCTGGAACAGCGGCAGCGCGAATCGGGGTTCCGGATCCGGGATTCGGGGTTCGGGATTCGAAAACTCTGCGAGGGGTTATGAACAGACGGGTCGTCCTCGGCATCCTCGTGAGTGCGGCGCTCACCGCGTCCAGCGCTGACGCGCAAAAGCTCGTTGACGAACAGAGCCGTCGTCAGGCGATGGAGTTGTATCGCACCGGCCAGGACTTCATGGCCAACGAACAATTCGAGAAAGCGGCCGAATCCTATAAAGGAGCGATCGAAAAGGATCCGCTGCTCTCCGTCGCGCACTACCAACTCGGTCAGGCGCACATGCAGTTGAAGCGGTTCGCCAGCGCCATTATGGCCTACCAGGGCTGCATCGATTCGATGGAGTCGCTCCACCACCTCGAACAGTCCAACAAGTTCGAAGTCGACAAGGTGCGACAGGAAACCATTCGCGAACTGCGCACCGAACTCGACAGCACGTCACAGAAGCTCGACTCACTGAAACGCGCGGTGCTCGAACAGCGCGTGAAGGAGCTCGAGGTGGAGCGCACGACGCAAGGCGGCCCGTTCCGTCCGCCCGCATTCGTCATGCTTGCGATCGGCAGCGCGCATTTCCGCAATGGCGACCGCGAGAGCGCGGGAACGGCGTGGGTGGCGGCCGTGCAGTCCGACCCGAAGTTGGGCGAGGCGCATAACAACCTGGCCGTCTACTACATGTTGAGCGGCAGGAAGGCGGATGCCGAGAACGCGGTGAAGCAGGCGGAGCGAGCCGGCTTCAAAGTGAATCCGCAACTGAAGGCGGACATCAAGAAACTAAATTAAGTATCGATCTGCGCGCGCTGCAGCTTGCCGCTGAAGTCCACGTAGATCGACTTCCACTCTGAGAAGACATCGAGGGCAGCGGTGCCCGCTTCACGGTGACCGTTGCCCGTCGCCTTCGTCCCGCCGAACGGCAAGTGCACCTCCGCGCCAATCGTCGGCGCGTTCACGTAGAAAATCCCGGTGTACATGTCGCGCATCGCCGTGAACGCCGTGTTCACGTTACGCGTGTAAATCGACGCGGACAGACCGTAGGTGACGTTATTGCCGATCTCGATCGCCTGCTCGAGCGATCTGCACCGCATGACCGACACCACCGGGCCGAAGATCTCTTCCTGCGCGATCCGCATCGAGGGATCCACGTCACCGAAAATCGTCGGCTCGTGAAACCAACCGCGTGCGTGCGGTCCTGAAGTGAGACGATTCCCGCCCGTGACCAGCCGAGCCCCTTCACCGCGACCGATCTCTACGTACTTCATCACCGTCTGAAGCTGCGACTCGCTGACCGATGGACCCACTTGCATCCGCTCGTCCAGCCCGTCGCCGACGCGCAGCGCACTTGCGCGTGACGCGAACTGCTGCAGGAAGTCGTCGTAGACGTTCTCATGAACCACGACTCGACTTGCCGCCGTGCACCGCTGTCCAGTGGTGCCAAACCCTCCCCACAGGCATCCTTCCACCGCCAGCTCGAGCTGCGCATCGTCCATGATCATGACGACGTTCTTGCCGCCCATTTCGAGATGGGTCTTCTTGAACGTCGATGCGGCGTGTTGATTGACCAGCCGCCCGACCACCGATGACCCGGTGAATGAAACGACCTTCACGACGTCATGCGTGGTCATCATCTCGCCGACATCGGGACCGCCGGTGACGAGATTCACCACGCCCGGGGGAACACCGGCTTCTTCAAGTACCTTGACGAAGTTCACCGCGGACAACGGTGTCAACGTGGCCGGCTTGAAGATGACGGTGTTGCCGCACACGAGTGCCGGCACGATCTTCCACGACGGAATCGCCATCGGGAAATTCCACGGCGTGATGATCGAGCACACCCCGAGCGGCTGCCGTACCGACATCGCGAATTTGTCACGAAGCTCCGATGGCACCGTCTGACCGTACTGGCGGCGCCCCTCGCCCGCCATGAAGTAGGTCATGTCGATCGCTTCCTGGACGTCGCCGCGTGACTCCTCGAGCACCTTACCCATTTCGCGGGTCATGTCGCGCGCGAACTCCTCCTTGCGCGCAGCGATGATTTGCGCAGCAGCGAAGAGAACTTCGGCGCGCTTCGGCGCAGGCACCAGCCGCCATGAGGAATACGCGCGCTCGGCGGCCCGCACCGCCGCCTCGACGTCTTCGCGATTCGAGTCCTGGAACAACCCGATTAAGTCGTTGCGATTGGCGGGATTTCGGTTCTCGAACGACCTGCCGGATTTCGAAGGAACCCACGACCCATCGATGAAATTGTGAAAGGTGCCCACAGCGACGCTCCTCCGTCCACAGACTGCCGCAATATGGTCACTTCGACAAGACGCCGAGTCGTTCTTGACCACGAAAACCCGGTAGAAGTTCGCACTCTCCGCGACTTGACTACTGAGCTGGCCTTATGCGCTAAACACCAGGTCCTGAGGCATTTGCACCGGATTTTCTCGATTGTGCCCGCTCGACAGGGTATGTCGAATATGCCGGATCGGACGATAAACCATGTAAGCCTGGTGAACTCTACAAACCAGCCCACGTGGCACGGATCCTGTATTAGATGGAGCCAGAAGGGCGGGTTATCCACATGACTGAGCCGAACCAATTCAACGCACCGCCAGTGCAGAAGGTTGTCGTCGTCAACGGCAACACCGAAGTACTGGGCATGCTCGAATCGGTACTCGACTCGGGTCGCTATGACATGGTGTTCGTGGAGCACGGCGATCGGGCGTACTCGCAGATCAAGAAGGTGCTCCCCAATCTGGTCATCCTCTGTACACGGATCGAGCGTCTCGACGGATTCCAGATTTTGACCATGCTCAAGTTGGATCCAGAGACGTGCGATATCCCGGTGCTGACCTACACCACCGAAGCCGAAGGACAGGACTTCGGCACCGTGCTGTCACAGCTCACTGAAGAAGACGATAGCGTCTTCCCGAGCCGCGCGGCGCTGCGAATGAACTAGGTCCCAGTTGCCCGCCTATGTCTGAGGAAAAGCGCGATGGCGCTCGAGTCGCCATGATCAGTCGACTCGAGGGCGAGGTGAAGGTGTTTCAACCGATGGTGATCCGCGAGGTGAGCCTTCGTGGGGCTCTCGTTGAAACACGCTTTCCTCTTCATCTCAACTCGCTTCACGATGTCCGCATCGAGCTCGGGGATCGTTCGGTGGTCGTGAAGGGACGCGTCGTGCACTCTCAAGTCGCGGACGTAGACGATGACATTCTCGTCTATTGGACGGGAATCGAATTCGTCGAACCGTCGGAGCACGTGTCCAACGCGATCGCCGACTTCCTCAAATCCGTCCGGCTAAAGCCAGACACTACGCACTGACTACTAAAACCGGAGACGATGTATTGACTGAAGCCCAGAACTACGACTGGGTGGAGGCCGCACACTAGTACTTTAGCGAACTCTCAAGTACTCTAGATAGTCGCCCGACACGATCCGCTCCGCGCGACCCAGCGGGGCGTTGTAGAAGTAGGCGGAGGCGTAGACCACGTCCCCGTCTTCCATCGTGACCGGCGTCAACCGGCGGGTGTAGAGACTGGCCTCAGGCTCGCTGGGGCGGTAGCCCTCGAGTTCGTCGAGCGCCCTCAGTACAACTACTGGGTGGGTCATCTCGTAGACTTCGCCCCAGACTTGACCGTCCGGGTCAGGCACAGCCGCCGGGTAGATACCGAGATCGAACAGCGCCGCAATGATAGTTCCGCGGCCTTTGTACACGAGATGTCGGTCGATTCGCAGACGCCCGGTGCGGTTGAAGGGCGTCATGAGCGTTCCGTAGAAGAACACGAGCTTCGGCATGAGTGCGTAATTGCCTGACGCCTAGCAACTACGAGGCGAATGCGCGAGATATTTACCGTTCTCGAACGCCCTTTATGGGCTCCAAATATCGAGGAGCCAGTGCCTAGAGGGCAGGCGTCGCGTCGGGTTGCGGAGCCGGGACCGGCGTAGGCGCAGGTCTTGGCCGTGAACGCTGGGCGCGAAACGCTCCAAGCGCGTCGATCATCTCGGAGGGGACCGAAAACGACAGGGAAACGTTCTTCCCCTCCCCAGACAACTGGACCGAATTCAGGAACTCGGCAACCTCCGGGTGCTGCCCAGACTGCAGACGGCCGAGCGCCATGAATCCCCTGACGACCTCCTGAAGATTCTGGGCCGACGCTTCGTCGCGGGCCTCGACGCGCAATTGCCCCTGGAGACCGCTGTCGATGAACGCTCGGGCGGAGAACCAATTGATTGGAGGCAACTGACTCGCTACCTCGGCGGGAAGCTTCCCTCCAGTCAAGGCATCGAATCGAGCCACGACCCACGCATCGCCGTCATCGATGCCGCGGACAAGACGCATGACCTCGTCATTGTTCCGGACACTGGATCCTGCCGCCTTGGTGTCGATCGAGGCGCGGACAGCGGCCAGAGGGCCAATGGCCACGAGCCCGGGCTCGAGAAACACTATGGCAAGGCTCTTTTCCTCATGAACCAGCAACCTTGCCCCGTTATAGTCCTCGACCGTCCCACCTTGCTCGCGGACTAATCCCTCAATCCGCACGTTGTCGAACCGGCCTCTGGCCAACACGAGAGGGGGTTGTCCTTCCGTCGGGTTGCCCATCTCGGGAAACGAGGCCACGATGTAATCGATGTCGGTCTCGACGTCGATACCGGTGTGTTCTTTGAACTGTTCTGGTCCGCGGCTGCTATCTGGCTGGAGCGCTGAGAGCTTGTGGCGAAGCTCGGAATCCATGACGTCGCGCACATTGGCGTACGCGACAAAGTGGGTATCGGCGGGCACGTAGACAAGTTCGCCGGGACCGTCCCCCCCGATAATGGTCAGGTTCTGGAATCCGCCTACGTAAGCCGCAAGCAGACCCGTACCCAGGCCCACCACCAGGATTCCCGAGGCGACTGCGACGAACAGACGAGTCCGCTTAGTCATTACACCGCTCCCAAGGCCAGTATACGAGCGTTGCCGCTGTCGGGTTCCCGCACCAGCTTTTGATGCGAAATTTTCGCCACATCCCTACTGTTCCAGCACGTACTCCCGCTGTTCCGCGACCCGGACGGCAAGCGACAGAGATAGAAGGATCGCGACTGCCAGAGACCCCAGACAGACTGTCACCGATGGCGGATCCCTGAAGAGGGCGCCCTGGAGCAGTGACACAGTGTCCCCTGTTGGCATCGCGTGCGGGACGAGAGGCTGGAGGTAGTAAGCCAACGTGAGCCGCTTCAGGTAACCGGGCAACATCAGCGTCACGAACTCCCATCCGAAGACGAACACAAGCCCCACGATGAGAGGGCGTCTTAGTGCCGCGCCGATGAGCGCAAAGAGCGCCCCATACGCGGCCAGCCCAAGGCCGAGCACGCCGAGATCGACGACGAGCGAAATGAAGCTTGCCGGGATCTGTCGGAATGGCACCATGAGGAAATACACAATCATCACCGATGGCAGGACTACGAGCGTCGTGCACACCAGATATGCCAGGTATTTCCCGACGACCACCGCGCCGCGGCGCACCGGTCTCGTGAAAAGGTACGTGATCGTCTTGTCGTCCACTTCATCGGCGATGAGCGACGTGCCATAGAAGACGCCGAGGATTGGGACGATGAACCAGAGAAAAAGAATCCAGATCATCGCGCCGAACATGCTCACGGCATCCACTTGCACGCCATTGACCCTCAGAGGGGCGATCCCCGCCGACTGCACGATGCGTGCGACGAGCGCCACAATCACCGGACTGCCCACGACGAGTGCCATGAAGATCGTCCGGCGTGACCAGAGCATCTCGCCGATGGAAAGACCGAACACGCGCCAGGCGCCAGTGAAGAACGACGTGGTTCGAGGGTGGGCCGGCGTCCCGGTCATTGCTTCACCAGGTACTTGAACACGGCCTGCAGGTTGTCGTCCGGCGACGTGATTTCGTCGATGACACCAGCCTCGCCGGACGCCGCCATGTCGGTGAGCCGCGTGTAAAACGCATCGGGACGTGCCGTTTCGAAGATCACCGCGTTCTGTTCGAAACGCAGGCTGATGACGCCGTCTTCGACCAGCACCGCGCGCGCCAGCCGTTTCGGATCCTCGGAACGAACGTAGACGGTGTGGGGATGCTCGTCGATGAGTTCGCGAATCTGGTGGACGTTCCCTTCCGCGACGATGCGGCCGTTGTTGATCAGCAGGATATTCGACGTCATCGACTCGACTTCGTGCAGGATATGACTCGACACGAGAACGCTCTTCCCCGACCGGCCCCATTCCTTGATCTGTCGAATAGTGCGTCGGCGCATGATCGGATCCATGCCGCCCAGCGGCTCGTCGAGGATAAGCAGCTCGGGATCGTGGGCGAGCGCCTGCGCAAGCTTGACCCGCTGACGCATGCCCTTGCTGTAACCGCCAATCTTGCGGTCGGCGGCATCCAGCAGATCCACGGCGCCGAGTGCGCGACGCGTGGCATCTGCCGTCTCCTGTTCCGAGTAACCATTCAGGCCCACGAGCGCGGACACCCATTCGGCGCCGGTCATCCGGTCGTAAAAGGCGTCCTGCTCCGGGCAGAAGCCGATGCGTCGATACAGCTCGTGGTTCCGCCAGATGGGTTCGCCAAGCACACGAACGGTTCCCTTGCTCGGCTTGAGCTGTCCCGTCACCAGCTTCATGAATGTCGATTTGCCAGCGCCATTGGGACCGAGAAGTCCCGTGATGCCCGGCGGCACCGATACCGTGACGTCGTTGAGCCCGGACACCTGTCCGTACCACTTCGAGAGGTGATCGGTCACGATGGCGCTCACGCGACGATCTCCACTGGACGCACCCGCCGCTCGAGAATCCACGCAGACAGCGCAATCAGACCCACGATGACCAGCACCGCCACATAGACCGGAACCGGCTGTGGCGTGCGAACGCGGAAGATCCAGTCAGTGAACACGTCCATCATGTTGCTCGGTGCAATCGCCGCCCATGCACGACTTCCGGTAATCGCGCGGAGCACCTGCTGCATCGCCAACGTGAAGAAGATGATGCCGGCGTACATGATCGCCACGAATCGACGGCTCTTCGAGAGCGACGACAACGCGAGGATCATGAACGTGGACAAGAGCGCGCGCACTAGCGACGCGAGCGTAATGGCCGGAAGCAGGAACAGGTTGTTTGCGAGGAAACTGACGCTTCCGGAAAACACAATCTGTAGGAGGATGAGGCACAGCGCGGGAACCAGCGTCAAACCGAGGATTAGTATCAGCAGCGGTGCTGCTTTGCCGAGAATGTACTCGATACGAGTCACTGGCTTCGACAAGTACAGCTGCAACGCGTTCGCTCGTCGATCGTCCGCAATCAACCCGCCGAGAACGATCGTGATGAGGAACACGAAAAAGCCCTGTCCGTTCAGAAAGTTCCGGAAGGTCTGAGGGTTGGTCTGGGCAAAGCTGGCCATCTGCGGAATGAACACTGGGCCGATTATGTAGAACGCCGCATAGCCCAGGAACCTGGCCCACCCTGCGAACACCAGCAGAAGAAACCAGCGTCGCTTGAACGCGGTGATGAGGTGCATACGCGCCATGGTCCACCACGCTCGGCCGACGGGCACGCGCTGCCCCTGGTAGCGTTGATATCCCTGATCGTGAATAGGCATCTATTTCTCGCCCACTGCTTTCGCGAACACGTCTTCCAGCGTCGGGACACTCGCACGCAGATGTCTGACCTGCACTCGCTCCTGCGCTGCCAGCCGGAAAAGCGCGGGGGCACCGGTGTCGTCCGGGACGAAGACCCGCATGACATCCTCGTCGGTCGCGTGACATTCGAGCCCGGCCGAGTGCAGCACGCTGATGAAACGATCGGTGTCACCCTTGATCCGCAGCTCGAAGACACGTCCACCGGGCCCCTTGAGACTGACGATGGGGCCCGCCGTCGCGATGGCCCCCTTGTCCATGACCACAACGTGATCGCAGGTGTATTCGACGTCGGGAAGCAGATGCGACGACAGGATGAGATTCAGCCCCTTGTTGTGGGCGATGTCCCGAATGAGCTCGAGCATCTCGTCCCGCCCCTTCGGGTCCATGCCGTTGGTCGGTTCGTCGAGAAACAAGAGATCCGGATCGTGCACGAGCGCTTGCGCCAGCTTGATGCGCTGCTTCATGCCGGTCGAGTACTGATCGATTGTTCGATAGCGCGCCTCACCGAGGCCGACGTAAAAGAGCACCTCGTGCGCGCGCTGCATGGCGTCGGCCTGCGGCAGACCGGACAGCTCCCCGCAGTACGCCACGAACGACACCGCGTTCATCTGGGGAAAGTGCGCGTCGCTCTCCGGCATATAGCCGATGCGCGAGCGAATCTGGAGAGGCGACCGCTTCACATCGAGTCCGAGCACACGCATTCGGCCACCATCGGGCGCCAGCAGCCCAAGCACCGCCTTGATCAGCGTGCTCTTGCCAGCGCCGTTCGGGCCGAGAAGCCCGACCGCGCCAGTGGGGAAGGAGGCAGTCACATCCCGAAGCGCCCAGTTTTTCGCGTAGTGGACGTTGACGCCCTCGAGGTCGACGACGGAGGAAATGGTCACAGGCTCAGGGGCTCAGGCTCACGGGTGCACGCGATTCAATGGGTCCTGTTCACGAGGTTCAATACGTTCAGCGAGGTTCAGAAGGTTCCCTGTCGCTCTTCCCGGTCCTTGACGGCGATCAAAGTGAGCCGCGCAAACCCAGGGCCTCGGCCTGTTCTCGCATGAATCGGATGACATTGGCGGCATGCTCCTCGAGCGGGATGCCCAACCCTTCCGCGCCGGCGCGAAGGTCGTCACTCGAGACCGCGCGGGCAAACGCCTTGTCCTTCATCCGTTTGATCACCGATGAGGCTTCAAGGTCGAGCACGCTCTTCGACGGACGCACCAGCGCTGCCGCGGTCACGAAACCAGCCATCTCGTCGCACGCGAAGAGCGTCCGCTCCAGCAGGCTCTCGCGCGGCACACCGGAGTAATTGGCGTGCGAGAGGATCGCGCGCGTGACCCACTCGGGGTAGCCGTGGCGATTGAGCTCCTCGCAGCCGCGGAACGGATGGTCGGCGGCGGTCGGGTAGCGCTCGTAGTCGAAGTCGTGCAGGAGCGCGACGAGTCCCCAGTCGTCTTCGTTTTCACCGTACGTGCGCGCGTATCCTCGCACTGCTGCCTCGACGGCGAGCGCATGCTTGCGCAGGCTGTCGCTTTTGGTCCACTCGATGAGCAGCGCCCAGGCGTCGTCTCTCGAGGGTGTCATGAACGCGATCCATCACAGGGCGGGTCTTGCTTTGTAGACCCGCCGGTCTGACGATCGAGCACGAGCGCTCGTTCAACCACTGCGGTTGCTTTCGAGGTCAGATTGTACTGGGCTAGATCGCGCGGATCAGCGAAGACCACTTCGGCCACGTCGGAATCGGCACACAACGCACCGCCAGTCGGCCAGCACAGGAAATCCACTAGCACGAAGTGATACATCACCCGCCCCTCGTCGTCACGCGTAATCCGGTCGAGCACTTCGATCACGGGGCCAACAGTTATCTCGAGGCCGGTCTCTTCAAGCATCTCGCGAACCAGGCAGGCTTCAAGTGTCTCGCCGATTTCGACGGCGCCGCCTGGAAGGCTCCACTGTCCCGCCAACGGCTCGTGCTTCCGTTTGACGAGCAGCACCTTTCCGTCGTGCACGATGACTGCGCCAACGCCCACGTACGGCCGATCGGGGTACTTCCGCCGGTCGTTCACCTACTCGCCCATGACCTTGATGACGACGCGCTTTCTTCGTTGACCGTCGAACTCCGCGTAGAACACCTGTTCCCACGGACCCAGATCGAGCTGGCCCGAGGTGATAGGCAGAATGACTTGATGCCCCATCAGCGTGCGCTTGAGGTGGGCGTCGGCGTTGTCCTCGCCGGTCTGATGATGCTTGTAGTCGAGTCCTGACGGCGCCAGCTTCTCGAGCCAGACCTGAAAATCATCGATGAGCCCGCTCTCCCAATCGTTCACATAAACGGCAGCGGTGATGTGCATCGCCGATACGAGGACCATGCCTTCTTGCACACCGCTCTTCTTGACGGCAGATGCGACCTCGTCGGTGATGCGAATGAACTCCTGCCGCTTCTTCGTGTTGAACCACAGATACTCTGTCGCCGTCGTCATGCTTCACCCAGCTACTAACTACCTAGCTTCAACGCCGCCTCGGCGTTGAGGTCCCATCCGGCCGTCGTTCCTGCTCGATACGCTCGCAATCCTGCGGCGGCAATCATCGCCGCATTGTCCGTCGAAAGCGCCAGGCTTGGGATGAAAACAGGAAGCTCGCGCGATTCTCCGCGCGCGAGTGTGTCCGCGCGCAGCCGGCTGTTCGCCGATACACCGCCCGCGATGCCGACGCTTCGCGCGTCGTACGACCGAGCGGCCTCGAACAGTCGATCGAGGAGGACTTCAACGACGACACGCTGGAAGCTCGCGCAGATGTCGCGAATCTCGCCAGCGGGCAAGGGTCCGGACTCGCCTGAACCGAGTGCCGCCCGCCTGCTGTTGACATGACGCAGTACGGCAGTCTTGAGCCCGCTGAAACTGAAATCGCGCCGTCCAGGGATATCAGGCGCGTTGCGATCGGCGTGGGTCAGCCGTGTTTTCGGCAGGATCACCGCCCGGTCGTTTCCCTCTGCGGCCAGGCGATCGATGACCGGGCCGCCGGGATACCCGAGGCCCAGCAGCTTGGCGACTTTGTCGTAGGCTTCGCCCGCCGCGTCGTCACGTGTTCGGCCGATCAACTCGAACGCGCCTGCCGTGCGGACGACGTAGAGGCTCGTGTGACCACCTGACACGATAAGGACAACAGCAGGCAGAGGCATCTCTCCACCTTCGAGGACGAGCGACTCGATATGCCCCGCCAGGTGATGCACAGGAATGAGCGGCACATTGCTCGCCCAGGCGAGCGACTTGGCGAATGCGACGCCCACGAGCAAGGATCCGACAAGTCCGGGCCCCTGTGTGACAGCGACGGCATCGTAACGCGCATGTCCTCCGTCGAGTAGCGCGCGCTCGACGACGCCACAAATATCGCGGATGTGCTGCCGGGCCGAGAGCTCGGGCACGACACCACCCCACTCGCGGTGGATCGCGACCTGCGAGGCGACGGTGCTCGACAACAGCCGCCACGGGCGCACCACGTCGCCAGTCTCCTCGACCAGCGCGGCCGCCGTTTCATCGCACGAGGTTTCGATACCGAGAACGATCATGCGTCTGTGGTGTCGCGCGCGCCGGCGAGTCTACAAAACAAGACCCCTTACGCTCCCATGAGCGCAGCGAGCGATTCGTTGTACGGTGCGCGCGCGATACCCCGCTCGGTGATGATGGCGGTGACGTACTTGGACGGCGTCACATCGAACGCGGGATTTCGAATACGCGCGCCCTCGGGCGTAAGACGCGCTGACCCGACGTGCGTGACCTCACGGCCGTTCCTCTCCTCGATTGGGATCTTGGTGCCATCCGGTGTATTCAAGTCGATGGTCGAACGCGGGGCAGCGACATAAAACGGTATTCCGTGCTCCTTGGCGAGCACCGCCACGCTGTACGTGCCGATCTTGTTGGCCACGTCCCCATTGGCCGCGATGCGATCGGCGCCCACGACAACAAGGTCCACCTGGCCGAGCCTCATCATCGTGCCGGCCATGTTGTCGGTGATGACGGTGGTATCGATGCCGTCCTTGACCAGCTCCCAGGCGGTGAGCCTGGCGCCCTGCAGAAATGGACGTGTTTCATCGGCAAGCACCGTGATCTTCTTTCCCTGCTCCGACGCGGCTCTGATCACACCGAGCGCAGTACCGTAGCCCGCCGTCGCCAGCGCACCGGCGTTGCAGTGCGTCAGGATCTTTGCCGAGTCGGGCACGAGCGACGCGCCATGCGCACCCATGGCCTTACAACTGCCGACGTCCTCATCGTGAATGGCAAGCGCTTCCGCTTCGAGACGCTGTGCGATCTCGGCGACCGATCCGCCGCCCTGCGCCGCCGCCGCAAACGTCCGCTTCATGCGCTCGATGGCCCAGAACAGATTCACGGCCGTGGGCCGTGTCCCCGCCATCAGGTCGCAGATCTTCTGAAACTCGGTCGTGAACTGCTTGGTGCCGGTCGCGCTGCTCCGGCGCATCCCGAGCGCGATCCCCATTGCCGCCGCGACGCCAATCGCCGGCGCCCCACGGATCACCATCGTCGTGATGGCCTTGGCAACCTCCTTCGGCGTCTTGCACGTCACGTAGACCTCGGAACCCGGCAGCTTCCGCTGGTCAATCATCACAATCGCATCGTCTTTCCACTCAATCGTTGGCAGCATCTGTTCTTGGATGATATCTGATGGCCGCTTCTGACGGCCGCTGAGGAGCAAAGAGCGCTGGGAAGAACGTTAGCGCTTTGCCCCGCGCTCTCCGCCCCCTCTGCGCTCGATGCAACGCTACAGCAGCCTCGAATCGAACGGCAGTGGCAACAGATCCTTGAGCTGATGCCGACCCGTCTCGCGCCGGAGATTCGCGAGGATCACTTCAAGATCACCGCCGAACTCCCAGAGGATCTGACGGCACGCGCCGCACGGTGGTGTCGGCGCCTCGGTATCGGCCACCACTGCGACGCGTCTGAACTTTCGATGTCCTTCCGAGATCGCCTTGAACATCGCCACGCGCTCTGCGCAAATCGTGAGGCCGTAGGTCGCGTTCTCGACATTGCAACCAGTGATGATCGTGCCGTCGGTGGTCTCGAGCGCCGCGCCGACTTTGAACTTCGAGTAGGCGGCGTGCGCGTGGCGGCGCGCGCGGCGTGCCGCTGACACCAGCTTAGAGGCGCTCAATGATGCCCTCGAGCAGGGAAATGAACGACCCTCGTACGCGACGCGCGGTCTCCACGACCTCGTCGTGCACGAGCGGCTGCGGCAACACGCCCGCCGCCATGTTGGTGATACAGGAAATGCCGAGTACTTCCATACCCAGGTGCCGCGCGGCGATCGCTTCGGGAACGGTGGACATCCCAACCGCATCAGCACCCCACCCGCGGAACGTCCGAATCTCCGCTGGTGTCTCGTAACTGGGTCCGTGAACAGCGATGTAGATGCCGTGACGCACCTCGACGCCCCGTGCGTGCGCCGCCGCATCGGCGATGTCTCGCAGCCGGCGCGAGTACACCTCGCTCATGTCTGGAAAGCGCGCCCCGAAGCGCTCGTCATTTGGTCCCACCAGCGGATTGCTCCCGAGCATGTTGATGTGATCGTCGATCACCATCAGCGCGCCCTGAGCGAACCCGGTGTTGATGCCGCCCGCGGCATTGGTCAGGATGATCTGTTGTACGCCCAGTCGTCCCATCACACGCGTGGCGAAGACGACGGTCCCGAGATCGTACCCTTCATAGAAGTGAACTCGGCCGGACAACGCGGCAATTCTCTTACCCGCCACGTTGCCGACGACGAGACGACCCGCGTGGCCCACTACGTTCGACGCCGGCCAGTGAGGCAGCGCGGTGTAGCTGGTTGCGATCGGCTCGTGCAATGTATCGGCAAAGTCTCCCAGCCCGGAACCAAGCACGATTGCGGTTTCAGGCAGGCGTCCGCAGACGCGGCGAATCGCAGCCGCAGCCTCTTCGATACTTTCGAAGATCCCTGCTGGCATCGTGTGCGCGCTCTGGGAATCGGGCGTAAGCACTACAGCAGCATTCCGGCGATAGTCGCGGTCAGGAAATTGGCAAACGTCCCGGCGAGCATGGCGCGCAATCCCAGCCTCGCAAGATCGTGCCGCCGCTCCGGCGCGAGCGCCCCGATTCCACCAATCTGAATGCCGATCGAGCTGAAGTTGGCAAATCCGCACAACGCGAACGTCGCGATCGTGAACGACTTTGGATCGAGCGTCGCTTTCAGTGGGCCGAGCTGCGAATAGGCGACGAACTCGTTCGAGACCATGCGAGTGCCGAGCAGATTGCCGATTGTCGGTGCGTCCTGCCATGGCACACCGAGGGCCCACGCAATCGGGGCGAATGCATACCCAAGGATCAACTGCAGGCTCAGGCCAGCGCCGAACCCGGCGACCGCCTGGAGGCCGTCGCCGAGCAGGGCGAGCCCGGCGTTCATGAGCGCGACGAGCGCGAGAAACGAGATGAGCATCGCGCCGACGTTCAGTGCCAGATGCAGACCTTCACCCGTGCCCCGCCCGATCGCATCGATGACGTTGACGTCCGTCTTCTCGACATTCAGCCGCACCGTGCCCATTGTCTCCGGCTGCCCTGTTTCGGGGACGAACATCTTGGCCATCATGAGCGTTCCCGGCGCCGTCATGATTACGGCAGTCAGGAGGTGCTGCGCTTCGACGCCGAACAGGACGTAGGCTGCCATGACGCCGCCCGAGATGTGCGCCATGCCGGCCGTCATCACCGTCATCAGTTCGGACTCGGTCATCCGCGGCAGAAATGGCCGGATGGTGAGCGGCGCCTCGGTCTGACCCATGAAGATGCTGGCGGCGACGTTCAACGACTCCGCGCCGCTCGCGCGCATGAATCGCCGCATGACGACGGCGAAGAGCCGCACCACGAACTGCATGATGCCGAAGTAGTAGAGCATCGCGAGGAGCGCGGCGATGAAGATGATCGTCGGCAGCACCATGAAGGCAAAGAGATTCGGATACCGATCGCCGTCTGCGCCGAGCACCGTCGTGATGATGCGCCGCCATACATCGGGGTTGCCAAGTGGCCCGAACACGAAGTCCGATCCGACGAAGGAAAAATTCAGGAGACGCGTAATCACGTTGCCGACGCTTTGAAACACGGCGCGCCCAACGCCGGTCTTGAGCACGATCAGCGCGAAGACGAACTGCAGCCCCAATCCCCATGCCACCGTGCGGTAATCGATCGACCGCCGGGCCGACGAAAGGCAATACGCGAGCGCCAGAATCAGCGCGAGCCCGGCGACCGGCTGGATGCGGCTTGCGCCCGCGAATCCCAGCCCGATGGCCGCAACCGCGATCGCGCTGAGCCCCCCGAGGACCATCAGGTCGGCTTTCGACCACGACTCTCTGTGCCGAGTCGGGACTCGGGAGTCGGGATTCGGGATTCGGGATTCCACGCCCGTGCTCACATCCACCGCTTTCTTACGAACCGCATCATCGCACCTCGCCCAGCACCTTCTGACGGGGGGCAGGTGGCTCGTCCCCGATGGAAATCGCTGCCTTGCACAGCGCCACCGCGGTTTCGAGATTCCGGCCACCCCGGTGGTGGAATTCGACCAACGGATCCCCAGCCCGCACGGCATCTCCAGGCTTGGCCGTCATGATGACGCCAACGCCGTGATCGATGGCGTCCCCAACGCGACTTCGCCCGGCGCCGAGGGCATGAGACGCCCGGCCGATCGCCTCGGCCCACATCGTCATCACGTAACCAGCGCGCGTCGCGCCGATGCGCTCGCGGTCTGGTGCCGAGGGCAGGCGGGAATGGTCGTCGACGATACGGCGGTCACCGCCCTGCCGCTCGATCATCTTGGCGAATACTTCGAGCGCGCGTCCCGATGAGAGCGCGGCGTCCACTCGACTTGCGGCAGCGCTCTCATCGCGTTCCACTCCGCCGAGCATCACCATCCTCGTGGCCAACACCCGGACGACGCCGGTGAGCTCCGTTGGTCCAGTGCCTGTGAGCGTCTCCAGGCACTCGACAATCTCGAGCGCGTTGCCGACGGCGCGTCCGAGCGGGGCGTTCATGTCGGTGATGACGCACTCGGTTCGCACTCCTGCCTGCGTGCCGATCGCCACCATCGACGTCGCGAGTGTCCGCGCGTCGTGAAGGTCCTTCATGAAGGCACCATCACCGCACTTCACGTCGAGGACCAGCGCGCTGCTGCCCTCGGCGAGCTTCTTGCTCATGATCGACGCCGAAATCAGCGGAATGCTCGGAACGGTGGCAGTGACGTCGCGCAGCGCATAGAGCTTCTTGTCGGCCGGCGCCAGGGCCGACGTCTGACCGATGATGCTCGTACCCACTTCGCGGAGAACCTGCTTGAATTCGTCGATCGTCAGGTCGATGCGATAGCCCGGAATGGACTCGAGCTTGTCGAGTGTGCCGCCGGTGTGTCCGAGACCACGCCCGGACATCTTGGGGACGATGACGCCGCATGCTGCGGCCACAGGTGCCAGCACAATCGACACTTTGTCGCCAACGCCCCCGGTGCTGTGCTTCCCGACCTTGAACCCAGGAACGTCGGACAGGTCGACGCGCTCGCCTGAACGCGCCATCGCTCCAGCCAGCCAGCCGGTTTCGTCGTCATTCATGCCTTTGATGACGATCGCCATCAGCAATGCCGACGCCTGATAGTCGGGAATAGCTCCGCTGGTGACGCCGGTCACGAATGAGTCGATGTCCTCGCGCGAGAGAGCCCGCCCGTCGCGCTTGCGGGCGATGATGTCGACGAAGGGCATCGCGCGCAGTATACGAAAGTCCGGGATCCGGGATCCGGGACTCGGGAGTCGGGATCCGGGACTCGAGACCCGGGACTCGGGATGGAAATTCAGGCTCCATTAGAATCGATACTCGATGCCGCCGCCGCTCACCGAGCCCATGGCCGTCGAGCAAGGCGCGCTGTTAACTGACTTTGCTCGAACCTGCAAGGCGGCCGCGCGCGCAGTCTCGTTGTACCCGGGCACGCATCCGGCAATCGCGGCCTTGTTGTCGCGGCTGGTCGCCGCCACGGGCCGACTGACTCGCGATGGTCCGGTGAAATTCGCTATTCACCGCGATCTCCTCGCCATTGATGGGCGCGCGCCGCTTCGCCCCGATCCTTCCATCGGCGAGCTGGCCACGCTGCTTCACGAGCGATTGATCGGTCGACTCACCATCCAGCCGGAAGCCGACGCTGACGACTGGCGAACCCTGTTGCTGCTCCTGGCGCGGGCGCCCGACGACCTGATTACGAGCGGCGGCATCGGCCAGGCGTGGACCGGCACGGGGCGAACGCATTTCGAGATCCGCGAGATCGACTACGCCGAAGTGCTTCGCGAGCGCGGTGGTGGCGAAGCCGACTGGGATCGGATCATCGCCTACTGCCTCCAGGGTGAAGGCGGAGCGCTCGATGAGGGCATCATGGCGTCGCTCCTTGAAGCATTGGACGAGCCGGCTCGCTTTGCCATGCTGCTCGAGCAGCTTCAGCAGGCGCCGGCGCCCGATGGCACGAAGGTCGGCGCGCGTGTTGGAGCGCTCCTGCAACTGATGCGAACCGCCATCGACGCGGCACGCACGCGCGGTGAAGCGGAGGTCGATCGTGGCTTCGAGACAATCGCCGCGTCCTGTTCCAGCCTGACGCCGGAGATGATGCTCGCAATGCTCGAACGACGTGAGTCGACGATCACCGACGAAGCCTCCCTGATGTCGCACGTGGTCGAGCGCATGACCGACGACACTCTCGCCTCGTTCATGGCTCGCTCCGTCGCACGCGAGCGCGGCTCGGCCGAGCGCCTCGCCGAAGCGCTGCATGTACTCGTTCCGTCGCAGGAACAAAAAGCGCACGTCGTCGAGTTGGCAAAAGCCGAGGCGCTCGAGAGCGCGCTCGGCGAGGAGTCCGGGTTCGAGCAGTTGTGGGCCAACGTCGCCAACACGGTGATGTCCTATTCGATGCTCTCCTACTCGGACAACTCCTGGATTTCAGAGCAGTACGGGAAAGAGCTTTCAGGCGCGAAGAAACAGGCGATCGACGTCGAGCGCGTTTCTGACGATCCACCTGAACGGATTCAAGCGTGGATCGCGACAGTCACGGATTCGGCGGTCGAACAACTCGATCTCGAGATGATCCTCGACCTGCTTCGACTTCAAGGCACCCCGGAACAGTGGGAGCCGATCGCCGTCATTGCGGCATCGGAGATCGAACGGCGAACGCTCGCGGGCGACATCGCCGGCGCGCATTCGTTGATCGAAGCGTTGGTGAGGGAAACGAAGGCGGATGGTCGAGCCGCGTTGCACGCGACCGCGACCAAGGCAGTGGACCATCTGGGAGCGGGGCCGATTGCCCGCCACGTCGCCCTTCACTTTCGCACCATCATCGACGAGGCCATCGAGCGGTTCAATCAGCTGTGCCAATTGATCGGTCCCAGCGTGGTCCGGTCGTTGGCTGACGCATTGGCGCGGGAAGAAAACGCGGTCGCCATCCGGCGGCTTGGAAATCTGCTGTTAAGTTTCGGCACCGCCGGCCGCCGCTCGGTCGAGCAGTTGAAAAATTCACCCAATCCGGCGGTACGGCGAACGGCTGTCACGTTGCTGCGCCGCGCGGGCGGCCAGGAAGCATTGCTCGAGCTGGCTTCAATGATGGGCGACGACGATCCCGATGTGCAGCGAGAGTCGATCCACGCCATCGTGGAAATCGGGAATGCGAACGCGTACTCGGTGCTGCATCGACTGCTGCTCGAGGCGGATACGCCACGCGACAGCGCCTTGCGCGAGCTCATCGGACTTCGCAACGACAAGGCCGTGCCTCTCTTCAGCTATGTGCTCGCCAAGGGAGAGCCGCGCGGAAAGTTGATCGGAATACACCTTTCGATCATCGAGGCGCTCGGGACGATGAAGCCACGCCCCGAGTCGATTCGCGCGTTGCAGCAGGTTCTGCTGCGAGGAAACTGGCGGACGCCGTTCCGGACTGCCGCACAGCGCCAGGCCGCCGCGACGGCTCTTCGGCGTCTCGGAACGCCGGAGGCACTCGCAGTGCTCGAAGCCGCCATCACCTCGGGCGGGCGCGGCGTCAGGAGGATTGCGAAGTCACAAGTCGCGCTCTTTCAACATCGGGAAAGGAATCGCGCATGAGTGTCCCGCAGCGCACGCGTCTGGCCGACGAGCTGTCACGACGACTCGCGGCCGCGATACGCGGGGCGCAACTCTACGCCCCGGGCCATCCCCTGGTCAGGCGCAGCATATTGTCGCTGCTCGACACGCTCGCACTCGTCCATCAGTCGGCAGCGTCTGTCGCCGTCGGCATTGTCGGCGAGGACCTGGTAGTTGGAGAAGTGCCAGTCGCTCGCGCCGCCGAGACGATGGGCGAGTTGATGCGTCGTCTCCAGCACATCGGCATCGAGCGCATCGTGATCGACCGCGGCGTGCAAGAGGACGAGATCGCGCAACTCGTGGACGCTATTGCCAGCGGTGAGGGCCGCGATGCGGCGGCGTCCCTCGGTCGCCTTCCACACCTTCGTGTGGGACGGCTCGAGATGGAGCAGCAGGTTTCAGCCAACAGCGGAGACATCGCGACCTTTCGCCGCCTCTATCACGACGCCGTAAGAGTCTCTGGCGATCTGTGGGACGGCGCCCGCACCGAAGGCTCACCCGACACACGCGCGGCGCGGGGCATGGTGGACTCGCTGGCTCAGGCAGTGACACAAAACCGGACCGCGCTCCTGTCGCTCACAGCGTTGAAGAATTACGACAACTACACGTTCACTCACATGGTGAACGTGTCGATCCTGACAATGGGTCAGGCTCGCGGCGTCGGCATCGATGGCAATCGTCTCCGTGAATTCGGCATGGCGGCCCTGATGCATGACATCGGCAAGGTGCAGACGCCGAACGAGATTCTCAACAAGCCTGGAGCACTGACGCAGGAGGAGTTCACGATTTTGAAGCGTCATCCTGTCGATGGTGCCGAAATCCTGCGCAAGACACCGGAGATGCCGACGCTGGCCCCCGTCGTCGCGTTCGAACATCACCTGAGGGCTGACGGCACTGGTTATCCAGTGGCCGTGCGGTCCACGTTGAACCTGGGGACGATGATGGCCGGTATCGCCGACGTGTACGATGCGATGCGATCCCAACGGGTGTACCACGCGACATTTCCGACCGATCGGATCCTGGCGGTGCTGCAAGGCAACGACGGCATGCAGTTCGATCAGCACCTCGTTCGGCGATTCGTGCAACTGGTTGGCATCTACCCCGTCGGCAATCTGGTGAGACTGGATAGCGGGGAGATCGCCGTCGTGCTCAAGGCGTATGCGCCAGATCCGTATCGTCCTCAGGTTCGCATCCTGCTTGGCGCGGATCGCCAACCGCTTCCCCAACCACTGGATTTGAACCTCTGGGAGACTGAAGAAGAGAGGCGCCGATCCATCGAGGCCCCGGTCGACGCGGCTGAGTACGGGATCGATCCGTTGATTCATTTGTGAGGGTGGGCCGGAAATCGAGCATGGCGTTCAAACATCGAGTTCTGTCTGCAGTGAGGAAAATCCCGCGCGGACGTGTATCGACCTACGGTGACATCGCCGTCCTGGCCGGCTCTCCTCGGGCCTGGCGGGCCGTGGGGACCATCATGCGCGAGTGTCGCGATCCCGTCACCCCCTGCCACCGCGTTATCGGCGCGGGTGGCGCCCTCGGCGGCTACGGCGGCAACCTCCAACTGAAACGTGAGCTGTTGCGAGCCGAAGCAATCGAGGTCGGAATGAAGCGGGTGCGCAATTTTTCTTCGATCCGCTGGCAGGGCCGGCGAACCTGAGGCCCCTTTCAGCCGTCTGTTTGGCAGTATGTGGCGTTTACGGTGTTTATGAGCCGGGCGATACCGGGGCAACCCCCCGCGACTACCCGCCCGTCTAACCCTTCAGAAGATGTGAGAGCGGTCGACCTCGAGCTGGCGCAGCGCTGCCGGCACGGCGATGCGACGGCGTTCGAGGAGTTGTATCGCGCCCACGCCGGACGCCTGTATAACCTGGTTTTCCGGATGGTCGGGTCGGCGCAGGAGGCCGAAGACCTTCTGCAGGAGGTATTCCTGAATGCGTACCGGAAACTCGGGAGCTTTAGGGGAGATTCGAGCCTGGGCACGTGGTTGTATCGTCTGGCCGTCAATCAGTGCCTCGATGTCCTGCGGGGGCGGCATTCGAAGATGGCCCGAATCACCGATTCGCTGGACGATGAAGGAGCCGACGAGCCGGCGGCGGTTGCCCCGGTGGTGCCCACGGCGGTCAGCCGTCTCGACCTCGACCGGGCCATCGCGAAATTGCCGCAAGGCTGTCGCGCCGCCTTCATCCTTCACGACGTCGAAGGGTTCGAGCACAACGAGGTGGCCAAGCTCCTCGGCGTGTCGGAAGGTACGTCGAAGTCGCAGGTGCACAAGGCACGCATGAAGTTGCGTGTGATGTTGAGCGGGTTGGGGCAATGAACTGTCAGGACTACGAGATCGCGCTCGGTGACTACGTCGATGGGACGCTCGACGAGCGTTCGGGCATCGACTTCGAAGCGCATCTCACCTCGTGCGACCGCTGCCGCGCCCTGGTGGCAGATTTCGGAGCGATCCGTGAAGCGGCGTTGGCGCTCGAGCCCGAACTGCCCTCGCCGCAGGTGTGGACAAAACTCGCGGCCGCGGTCGAGGCCGAGCAGCGTTCCACGTTGCATCGTTGGGGCTTCACGTGGCGGACGCTGGCAGCATCTATCGCCATGATCACGATGGCTGCAAGCCTGACCTGGATCGGCAACGGCCTGGCGCCAATCAAGCGACCCTCGGGACAGTCCGCGACCGCCGCTACGAGTCAGGCCGAGCCGATCTCGGTCAGAGCGCAGTTCGATCTCGCTGAGATGCAGTACACGAATGCCATCGCGGGGCTGGAATCGATCGCAAAGAACGAGCAGTCCGCGCTCGACATGGAAACCGCGGACGTATTGCAGGCGAACCTGACTGTCATCGACGGGGCGATTACAGAGAGCCGCGCGGCGCTCCAGACCGAGCCTGACAATCCGGCCGCGCAGGAAAGCCTGTTCGACGCGCTGCGCAGCAAGCTCGAACTGCTGCAGGACGTCATCGCGCTGATCAACGAAATGCGGAAAGGGAATCCCGAAGGCGCCGCGCGCATAGTGTCAGGGTTGAATCAACCGGGAGGGCGACCTTGACCGGTGAATACATTCGTAGGAGGCCGCACAGCGGTCCGAGCATGATTCAGAGAACCGTAGTATTTGCCCTCGCCGTCGTCGCCCTGCCGCAGATATCGGCCGCGCAGTCATCCCGCAACTGGGAGGATGTGGCCGATGAGATCGCACGCCAGGTCGAACGACAGGTCGATCAGATCTCCCGCCACGTCGAGCGTCAGGCCGATCAGGTCGCGCGGTACATGGAGCGCCGGTTCGAGGCCCAAGGCGGTCGCGGCCGTGGGCGGGGTTTTGGGCGCGGTCCGGAGTATACGGAAGCGTTTTCGCGGACCGTGCGGCTGGGACGTACCGGTACGTTCGACCTCCAGAACGTCAGCGGCGACATCACCGTGACCGGGGCCGGCGGTGACGATGTGCGGATCGAGGCGACCAAGCGCGTGCGGCATCCCAACGAAGCCGAGGCAAAGACCATCCTGTCCGAGATCGAGATCCAGGTGCAGGAACGAAGCGGCCGTGTCGACGTGCGCACGGAATATCCACGTGGCCGCAACTGGGCCGGCGGTGTCGACTTCACGGTGTCGGTGCCGCGCGATGCAAGCGTCGCGCTGCGCACGGTGTCGGGGACCGTCAAAGTGTCAAACGTCAACGGCGAGCTTCGGGCCGAGAGCGTCAGCGGAGACATCATCGCCTCGTCTGCCAGGAAGCTCCGGACGGCGAAAACAGTCTCTGGCGATCTCGAGATCACCGATGCGGAGGCCGACGAGTTCAGCGCGAGCACGGTCAGCGGTGACGTGATCGTGAATCGGCTCAAAGCGAGCGGATTCGATGCCCAGAGCGTCAGCGCCGATCTGCGGTTGACCGACGTCGATGTCGATCATGCATCTCTCCGATCGGTCTCCGGGGACATCGAATACGGTGGCCGCCTTCAGAAGGGGGGGCGTTACCAGTTTCAATCGCATTCGGGGGATGTCCGCGTCACACCGATGGACGCCAGAGGATTTTCAGTCGAGGCATCCACCTTCAGCGGCGACGTGCGATCCGATTACACGCTGACGCTGCAAGGGGGGACCGGGAACTCTCTGGTTGGGCCTGGGCGAAACCGATCCGTTCGCGGAACGTTCGGCGATGCGGGAGCGACACTCACGCTTCAGTCGTTCAGCGGCGACATCGTGATCGTGAGAAGGTAAACGCGCGACCTTCGATTGAGCATCGATCATGCTACTCTCGCAAGCATGAGGCGAATGCGACGACTTCTCTGTATCACAGCTGTACTCAACAGCCTGTTTCTACTTCCTGCTTCAGCGCAGACACCGGACAAGGGTCTTATCGGTGTGGGCGGAGACCTCGGCGTCTTCTTCCCGGATGAGGCCCAGGAAAAGGCGCTGACCCTGGATGGATTCGGTGAGTACTATTTCACACCACGGGCGAGTCTTCGCGCGATGTTCTCATGGGCGAGCCCGGGATTCGAGAACCGGACCGAGGATCATTTTCGTCAATTCAGGATCCTGTTCAACGGTGTCTACAACTGGGAGATGGGGACCTGGCATCCATTCGTGACAGGAGGCGCCGGATTCTACTTCGTACGCGAGATATTGGATAACGCCAACGATCCGGACTCGGAAACACGGGGTGGGCTCAATTTCGGAGGCGGCGCCGAGTATTTCATGGATGACCGATCCAGCATCAAGGGCGAGGCACGCTGGGACATCGTCAGCCAACCGAGCGGATTTCCCGATGCCACGGGATTCAGCATTACGATCGGATACAAGCGATATTTCTGACGGCGGCCCGGTCCGATTTCGACGTCTTTTTTCCGGTCGCGCATTGCGGGCATCGTGCCGCATGATCGCGGCATGATGTCTGTAGCCACCCCGTCCGTGCCTCAACCGACACTTCCATCCATTGCACTGCCACGCCGGCACGAGATGGAGCGCGCGTATCAACGCTCCGATGCGTCGTACGACGGCGTGTTCTATCTCGGCGTGCGCACGACCGGGATCTTCTGCAAGCCGTCGTGTCCCGCGAGGAAGCCGAAGCCAGAGAATGTCGAGTTCTTCGCGATGCCGAAGGAGGCGCTGTTTGCCGGATACCGTCCATGCCTGCGATGCCGGCCGCTCGACGGTGACGCAGCGCGGCCGTGGGTCAATCGTTTGCTCGATCGCGCCGAACGACATGGCGCAGCGTGTGCGCAACCCGGCTGCCGTTCGCGCCGTGGGACGCGCGAATGGGCTCAACGCCATCTCCATCGTGGTTCCATGTCACCGGGTGCTGAACAAGAACGGCGATCTCGGCGGCTACGGTGGAGGGTTATGGAGGAAACGGCGGCTGCTCACCTCGAAGCGGCCGGCGTGTCAACTGACGCACTGACGACGACGCGCTGATGTGAGTCTTCTAATTGACCACGTACTTGGAGTCGGTGGTGGGTAGTGAAGCGTCCAGTCGGCCCTCGTCAGCTTTGTCGCTCACGAGTTTCAGGTTGCCAGCCTTGAGCACGCGATGCACCGACGCGCGGCTGATGCCCAAAGCGGCCGCCAGCGAACGGACGGTCCAGCGCGCGGCGGGCGGCGGACTGGCGAGCAAGACACGCACGCGCGCGTCGGCGTCAGCAGTGACCGTTACTTTGCGGCCTCGGCCTGGTGCGTCATGCATGAGAGCCACCGAGCCGCCAGCCTGAAAACGTCGGCACCACAACGAGACCGTGTGCGTGCTGACACCAAGACGCTGCGCGATTTCCCGCGAAGAGCACCCTTCGGCAGAGAGGAGCACGATGCGCGCTCGCCGCGCGACTCGTTGGGGTGTCGTGCCGGCCCGAATCCAGGTGCGCAGGAGTTGCCGATCGCTTTCGGTGACCCGAAGTCGCTGTCGCCCCATGTGGCGACACGATCCTCGAATCCTGCAACGAGACGCATCCTCCAAATGGAGGTGATCCGCAATTACACATGCAATTCTGGGACAGCCAGACCTTCCGGTGATAAAATCACTGCTGAGTTGTCTTGACGCCGAACGAACCTGACCTGATCCGCCTGATTGGCCTCGTTTACGACGCCACCGAGAACCCAGCCCTCTGGCCCGAGTTCCTCCAGCGATATGCCGGCGTCTTTGCCGCCGACCTCGCGTTCTATCAGCTCCACCGCCTAGGTACCCGCGCGTTCGAGATGATCTCCGCTCTTGGATTCAGTCTGACGCTCATGGAGCGCGACACCGCGCACCCCGCTCATCTGAAGGATTGCTCCGAGTATGGGGGTCATCACTTCTTATGCGGCAGCGTGGCCCTGGACGAACAGATGTGCCCCCGCTCTGAGCGCGTCAAGTCGAAGTTCTACAACGACTGCCTCGCCCCGATGGGCGATGCGCACGACGCCACCGAGATCATCGACGGTGACGGAAGCGACGCACTGACGCTGGCGGCCATGCGCGCGCGTCAGCGACCGCCCTTTGGCGAGACCGAGCGCCAGGGGCTGCAACTGCTACTTCCTCACGTCACGCGTGCCAAAGCGGTGGGGACGCGACTGCAGATGCTCGATGCCTCGACATCCGTGCTCGACGCGCTCGATGTCGCCATCGCCTTCATGACCAGCGGTGCGGAATTGATCCACTGCAGCGAGGCAGCCGACGCCATCATTGAGAGCGGCGATGGATTGGCGATCATCAACGGCAAGCTCCATGCGACCGAGCCGCGACTGGACGCACGGCTTCGCGAGGCATTGCGTGCCACAAGCTGCGCGGGCCGTGCCATCGACTCGCCCGCGACCGTCACGATCGATCGACAGTCGGCGAAGCGGCCCTATCAACTGCTGCTCTCGCCGCTGCGGCACGGGCTTGCAAGTTTCAAAGGGATGCGACAACCGGAGGTCGTCCTGCTCATTCTCGATCCGGAGAACACGCGTCCCGCAGCGATCGACGTACTGAAGCGTGCGTTCGGATTGACCGGGCGCGAGGCGGCACTGGCTTCAGTGCTGTCGACCGGGAAGCCGATCGATGAAGCCGCAGACGAAATCGGCATGGCCTACGAAACGGCGCGGAGCCACCTGCGCCGCATATTCGACAAGACGCAAACGTCCCGCCAGTCCGAGCTGATGACGGTCCTCGCCCGCCTGCCCAAAGATTGAGAAGCCGTTGACTAGTTCGCTGGCTTGCCAGCGGCGCCTTCGGCGGCGCGTTTCTCCTCGGCACGGGCGCCCGCCAGGATGTTCGGCAAGCCGTAGTTGCCTTCGTGGCACGCGTGCTCGAAGAGCGGCCCGATTGACTTCGCCCACGGGACTTCGGCCGACCATGGTCTCGTCCACGTCGCGGGATCGTCGATCGTGAATTGATAACGGATCGTGTCCTCGTCCACGCGCGTGAACCGCTCGACCAACTTCATGTTCTCGCTCGAGCCCTGGAACGGGTTCTTGCCATTGAAGTTCGTGGACTCGACAACGAGCGTATCGCCCTCCCAGTGGCCGCGGTAGCTCCCGGTCCATTGCCGGACGTTCGTGGGCAACTGTGGCCGCCCATCGAGCGGGATGATGCGGACGTCGTGGATCATCTCGACGAGGATCATGACGTAGCCGGGCACCTGCACGATCTGATAGTTGTTGTTGTAGGCACCTGCGAGCATCGGCGGTCCGATGCGGTCCATGATGATGCAGCGCACGCTGAGCGGCTGGTTCTGCGCCGCGTCGAGCGGACCGCCCGCACGCTTCCTCGCTTCCGCTCGTTCGGCGTTTCGCTTCTGTCCCTCCGCCGTCATCGGAGGAATTCTCCCGTCCGCCGGATCGACAATGAGCGAGGTCCGTAGATTCAGGGCCAGCGCGCTCTGGCTGCGATCGAGCCCGAACTGCGTGAAATCGTAATGCACGTCAGCCACCGTGCCGGGCTCGGTCTGCTCGCCCTCGGTAGCGGCCGCTTTCTTGATGTTCTCGGCCACTTCTTCTTTCGTGTAGAACTCTTTGGTGACGTTCTTCGGCCGCTCGAGCGGAACGTAGGACGTGTTCGTCCAGAACCCCTGGAGGTCTGGCTGACCGTCAGGCGTGCGCGATACTTTCCACGGCTTCGAGGTCTTCGATGGTGCGGCGGCGCCGGGGGCCTGCGCCGTCACGAACGCGGGCGCCAGCAACACGGCGGCGAGTAAGAGGCCGACCAGCCCGAGTGGAGCGAGAACGCGTCTAGTCATCGGAAGCCTCCATCAATACAGGCCCGAATGGTAGGGTCCCCGGGTAACGCGAGAATTGCGTGAACTACTGTAGCCGATCTGGCCATGGTCCGGCTAAAGCCGATATGGTCAAGTCCGGCTAAAGCCGGACACTACGTCTACTGCTACCCAATCGCCATCAAATCGAACTGCTCGTGATGGAGCTGGGCGTCAGGGCGCAGCGCGATGTCACGACCGAGTGACTGCTTGAGATCTTTCAATACCGCCCGCTCCTCGTCTCGAAACGCGCGCGCGATGTCGGGATTGACCCGCAGCACGAGGCTCTGTCCATTGAGATCGGCGCTGATTTTCTTGACCTCGGAGAGGATCTCGTAACAGATCGTCGAAGCCGACTTGATGACGGCGCTGCCTGCGCAGTAGGGACACGGCTCTGTCAGCACGCGCTCGAGACTCTGCTTGACGCGCTTGCGAGTGATGATCACCAGGCCGAAGTCGGACACCTGCAGCGCCTTCGATGGTGAACGATCCTTCCGCAGCTCCTGCTCCACCGTCTGGAACACTTTCTGCCGGTTCTTCTTCTCCTCCATGTCGATGAAGTCGAGGACGATGATGCCGCCGAGGTCGCGCAGGCGGATCTGACGCACGATCTCCTTCACCGCCTCGAGATTGGTCTTGAGGATCGTGTCCTCGAGGCGTCCCGCCGTCTTCTTGCCAACGTAGCGCCCGGTGTTCACATCGATCGCCACCAGTGCCTCGGTCTGATTGATGACAATTGAACCGCCTGACTTCAGCCAGACCTTGCTGCGGAGCGCGCGATCGATCTCCGCCTGCACCCCGTACTCCTCGAAGATGGGGTACTCCTTCTCGTACAGCTTCACCTTCGACGCGAGCGAGGGCATGATCCGCTCGATGAGCTCGAGCACGCGCCGGTATTCGAGGTCGTTGTCGATCCGGATTGCCGAGTAGTCATCGGTGAGCAGATCGCGCAGCAGCTTTGCCACCAGGCTCTGCTCCTGGTAGACCACTGCCGGCGCGCGCGACGTCTCGGCCTTCTGGCGAATGTCGGTCCAGACGCGATGGAAATAGCTCAGGTCCGAAACGATATCTTCCTTGGGACGCCCCGCCGCGGCGGTTCGGATGATGAGCCCGCCTGCAAACCCGGTCTGCTCGCGGAACTCGCGGACAATGCCGCGCAGGCGTGAGCGCTCCTCGCGCGACTCGATCTTCCGTGACACACCGACATGATCGACGGTCGGCATGAACACGAGGAACCGTCCCGGCATCGTCGCGTGGGAGGTCAGGCGAGCGCCCTTGGTGCCAAGAGGCTCCTTGGCCACCTGGACGATGATTTCCTGCCCTTCTTTGAGGAGTTCCTCGATCTTCGGCTCGGGGCCCTTCTCCCGGTCTCGATCACTCCTCGAGTCGCCGCGGCGCCCGCCGTGACTCGATGGGCGGTCGCGGCGTTGGGCGCCGGCAGAGGAAGGGGCGCCGTTGCTGCCATGCGTCGCGGCAGCCGGTCCGGAATCTTCGTCTTCGGTCTCGAAGCGATCCAGTTCCTCGAAGGAGGCGACGACGTCGGTTACGTAAAGGAAGCCGTCACGTTCGAGCCCGAGATCGACGAAGGCTGATTGCATTCCCGGCAGCACCTTCGAGACCCGGCCCTTGTAGACGTTGCCAACCACTCCGCGCGAGCGCTCGCGCTCGATGAAGATCTCCGCGACCTGGTCGTCCTCGAGAATTGCGACCCGTGTTTCGTGGGCGCTCGAGGAGATGATCATCTCCTTGCTCATGCCCGTAACTCCGCTGGACCCGCGAGACACGTCCGGCCTCGGCGACAAACGTGCAGAGCAGAATGCACGTCAGCACGATCCCGAAGAGCAGCGTGATCACGCGATGGTCCTCAATTCGTAAACCGTCGCATCCGCACGTTGAGAATGAGGCCGAATCCTGCCAGCGTTGCGATCATGGAGGAGCCGCCGTAACTCATGAGCGGAAGCGTCAGACCTTTGACCGGCGCAAGGCCGGCCGACATCATAATGTTGTACAGCACCTGGAACGTGAAGCTGGCCAGCACTCCCAGCACCAGGTACGCGCCGAGTCGGTCCTTTGCCAATTGGGCCGACTCAATAGCTCTGAGAATCACGAACAGATACAGGCCCAGCGCCACGAAGACGCCGGCAAACCCATGCTCCTCGGCAAACGCCGAGAAGATGAAGTCATTATGTGCCACCGGAAGGAAACGCAGCTGACCCTGTGTTCCCTTCTGAAATCCCTTTCCCCAGGGCCCGCCAGATCCGGTGGTAATGCGCGCTTGAAGCTGCTGATACCCGGCTCCCCGAGCGTCCGCCTCGGGGTCCAGGAAGGTTGACACGCGCTCTTTCTGGTAGTCCTTGAGCGCGAACTTCCACGCGATTGGTGCGGCCATCAGACCGACCAGCGCGAGGATGCCGAAGATGCGCATCGGCATGCCGGCCGCGAACGCCACAATGAACACGATGGGCAGCAGCGTGGCCGCTGTGCCCAGGTCCGGCTGCTGATAAATCACGAGAAAGGGCACGAAGGTGATCGCACCCGCGATGACCAGGTCACTGGGAACAACGGCACCGCGCCGGCTCTCACCGAAGTACTTGGCGAGTGCCAGGGCGATTGCCGCCTTGGCAAATTCCGAAGGCTGCAGGTTGAAAGAACCGAGATCGATCCAGCGTCGAGAGCCGCCGCGCACGACGCCGAAAAAGAGCACGAAAACCAGCAGGGCAATGACGCCCAGGTAGATGAAGTGCGATTTGTCTGCCAGCGAGCGGTAGTCAATCGTAAGGCACACCACCAGCGCGACCAGGCCGATGGCGATGCCGTACATCTGCGTCACGTAAAGACTGGATCCGCCGGTCGCGCTGTAAATCTGAACGACGCCGATCAGGCTGAGCGCGAGAATGGCGCCGAGCATCGCCCAATCGACGTGAAAGTAGAGGCGGCGTTCGAACATGCCTTACCTCGCCGGCATTGTCGCAGCGCGACCGGGGGCGACCGGTCTTTCCAGCAGCGCGATCTCGCGTTGCGGTTCGACCGGTCCGGCGTCATCAGCCGGAATCGCCGGCGGATCGGGATAGTCGCGCGGACCGCTGTCGCCGGCCGAGTCAGAGAAGTCGAACCGCAACTCCTCCGGCTTCGGCGCGGGGGGCAGCGGACGGCCGTCCTGCTTCGCGAAGAAGGTGTCGAGGATGTGATGGGCGACCGAGGCGGCATTCGGTCCGTGCATGCCGTGTTCGAGGAACACGATCCCGGCGATCTGCGGATTGTCACGCGGTGCAAAGAACGCGAACCACCCGTTGTCGCGCAGGTCACGCTTCCCGCGGGCCGCCGCGCGCCCCTGATTTGAAATAACCTGCGCCGTACCCGTCTTGCCGGCGATGTCCTTCCCCGCAACGCGCGCACGTCCACCGGTGCCGCTGCCGTTGACCACCATCCACATCCCGTCGCGGATCGCCTGCAGCTTCTCCGGCGTGATGTCGAACTTTGACTGCGGCGGTGGCCCAGGCACTGCCTTCCAGCCCTCGCCCTTGCCGTCGTCCATTGCCTTGACCAGGTGCGGTGTCACGCGCGTGCCGCCGTTAGCGATCGTCGCCATGTACACGGCCATCGACACTGGCGTAACCGAGACTGCGCCCTGTCCGATGCCGACCGAGATCGTTTCACCGGCGTACCACTTCTCGCGCCGGACTTCCTGCTTCCACTTCGTCGACGGCACCAGGCCAGTCACCTCGTTGGGCAGATCGATGCCGCTCTTCACGCCAAGCCCGAGCAGCGTGGCCCACTTGTTGATGCGATCGACGCCAAGCATGTTGGCGACAGTGTAGAAGTAGACGTCGCACGATTGCGCGATCGCGGTCTTCAGGTCGACCGACCCGTGGCCGCCCTTCTTCCAGCACTTGAAAAAGCGGCCGTAGAAGTTGGCGCCCCCCCCGCAGTGCACATGGAAGTTCGGATCGATGACGTCCTCTTCGAGGCCGGCCAGCCCGACCGCCATCTTGAAGGTCGACCCGGGCGAGTAGCGCCCCTGCGTCGCGCGGTTGTTCAACGGACGCTGCTCATCGCTGTTGAGCGACGCCCACGTACTGCGATCGATCCCGGCCGCGAACGCATTGGGATCGTAGGTCGGCCGACTGGTGAACGCCAGCACTTCACCCGTACGCGGATCGAGAACCACGGCCGCCCCCGCATTGGTCAGCCCCGCCTCACTCACGGCATTGAACGCCTGCTCCGTCGCTCGCTGAACGTCGTAGTCGATCGTCAGTTGCATCCGCTTGCCTTCAGTTGGCCTGTCTTCCTGCAGAACACTGATCTCGCGGCCCATACTGTTGACGACCACGACACGCGCGCCGTCCGCGCCCTTCAGATCCGCGTTGTAGATCTTTTCGATCCCCGACTGGCCGGCAATGTCACCGCTCTTGAGGTCTGGATCGGACGCCACCTGCGCGTCGCTGACCTGCCCCACGTAGCCGAACAGGTGCGCGGCCAGCTGCTCGGGGTACTTCCGCGCAGGCACCTCTTCGACCCTCACATCCGGGAGCTCGAAGTCGAGCCGCCGCGCCGTGATCGCCGCCACTTGCGCGAGCGTCGCGTCCTCGACGACGACGATCGGACGGTACGACGGCTCACCGCGATGACGCTCGATGATCTCCTGAACCTCTTTGAGATCGAGCCCTGCAACCTTTGCCAGGAGCCGAGCGGTCTGATCGAGATCTTTGGAGTGCTCGCGAAGAATGGAGATGGTGAAGGAGTGACGGTTCTCGACCAGCACCTTGCCGTGGCGGTCGAACAGGATGCCGCGGGGCGCCCGCAGCGCGAGCGTGCGCTGATGGTTGTTCTCGGCCATCTCCTGGTATTTCGCGTGCTGGACGATCTGCAGGACCCAGAAAGAAATGCCGAGTGCGGCAAACGCCACGATCACAGTCACCTGCAGCACCATCAGTCGCTCGCCAATTCGCCTGCGATTGTCACCCTGAGACATAACAGCTATCCTCGCGGTCGTCTTCCCGCGCGCCGGCGCTCAATTACTCCTGGCAATGCCTCGATGATGGCAAAGGCCACCACACCGACAACCGCATTTCCCACGGCCTGACTCGCAACTGCCTTCCACGGCGACGGAAACGTTCTGAGCCCGAGCAGCACATTCAGGCCCATGAAAAGCGCCGCATGCGCCACTGTCGCACCGACGAACATCAGGAACCGTGGCAGCGCAGATGTCAGGATGAACTGTTGACCGATTGCGCCTGCCAGAAACCCGATCACCGACTTTGCCAACCCGCCGATGCCGAGCACCCCGGTCGAGAGCGAGTCCTGAATCAGCCCGGCGACACTGCCGGCCAACATCCCGCTTACCGGGCCGGTCGCCAGCGCGACAGCCACGACCGCAACGAGCACGAGATCGATGGCGGCCGATCCCCCCACGAGCAACTGCGCCAACGTCGTCTGCAGCGCCAGCGCCAATGCCACTGCAGTCAGGACCAGGGCAGCTTTCACGGAGCCTCGTTGGCGGGTGGCGTGAGGACCACCAGCACGGTCTCGAGCTCAGAGAACTGCACCGCCGGGCGAACGACTACATCGCTGAATTCCCCGCTTTTGCGGTCAAGTGATTCTATCTGACCGATGAGGAACCCTTTCGGGTAAATCCCTTCGATTCCCGACGTCACCACCCGATCTCCCACCTGAATGTCGGCGGCTCCCGGCACATGGTCCAGCCGGAACCGGTCCGTACCAGTGCCGACCACCACACCCTGGGCACGCGATCGCTCGATAATGGCCCCGGCGGCGGCATCGCGATCGATTAGCAACTGGACCTTTGCGGCCCGGCTGGCGGGCATCACGATGCGACCCACGACACCGGCCGGAGCCAGCACTGGCATATCGGGCGACAGTCCGTCTCCCGTTCCCTTGTCGATCGTCATCGTTCGGAATTCCGGGCTTGCACCGCCAGCGATCACCGAGGCGGCCGTCGTCTTCAACTGAACCGCAGACTTCAGATCGAGGAGACCCTGCAGCGTCCGAGACTGCTGGGCAAGCGCGCGTTCTTGCTGAAGTCCAATCTGCAACGCGGCGATCTCGTCCTTCAGCTTGGCGTTCTCGACGCGCACGTCCTGTAACGCCACGTAGTTCGTCCAGTTGTCATGGACGGTCGCAAAGGTCGAGGTCGCGGCCCGCTGAACCTCAGCGAACGTGCCGAACGTGACTTCCTGGAGCATGGGAACGCCGCGCTGCGTGTTCACTTGCGCCGAAATCAAGAGGATGTGTCCGACGATCACGGCCATGAACAACCAGCCGGTGCGTTGTCGGATATCGAGTACTGCCATCAGTCAATCGAGATCTTTCGGAGAAGGTTGAAGTCCGAAAGCATCTTTCCCGCCCCCAGCACCACGGAGGACAGGGGATCCTCAGCCATCGCCAGTGGCAACCCCGTTTCCTCGCGCAGCCGCTTGTCGAGATTCTTGAGGAGCGATCCGCCGCCGGTCAGCACGATGCCGCGATCGACAATGTCCGCCGACAACTCGGGCGGGGTGCGCTCGAGCGCAACTCGGACTGCGTCGACGATGACGTTGACGGTCTCGGTAAGCGCTTCGCGGATCTCCTCGTCGCTGATGGTGATCGTCTTCGGCACGCCTTCGATCAGGTGCCGTCCCTTGATCTCCATCGTCATCTTCTCGTCGAGCGGGAAAGCCGATCCGATTTCCATCTTGATCTGTTCCGCGGTGCGCTCGCCGATCAGCAAGTTGTACGCCTTCTTGATGTACTGGATGATGGCCTCATCCATCTCGTTGCCAGCCACGCGGACGGCCTTGCTATAGACGATTCCTGCGAGAGAGATCACAGCAATGTCAGTGGTGCCGCCGCCGATGTCGACGATCATGTTGCCCGACGGCTCCGTGATCGGCATCCCGGCGCCGATGGCCGCGGCCATGGCCTCTTCGACCAGGTGAACCTCGCTCGCCTTGGCGCGGTAGGCGCTGTCCTTCACGGCGCGCTTTTCAACCTGCGTGATCTCAGACGGCACGCCGATGACGATGCGCGGGCGGACCCAGACGTTGCGATTGTGTGCCTTCTTGATGAAGTAGGTCAGCATCTTCTCGGTGACCTCGAAGTCGGCGATGACTCCGTCCTTCATCGGCTTGATCGCGACGATGTTGCCGGGCGTGCGGCCAAGCATGTCCTTGGCTTCCTTGCCGACCGCCTCGACGCGACCGTTCACTTTGTTGATGGCGACGATTGACGGCTCGTTGACAACGATGCCCTTGCCACGCGCGTAGACACACGTGTTGGCGGTACCGAGATCGATGGCGAGGTCACTGGAAAACAGCGAAAAAAACGAGCCGAGCGGCAAGATTACGTGCCCTCCTGAGAAACGTAGATACCATCCTTACCGGAAGCCTTGACGCGGTACATGGCCATGTCGGCCGCTTTCATGAGCTCGTCGCCGGTGCGGGGTCTATTTGGTTCAAGCGTGGCGACACCGATCGAGACCGTCTGATGAACAGACAAGCCGTCTGATGTCAGGAATCGCGAGGTACGCAGTCGATCTCGGATACGCTCGGCGACCTGCACGGCACCTTCGGTATTGGTATCCGGAAGCAGCAGAGTGAACTCGTCGCCACCGAACCGCGCGACGACGTCCGTTTCACGGGCGCATCCACGGATCACCGCGGCCGCCTCCATCAGTACCTTGCTGCCGGCAAGATGGCCGTGCGCATCGTTGACGGACTTGAAGCTGTCGAGATCGAGAAAGAGCAAGGAGAGCGGGCTGCCGTTGCGCACAGAGCGCTTCGCCTCCCGGCGCAGCACCTGGTTGAGGTAACGCGAATTGGAGAGACGCGTGAGTTCATCGGTGACCGACAATGCTTCCGCGCGCTGCAGTGCAAGTGCGTTGTCCAGCGCAATCGCGGACGGTTCGAGCAGCAATCGCAACGACATCACCAGCGACGGTCCCATGGTCAGTGTGTTGCGCGATGCCTGCGGATCGAGACACACGAGCGCGCCCACGCTGCGATTGCGACAGGTCAGGGGGAGGGCCAACGCCGATCCCGCCGCACCCGGACCACCGCGTGAGTCCTTCGCCAGGTCACCCGACAGGAACTCCGCGCCGTGACGCATCACCCAGTTGGCGGCGGACCAGAGCGAGGGACCGAGACTCGGCACGAGGCCGGAATCGGCCAGCACGTTCAAATGCCCGTTGACATCATGGGCGATAACCACCCAGCACGGCGCCGAAATCCACCCCTGCGCCTGCCGGACCATCCATTCTGCGACTTTCCGGGGATCCTGGCTGGCGTTGGCCTCGCGCACCGCCTCGATAAAGGCTTCCCGACGCTCAACCCGTCCTCGAAGCGCACGAGCCCGCGTCTTCAGCCGGGCAGCAAGATCCAACCGCCGGGTTCCTCGCGCCGGCCGAGGCAACAGGTTACGCTTGCTTGAGATTGGTCTCAGCGCTCGCTTCGGAGACGCGGGCATCGGTGTGTGCAGCAACAGCTCGAAAGCCGCTAAGTCCTTCTAAATGTAATAAATAATATCATGACCCTTTGCGAGGGCCGGGCTGTGACTTTCCTTCTTTTCATCGGTTCCGGGAGGTCGGGACTGTAGGGAGCCGGCGGCGTAAATGATTGCCGTCGTGTCACTTCCTAGCGTACGATGCTTGTTTCGAGGTCTTCTCGTTCTCCGCTGGCGACGCTCGCCGTCATCAGTGTCGGAGTCTCTTCTGCTCGCGCTTCACGCGCGAAATGACCGGATGCAGCTATGACCATGCTCGACCGGATGCGGCGCCACAAGAACTGGCTCAAATGGAGCCTGGCAGTGGTGGTGCTGACATTCGTGCTCCTCTACATCCCCGATTTCGTTCAGACCACGCCCACCGGCACCGGCGCCGGCCCACGAGAGGTGGTCGCCGAGATCAACGGCCGGACCGTCACCGCTGGCGACTTTCAGCAGCGCTACCTCTCGCAGGTACAGGCGTATCGGCAGCAGTTCGGTGGCAGCATGAACGATCAGCTCCTGCGACAACTGGGCATCGACCAGCAAATCCTGTCGCAAATGATCGATGAGCAGGTCGGCCTGATCGAGGCCGAGCAAAACGGCATCGGGGTCAGCGACGACGAGCTCGCGCAGCAGATCTTCTCGATCCCGGCGCTCCAGGAGAACGGACGGTTCATCGGAGAGCAGCGCTACGAACAGCTGCTGCTCAGTCAAAACCCGCCGATGACGAAGCAGCAATTCGAGGAGAGCCTGCGTCGCAGCATGCTGCTCGACAAGCTGCGCGCGGCGCTCACCGATTGGATGGCCGTCTCCGACAGCGACGTGCAGCGTGAGTACAACCAGCGCAACGAGAAAGTGAAGCTGCAGGTAGTGGCCTTGACGGAAGCGAAGTTCCGCGGCGGCGTGACCGTCACCGACGCGGACATCGCGTCACGCTTCGAAGCGCACAAGGCCGAGTACCGAATGGGGGAGCAGCGGAAGATCAAGTACATCCTGCTCGATCGTGAACAGGCGCGTCTCAAGGTCTCGGTACCTCCGTCCGACGTCCAGCGCCATTACAACGACAACATCCAGCAATACCAGACGCCGGAACAGGTGAAGGCAAGCCACATCCTGCTGAAAACCGATGGCAAGGATGAAGCGACCGTGCGCAAGCAGGCCGAGGAAGTTCTCAAGGAGGTCAAGGCCGGCGGCGATTTTGCGGCGCTCGCCAAGAAGTACTCCGAGGACGAGGGCTCGAAAGCCAACGGCGGCGATCTCGACTACTTCGGCCGCGGCCGCATGGTGCCCGAATTCGAAAACGTCGCGTTCACACTGCCACCAGGACAGGTGAGCGATCTCGTGAAATCGCAGTTCGGATTCCACATCATCAAGGTGATCGACAAGCGACCGGGTGCGACGACGCCGCTCGACCAGGTGCGTTCGCAGATCCAGGACCAGCTCGCACTTCAACTGGCGGATCAGCGGATCTCCGATCAGGCTGCCCAGTACGCCAGTCGCATCAAAGACCTCGCCGACCTCGAGCCGGTTGCGCGTGAGCTCCAAATCATGGTCCAGGAATCGGGCTACTTCCAGCGCGAGAATCCAGTGCCTGGCCTGGGAGCCGCGCCGCAGGTTGCCTCAACGGCATTCACGCTGCAAGGCACAGCGGCGAGCGCGCCGCTCCCCACTGCACGCGGCCCGGTCTTCATCGCGGTCTCGGAGCGTAAGGATCCCTACATTCCGATGCTCGACGAGGTCAAGGAACGGGTGCGGGAAGATCTGATCAAGGCCAAGGCGACTGAAGCGAGCCGTGAGAAGGCGAGCACCATCGCCGCCGCGCTCAAGTCCGCGAAGGACTTCAGCGCAGCTGCCAAGGCCCAGGGGCTGGAAGCAAAGGACACGGAGCTCGTCGCGCGTGGATCGGCACTCCCCGACGTCGGCGTGAGTCCTGAAGTCGAACGCGTCGCGTTCTCGCTGCCTGCCGGGTCGGTCAGCGATCCGATTCAGACTACCGACGGTACCGCCATCATCCGCGTCGTCGAGAAGGATGACGTGACACCTGACGAGTTGCGCCAGGCGCAGGAAGCGTTTCGAGCCGAACTCCTGAACGAACGCCGCTCCCGCTTCTTCGCGGCCTACATGGGCAAGGCCAAGGAAAAGATGAGGGTCGAGATCAAGAGCGACGTGCTCCGGCGCGTCCTCGCTGCTTATAAGCTGTAGCTGTGAGCGCGACTCTACCGTAGCGGCGGGTCTTTTCCTGGCCTGAGCCACGTCGAAGGCAGACCCGCCGTGCACGCGCATTGATCAAGGCTTCTTGTTCGGATCGTACGTCGCCTTGATCGTTCCCTTGGCTTTCGCGACCGCGAAGAGCTCCGGATAGAACTGCACGAAGGTGTTGTCAACCGCCGTGTTCGCCGAGTGACAGGCGTAACACCTGGCGGTTGCCGGCAGCGGCGCCGCATTTTCGACGAGCCCGTCGCGGCTATCGAAGCTGAAATATCCCCAGCCACCCGTGCTCTTGAAGCGCTCCGTGTCCTTCACTGCCGCTTCGATCAGGGCGACGTCGCCCTGCGTGTGACCACCGTTGTTGATCGACACATTCACTTCGGCCCGTCGTATTTCCAGGATGAACATCGTCTTGTCCGGCCACGTGCCGGAGCGCAGGAACGCAGCGTACGCGTCGCGCGTGACGAAGACGTTGTCGAACATCGGCGGCTGACCGGCAGCCGGTTGCGCAGGACCGTAGGTCATGCCCAGTCCGCTCGTGACGAACACCCAAGAGCGGTAGTCGAGCGGGCGGACCAATTGTCCCGCGCTCGTGAAACTCGGTGTGGCCGTCTGTTGACCAGCGACACTTGATTGAAACGCGGCCACCGTGACTAATACGGCAACGACGCCTAATAGAGTCGTTCTCATAGCGCCTCACCTCACGAACGTAAACGGCATAAGCGCGAGGGGCTCGCCTCGTCGAAACAATCGCGTCGGCGCTGAGAGCGCCGCCATCGCGCGACGCTCGCTCGTGCCTGCCAGCATGCTCCACAAACCGGCCGTCCCTGCGCCGCCAAACTGCTCCGACACCACATCGAACAAACTCCGACGCTCAGGGTAGACGACAAGCTGTACCTCTTCGTTCGCCGGAATCTTGGCTTTTTCCTTCGCGAGAGCGACGGCAGCATCGAGTCCACCGAGCGCGTCGACGAGACCGTGCCCAAGCGCCTGCCGTCCCGTCCATACGCGCCCCTGCGCCACGGCGTGAATCGCGTCAGGCGTCGACTTCCGTGAGTCGGCGACCTTCTTGAGAAAGTTCTTGTAGAAGTCGTCCATGAACGACGCCAGCTTCGCGCGCTGTGCCGGGGTGAACGGCGCGAACGGCGAGTAGATGTCCGCATTTGCCCCGGAGATCACCGACTCGGTCGTCACTCCAACCTTGGCGAGCGTCCCTCCGATGACGATCTTGCCGCCGAAGATGCCAATCGACCCGGTCAGCGTGCCGGGCTGCGCGACGATCGCCTCGGTCGGCATGGCGATGTAATATCCACCGGAGGCGGCGAGGTCCGACATCGAGGTCACGATCGGCCGCTTGGGATTCTCCTCGCGAGTGATGGTCAGCTCGCGCCAGATCACATCCGAGGCCACCGACGACCCACCCGGGCTGTCGATGCGCAGCACGATCGCCTTGATCGAATCATCGTCTCGAATCTTTCGAATCTGATCGATGATCGTCTCCGAGCCCACCACCGATCCGTTCACGGCATCGAAGCCGCTTTTCCCAGAGACGATCGTCCCAACCACATACAGGAGCGCGATTCGCGATCTGGGGCGGATGCCGACCGATTGCGGCCTGATGCGCTGATAGTCGTCGCCCTCGACCCGGCGCATCGTATCCCCATCACCGAGCTCCGGCACGCGATCGTCGAGCTCGTCCTCGTAGGCGAGCTCGTCGACGAGTCCTGCATCGAGCGCGTCCTTCGCCACGAATGGGCCCTTGTCCAGCAGGTCGCGGATTTCGTTCTCGTTTTTCTTGCGGCCTTCAGCAATGCCTGCCACGAGCTGGTCGTACATGTCGCGATTCAGCGACCGCGACATCTCGCGATGCGCCGGCGTGAATCCCTTCTGCGTCAACTGATTGGGCGCTGTCTTGTAGTCGCCGATGTGCACGAAGTCGGCATAGGCGCCGATCTTGTCGAGCGTTCCGCGCAGGAACATTTCGTACGACGCCACACCGGTGAGATCGAGCGAGCTGGTGGGCATCAGGAACACACGGTCTGCCGCGCTTGCCAGGTAGTACTCGCGGTCGCCGCCGAATTCGAGAAACGCCGTGACTTTCTTGCCGGATTTTCTGAAGGCGACAACGGCGTCGCGCATTTCCTGCACCTTGCCCCAGTACGGCAAGTCGAGCGTCGATGGCATCAGCAGCACCGCGCGCACACGGTCGTCCCGGCTCGCCCTCCGCAACGCTTCGACGAAACCGCGCACCGTGTTCACGTCACGGCCGAACACCTGCCCGACCACATCGTCGGGCTCGACTTCCGGCAGGTCGCCGCCGGGACGCAGGACCAGCGTGGCCGAGGACGGGACCGACGGTCCGCGTGAGACCGCGACAAACATCAGCACGACGGCGGCCATCGAGACGACGACCGCCAGGCCGATCAGCGACAAGACCAGACGAACACCTCGGCGTGGAGCCACGACGACCCTCCTGGAAGTTGAAGATTCATTGTACGGCGCTCTGTGCCGAGATTCGGGACTCGGGGCTCGGGGTCCGGGGCTCGGGACTCGGGGCTCGGGATTCGAGGGATAATCACCCCCCGTGTTGAAACCATCGAGAGCACTGCTATTGGCCCTGCTCGTCTCGGCCTACGGCTGTGGATCGGAGTCATCGAATATGGGCCAATCGAACATCACAGAACTCGTCAAACAAGACGACGTGACCGGCAGCGGTAACGAAGCCATGGCCGGGCGCCAGGTCAGCGTTCACTACACTGGCTGGCTCTATGACCAGGCAAAAGCGGATCACAAAGGGACGAAATTCGACAGCTCGAAAGATCGTGGCGAGCCGTTCGCGTTTCGGCTCGGCGCCGGTCAAGTGATTCGTGGATGGGATGACGGTGTTGCTGGCATGAAGGTCGGGGGCAAGCGAACATTGACCATCCCGCCGCAATTGGGATACGGCGCTCGGGGCGCCGGGGGCGCCATCCCACCGAACGCGACCCTTCTGTTCGAGGTCGAGCTGCTGGACGTGCGATAGCCTGCACGGGACGTCGTGGCTGATATCGCCGACGTCGATATCGATTCAGTCAATCTGAACGGGGACGGTGTCGCCAAGCTCGGGCGCTCGTCGATGACCGTCCCCTTCACCATTCCAGGCGAGCGCGTCCGCGTCCGTCTGGGTGTAGCGCGCGCCGGGATCATCACAGGCTCGCTCGTCGAGATATTGCGCGCATCGCCCGCCCGGGTGCAGCCTCGCTGCCGCCACTTCGGTCCGCAAGCGAAGCACGGCCAGACATGCGGAGGCTGTGCCTGGCAGCACATCGCGTATCCCGCGCAACTCGCGCTCAAAACCGAACTGGTCACAAGGGTCGTTCGCGAGAAGATTCGAACGGCGCCGGCCGCGTCGCCGATGCTGGCCGCGACACCAGAAGACGAACCCTGGCACTATCGAAACAAAGTCCATTTCGTTGTCGAGCGCAGCCGCCCGCGCGGACTCGTCATGGGGCATTACGCGCGCTCTTCGCGGCGTGTCGTCGCGATCGAGGAATGCCCGGTTCACGACGAGCGCGGCAACGCGGTCGCGTTTGCGGTTCGCGACGCATGCCAGCAGGCAGATACACGAGAGGTGAAGAGCATCGCCGTCCGTACGAGTGTGAGCAAGGCAGAAACAATGGCGACGCTGGTCCTGACGAGCGAGCGAGACAAGCAGGTGCGTACGGTCTCACGACGGGTCCTGGCGGGACAAGCAGCGCCGACTTCACTTCACGTCAACATCCACCCGCGGGGCGATGCCTTCATTTTCGGCAGAGAGACGCGACACATCGCGGGCCCGGAGCGCTTGCGTGAGGATGTCGGAACCGCATCGTTCCTGATATCACCAACGTCGTTCTTTCAGACCAACGTTCGCGCCGCCAGGATCCTGGTAGAGCAGGTACTTGCCGCCGTACCGAAGGATGCGCGCGTCCTCGACCTCTACGCCGGCGCTGGACTCTTTGCGCTTCCGCTTGCGTTATCGGGCCGCGTCGTGGTCGCGATCGAAGAAAACCGCCGTGCCGTCATCGACGGCCAGGCGAGCCTGCAGCTGAGCCGCGTTCCCGAACGTCAATGCCGGTTCATTGCCAAGCCGGTAGAACTCGCTTTTGGCCGAACCCGCGACGTCGCATTACCGGAATTCGACGCGGTCGTACTCGATCCGCCGCGCGAAGGATGTCAGTCGTCAGTGATCGATCACCTCTTCGGCCAGCAAGGTCCGGCGCGAGCGGTATATGTCTCGTGCGATCCGGAATCACTGGCGCGAGATCTCGCGCGCATCACATCATGCGGCTACAGGATCGCTTCCCTGCAACCGGTCGACATGTTCCCGCACACGTCGCATATCGAGACGGTCGCTGTCCTCACTCGCGCGGGCTGAAGCTCCTGTGGACCAACCTTCACGCAGACTGCGCAACATGTGAAGGGGTCGGACCCCTTCACACGTCTTCACTTCGACGGGGTGGCGAGCGGCTTCCCTTTCTCGACGATGTAGGTCGCGAGGACACGGGTGCGTGCCGACCCTTTGTTGGTCGCGTTGTGGACAGTGCCTGCGGGCACGAAAAACGTCTCTCCAGCCTTGAGCGTCACTGTGGGTTTCCCTGCCTGCTCGAAGACGAGCGTGCCCTCGAGAAGATATCCCGTCTCTTCGCCCGGATGCGTGTGCGGACCAACAGTCGCGCTCGGTTGAAACTCCGCGATGGCGCTGACCACTTCTCGACCCGGCGTCGACAGGTCGCCTCGTTGGATCACTGTTCGTGAAAAGCCGGCCTGCTGCGCACTTACCCCGGCAACGACTGCAAGTATTCCAATGACGGCAACGAGCGCTCTCATGAAAACTCCTTGTCAGGTCCAGGTTCCGGATTCCCGCCTCCGCCGAAGCGCTCACGCGCGAAGGCGGGCCAAGTTCCGGGTTCCGGAAGGCAAAATAGCTCAAGATGGGCTGGAAGGCGAGCGTCTCTAGCACGCATTATTCACGAACGCTCACGCGTTCGTTCACCATGCGCCGGCGACACGTGGCTGCCTAGTGCCGCCGGTTTCGACACCGCGCTCCGCGCGGTGCTCAAGGCTTCGCCCGGGCTAGCCCTGAGCGAAGGCCCGAGAATTCGGGCCGAGTCGAAGCCCAAAGGGCCGACTATCCCGCGGCTTCATGAATAGTCCGGGCTAGCCAAAAATTTGCTGAAATCCGGGCCGAATGGATTGTCTAATGGAGTCGTATGGGTGAAGTGTCCATGACCGGGAAAGGTGTCGCGAGCGGCCGAGTATGCCTGGCTGGGGCGTTGCTGCTGGTCACGGCTGGAGTAAGCGCGGCAGCCGATGGCGATACGCGACTGGCGGACGCAGCCATGCGTCGCGACGTGGCGACGGTTCGCACGTTGATCGCCCAGAAAGTCGACGCGAACATCCCGGGGCAGGACGGCACTCCGGCGCTTCACTGGGCCGTGCGAGTGGACGACGTGTCGACGGCGAAGTTATTGCTGGGCGCGGGCGCGCAGGCAACGCTGGCGAATCGGTACGGCGTGACCCCGCTGTCGATTGCGGCAGCAAACGGTAGCGCCGCCATGATTGGCCTACTCCTCGATGCGGGTGCCGATGCGAACGCGCCCGATCCGGCTGGCGACACTCCTCTGATGAACACTTCGCGTGTCGGCAGCGCGGATGCCGTCACCCTGCTGCTCGATCGCGGCGCGAGCCTCAACGCGACCGACGCGACCTATCAGCAGACCGCGCTGATGGTTGCCGTTCGAGAGAACCACCCCGAGATCGTGAAGCTACTGATTGCCCGCGGCGCCTCGGTGAACGCGAGAACGCGAGTCGGTCGCGCGCCGCAGTGGATCCTTCCCAACTCCGTGCCCGGCTTCGGCCACGGCATCGGCATCGTCCGCGGCGGATTACCGCCGAGGGGATCGCGCGCACCCATCCCGGGAGGAATGACTCCCCTGCTCTATGCGGCACGCGATGGACGAATGGATATCGTTCGCATGCTCCTCGATGCGGGTGCGGAGGTTAATCAGCGCGATGCGAACGAGATCCCTCCCCTCATCCTCGCGATCACCAACAATCATCCCGATGTTGCTCGTTTTCTGATCGATCGCGGCGCGGACATCAAGGCCGTCGATTGGTATGGCCGCACGCCGCTCTGGGCGGCGGTGGAGACGCGCAACATGGACGTGGACAATGCCACGTTCGTCAACAGCATCGATCGGCAGCCGTTTCTCGATCTCATCCAGGTCCTGCTCGAGCGCGGCGCCGACGTCAACGCCCGGGTGAAGGAGGTCCCGCCGATTCGACGCGACTTCCTGCGCATCACGGGATCGTTGTCGTGGGTCGACTTTACCGGGCAGACACCGTTTCTCACCGCAGGGCTTGCCGGCGACCTCACCGTGATGAAACTGCTCCTCAAGCACGGCGCCGATCCGAACATCCCGACATTTTCAGGCACGACGGCGCTGATGGCGGCCGCGGGCGTGAATTGGGTCGTCGATCAGACCTTTGACGAGGGTCAGCCGGCGCTCCTCGAAACGGTCAAGCTGTGTGTCGAGCTCGGCATGGACGTGAACGCCGTGAACTCGATGGGTCTCACGGCGCTGCACGGCGCGGCGAACCGAGGCTCGGACGACATCATTCGTTACCTCGTGCAGCAAGGCGCCAGACTCGACGTCAAGGATGCTGAAGGTCGCACGCCACTGGCGTGGGCAGAGGGCGTCTTCCTGGCGACGCATCCCGGGCGGCCGAAGCCGGCATCGATCGAGCTGCTCAAGCAATTGGCCTCGACTGCGCCAGCCCCGAAACCATGACACATCGGAAACACATCCTTCGTGGTGCTCTCCCGCTGGCCGTATTCATATGGACGGCTGCGATTGCGATCGTGTGGGGCGGTGCCGAACAAGTGACCGCACAGCAGCAGCCTGCACCTGCGGGGCCTGCCCTCCGAAGCTCGCTTGCACAAGGCTCTGCGAGCGAAGGAGGGACTGAATCCGCGTTCCTGACGCAGTACTGCTTCGGCTGCCACAACCAGCGCGCGAAGATCGCGGGCCTGGCGCTCGACACGCTCGACCTCGCGAAGGCGGGATCCGACGCGGAGACGTGGGAAAAGGTCGTCAAGAAAATACGCACCGGCATGATGCCTCCGAGCGGCGCACGCCGGCCGGAGCGCGCGGCCCTCGATGGATTCGCGGCCCAACTCGAAGCGCGACTCGACAAGGCGGTCGATCCGAATGCGGCACTGGTGACTCCAGCCTTACATCGGCTGAATCGCACGGAATACGCGAACGCCATTCGCGATTTACTCGGGCTCGACGTCGACGTCAACGTGTTGCTGCCGGCAGACGGATCGAGTCAGGGTTTCGACAATCTCGCTGAGGCGCTCGCGGTGTCGCCCTCGCTGATCCAGGGCTACGTGTCGGCGGCGATGAAGATCAGCCGGCTCGCGGTCGGCGACAAGACAATGGGGCCTTCGCAGGTGACGTATTCGCCGCCGCCAGACCTGGCTCAGGATCGACACATCGACGGGCTCCCGCTCGGAACGCGCGGCGGGATGTTGATCCATCACACCTTCCCACTCGACGCGGAATATGACTTCGCCCTGGGAGGCCGAGGCGGCGGTCCCGGCATCGACATCACACTCGATGGCGAGCAGGTCAAGGTCGACAACCCGCGCAGCTTCCGTTTGAAGGTCACGGCCGGGCCCCACACGATTGGCTTGTCACTGCCCGATCGTCAGCGTGGAGCCGGCGTCGATGAGATCTACTCTGACTTCCGCGCGAACGCGGTGTTCACGAATCCGGGTGGCGTACCGAACCTGGTGATCACCGGGCCGCTCAACATCACCGGCGTGGGCGATACTCCGAGCCGCCGCAAGCTCTTCGTCTGTCGCCCAACCTCGCAGGGCGATGAAACGTCCTGCGCACGGACAATCCTCACGACCCTGGCACGGCGCGCGTATCGTGGTCCTGTGAGTGCCGGCGAGATCGACACGTTGATGGAGTTCTATCGGAGAGGGCGGCAGACAGGCGACTTCGAGTCCGGCATCCAGGAAGCGCTCGCGCGCGTACTCGTGGCGCCGCGCTTCGTCTACCGCGCTGAGGACGAGCCGGCAGCCGTTGCGTCCGGGCAGGCATATCGAGTCAGCGACATCGACCTCGCGTCGCGACTCTCGTTCTTCCTGTGGAGCAGCATTCCTGATGACGAACTGATCGATGTCGCGACCAAGGGAAGGCTGCGCGATCCCAAGGTGCTCAATCAGCAGGTCAAGCGCATGCTGGCGGACGCGAAGGCAGATGCCCTGGTCGAGAACTTCGCGGGTCAATGGCTCTATCTGCGCGAACTCGATCACGTGCAGACAGAGGCGAAGAACTTCGACGAGAACCTGCGCCAGTCCTTCCGTCGCGAAACCGAACTACTCTTCACCACGATCGTTCGCGACGACCGCAGCCTCATCGATCTGCTCGACGCTGACTACACCTTCGTCGACGAGCGTCTCGCCCGCCACTACGGGATCCCAAACGTCCAGGGGAGCTACTTCCGTCGCGTGCAGCTTCCACAAGACAGCCCGCGCCGTGGGTTGCTCGGGCAGGGCAGCATGTTGACGGTGACGTCGATCGCGACGCGCACCTCGCCTGTCTCACGAGGCAAGTGGGTCCTCGAAAACCTGCTCGGCACACCGGCGCCGGTGCCACCACCGGGGGTCGAGACGAATCTTGGCGGCGCCGAAGCGGCCAAGACCAGTTCGCTGCGACAGCGGCTTGAGGCGCACCGGGCGAGCCCGGTGTGCGCGACGTGTCATCGCATCATGGACCCGATGGGGTTCGCGTTGGAGAACTTCGATCTCATTGGAGAGTGGCGCGAATTCGACGGCCCCACGCGCATCGACTCCACCGGACAACTGGCCGACGGGACCCCGGTCAAAGGACCGGAGGACCTCCGCCGGGCGGTGCTGAGCCGCTCCGATGCGTTCATGACGACAGCGTCGGAAAAGCTCTATACCTACGCGCTGGGACGCCCTGTGCACTCTTACGACATGCCGACGGTACGGGGGATCGTGCGGCGCGCGGCGGCGAACGACAATCGATTCTCGTCGCTGGTAATGGGGATCATCGAAAGCGACGCATTTCAGAAGCGGGTGAAGAAGTAGACGCGGACGCGTAGAGCGCACACTTAAGCGTGCGCGGACAAGAGATCACAGACTATGAGCTTCATTAGCAAGATGCACCTGTCGCGCCGGATGTTTCTCCACGGGATGGGCGTCACCATGGCGCTGCCGCTCCTGGAGTCGATGATTCCTGCCGCGACGGCCTTCGGTCAGACGGTAGCGGCACCGCGGACACGACTCGGCGCCATCTACTTCCCGCACGGCGCGATCATGCCGAAGTGGATGCCGGCACAGGAAGGCGCCGGGTACGAGCTCACCGAGATCCTTCAGCCGATCAAGCCGTTCTACGAACAGGTCACGGTCATCAGCGACCTGCGGCACGCCAACGCTTATGGGAGCGGCGCTACCGCCAACCACAATCGGTCAGCGGCGGCGTTCCTCAGCGGCGCGTTCGCGGAGGTCGGGGCTCAGCCATCGCTTGGTATCACCGTCGATCAGATCGCGGCGCAGAAAATCGGCCAGGACACGCCACTCCCGTCGCTCGAGCTCACCATCGAGGAGCCAAGCCTGAACTGCGGCGATGGCCTGAGCTGCTCCTATCGCGACACGATCTCATGGCAGGGGCCGCACGCGCCGCTGCCCATGCAAAACAATCCGCAGGTCGTGTTCGAGCGGCTGTTCGGGGACGGCAATACCGCAGCGCAGCGGAAGGCTCGCCGCGATCAATCGATCAGCCTGCTCGACTCAGTGATGGGAGAAGCGTCGGCGCTCCAGCGCAAGCTGCCGGCCTCAGATCGCAGCCGCCTCGATCAATACCTGACCGACGTTCGCGAGATCGAGCGGCGGGTGCAGAAAGCCGGTCAGCAACTCTCCGACGATCTCCCGATTCCGGCCGCGCCAACGGGCGTGCCGCGCGACGTCGAGGAGCATATCAAGTTGATGTACGACCTCCAGGTGCTGGCGTGGCAGGCGGAGATCACGCGCGTCTCCACGTTCCTGATGTGCAAGGAGCTCAGCACCGCCGTCTACCCGAAGAGCGGTGTACGCGACGCGTTCCACACGTTGTCACATCATTCCAACGTACCGGACAACATCAACCGCTTCGCGGTCCTGAACACGTATCACGTGGCGCTGTTCGCGTATTTCCTCGACAAGCTGCGCGCGACCCCGGATGGTGATGGCACGCTGCTCGATCATTCGCTCGTGCTCTATGGCAGCGGCATGAGCGACGGCAACCAGCACAATCACACGGACCTGCCGATCCTGCTGGCCGGCGGCGCATCGGGCCGGATGAAAGGCGGGCGGCACCTGCGCCATCCGAAGAACACGCCCATGGCGAACCTGCTCGTGGCAATGCTCGACAAGCTCCAGGTCACCACCGACAAGCTTGGCGACAGCACGGGGCCGATTAACCTCTGATCTCGCGGCTCGGGGCTCGGGATTCAGGATCTGGGGTTCGGGATTCGTGACTGCCTACGGAACCGACCTCGCCTTCATTCACGACGCGGGTCATGGTGCGCTCGCGCGCCACGCCGCACTTCAGCTTCTCGACGAACTCAATCGGGCCGGTCATCCGCGCGGCACAGTTGTCGATCTTGGATGCGGCAGCGGCATTCTCGCCGGCGTCGTCGTCGATGCCGGCTATGACGTCCTCGGCATCGACGTCTCGGCCGCGATGATCGCGCTGGCGCGTGCCCATGTACCGAAGGGAACCTTCACCGTGGGCTCGTTCGTCTCATCCGACATCCCGGAATGCGTCGCGGTCGCCGCGATCGGTGAAGTGCTCAATTACACATTCGATCCGGCGAACGACAACGGCTCGCGAGGCGAGTTGTTCGAACGAATCAATCGGTCGCTGGCGCCCGGCGGTGTGTTCCTGTTCGACGTGGCAGGTCCGAATCGTGGGAAACGAAACGCTTCGCGTCGATCGTACGCGACCGGCCCGGACTGGGCGGTGCTGGTCGAAACGTCCGTCGATGGAGACGCATCGCTATTGACTCGCGAAATCACGACATTTCGGAAAGCCGGTGAGCTGTTTCGCCGCGACTCGGAAACCCACCGGCTCGCCCTGTTCGAGCCTGCCGACATCCTCACCACGCTGCAAGCCGTCGGATTCGACGTGCAGATGATGGCGGCCTATGGCAGTCTTTCTTTGCCCGACGGGCTCACCGCGTTTCTCGCCCGAAGACAGGTCCACGCGCCATTGAGGTAGTCAGTGACTCGCGAAATGTTTCTCGGGTTCTTCGTGCTCCCGGCACTCGGGTTCTCCCTGGGATACTTCCCTGCCTTGAATCGACTCACCGTCGCCCTGGTGTCACCCTACGCAAGAGCCGATATCCGGAAGCGCTTGTACGCAGCCGCGATCGACAGTCTCGTCGTGGCGACCAGCGGAGTGTTCGCGCAGGTCCTGCAGTCCCCGTGGTGGCTCGGCGGCGGCGCGCTGTATCTCCTTCTCCGGGACAGCGTGCAGGGACAAAGTTTAGGAAAGCTCCTCTTCGGCCTGGTCGTCATCAACCTCGAAACCGGCCGGCCGGCCAGCCTCAGGAGCTCGGTTCGTCGCAACCTGCTGTTCCTGCTACCAGGCGCCAATGTCGTGGCCGCTTTTCTCGAAACGATTACGCTCCTGCATGATGTGCAGGGTCAGCGCCTCGGTGACCGGCTTGCGCATACGCAGGTCGTCGACGGACTCGGCGTCAAGGATCTGGTGAAGTCATGGCTCGACTGGTGGATGAGCCTCTGGCCAGAATTGCATCGTGCGCGCCGCCCGAAGCGCGCGCCAGTCGCGCTCGACCGCTGACATTGGAACGTCGTGTCCGCCTTCAGGCGGGCCCCAGGCGCTCGCAGCTTGGTGTTGACAGTCGACACCAACATTGTTTAGTGTCGTCTGTCGACACCATGGCGCGACAACCGGCACCTGACCTTCTGCCCGGCACGCTCGACATGCTCATCCTGCGGACGCTCCAGACCGGCTCCATGCATGGCTGGGCGATCTCGGAACGCATCCAGCAAATTTCCCAAGATGTCCTGCAAATCAACCAGGGCTCTCTGTATCCGGCGCTCCATCGTCTCGAGCACCAGGGCTGGATTGAAGCCGAGTGGGCAGTGTCGGAGCTGGGACGACGGGCAAAGTACTACCAGCTCACATCGTCGGGCCGCCGTCAACTCGCGGTGGAAGCCGGCGAGTGGGAACGCATGTCCACGGCGATCGAACGCGTGATGAAGCTGGCATGAACCTTCGCGATGCCGCTTTACGACTGCGCGCGCTTCTGGCGCCGCGCCAGGTCGAGCGCGAACTCGACGACGAGATCGCCTTCCACATCGAACGCGAGATGCGGAAGCACCTCGACGCTGGCGTGAACCCGATTGAGGCGCGCAACCGGGCGCTGGCGCGCTTCGGGTCGAGGACCGCCGTCGCCGACCAGTGTCGCGACGCGCGCGGCACGACGCTCGTCGACACGCTCGCGCGAGACGTCGCCTACGCATTCCGCATGTTCCGCCGCGCACCCCTTGCCGCGTTGACGATCGTGGTGACTGTAGCTCTTGGCCTTGGCCTCATCACCGTCGTCTTTACTGCGTACAACGCGTTCTTTCTTCGTGTCGATGCGGTCCGCAATCCAGGCGAGTTGTTCGGCGTCGAGCGACCGACAGCCCCAGGCTCGGAGAGCCGGCTCCCGTTCACTCGATACGACTACGAGGCGATGCGCCGCGAGACGAGCGTATTTACCGACTCCTTCGCGACGGTGCGCCCCCTCGGGACCCGCATCGACGGCCGTCGCGTCAGCTCCGCGCTCGTCACCGGCAATTTCTTCCAGATGCTCGGAGTCCAGCCAGCGCTCGGGCGTGTGTTGACGCCCGATGACGACCAGCGCGCGGGGCGGCCCGTGATTGTTCTCAGCAATCGCGGATGGAACATGCTGTTCGCGGGTGACCCGACGGCGATCGGCCGAAGCGTGCGCGTCAACGGCCGGCCGTACGAGATTGTCGGCATCATGCCAGCGGAGTTTCGCGGCCTCGCGATCGGCCCACCGGACTACTGGGCTCCCCTCGCCCTCATCGGTCAATTCCGCGACAGCTATGCCGGCCGAGAGAACGAGAGCCCCGTTGACATCATCGGTCGAGTAAAGCCCGGGCTGTCGCAAGAGGCGGTGACAGCCGAACTCAACGCGTGGGCACGACGAGCTGAACCGACAACGACAGCCGAGCGTCCCGTCATCAGACTGCGGCCAAGGCAAGGCACGCTGTTGGCGGACGGGAATGAAGCCCTGATCGTCTTCTCACCGGTGTTCTTCGCCTTCGGGTTGATCCTGATGATTGGCTGCGCCAACGTCGCGAACCTGCTCCTGGCGCGCGGTGTCTCTCGTCAGCGCGAGATCGGCATCAGGCTGTCGCTGGGAGCGTCGCGCCAGCGTATTGTCCGCCAACTGCTCACAGAAAGTCTCCTCCTCGCGCTCATGGCCGCGACCTGCGGTTATGCAGTCTCCTGGTTGTTTCAACAAGGTGCGCTTTATGCGGCAACCACGACGATGCCGCCGGAGATCGCCGAGCCGTTGAACCTCGGCGTTCCTGCAGCGGATTGGCGGGTATTCGTGTTTCTGGTGGCTGGCGCCATTGTGTCGACCCTCTTCTTCGGGCTCGCGCCGGCGCTGCAGACAACACGCCTCGAGCTGGTGCGGACGATGCGCGGTGAAATGACGAGGGACATGCGCCCGCACCGCGCACGGCACGCACTGATTGCACTCCAGGTCGGCGCATCGGCGCTTCTTCTGATCTGTTCGGGGATATTCCTGCGCAGTGCTTACACCGCGGCAAGCGTGGATCCCGGCGTTCGCACGAGCGACACCATTTGGATTCCGACCGTAAACGAGACGCGGCGCGCGGTGCTGCTCGAAGCGATCAAGGCGGATCGGTCGGTGGTGGCGCTGGCAGCTTCGTCACAGAAGACGCGTGCGGTCGCAGACGCATCGGTATCCGGTGAGGCAACGGCACAGCCGACCCCGTCGCCGAGCAGGGTGTCGGTCGATCAGATCGCTGCATCGCCGGAATATTTCGGGGTGCTCGAGATCGACATCGTGAGCGGGCGCGGCTTCACCACGACGGAGCGCAGCGCTGAGGCGGGCGTCGTGATTGTCACCGAGACGGTTGCGCGCGCGCTGTGGCCGAATCGCGATGCCGTCGGCCAGATCGTGCGCATGGAAGCGTCGCCGTCGAGCACGCCAGGCGTTGCCTCGCCGCCGTCACGCGTGTTCATAGTCATTGGTATCGTGCGCGATGTGAACGGCCCGCTCGCGCCTGACTTGTTCCCATCCTGGGGCGTCTACGTGCCGACGGCTCCCGAGAATCCGGGAACGGGACTGACGTTGCGCGTGCGTGGAGACCCGGAACAGGCGCGGCAGGCACTGATCAAATCGCTCATGACCGTCGATCCCGGATTGGGTGAGATCAATACCATGCGCACGATCGCGGGATTACAGGCGTACATCCTGCAGATCCTCTTCTGGGTCACCATCGTCCTCGGAGGTCTGGCGCTCGCGCTGACCCTGTCTGGTCTCTTCAGCGTCCTGTCCTACGTCGTCGAGCAACGCGTGAAGGACATCGGCGTGCGCATGGCGCTCGGCGCGACCACGAGAAACGTCGCCGGGCTCGTGCTATCACAATCGTTCCGCCCAGTAGGCATCGGCCTCACAGCTGGCGGTGGACTGGCCACGGCGCTGGCGATCATGCTGATGGCGCTCGACGAGGCAGGTGAGCTTGGGAATCTCGTTCGTGTCTTCGATCCCATCGCGTACGGCGCCAGCGTGCTGGTCATTGCAACGGCATGTCTGCTGGCCACGGCAGTTCCCGCGCTGCGCGCGGCACGCATCGATCCGATCGCAACGCTGAGAAAGGACTGAGCCGCGGGGTCTGACCCCAAAGCTATTCGTAGCGCAGCGCGTCGATGGGATCGATGCGCGCGGCCTTGAGCGCGGGATAGACGCCAAAGAGCACCCCGACGGTCACTGACACGCCAAACGCCATCACCACCGACGTCGTCGTCACGATCGTTGTCCACTCCGCTGTCTGCGCGATCAACCAGGCGAGCAGGAAGCCGAACGCGATGCCGAGGAGTCCACCTCCTGCCGAGATCAGCACGGCTTCGCTCACGAACTGGCGCGCGATGTCGACCCGGCGCGCGCCAACCGAGCGGCGGACGCCGATCTCGCGCGTGCGTTCCAGCACCGTCGCCAGCACGATGTTCATGATTCCGATACCGCCGACGAGCAGCGAGATCGCTGCGATGGCCACCATCACGTAGGTGAAGATGGTTTGCGTCCGCTGCTGTTGTGCCAGCAGGGCTGCCGGGATCGTGACGATGAAGTCCGAGGTGCCGCGATGCGTGGAGTTGAGGACGGCAGTCACGATCTTGGCGACCTCCACACTGTCTGCCCCTGACGCGAGCTGCAGATCCACCCCAGCGAGCTCGTCCTTCAAGTTCGCTCCAGGATCCTGAAAGCGATATTCGAATGTATTGATCGGGATATAGATCAAGTTGTTGATGTCAGCGGTCGCTCCACCTTCACGGCGCGGATTCTGCGCGAGCTGCTCTTCGAGGACGCCCACCACTTGGAGCCACGTCCCATCGACCTTGATGAATTTGCCCATAGCGGGCTCGTAGCCGAGCAGGTTCACCTTGGCCGACTCGCCTAGAACAGCGATGGCAGCGCTCGTCTTGTTTGCCCACTCGTCGAAAAAGCTGCCCTCCGCGAAATGAAAGCTGTGGATCGTTCCGTACGATGCGTCGACCCCGTACATCTGCGGGGGGTCTTGTGGCGGTTTCGGCAACAGCGTTGCCGGCCGCATCGTCTTGCGCACGGACATTGCCTCGATGGCGTCGATGTTGGTCCGCAGGATTCGGGAATCGCGGTGAGTGAGCCCGGGCGAGGATCGGCGGCGCTCCTGCATCTCTTGTGGACTGGCCGCCGGCAGCGATTCGATCAGGATGTTGCGAACGCCGAGTTGCTCGATGAAACGCAGTGATTCTTCGCGCGCACCCGAGCCGATGGCCATCATGCCGATCACCGAGCCAACACCAAAGACGATCCCTGATGCCGTCAGGAGTGTCCGCGTCTTTTGCGCGCGCAGATTGTCGAGCGCCTGGGCAAAGTCCGAAAGGAGCATCATCGCGGCAAGGCTCCGAGCGGACCGTTCGATCGACTGGTCGTGGATCGCTGGCCGGGTTGTGCGAGCGCCACGGTAACGCCTTCGTCGATCTCGCTCACAACAGCCTGACTCTCCGTGCGGCGCACCACCGTCACCGGGTGAGTAATGTAGCCATCGGCCGCCTGCCGATACACGAACCATCGTCCTTCGCGCTCGAACACAGCTTGAGCGGGAAGCCAGAGGACGTTCGAGAGCGTCGCGACGCGAATGATGACATCGACGCTCATTCCCGGCCGCAGGCCGTCGTCGGCATCGTCGAGTGCAATCCGGGCGTTGAACGTGCGATTCCATGCGCTGCCGGCGGACCCGCCAAGGACACTGATGCGGCCCTTGAACGACCGTCCCGGCATCGCCTTCGGAGTGATGATCGCCGACTGACCGACCGCGAGGAACGCACGATCAGTTTCGGGGATCTGCGTGCTCACCTCCCATGCGCTCATGTCAGGGATCCTCGCGACGGTCTGACCGGGGCGTGCGGCGTCACCGAGTTGAAACGTCGGAATCTGCATGCCCGTGAAGATGACGCTCAGGCCGTTCGTGTTTTCGCCCAGCTGAACGTATCCCGAAGTAGGCGCACGGAGCGTGAGACTTGCCATCGTCTTGCGGGCAGTATCCGCCTTCGCCTGCGCCTCCTGGACCGCTGCCTTCTGACCGCCGATACCAGTGTCTTTCGTCGCCTCGCGGTGAGCCAAATCGCGGACCGCCTGCTCTTGCTTGTTGGTTGCCTGTTCCATCGCGATTTGGTTCCGGCGCTGCTGGATCTTGCCAAGAAACTGGTTCTCGAGCTGGTCGAGTCGAGAGATCTCGAGGTCGGCTTGCGTGGTCGCGACATCGAGGCGCGCCTTTTCGAGCGCAACGAAGGCATCGGCCTGCGCCTTGATCAATTGCTGTTTTGCTTCTTCCAGATCGCCTTCGGCTTGAATGAGATCGTACTGCTGGCCACTGGGGTCGAACTCCGCGACGACATCACCCTCTTCGACTAGATCACCCGTATCTCGGAGGAAGGTAATTGGCAATTCGGCGCTACCGGCTCTCGGCACGATCAGGGTGCGAGCTCCGCCACCCTGGAGCTCACCGCGCGCGGTGACCTCGATATTCACGTCGGCGCGACGAACGGCCGTCGTCGGCACAGCGCCATCGTCCACATCCGCTAACGCACTGATCGCCGCCCGAAGGCCTTTCGCGATTCCGAAACCCGAGGCCACGATGGCGCTGGCCACGATCAGAAGGACGAGCGTCCGCTTGATCACTTGCCGCCCCGGCGCGTGCGCGCGGTCGCGTCCGCGGACACATCAGTGGTGCCCGTTTCGAAGGGGTCGACGAGGGCCAGGCGCGCGTCTGCCGCCAATCCTTTGACCGCGATTTCGTCGGGATTGCGGGCAAGCACCTCGACTTCCGTCGGCTGGAAGCCATCGCGCACCATCACGTGAACCGTCGGCTTACCGTTGCGCGTGAACAACGCCTCCCTCGGAATGATCGTGGCCTTCGGAATCCGATCGGTCACGATGTCCAGGGTTCCGTTCATGCCCGGCCTGATACGCGAATCGCCCTTGGTGCCGAGCGCCGCGTAGGCATGAAAACTTCGGCCGCGCGAATCGAGCGACATCTCGGCCAGCGGTGAGATCGCGGTGAGCGATGCCGCGACGGACAGATCGGGAAAGGCGTCGACGCGGACAATGACCTCCTGGCCCACGCGCATCCTGCCGCGATCGATCTCGTCGACGGTGGAATCGATCAGCAACGACGACAGGTCCGGGATCTGCGCGAGCGTCATGCCGCCGGCGACCGGGTCGCCAACCCGATATGGCTGTTGCGCACCGCCACTGACTTGCGCCGCCAGCGAACTGCGATTCTCTGCGTAGATCGCGTATCCGGCAATCGGGGCGCGAAGCTCCATTCGCTCGATTCGTGACTCGACGATTCTGACCCAGGCCTCGGCGGCTTCGAGCTGGCGGCGCAGTGACGCGATCTTCGACTCCCGCGAGGCCGCACGCTGCGCGACCTCTGCCACGAGCTGACGCTGCCGTTGTTCTGCGACGCCGAGATCGATTCGACCTCGTTCGGCATCCAGCCGCGCGACCAACTCGCTATCTGCCGTGTCGAGCTGCGCGAGCTCCACGCTGAGACGGGCGTCGACCAGATCGCGCTGATCGTGTTCGGCCGCCGCTTCGGCCTCGACAATGGCCTGCTGCAGACTGGCGCGCGCGCGTTCGGCTGCTCCCCGCCGTTGAATCAGGTCGCGCTCGGCAGTGCTCGAATCGAACCTGATCATCGGCGTTCCCTGCTCGATGCGCTCGCTGGCGGGAGCCATCCACGCGATCCTCAGGTCCTGTACGAGCGGCGCGTAAATCGGGACCGACCGTTCCGCTTGAATCTGCCCGCGCGTCCGAATGACGGCCACGAACTCGCCGGAGCGCACCGGGGCAATCGGCAACTCCGATCCCTCGGCCTGATCGAACTGGAGCATGCCGACCCTCACAGCTACCACGATCGAGGCAGTGATGACCAGAGCCGCGACGGCGCGGAATCCTCTCACTGCACGGCTCCCCGGGAAGCGGAAAGCCCCGAACGAGCGGTGGCCGGCGCGTTGCGAGTATCGAACACCACGGCGGCCGACAGATCCGGCATCAGCCGCGGGTCCGAGCCGCCAAGTCGGAAGACGGCCATGAAGGTTTTGAGCCCACGCCCGATTCCTGGAGACGCCGCAACTGGGCTCGCGGTCACGAAGCGCGCCGGCAGAGCCATATCTGGATACGCATCCACATAGACGGTCACTTCGAGGCCAGGGTGCAGCAGCGCTCCGTCAGGTTCAGCAACGCTCGCACGCACCAGCATCTCGGCGGGGTCGAAGATGTTCAGGAGCGTGTTGTTGCGCGTCATCTGGTCGCCCTCCTGCGGGCGGACCAACGACCCGTTGTTGAAGAAGGTCGAGTGCGCCACGATTCCCGCGAGCGGTGCCCTGACGCGCAGCTTCTCGATGTTGGCCAGCGCGCGATCGTGTGCCGCCTTCTGGCGATCGCGTTGTAGTTCGAGGATTCGCAGCGCCGCCTGATCGGCCCGTTCCTCCTCGGGATGCGTCTGCTTAAGACTCTCGACGCGCGCGACAGCCTTCGCCGCGCGGATGGCGTTTTGTTTAGCGTCGATGACACCAAGGACAGGAGCCTTGCTCTCCTCGAGGCGCGCCTTGGCGAGGTCGGCCTCGGCCTGCGCACGTTCGGAGCGGCGCTTTTCAACGTTGGCGGCATTGTCGGCCTGCCGCTGCAGGACCTGATTCGCGAGATCCTGGAAACGAGCCGAGCTTTCACGCGCCTGATCGATCTGCTCGATCGGATCGAACTCGGCGATGATGTCATCGCGCGCCACAGTCGCCCCGTTGGGCACCAGCCGGGTGAGCGTCATCCTGAACGTCGGTCCGGTGACCTGCGGAACGAAGACCCGCGTCGATCGCACGGCTTCAAGCGTTCCGCTCCAGCGAATGGGTCGCGAGGGGGCCGCGTCTTCGCGCGCCGGCGTCTCAGGCGTGGCGTTAGGCGCAGCCGCGAGCAGGTTCGCTCGAGCACTTCCCGGGGCCGGATTCGACCCCGAACAGGAAGCCAAAGCGGCGGCGCACAGGACGGCCAATGCGTGGCGCATGCACTCTCCATCCGAGACAAACGGACGGGTCGCTTCCTTAGACGCCAGAAAACGCAGTTCGGGCTGCTCCAACGACACTAATTTCTCGGCAACGGTCGAGCTTTTGGGGAGAGGGTTACCGCTACTGCGGGTGGGATCTTATCCTGCCAGTGCCGTGCGGGAGTTTTCGACCCCTAGACGAGACTTGCGAGCAACAGCACCACGGCGAGGGCACCCGCGGCTTGCCAGCCCAACTCGGCGCGCTTGCGGAGGAGTGCGGTGCCAATCACGAGGACCACCGCGGCAGCCATGAGAAAGCGGCCATAGAGTTCGTCGAAGCTTTCGACCTCTTTGACCACATCCGCCCGGCGGCGCAAACGATCGACGATGCGGAAGGCGACGATGCGGTCCGGTTCGTCGCCGATCTCGAAGTACTCACCGCCACCGGCGACGGCAAGCTGTACGAGTGAGGCACGATCGAGCACCGAACGAATCACTGGAGGCGGCCTCGTGCCATCAGGCCGCGCCGGCTCCGGAATCATTCCACCAGTCGAGGTGCCGATGCCGACAACGTGCACCGGGATCTTCATGGCGCGCGCATTCGCGATCGCGTTCGCCACCGTGCCGCTCCACGCCTGACCATCGGAGATCACGAGGAAGGCTTTTGGATTTCCGTTCTTTCCAAAGACCTCTTCATCCTTCTCGACCAGCCGCAGGCCCCAGCGAATGCCTTCCTCGATGTTGGTGTCCCACGTGGTGGTGTTCTCGAGCCGGAAGGGAGAGTGATCGCCCAGGTGATCGATGAAGAAGAACAACGCGTTGGGATCCTTGGTCAGCCGGACTTGCGGAGCCGCGAGTTGGGCAAAGAGCGCCAGCGCCACGCGATCGCCCTGCCAACTGAGCGTCTCTGCGAACGTCCGCAGGAACTGCACCGAACGTCGCCACCGGTCTGGTCTCACATCCGATACGTACATCGACGCCGACGCATCCTGAAGGACGACCACGTCCGCACTGGCCTTGCGCACGATGGAGACGAGTGCCTGCGGACGCGCGAGTGCAACGATACACAGCGACGCTGCCACCAGCACCGCAGCCCAGAATGCCAGGTCGCCGACGGCGCCGAGCCGTTCGCGCACAGGCAGCGCGCGCCGCGCCCGCAGGCGCCTGAGGTCACCGCGACGGCGCACGAAGCGCCAGATCCAGACGATCGAGAGGGCCGCCGGCACGATCAGCAGCCAGAGGTACAGCGGCTCGGCGAACCGGAAGGTATCGAACGAGACGCGGGGAATGTTGAACATCAGCCCTTTCGTTCCTTGGCCGACGCCTTGCCCGCTTCACCACCGGTCGGGTTCTTCTCACCCTGCTCGAGCGGGATGTAGATCTGGAAGCCCTCCTGGCTCGTCGCCGGGGTGGGAGCACCCTGGTCGCCGTTGTCGGACTCCTCTTCATTCTTCTGTGGCGGCGGCGGCTGGCTGCCCTTCGCGGCCGCGTCGCGCAAGCGAATGATGTACTCGTAATTGAACGCGGCATCGGGATGCCACGTGTTGTTCTTCAACACTGTCAGGTATCCCGCGGCGGTCTCTTCGAGCGCCTTGACCGTCGACTGCTTGTCCTTGAACTCGGTCTGGTGCACCCGGAAGGCCGAGTTCGCAACCACCAGCTGCAGTTCGACATTCGTTTCGTCGACAGCGGCGACAGGCTCGGCGCCCGCAGGCAACACGACGTCGTACTGACGCTGCCAATATTGAACGGCGGCCTGGCGCGCGCGAATTTCCTGGCGTGCATCGCTGCCCAGCCAGGGCACGAACCGCGCGTGATTCGCGTACTGCTCCGCCTCGGTCAGGCTTTCCTGCGCCGACGCGTACTCGAGCGTCGAGAGACGCTGTGCCGCGTCTGCCATGTGGGCATCGAGACGCGCCACGCCAACGAACGCAAAGCCGAACACGGCTAACACGATGGCGGCGATCGCAAACGCTATGGTGGCTCGCATCTTTCAATCTCCGCGCACGCTAAAGCGTGCGCTCTACGGGAACGTTCGAAAAATCCCGAAGTTCAGCTTCAACAACGCGGCCGTGAGCCACAGGCCCACGGCAATCAGTGCCCAGCCAGCAAACCGTGGACGCCGGATGCTGTATTCGCGAGTCTCGATTCGTCCGGGCGACAACCGATCGATCTCGCGCAAAGCGCGCGCGATCGACTCGTCATCGTACGCGGCATAAAAGCGGCCACCGGTTTGTTCAACTGTCGCCTTCCAGATCTTGTCCTGGAGGATCTCGCCCTCGCGGCGGTTGTACGCCGTTCGCATCATGTAAACCGGAATCTTCCAGCGTCGCGCATCGCCAACCACCCGCTCGAGATCGGCTTTCTGCTGGTTCAACTGAGAATCGCGCCCATCCGTGAAGACGATCATGAGATTCCCCGACGCGTTGGTGAAATCGAATGTCCGAAACAGCTGCGTCGCCTGATCGATGCCTTCGATGATCGTCGTCCCCCAGTCCGGGAACCGGCCCCACTCGGCGGGATCCCCCACGAGGCGTGTACTCAACAGCACGTTTTCGTAGTCGTTGGTAAAGGGCGTCACGACATACGCGAAGTTCCCGAACTGGATGAGCGCGACGAGATCGCGGTAGGGCCCATTCATCCGCCGGCGGATGAACTGCTCCGCCGCCGCGACAGCGGTGAAAAAGGTGGACTCGCCCGGGCGCTTGGCCGCCGACTCGAAGCGGATGACCATGCTCGTCGATCCGTCGACGAGCAACGCTATGCGCCGCCCGGGGTAGGACACTTCCTCGCGCGCAAACCCGGTCAGCGGATCGGCCAGCGCGATCGCGAAGAACGGGACGCCCACGACGAACAGGATGAGCGGCACATGCCGCACCAGGCTGAGCGGCGACCGATGCATCACCGGCAGCACCGCTGGCAATCCGATCTTGCCGCGCAGCGACCCCCGTCGCATGAAGCTGACCATCAGGACGAGCAGCGAGAGTGCCAGGAACACGACGAACACGAGCAGCGCCGTGCGGGCATTCCCGAACTCGAGGTCGGTCCACCGGGTACGGGCCCACTCAGCCCAGGTGGTGCGCAGCGCGATGAGGATGTCTTGCAGTGGCGGCACTCTCAACCACCAATGGTGAACGAACGCATCACGGCGCCGGCTGTCCGCATCGGCCAGCGTGCACTCGACCGCAGGCCGCGGATGACATCCTTGCTCGAGTCGACGGCGGCATCGAGTGCTGATGTATCAGGCTTCCCGTTGCGCCCGTAACTTGCCGCGCTGAACACGCCGAGCGCTTCCGAGAGTGTTTCGAGCCTCGCCCGCGTGTTCGCGCGAACCCGGCGACCGTTGCCCAGATGGCTGGCAATCGCTTTCGAGGTCACCGATGCCGAGATCAGCACGCGGCGCGGCCTGATCCAACCCTTCCTGATCGTCACCTGTCCTTCGCGCTCGACCGCGTCGGGACCAACGAAGTCCTGCGCGACCGGCCGCTCGAGCGCGACTGCCCCCGCGACGCGCATCGCAGCAACCGCTCGCCGCGCAAGGCTGGGCGACCAGCCAGTCTTCGACGCATCCTCGGCAACTTCGCTGATCGTGTCCAGGCAGCCGCTGAGCACTGCGGGCACCGGCAGCCGGCGGACAGCGACGGTGCTCTTCGACCTGAACTGCCCGATCGCGCGGACCAACGCGAAGACGGCGAGGACGCCGGCGAAGGCAAACGACACCCACGCCAGCACGTTTGCGAGCGATGAACGGAACCGCCGTGATTCGATGCTCGCAAACGTCTGACCAGAAGCGTCCCTGATATCGGAAGCGCTCCTCGGCACGAGCGACAGGATCCGCATCGGCAACGCCGGCAGCATGTACGTCTGATCGCGTCCCTGCGTGCCCCCGGCCGTCTGCAGGTTGTAGGTCACGGTGACGCCGGGAATCATGACGTCCTGACCAAAGAAGCCGTCATTCAGCAGGCGCACCGAGTAGTCGAATTGGACGTAGCGCCACGGGGCCGCCACCATGTCGTCTCCCCGCGTGCCGGCGACCACCTCGAACGGCGTGATCGACAGGGCGCCCGGCTCGAGTTGATTGAGCGCCGGGACGACCGTGATGGGGCCGGCTTCGATGACCGCGCATGTCAGCACGAGCCCGAAGCGCTCCCCGACTCTCACCGCCGTGCGGTCGGCCTTCCACCAGCACTTGATCGGGTCGGACTGCACTTCGCCTTCCTTGGGACTCGGACGCGGTGTAATCGCGGGCTGAGCCTGCCTGGGTCGCGGCGCCGGCGTCTGAGCCTCCCGGGGACGCGGTGGCGCCGGCGTCTGAGCAGCGACCAACGAGGGAAGAGCCGCGATGATTGCCGCAACCGCCGTGAGCACTCGAGCGAAATACCAGGTTCTGCTCATCACATTTTTCGGAGTCGCCGCTCGGCTGCAAACTCAACCAGCGCCGTCTCCATCTCCCATCTATCCAGTCCCACGCGAACCACGTCGAGATCGGCGTCCTTCGCCATCCGCACGACTTCATCCTGCCACGCGTTGGCGCGGTCGGCCAGTCGGCCGACCTCCCTCCGGGAAAGCACCCGGGTGCGGCCGGATTCGATGTCGAACACATCAATCCAGCCGTCCGACACCCGGGGGACATCGTACGCAAATCGGGCATCGGCCATCAGCAGGAACACATCATGGACCGCATTCAACTTCGACAGCTCCTCGATGATGTGCTGGGCATCCGCAAAGAGGAAATCCGAGATCACCGGGATGAGCGACGATTTGCGCACCTGGCTTTCGATCCCCAGGATGACGTCGCGCTCGGTCGCCTCATCCTTGCCAAGGACCGACTGCCGGTACAGGTCGATGCAATACAAGAGGTGTGATCGGCCGATTCGGGGACGCGCGGCCGCGACCTGCTCGAAACGATCGTTGAAGATCACCACACCGAAACGATCCTGGAAGAACGTCGCTGACAACCCCGCCGCCGCGACGGCGCGCGCGATTGCTGTCGCAATCAAGTCACCCTCGATCCCGCACCTGGTTGACAGCGACGCGTCGGCAACGGCGACAATCGCGGCGTTGCTGTCCTGTTCGAACTCGCGCGTGATCAGCGGGCTGAAGTTGTTGAGCGACGACTGGGCCCAGTCGATGTTCGAGAGGCGGTCGCCAGGCTGCCAGTCGCGGATCCCCACGAAGTTGAACCCGGAGCCCTTGAAGACGCTGGCGTGGTCGCCGAGCGTGAATTCCTTCATCCGCCTCAAGATGAAGAGCTCGATCTCAGCGATCTCCTGGAGATTGATCTCTTCCATCTATAAAGACCCCGGGGGTGATTTTCCGTCATCCCCAGAGAAAATTACCCCCGGGGTCATTTTCATGGCACCGGCACGTTGGCGATGATGTCGTCGATCACCATCTCGACGCTCACGCCGTGACTGGCGGCATGCGGCCCGAGCCAGACGCGGTGACTCAGGATGTACCTCGCCAGATCCTGGATGTCTTCGGGAAACACCTCGGCGCGCCGATGCAGGAGCAGAGCCCACACTTTCACGAGACGGCCCCAGCAAATCGTCGCGCGCGGCGAGGCGCCCAGGTCCACGCACTTCTCGACCAGCGACGAGGGCGAGCGATGGAGCCATTCCGTCTCGGGGTTGTAGGGACGCGTCGCACCCACGAGGCGGCGGATGTACTTGGCCAGCGCATCGTGCAGGAACACCTCGCGTGTGATGACCGACCGCAGATCGATGATGCGCTCCTTCGGGACCAGAGCCTTGAGCCGAACCTGCTTGAAATCGAAGTTGACGAGCTTCTCCTCCTCGTGCGGCTGCAGGTACGCGATGTTGATCATGATCGCGAACCGATCGGTCGCGGCCTCTGAGAGCGGAAACGTTCCCTGTCCGAGCTCGACCGGGTTCATCGTCGCGATCGCAAAGCTGAAAGGCGCCATCTCGTAGGTCGTCTTGCCCACGGTGACGGTCCGGTCCTGGAGACCCTCGAGAAAGGCGCTCTGTGACTTGAGAGGAATGCGGTTGATCTCGTCGAGGAGGACGATCTCGGCCGCGGCCAGCGGCCCGAACTCGGTGATGAACTCACCTGTCGCGGGGTTGATCATCTGAAAGCCAACGATCTCGGTCGGCTGCAGGTCGGCACGGCCCTGGATCCTGGCGAATTTCGCGTTGCTGATCGCGGCGAGAATCACTCCGAAGAATGTCTTGCCAACACCCGGGACGCCCCTGAGGAGCAGGTTGCCGGCGTTGACCTGCCGTTTCTGGTCCTTGTCGTAGGTGGTCGGGATTTCCGAGAGCAGAACGACGTTGGCGAGCGCCTTTTCCGTCTCGTAGCCGACGAGGGCGTTTCCTGCCTCGGCTACGATGGATTCGTGCAGGTCGATGGCTTCCTGTAACTCCGTATGCATGAACTGTGAATCATACAAGCAATAGAAGTACAGGCGCCCACTTAACAACTTTAACCTTTGACCCGACTTTGACTTTTGACCTTTGACCTCCGGAGCGACCGTGACCGAGCGTGCCCCAGAAACCAGTTCAGTCCGTCTCGTGGCGGTGGCGAGTTTCATTGGTACCACAATCGAGTGGTACGACTTCTTCCTCTACGGCACGGCGTCCGCCCTCGTCTTCAATCGCCTGTTCTTTCCGACGTTCGATCCGCTGACCGGCACACTGGCCGCCTATGGGACTTATGCCGTGGGATTCTTCGCCCGGCCTCTCGGCGGCATCGTCATCGGCCACTATGGCGACAAGATCGGCCGCAAATCGATGCTGGTGCTGACGCTCGTCGTCATGGGCGTCGCCACGTTCCTGATCGGGCTGCTCCCCACCTACGAACAGATCGGCCCGTGGGCGGCGGTCGGCCTCATCCTGTTACGCGTCGCTCAAGGCTTCGGCGTGGGCGGGGAATGGGGAGGCGCCGTGTTGATGGCCGTCGAGCACGCACCACCGGGGACGCGCGGGTACTACGGCAGTTGGCCGCAGATAGGTGTACCGGCGGGGCTCGTGTTGTCGACCGCAGTGTTCGCCGTTTTCTCCAACCTGCCCGACGCGCAGTTCCTGACCTGGGGCTGGCGCGTGCCGTTTCTCTTGAGCGCTCTTCTCGTGATCGTCGGTTTGGTGATACGGGTGCGGATTCTCGAGACGCCCGCGTTTGCGCGGATGAAGGAGGAAGCCCGCGAAGCGCGTCAGCCGATCGTCGAAGTCCTGACGACCTACCCCAAGCAGGTGCTCCTCGCGATGGGGGCACGCTTCGCGGAGAATGGCGCCTTCTATATCTACAGCGTGTTCGTTCTCACATACGCGACGCAGCAGGTGAAGATGTCTCAGCAGGTCGTTCTGAACGGCATCCTGATTGGCGCCGGCATCGAGCTGCTGGCGATCCCATTCTTCGGCGCGTTGTCCGATCGCGTTGGCCGAAGGCCGGTGTACCTGTTCGGCGCGTGCGCGACCGCTTTGTGGGCCTACCCACTCTTCCGGCTGCTCGATACGGCGTCACCTCCACTGGTATGGCTGGCACTGATCGTCGCGTTCGTGTTCTCGCATGCCGCGATGTACGGCCCGCAGGCGGCGTTCCTCTCCGAACTGTTCGGAACGCGAGTTCGCTACAGCGGCGCCTCGCTTGGCGCACAGCTGGCGGGTGTCGTCGCCGGCGCTCCCGCGCCGTTCGTCGCTACGCTCCTCTTGACTCGCTACGGTAGCGTCGCGCTGGCGATGTATCTCATCGCCATGGCCCTCGTGACGATCGTCTCCGTCGTCCTTGCATCGGAGACGCATCGGGATCAAATAGACTAGTGTTTCTTTGGCGCGCTCCGCGCGCCGGGCCGAGAGCCGAGAATGCAGACAATGAAAGCCGCCATCCTCGAAAGCGCCCCCGGAGGGGTGCACATCGAGGAGATTCCACTACCCGAGCCGCGCGCGGGCGAAGTGCTCGTCAAGGTGAGCGCCTGCGGTGTGTGTCACACCGATCTGCACGTGATGAAGGCCGAGGTCGCGTTTCCCACGCCGGCGGTGATGGGACATGAGATCTCGGGAATCGTGGCCGCGCTCGGCGACGGCGTGAAGGGTCCGGCCATCGGATCGAAAGTCGTGTCGGCCTTCATCATGCCGTGCGGGTTCTGCACGCCGTGTGGCGCGGGACGTGACGACCTGTGTGACAGCTTCTTCGCGATGAATCGCTTGAAGGGTACGCTCTACGACGGCACGTCACGATTGCAGCGGCCCAATGGCTCACCGATCGCGATGTACTCGATGGCCGGCCTCGCCGAGTACGCCGTCGTGCCGGCGACAGACGTCTTTCCGCTGGTCGACGGCTTGCCGCTCGAAGAGTCGGCCGTGCTTGGATGTGCTGTGTTCACGGCTTACGGCGCGGTGCGGCATGGCGCTGAGCTGCGGGGCGGCGAGCGCGTGGCCGTAGTCGCCGTTGGCGGCGTCGGTATCAATGTCATTCAGATCGCGCACGCCTTTGGCGCCTCGCAGATCATCGCGGTCGACGTGAAGGACGACAAGCTCGAGGCGGCCCGGCGTCTTGGCGCGACCGATGTCGTCAACGCAACAGCGACAGACGCAACTGCACGAGTCCGGGAGCTGACTGACGGTCGCGGCGTGGACGTCGCGTTCGAGGTACTGGGGTTGCCCCAGACCTTCACCCAGGCGTTCGAGATGATTCGGGACGGTGGCCGCATGGTCGCCATCGGCATCGCCCCGGGCAGGACGACGGCACCGGTCGAAATCACACGACTCGTGCGGCGCGAGCTGCGCATCGTCGGGTCCTACGGTGCCCGCACTCGCAGCGACATGCCGGAAATCATCCGGCTGGCGGCGAAAGGCATCTTCCGCCCCGAGACGATGGTGACGCAGCGGTTTTCGTTGAATGAGGCGGATGCGGCGTATCAGGCGCTCGCCCGCGGAGAGATCGTGGGGCGGGCTATCGTTGTGCCATAAGGGGGTCAGACCCCCTGACACTCTTAGACTCAAGGGGTCTGACCCCATCTAAAGGAGCAGCAATGATCGGGCAAGAGACGCTGTTGAAAAATTTCGTCGGCGGACGCTGGGAGAACGCCTCCGTGGGACAGGCGATTCCGGTTCGGAACCCGGCGACGGGAGACGTGCTCGCCGAGGCGCCACTGTCGGGTGCCACGGATGTGGCCAACGCGGTCGACGCCGCCGCGAAGGCGCTTCAGGCCTGGCGCCGCACGCCGGCGGGCGATCGAATCCAGCCGCTCTTCAGGCTGAAAGCGCTGCTCGATTCGAACTTCACCGAGATCGCCAGGCTCGTGACGCAGGAATGCGGCAAGACGCTGGCGGAGTCGGAAGGCGAATTGAAGCGCGGGATCGAAAACGTCGAAGTGGCCACTGGCATCCCGTCTCTGATGATGGGCAGCAACCTCGAAGACATCGCATCGGGCATCGACGAACTGATGATTCGACAGCCCGTCGGCGTCGTCGCAGTGATCACGCCGTTCAACTTCCCCGGCATGATTCCGCTCTGGTTCCTGCCCTACGCCGTCGCGTGCGGCAACACGGTTGTCCTCAAGCCATCAGAGAAGACGCCGCTGACGATGGCGCGCGTGCTGCAGTTGGTCGATCAGGCGGGATTCCCTCCGGGCGTCGTCAACCTCGTACATGGTGGCAAAGATGCCGTCGACGCGCTCCTCGATCACCCGGAAGTGCGAGCGATTTCCTTCGTCGGCTCAACGCCGATTGCACGCTACGTCTATAGCCGCGCGGCGGCGAACGGCAAGCGGGTGCAATGTCAGGGCGGCGCCAAGAATCCGATCGTCATCCTGCCTGACGCGGACATGGACATGGCGACGAAGATCGTCGCCGACTCGGCGTTCGGTTGCGCGGGCCAGCGCTGCCTTGCCTCTTCCGTCGTCATCACCGTGGCAGACGCGGAGAAGACATTCACGCAACAGATCAGCGACGCGGCCTCGTCCAGGAAAGTTGGCTACGGCCTGGATAAAGGCACCGAAATGGGCCCGGTGATCTCGGCGGAAAGCCGCACCCGCATCGAAGGACTGATCGCGCAAGGCGTCGCAGCCGGCGCCAAGCCCCTCGTCGATGGCCGCAATGCTCGCATCGAGGGATACGCGAACGGCAACTTCGTCCGACCGACGGTGCTCACTAACGTCGATCCAGCAAGCGAGCTCGCGCGCACCGAGGTCTTCGGTCCGGTCCTGAGCGTGATGCGTGCGGACACCGTCGACGCGGCCATCGCGATGGTCAATCAATCGTCGTTTGGGAACATGGCTTGCCTCTTCACGACCAGCGGCGCAGCCGCACGGCAATTCCGTTACGAGGCGCGCGTCGGGAACGTCGGCATCAACGTCGGTGTCGCCGCTCCGATGGCCTATTTCCCGTTCTCGGGCTGGAAAGACAGCTTCTTCGGCGACCTTCACGCCCAGGGGCGCGACGCCATTGACTTCTACACGGAGAAGAAGGTGGTCGTGGAGCGATGGCCCACGACGTGGTCGCGGAAGTTTTGACACTCACCGTCAACGCGCGAACGTACGCCGGGTCCTGCTCTGCCCTTCGAAGAGCTCAGGGCACCCCGAGCCAAGTCGAGGGCTGTGGACCCGGTGTCCAATACCAACGTGCGTCGTTCGACGTGGATCATTAGCGCTCTGGTCCTGGCCGTCATCGGCCTTGCGATTCCCGTGGTCCGGCACCTCCGCGAGGTGCCGCCACCGCCTCCACCCGCGCTCGCATTGACACTCGGCGTTCCTGCGGGCGCCGAGCTCGGTGCAGGCGATGAGCCACTCGACGCCGCCATTTCCCCTGACGAACGACACATCGTCTTTGTCGCCTCTCGCGGCGGCATGACGACGCTGTGGCGTCGAACCTTGCAGTCGGACCATGCAGAGATGCTTGCCGGAACCGACGGAGCGCAGCTTCCCGCCTGGAACCGGAGCGGCGACGCCATCTTGTTCTTCGCAGGCGGGCATCTGCGGCAATTCGCCGTCAACGACGGCAAGGTCACCGATATCGCCGAGGCCGCGGCGCCCGCCGGCGCGACAGCACTCGTCGACGGCTCGATACTCTTTGCGCCGATTTCATCGGGCAATATCCGACGCCTGCAATCAGGACAGGCTACGGACGCAACCACCCTTCGGCCGGGTGATCGCGCACACCTGTTTCCCTTGGCCACCGGCATCGGAAATGACTTTGTCTACACAGCCGTCGCAGAAAACGGCCGGCGAACCGTCCGCCTCGTTCACGACGGTGAGCAACGCGATCTCGGTGTGACCTCAGGGCATGGGCAGATGGCCGCTGGCTATCTGCTGGTTGTCCGCGACGACGTGTTGCTCGCGCAACAAGTCGATGAATCAGGAACACTGGGAAGAAGCGTCCCGCTTATCACCGGCGTGGGGACCACGACTGGCGGACGAAGTCTGTTTGTGGCATCGCCGCGCATCGTGCTGTCGGCGGCGGCATCAACGCGAGCTCGCGAGCTGGCATGGTTCGACAGCAGTGGAATGCGGATCGGTACGATGGGCGAGTCCGGAGACCTCTGGCAGGTGCGGCTGGCGCCTGATGATCGGTACACCGCTGTGACCGTCACCGCTCCGCTCCTTCGAACGCTCGACATCACGATCGTTCCATCGGCATCGGGAGCACCCAGTCAACCGCTCACGCTGGCGCTTGCGGCGGACAGCGATCCCGTCTGGTCGCCCGATGGGCGACGCGTGTTGTTCAAATCCCTTCAAACCGGGCGACCAGCGCTCTTCGTCAAGCGGGCGCACGACAAGGATGCCGACGACGAGGCCTTCGTCGAAGGAGAAGCCACGCCGACGGATTGGCGGGACGCCAACGTCATAGCTCATGCCGCGGCTGCTTCCTCAGGCTACGACGTCGTCGCGATTGACGAAGCAAGGCACACGCGCGCGACCATCGTAAAGAGCGGCTTCAACGATACCGATGGCCGCTGGTCGCCGGATGGGAAATGGATCGCGTATGTGTCGGACGAATCGGGACGGCCGGATATTTACGCCAATCCTCGTGAGGGCGCTCGCGCTCGCGTCTCGTTTGCCGGTGGCAGCAAACCGCGCTGGAGCCGCGATGGTCGCTCGATCTTCTTCCTCAGGGGATCGACGATCATGCGCGCGACGCTCACCCCTGGCGCGACTTTCGCTACAGCCGCACCGGTATTCGATGCTCCCGGCATCCGCGACTTCGATGTCGCCCATCAGCGCGACGCGCTGCTCGCCATTGTGCCAGTCGGTTCTGCGTCGCCCGTTCCGGTTTCCGTAATCGTGGGTTGGCAATCGACCATTCCATCGACACCGTAGAGCGCGGGCTTTCCTGTCCGCCGTAGCCTTCGGCGAAGGTGGAAGCTCGCGCGTCGACATGGCCGCGCAGGCTGAAGCCTCTGCTCGACATTCGCGACGAATCGCGAAACGCGCATCTCACGAAAACCAATCGACAACGGTATCGCGGTGGCCGTCTGCGACCGGCGTCACCTCGTGCAACGTGTCCGCGGGGAAGACGACGAGCATCCCACGCCTTGGAATGATCTCGAGAGGCGTGTCTTCGCCGTTCGGAAACAGCCGCAGGACGCCTCCAGTGAAGCCGCCGGCGGGGTCCACTGCTCGTGAGCTTTCGAGAAACAAGATGACGGTCAACGCGCGACGAGCCGCCGGCGGCCACGCGGGAAGATCGGCCCTGTCGACGTGAGGTTTGTAGAATCCGCCAGGTTCGTACCGGAGGAGGTTGACGCCTTCACGGCCATCAAGCCGCCACTGGAAGAACGTGGCAACCGCAAGGCGTTGCGCGTCGAGATGAGCGTCGATCAGCTCAAAGACCGCAGGCGGAACCTCGATGTGACACGCGCTGCGCACGTCTTCGACCAGCGTCATGTCGTCCCCGATCACTTCGGTTGGCTCGCGGACGCCAGCATCCATCGCCGCCTGCACCCGGCGGCAGGTGGCCTCGTCCATGGCCTGCTCCACGACAAAAATCTCCACGACTCTTCCCGTTACCCTCGTATTTTTCGACCAGACGGCGGCGCCAAAGACCAGCCGTTACGCCCCTGTTAGCCACTTCCGTCCAGAACGTCGCATTGAGTAGGTGAACGGGGCGGTTCCACCAGACCCCGGATGGAGAAACCCAATGCTGACGTTGACGCAAATCGAACTCGTCCAAAGGACGTTTGCAATCATCGCGCCCATTGCCGATGATGCGGCTTCGCTGTTCTATCGGCGACTCTTCGAGATCGACCCCAGCCTGCAGGAAATGTTCAAAGGCGACATGGCGGAGCAGCGCCGGAAGCTGATGCAAATGCTCACCGCCGCCGTCAAGGGCCTTCCTCGCCTGGATCGCCTCGTACCCGTCGTTGAGGACCTCGGTCGTCGTCATGCCGGCTACGGCGTGAGCGACGAGCACTACGATACGGTCGGTGCCGCATTGATCTGGACGTTGGAAAAGGGACTCGGCAGCGCGTTCACCCCCGAGATCAGGCAGGCGTGGACCACCGTCTACGGCATCCTGGCCTCGACGATGAAGAACGCGGCGGCCAAGCAACTTTCAGCGGCCTAGGCTTGACCGGCGCAATCGCCGACATGAAGTCGAGTTCTCGCCCGGTCAAGACGGAATGCCGGCTTTCTCGGTCTGACCACTGACGCGACCAATCGTCAGTTGCGAGGCGGAATCGAAAACGAGTCGCTCGATGCGCGTGCCATCGCCACGAATCGAGGCGAGCGAGGCGCCGGTCATGGCATCGAGGACGATGACCAGCCCGCTCGCGAGGCCGAGGGCGACAAATCGGCCATCGGGACTTTCCGCAGTGACGAGTTGAAAACGCGGTGCCATCGCGCCGCCGGCGGATGCGATTGGCGAACGACCTTCGACACATGCGCGAAGGTCGGCGGCCAAATCGGCCGCGGACTGATAGCGCCGGCCGCGATCTGGCTCCATCGCCCGCTGAGTGACGCGTTCGATAGAACCGGCGAGTGCCAGGTCTATCGACCCCAACGGCACGACGTCGGTGTGGAGGATTCGCTGAGCGGCCTCGACCAGCCCCAGGCCGCCGACATCGAATGGAAGTCTGCCCGCCATGACGCGGTAGAGCATCACCCCAAGAGCGTAGACATCACTGCGCGCGTCGACTTCGCTGGCCTCGCCACGCAGTTGCTCGGGACTCATGTAGGCGAGTGTGCCCAGGAATTGTCCGTGCGCGGTCTGGATGGTTGTGTGAATGTCGAGCCCGGTGACGCGCGCAATCCCGAAATCGAGGACTTTGGGCCGGCCGTCCTCCGACACCAGCACATTCGCCGGCTTCAAATCACGATGGACGATGCCACGATCGTGCGCGTGCTGTACCGCCTCACAGACGGCAATCAGCAACTCCAGGCGGCTGGCGACGTCGAGCGAATGGGCCTGCACGTACTCGGTGATTGGCGGTCCGACGACGAGTTCCATCACCAGATGAGCGGGTATGCGTCGATCGCCGTGATGAAACGCGAGGACCTGCGCGATCCCCGGATGCTGCAAGCGTCCCAGCACGTCGGCCTCACGCGCGAACCGTTTCAGCAGCTCAGGGTGTCGAAAGCCGCGACGCAATACCTTGATCGCCACGGTGCGGCGCGGCGCATCCTGCTGGGCCGCGTACACGACACCCATTCCGCCAGAGCCAATGGCCTGCAGCACGAGAAAACCGCCAAGCACTGTTCCTGGTTGAAGCGGACCGTCGACCGCCGCCATGTCGAGGGCAGGCACGCGCGCAGGATCCAGGAAACCTTCGTCAGCGCTGTCGATTGCCGCCAGCAGGACGTCGACTTCGCCTCGCAGCTTGCGATCGTGACCGCAACGTTCCTCGAGAAATGCCGCACGCTCGTCTGCTGTGAGGTCGGCCAGTGCGAGAAAGATCGCCTCCGCGGAACTGACGAATTCGCTCACCCCGGGCCACCAGTGCCGGGAGCGCCGAGCGCCCGGAAGAGCCAGGCGCGCGCAAACGTCCACTCGTTCTTCACCGTGGCCGGCGACAGGTCAAGGGCGGAGGCCGTCTCCTCGATGCTGAGACCGGCGAAGTAGCGAAGGGTCACGATCCTGGCCTTGCGCGGATCCGTCTGCTCCAGGCGCGACAACGCTTCATCGATGGCAATCACGTTCGTGAGATCCGGGTCGGCTCCGAGCAGCGCCTCGTCGACTTCGACGTGCTCGCCGCCGGCGCCATGCTTGATGCGTTGGTAATGGCGCGCCCGTTCAACCAGAATGCGCCGCATCGCCAGAGCCGCGGCCGCAAAGAAATGACCCCGTCGATCCCAGGTTCGCCCCCGATCGGCGACACGGAGGTAGGCCTCGTGCACCAGCGCCGTTGGTTGCAGCGTTTGATTCGGTTGCCGCTCACGGGCGAGCCTCGCTTTCGCGAGCTTGCGGAGTTCGTCATACACTTCCGGCAACAGCTCGCCGGAACTGCCAGGCTGGTCACGAGGAGCGGATGTCACGAAGCGGCGCCATTATGACACCTGAGCGTATCGCGCGCCTCACGCGCAGCTTCGAAGAGGTGTCGGCGCAACCGCGCGCGCTGGCGTCGCTGTTCTATAAGGAACTCTTCTCGGGGACGCCCCGTCTGCGGCCGCTCTTCCCCGCCGACATGACGTCGCTGCAGGGACACTTCGAGGCCGCGTTGGCGCTCGTCATCAGGAATCTCCAGGACCTGTCCGCGCTGCAGGAGTCGCTGCGGGAGCTCGGCGTCGCGCACGTTCACTGGGGCGCCAAGCCAGAGGACTACACGCTCGTTCGCGAGGCCTTGATCCGCGCGATTCGCGCCTCGTCACCCGGTTGGACCGACGAGCTCGAGCACGACTGGCGCCGCGCGATCACGGCCATCGCCGTGCCGATGCTCCAGGGTGCGGCCGTGCACACCGCCGTCGTGGCGGAAGCGATGGCGGACGGTCTTGCCGAGGAGTAGAAAAAACGTCGATGAACGATCAGGACCTCACCCGCAAGCCGGCTGCCCTGGATGCCATCCTCAACGACACCGATGATATCGGCTTCACCATGGCTTCCGAGCCGAAGGTCGGAGCTCTGCTCGCTGCTGCCGCGGCATCGAAACCTGGCGGGCGCTTTCTCGAGCTCGGCACCGGAACGGGCCACGGCACGGCGTGGCTGTTGTCGGGAATGGATTCGAAGTCGAGTCTCCAGACTGTCGATAGCGACCCCAGCGTTGTGGCGATCGCCAGACGTCATCTTGGCGACGATCGTCGCGTGACCTTCCACATCATGGATGGCGCGGAGTTCCTTCAGCAGGCGCCGCGCGCCGAGTTCGATTTTATCTACGCCGATGCATGGCCCGGGAAATTCAGCCATCTCGATGAAGCGCTTGCACTCTTGCGCCTAGGCGGGATCTACCTGATCGACGATCTGCTCCCTCAACCGAACTGGCCGGAAGGGCACGCGCCCAAGGTGCCGGCGCTGATCCACCGTCTCGAACAACGCGCTGAATTCACGACCGTGAAGCTCGCGTGGGCATCGGGCCTGATGCTGGTTGTGCGCAGTGGCACGTCAATCGGGACTCGGGACTCGGGA